>Ga0209164_1000976_pt1 | contig 45444 bp, 31 predicted proteins | sample MTBNYHSulfiMetaG_FD_187458 | JGI IMG/M metagenome (GOLD analysis project Ga0209164, IMG submission 187458) | Enrichment culture microbial communities from rom New York Harbor, USA that are MTBE-degrading - MTBE-NYH (New York Harbor Sulfidogenic)... | ecosystem: Environmental > Aquatic > Marine >... | reverse complement strand
ATTCTTTTTTTTAACAAATTAACAACTATTAACAAAGAAAAGAAAAAGTATCAAAAAGAAAAGAAAATCAAATACTTACATCTTTCTTGATAATATTTATTGTTAATTACTGCTGCTAATTTAAAGGAAGGGGCAATTTAATTCAGCCCAGGGCAACACCCTGGGTAAAAGAGTTTATTTTCTTAACTCCCCCACACGCCCGCAGATTGCGGGCGTGTGGGAGTATTTTGGGAGTATCCCGTTTACCCAGGGTGTTGCCCTGGGCTGAATTATTTCAGGCTTTCAGCCTGTGGACTTCTACTCATACCAATCTACTATTTATTATTTGTTATGCTGACTCTTAAAAAGTTATACTTTTGCGAAACATTAGCAAATAATTAATGTGCCACAGGCAATATTTGTAAGTAAGGAGATTTGCTTCCTGTTTAAAACCAAATCTTAAATACGGTCAATAATACTGGTATTATAAATATTTTGGGATTAAAACGACTGTTATCCATTAGCTCTGAAGTCCCCCTTGGGGGATTTAGGGGGGGAGAGGATGAGGTATGAATTATTTATTAATAAAACCTATAATTAGTTAACAATAAATATCATTTTGTACTATCAATCTGCCATTTTGTTCCTTGATCATAAAGCCTGTTCATTGTATTTTTAATACTTTTACCATTTCAATTTATTTTACATCTTTTTTATATTACCTATGAAAGGGAAATATTACGTAATATTAAGCGCTTTTACCGCATCACTCGGCGGATTGCTCTTCGGATTCGATACAGCCGTTATTTCAGGAGCAGAAAAAACCATTCAACAACTCTTTAACCTTAACGGATTCTGGCATGGATTTACCGTTGCTATTGCCCTGATAGGAACATTAGTGGGAGCAATTATTTCAGGCAAACCGGCTGATGTCTACGGAAGGCGTAAATCTCTCCTGGCAATTGCCTTATTATATACAGTGTCTGCCATTGGAAGCGCACTGGCCGTGACATGGACAGGCTTCCTGGTATACAGGTTTATAGGGGGACTCGGAGTAGGGGCATCTTCAGTTATCGCTCCCATGTACATCGCAGAAATTGCCCCTGCACGCCTGCGGGGAAGACTGGGAACAGCATTTCAACTGAATATTGTGGGTGGAATATTGCTGTCCTATTTCTCCAATTACATTATCTCACAAATAGTCGTTCATGATGCATGGAGATGGATGCTGGGCGTGGAAAGCATTCCTGCTATCATTTTCTTTGTACTGGTAATGTTTATCCCTGATTCACCGAGGTGGCTGGTAATAAAAGGCAGATCACGGCAAGCCGGAGAAATACTTAAGAAAATCGGATCTTCCAATGTGGCCGCAGAATTAAAGGAAATCGAAGCTTCCATCGTACAAAAAGAAAGTATTAAAAGAGAAGTCCTGTTTTCCTCCATATACCGCATGCCTATTATTCTTGCAATCCTTGTCGCAATCTTCAATCAATTATCAGGAATAAACGCAGTGATGTATTATTCACCACGCATTTTTGAAATGGTTGGCTATGCAAAAGACTCAGCATTGCTGCAGTCTGTTTCCGTAGGTGTTACTTTATTCATTTTCACAGTAGTGGGAATGCTACTGGTTGACAAGGTGGGGAGGAAAAAACTGCTCCTAACCGGTGCTATTGGTATGACCTTCTTTCTCGGTATGGTAGCAAGAACAGTTTTTACTACAGTGGATGGAAGTGTGTGGATGCTTATCTGGTTGTCAGGATTTATTGCTTTCTTTGCTTTCTCACAGGGAACAGTGATATGGGTATTTATATCCGAAATATTCCCGAATTCAGTGCGAGCAAAAGGACAAGCATTGGGGAGCTTTACTCATTGGACAGCAACAGTGATCATATCCTGGATGTTTCCTGTCCTTGCCGGTAACAGCGGGGGAGGATGGGCTTTCTCTGTCTTCTCAATATCAATGATTGTACAATTCATTGTAGTCTGGAAATTTTTCCCCGAGACAAAAGGAAAATCCCTTGAACAGATACAAAGAGAGATGATAAATTTATAAAGCGTTATGCGATTACTTTTTAAAGGAATATAAATGATTTATTTTTGTGTCCTTCGTGTAACCCTTTGTGATCCTTTGTGGTTCATACTGTTAAGTTTTAACACGAAGGACACAAAGGATGTCACAAAGGATGTCACAAAGTACCTTTTAAACAGACTCTATGGGGGTATTTAAAATATTTATAATTATTAAGTTACATTTATAGTTTAAATTGAACAACAGACCAATCTATAACATAATGAACAAAACCCTCAAATTAGGCTTCATGCCTACACGCCGTACATTCTTCTCCCAGGAAGATGCCTATAAATACAAAAACCTGGTTCTGGAAGAAATTAAAAAAATCATACCCAAAAATGTAACGATTTTCGACCTGGAATGGCTTAATAAAGAAGGACTTCTTTACGATGACCAGGATGCAAAAAAAGTCGCAGATTATTTTATAGGTAAGGAAGTGGATGCACTCTTTGCCCCACACTGTAACTTTGGAACCGAAAATACTGTGGCACAGGTAGGTAGAAGAGTACAAAAACCCTTGCTGATCTGGGGACCAAGGGATGAAGCCCCGCTACTCACCGGGGAAAGACTCCGTGATTCACAATGCGGATTGTTTGCTACCTCAAAAGTACTGCAAAGATACAAGGTCCCATTTACCTATATTATTAACTCCAGAGTAACAGACCCGGTTTTTAAAAAAGGATTTTTAAATTTTATCCGGGCGGCCAATGTGGTAAAATTCACAAAAAACATCCGTATAGGCCAGGTGTCATCAAGACCTCAGACTTTTTATTCTGTCATTGTCAATGAAAACGAATTGATTGAAAAATTCGGGATCGAAATAATCCCTTTTAACCTGGATACTATCATACGAAAGGCGAAAGAAGCTATAGAAAACGATAAAAAAGAGATACAGGATGCCATTAAAGAAATAAAAAAGCATGCTGATCTTTCTGCCATTTCCACTGAGGCAACTGAAAGAATCGCTGCATTAAAATATGTGCTCACCGGTATAATTAAAGAGTTTAACCTGCAAGCCTTAGCCTTTCAATGCTGGGATGAACTTCAGTTTCAGCTGGGAATTTGTTCCTGCTTCGTTCATGCACTGATCACCGAAGAAGGCACACCGGTTTCCTGCGAGTCTGATGTTCACGGAGCTATAAGCAGCCTGATGCTTCAGGCAGCCGGTATGTTTGAACAACCGACTTTCTTTACTGATCTTACTATCCGCCACCCGGAAAATGATAATGCTGAATTACTATGGCATTGCGGGCCATTTCCCCCTTCCTTAAGTAAAAATAAAAATGATTTAAAAATCGGGAATCACTTCATATTACCTTCACATGCCCCGGGAACATGTAACTGGCAACTTAAAAAGGGAAATATAACAGTGATCAGGTTTGATGGTATGAATGGGGAATACAGCCTGTTCTGCGGGGAAGGGAAAGCCATTGACGGCCCTTATAATCAGGGTACTTATGTATATCTTGAAGTCAATGACTGGCCATTTTGGGAAGAAAAAATAATTTACGGGCCCTATATTCACCATACATCCTGTATATATGGTAATTTCGCTTCCGTTCTGTATGAAGCAACGAGGTATCTTGAAGGAGTTACTTTCGACCCTGCTGAACCGACGCTTGAAGAAATTAAAAGTTATTTAAGGAAAAATTAAAAAAAAGCATGATAATTACCGGAAGAAAAAAATCACTGGAAATCATTGAGAGAATAAAATCAGGTGATACTTGTTTGCCTATCTTCTGCACAGCGAGCCACTGGAATACCGAAGCAATTCTACTGGCAGCAAAGAATATTGGCGAGAAATTCAATATAAAAAACATACCTGTTGCTGTGGCCATGACTTATAATTACGATTATATGCCCCAGGCACAAAGGATCACCTGGTCAAAGGATGCAAGACTGGGATTCCTGTCTGTTATGAAACATTTGCAGGTACTTGCAGATGATCCGGCCTCGCCTTATTATGGTGTGTATGTTCTGCCTCATCTTGACCATGCTGATCCGGTGAGAGATAAGTGGGCATTGACGGAAGGGACACAGTATCTTGCATCCGTTATGTTCGATGCACAGAAATATCCCCTGAAAGAAAATATAGAGTTGACCTCTGAGTATGTCCGTAATTACAGGGATAAGGTGCTGATTGAAGGAATCATGGATGAACTTAGTGTTTTCAGGGCTCATGAGAAACAAAATTTAAATGCTGCAGATGATTACCCCGAAAGAGCGTATGATTACATAAGAAAAACAAAAGTGGATTTTCTTGTTCCTGATCTTGGCACAGAACAGCAATCGGAGAGTGTTGGAAAAAGTGTTTATCTGAAAGAAAGAGCCCGTAATATCCGGAAAATATTGAACGACAGGATACTGGTTTTACATGGCACATCCTGTTTATCCGAGGATGAGATAAGCTCCTTGCCCGGCGATGGAATATTACGGGTCAATATGTGGACAAGGATCGCTAGGGAAGCCGGATTGTATGCTTTCAACCGGTTAAAAAGCAGGGAAGATAAAATTAAGGGAAATGATTTTAATGCGGTGGAATCTCATCAGTACCTGATGGACTCCATTGAAAAGGCATCCTCAATTATGGAAGGCATAATGATATCACTGGGTTACCAAAACTTTAACTGACGTGAGCCCGATTTAAAATAAATTTATATCGAACTCAAATTAAACTAATAATTCTCCATTCGCCTGCTGAGCCTGTTGAAGCTAAAGCCATTTCCACCCCGGAATAAGCTTTACTCCATCAAGCACATCCTCCTGGTTATATGTAATTATTACTCCTACTTTAGCTCCGGTTTCTGCCATCGCATATTTAAGCCCGTTTATTTCTCTCTCCATATTTTCATTGTTAATTTCCCAGCATGATTGTATTACGCAGACAATAAGATCGTTATCCTTAGCTAAAAAATCACATTCAGTATTACGATTTTTAAAATAATATATTTCATTATATTGACGACGGAGTTTATTATAGATAAAATTTTCCAGCCTTCTGCCCATATCTTTGCTGAAAGACAGACTGTTTGCTTTAGCAAAAACCGGGTCCACACAATATACTTTTTTGGGATTGACTAATTGCTTTTTAATTGAATAAGAGTATAATGGAATATAATCCATTAAATAACTCTCCTTCATATAATCACAATAGTCAATAACTGTTCTTACAGATTTGAATTCCAGTATTTTTGATATATTATTATAACTAAACTCTTTACCAATATTGCTTAATAAATATAAAGCCAACCGGATCAACTGGTTTTCATTGGTTATATTTCTCCTTACAGCGATATCACGTATTAAGATATCACGTAATAGTGTTCTGTGGTAATCAGTATCATTTTCATCAAGGTTTTCCGGGAATCCTCCCATTTCAAAATATTTGTCAAAGCTTGCCAGGTTTCTTTCAAATCCGAAGAAATTTAAAAACTCCTGGTAATTAAACGGGAATAACTCAATCTGGAAATATCTTCCGGTAAGTCGTGTGCCAAGTTCCCGGCTCAACATACTCGCATTTGAACCTGTGATATAAAGAGGTATGCCTTTTTCGTTTGCCATGCGTGCATAAAGCTCCCATTTTTCAATGTTTTGAACTTCATCAAGAATAAGCCTGGATTTCCCTGATTCTTTTAAGATTTCTTCAAGTTTTGTAAAATCTTCGAGTGAAAAATTTATCAAACGGGGATCTTCAAAATTTATATAAACAGCTGTTTTTGTGGTTAAAAGCTTTTGTTTTATTAAAGTGCTTTTTCCACAACGTCTTACTCCTGAAATAATTACAATCCTTGCGGAATTAACTGGAATCTCTGTTATCCTGTCTATCCATTTTTTAACAAAAAAATTCTCTTGTTGATCAGTTATTATTTCTTCCAGCTGTATTTTTGAAATCATAATATAATAGTTATTATTAAATTAGATGTTACTTATGGTATTATTAATCAGCATTTTGCGCCTTTGAGCCTCTGCGTTTTATTTTAATTTTATGAACTGTTGGTAAATATACTGCAAAAGTAATAGTTTATATTAACAATACAAAATAATTAGTATTTAAAATACAAACTATACATATTTTAGACACAAGTAATTGGGATTTAAAATTTTAACCTATTCTTTGATTGATGCATCAGAACCATGCACCCTGGAAGTCATTTTAATTTCAATGACATAATTCTCTTTTTCCGTTTCTATAAGCTGGATTTTATTAGTTCTGTTATTAATAATGGCGTAAAATTTATAATCATATTTCAAATAATACGTATAATATAATGAATAAATCACAAAACAGAATTTATTAATTTTGGAGTAGGATTAATTTTAAACCTTGAATCTACTCAGAAAAGTTATTTCCCCCTACCTGTCTGCCGACAGGCAGGAATCCCCCAAGGGGGACATTTTGCAAGTTGCTGATTTATAGGCTCTCCCCCTTTAGGGGGACGGGGGGGGGTAAACATTGAAAATTGAAAATATATCTTTTCGGAACGGACTCAAACATTATAACTTTTTCATTGTTATAGAAAGTGAATGTGATATTTATGTATTATGAAATCCCTTTCCAAAATATGAACTTAACTTCAAAAACCTGCATTATCACCGGTTCTACTTCCGGCATAGGCAAAGCAACTGCAGTGGAACTTGCCCGACAGGGAGCAACTCTCGCACTCCCGGTAAGGGATATTGCTAAAGGAAATGCATTGAAAGAAGAAATCATTCAAAAAACCGGAAATTCCCGTGTGGAGATTTTTCAGTGTGATCTTTCCTCCTTTAAATCTATAAGGAATTTTGTATCTGCTTTTCTCGAAAAATATAATGAACTGCATATTTTGATAAATAATGCCGGCTTATGGGAATCAAAGCACAGGAAGTCAGCCGACGGCATTGAGATGACATTCGCCGTTAATCATCTCGCCCCTTTTCTCCTCACTAATCTTTTGCTGGATGTAATGAGACGAAGTGCTCCAGGGAGGATCATCAATGTGTCAAGTGAAGCATACAGGATTGGGAAGATAAACTTTAATGACCTGGAAAATACAGGAAGATGGAACAGTCTTAAAGTTTATGGTAAGAGTAAACTGGCAAATATCTTGTTTACCTTAAAACTGTCCGGAATAATTGCAAAGGACAAAATAACCGTTAACAGTCTTCATCCCGGAGTAGTTGCTACCCGGTTATTCAGCTGGTTGCCCGGGTTTATCGTAAAACTTGCTTCCCTGTTCATGTTATCGCCCGAAAAAGGAGCACAAACCACCATTTACCTTGCAACATCACAGGAGGTAGAGAATATTACCGGGCAATATTTTTCAAAAAAGAAAATTAAAAAAACCCACCCTTTAGCAAATGATAAAGAACTTGCTGATAAACTTTGGGAACTAAGCATGGAAATGACCGGCTTGCTTGATAGATCCAAGGAAAAACAATCTGCGTAATTCAATTTTACTATAGGAGATTATGAATTTTTTTAATTTTCCTGACCCTGTCTCAAAAGGATTTTTTACCACAAAGGACACAAAGTATACACAAAGGACACAAAGTATATATTCATGATATACAATACTTTGCGTACTTTGTGTTGTCCTTTGTGTTCTTTGTGGTTAAAGAAATATTAACATATGAGACAGCTCCTGTTTATAAATACATTTGCCATTTATTTCAGGTTTTATAATCTAAAAATATTTAACCGCCCAAACAGTTAAAATAGTACATTTATTGTTTTTATTGGTATTAAAGCATCCATGAAAGTTATCATTCAAAAAGACTTGTTTCTCCGAAGCCATGATATTTTTTCTGAGGCCTCAGAAAAATATGATATTCAATTTAATACAATAGATGCACTCGATGAAAATGCCATGCTGGATCAACATCGCAAAGGGATACAGTGTTTTGTGATCGGTGCTGAAGTCTATTCAAATGAGTTTTATAACTCTCTCTGTGAAGGATCAGCAGTGATCCGTTATGGTGTGGGTTATAATGCTGTGCCCATTGATATATGCCTCGCCCGTAAAATAAAAGTAGCTTATACCCCCGGAACACTTACCGATTCAGTTGCTGAACATACCGTTGCATTGTTGCTCAGCGTTACCAGGCGAATACCTGAACTTCATCAGAATATAACTGCTGATACATGGCAATGTTTTACAGGGATCGAATTAAAAGATAAAACTATTGCCATTATTGGGTTTGGCAATATTGGCCAGGCAGTGGCAAGAATAGCCAAATATGGTTTTGGAATGAAAATAAATGCTTATGATAAATATGATACGATGAATTCTGATCTTCCTGATCATTATTCCGGAAATTTCGAAGACGTCGTGAAAAATGCGGATATTGTCAGTTTACATTTAGCCACTTTGCCTGAAACCAGGGGATTGATCAATAAAGAAAGATTAAACATGATGAAAGATGGTGTTATCATTATAAATACCGCAAGGGGAGAATTAATTGTTGAAGAAGATCTGTATGAAGCATTGAGATCAGGGAAAGTTGCAGCTGCAGGCCTTGATGTATTCAGGAAAGAACCCTATAAACCAGATCCGGATATAGATTTCAGAAAATTGAAAAATGTAATTCTTACACCTCACTGTGGATCCAACACAAAAGAAGCAAACAATAGAATTGCACAGCTGGTGATCAAAAATATCCTGGCATTTTATTCCGGTTCGGATATGATCCTTATCCCGGAAATGCTTCTTTTACAAAAACCTTAAGATTGTCTTCTGTTTTTATTGCCAGGTCGTGACTCAAAGTACGAAAATGTACTTCAACCCGGTAATAATCAGATCCTTCCCTGTCAATTTTAACGTCAATATCCTCTCCTGCCAGTATCCAGGGCATTTCCAGGATCCCGGTGACCAGCATGTTTTGCGTCTCTTCTGCAGAATATTTTGATGGAACCTGCAAGATGATACTATGATCCAGCCCTTTATTTAATTCAGAAGGTTTAACTAACTTCTGGTTACTTAACAGGGAATAAGGGATTTTAATGGTTTCTCCATTGTTTGTTTCGATCTCCATGGAACGATATCCCAGTCCTTTTATTCTGCCTGATGCAAGGGTAGTAATGATCTCCTGTCCTGGTTCAAAGGCATTTTCAGCTTTCAGTATTATCCCTGCAATAAAATCCCTGAAAAGATACCATGCAAATATTAAAATAAGCACGATAATAAAGCTCCCGGTAATTAAGGGATACAGGGTTGATTCCATAAATAGCTGATGCAAAGCCCAAATTGCAAAGGCTAACCAGAGTAACACTTCCATAACAGGAAAAATTTTCAGAATAATGATCCTGACAGATTTTTTATGAATAAGAGTTGTAAATAACAGGAAAACAGATCGCAAAAATACAATCAGCGCAAATGCACCTAAACATATCTTTAGATAGATCATAGTAGTTCAATGCTTTTGAGTTTTTTAACCAGGTGGATTTCCAATGCAGGTTGTAAAGAATAAATTCCCGGAAATTTTTCAATGATTATTCCTTTCTGTCTCAGAATACGTATTGATTTCTCTGTAATAGTAACATCACACTGAAGTATTTCGGACAGCTTTTTTACAGAAAATCTCCGGTGAAGAATGAATTGCAGGATATTCAACAATTCTTCCCGGGGCATATTTTCAGGAAGCGTAATTGATTTATCAAAAGGTTTTTCCATGATCAGGGTATTTCCGGAAACCTTTTTTATGCCTGCAAGCCAGAGATTTATAGCATACCCCGGATTTCCTGAAGATAAATGAAAGATGCGGTTGAACAGGCGTGCGTAATCCCAGTTACTCATTTCATTTTCAGGCTTTTTATTTAAAATAAATTTCATCCCTCCAGCCTGGTGACGAAGGAGGATCATATCTTTTAACTTCCGGGCATCAAAAGGCTGGCAGAAAATAAGATCAATAGCCCAGGTATTTAATGAACTAAGCTGGTTGATTATTTTCAGTGCATGTATATTAACGTTAAGGATAAATAATACTTTTTGTCCATAGTCTCGTGTCAATTGGATGATCTGCTCCACTACCTGTATTCCGGAGGGTTTCCTTTCCCACCATAATTCCAGGTCATTAATAATAATTACACTTTTTTCGGGCAGCATATCCATGGAGTATTCCGGATTATACTTCCCATCTGTATATTTCAGCAAAGTATGAATAAAAAGATTATTTTCTGCAGTACTTTCTTTGGGAGCCCTTATATAAAATATTTGATCCTGTGAAAAGTGAAGATTTGCCAGATATTTACTCAGACTTGACTTTCCTGAGCTTCTTTCACCGGTGATAATAAGTGAACCTCTTGTCCCATTTAAAAAACGTTTTATAGCATTGCTTCCCTTTTCAACTTCCTCCTCCATTCCTACCCAAAAATCTTCTCCAATAGCGGAACTTCCTGAAAATAAACTGGAATAATAAAATGGTAATTGCTCCATTATTTTTCTGTCCGGAGAAATTTTTTCCAATATTTTATTAATAGATTCACCAGGGTGAAGAATCGTTTTCTCCTGGGATTGTTCAATACGCTTTGCCCATAAAATCCCTTCGCTTTGACTGTACAGAAGGTTCACAGACTGATCTGTCAATTTTGATTTGATAGTTTTCTTTAACTTCTCAAATCGCCTGAAATGCATTCGTTTATCTGATTCCCTTATTTTTTTATTCAAACCGGTGGAGGTTTTTATTATAATTGCAGATGACAGGGGTTCAAAAGCTTTTTTCAAACCACTGTCAAAACTTGTTTTTAGTTCGCCGATCAGTTTTCTGAGCTTCTGATCCTCATTCCTGATATGCAATAATAAATTCTCCAGTATGGTTTTCTGTTGCTTCTGTGCTTTTGAAATATCCACCTCATCTGTAAGATTATTATCACCGGAAGTAAGGGAAAAATTTGCTAACTTGATGAGATCCTTAATAGCTGTGACGGATAAAGATAATGTATTTTTGAGGTTTACGGATTCCCTTTTTAGCTGATCATTTAACTCATTGCATATATAAAAATCAGCTGTTTTTCCAACAGATACAATGTACTCATTAACATCCTCATAATCTTTGGATTGTATGATTTCAACCAATCCATCCTCTGTTATTTCCATATATTCGGGAAGAGATTCCACTGATTCATGAATTTCCTGGAATAAAGAATGAAACAACTCATCAAAATCAGGTTTGGTAATTGATTTTGGAGAGATAATTTCTCCTTTTTGTTTTATTATCTCTCCCTTTTCATGGAACGATCTTACCTGCTTTTCAAAAATGCTGAGATTTTTCAGGATATTTCCTTCCACAAGTATCGTTATATCCTGATGTAATTTTTCAATCTTTGTCGTAATTCTGTTTTTCAGTGTCAGGAAGGTGAAATCCAGGTATATTCTGTTAACAGAGTTTTTAACATATTGAAACCATATATCAGGAGCCATAGAAAGCTCATCTTTCAGTTTGATACTCTTTGTTTCAGAGGATCTGAATTTTTTGCTCAGGGAATTTGCCCGAGGGCTCTCAATGATTTTACTGAAATTCTCAAGATCATCAGCAAGATCATGAATAAGCGTATGCCCCTGTTTATATATAAATTCCGGATTTGCATTCTTTATCTGGCTGATCACTTCTTTCAATTTTTCTCTTGTGGTGAAAATTTCCTGTTGAGTTAGTTTTCCCGATCTTGCATTTTCAATAGTTTCATATGCGTCAGTAAGATAATCCCTGATACTGGCAAAATTCATTATAATATGCAGTGTATATTCCTTTAAAAATTGCCTGTAAAAGTCCATCCTTTTATAGTAAAGAAAATACCTGGCAACAGGAAGGACTTTGATCTTATATCTTATTTTCCCCCCGTACAGGTTTAGCCAAAAAATGATACCAGCTTTTGTCAGTCGTTTAAAAATATTAACGGAGTAAAGTTTTTTAAAATCTTCAACTCCGAACAACAGCCTTATATATCGTGGAAGGTTATTTGCGATGTTTTCTGTTTCCATGATATACCGGGAAAATCCATTTACAATTATATCTTTCTCATAATTCAGGTGATCATTTACATATGTCGAAATCTGCTTTTGTACATGAAAGCTGAAATCATTAAGGATCTTCAGATATTCCCATTGTTTTTCCTGTTGAATTTTAATAGTATCAATCTTCCCTGATTTTTCCAGTGCTCTTTCGGTAAGGTTTTTTATCTGATCAAGAATAATTTCACGTTTTTCCGGAAGTGTAAATAAGCTATCGTTAAAAAGCTGTTGTGTGTGTTTTTCAAGTATTTGTGTCACATTGAATACTTCATTATACACTATATCTATATCGGAAAGCTTTATATCATGTAAGGCGGATGCTTCCGGCTTATTGCCTGATGCGATGACTGATTTTCCCTTGCTATTGGAAGGGATTTCTGATATTATATTTATTTCCTCAAATCCTGAGGATGCATGTATAAAAAGACAGGTTTTCAGTTTTTCAGCTAACTCATTGGCATAATTGACAACTCCTGTAATTTTATTTTTAACCGGATCAGGAAGTTCTGCAATTGTCAGATCAGCTTCATATGATTCTGTCCTTATAATATCTGCTATACCTGATTTTTCAGGGTTATTGATTACTTTTATATTTGCCCGTATCCTGTAATTATCAAGGATTTGTTTAAGAATTGAATAATACCTGTCTGTATTTTTACCTCCCGGATTAAGGGCTAATATTCTGATGCCGGCACGTCTCCATTCGGGAGTTGCTGTAATAAACCGGACAAGATGCAGGGCGAGTGAAAGATTCTTCCCTTTGCCATTCCACCAGAGATCTATTTGTTTCTTTTCCCCAAATCCATATTCATTATGATAACTTAAGAATGTAAGATTGTAATCAAGTTTATTAAGGTTAATAAGAAGTTCCTCCAGTTTTTTCGGATCACGTGTATTTTTAGCCCATCCCATCAGGATGGTATTGGGTTCGAATCCTGAAAACCCATATACTCTGCTTATCATTTCAATCCCGTCATAAATATTATTACATACGTGTTTTCTGGTGAGAATATCAGTATGTTCACCGTAAGTTTCAAAACTGACTCTGGCTTTCTTTTCGAACAGAAGATTTTTGTCAGGTTGTTCAATAAGATCGAAGTTTGTAAATATTCCGAGTTTACCCACGAGAGCTTTTACCAGTTCAATAAGGTGAGGTCTGTTGCCGGCGCCACCGCTGAAAAGTATCACATTAGGTCTCCAGTTGCGTGAAGTGTTCTGATTTTTAGTGAGTTTTAACAATCCTGTCTTTACCAGGGATAACCATACACTTGCCCTGGTATCACCGGTTTGCAGATTAAGTTCTTTATTTTTAAGATAAAAGAAAAGAGCTATAAGTATCAGTGAGGCTCCTGCCATGGCAAGAATATCAAGTTGGATCATAACAACTATACATGCAAGGGATCCGATGATACTCACAAATCGCGGAATTCTGAAAGCTGGTCTGAAATCACTGCTGGCCCAGCTTTCAATAGTATAGGTAATATTCAGAAAACCATATGTTATTATGAAAAAGATCGTTACAATACGTGCGATCACATTTAATTCTCCGATGAGTATCCCTGCCTGAGCTATCAGGTATGTAAGTATAAGTGCATTGCGTGGTTCTTTTGATGGCCCGTATCCTTTACTGAAGAAGAACGGAGCTATACGGTCACCCGCAACTGCCTGCATAATGCGGGGAGCTCCCATGATACTTCCCAGGGCAGATGAAAGAGTCGCCCCGAGAATTCCGGCAATGACAAGTTCTTTTACTAAAGATATCTTAAAAAGAACATTTGGATCGTTAACAAGTAATTCACTTTTAACATTATAACTAAAAAAGAATGCCAGTATTACATATACTGCAAGACCTGTTATTATAGCAGAGATAGTGCCAAGAGGAATTGCTTTACGGGGATCCTTAAGGTCCCCTGACATGGAAACTCCTGCTTCAAAACCAGTAACTGCAGGAAAAAAAATAGCAAAAAGAGAGATCCAGGGTAAGGATCCGGGTATGCTATGTAGTTGAGGTACAGAAGGCCCAAATTCATGTTTGCCAAAAAAAACTGATACCAATGACAATGCCATAGCAGTGAGAATAATATACTGCGTCTTAATGGCCAGGGATGTGCTGATAAAAGTAAGAATGGTTACCAGAAAAAGTATAATGGAACCTGCAATTCTGATAGTATCCGGATTTACCTCAAAACCAAAATACCCCAGGAATACTTCTGCAAACCCTATCAGGTATAAACTAACACTAAATGACAATCCGACAAAAAGCGCCCATCCAAGCGTTCCTCCTATTGGAAGCCCAAGACTGCGGGATATAATATAATAAGTGCCTCCAGTTTCAACCTTTTTATCAGTGGCAATGGATGATACGCTAAGTCCTGTACTTCCTGAAATGATATGAGCTACCAGTATAATGCTCAATGTAACCAGAAGTCCTGCCTGCCCGACGATCCAGGGTAAACGCAGATACATGATCACTCCCAGTATAGTAAGAATGGAAGGAGTGAAAACTCCTCCAAAAGCACCAAATCTCTTTACTTTAGCCATGTTTAAATTTTAATGTTGAGCCTCTTTACTATGCTCCTCTGGCCCTGACTTGATATGTACATCCCTTTGAGGAAAAGGAATTTCAACATTATATTCCTTAAATTTTTTAAAAATGGCATAATATAATTGGCTCTTTAAAATCATAGGTTTATCAATGTATTCATCTGTCCAGACCCTGAGACTGAAATCCAGGCTGCTTTCCCCAAAATTTTCAAAGAGCACATCCGGTGAAGGTTTCTTCAAAACTCCCGGATTTTCATTTGCTACTTCAATAAGAATTTTTCGTATCTTCTCAGGATCTTCCTTATACGCTACACCTACAGGGAAATTTAGCCTGACATTCCTGTCGTTATGACTCCAGTTAATCACCCTGGTGCTCACGAGATCGGAATTAGGTACGATAACGGCAATATTGTCGTTTGTAATAACAGTTGTAGCGCGGGCTGAAATGTTTACGATATTGCCTGAAAGATCCTCTATTTCAATTCTATCTCCAACTTTAACCGGTCTTTCAAATAAAATAATGATACCGCTGATAAAATTGTTGACAATGTTTTGCAATCCAAATCCTATCCCGACTCCCAGAGCCCCAATAAGTAAACCTATGGCGCTCAGGTCAATACCTGTTGCCTGGAAAATAATGATCAGGCCAAGAATAATCAGGATGTAGCGGACAATGGTTCCAATTGACTGGCCTACTCCAACTTCTATCTTGTACCTGGGAAAGATCTTTTTTACCAGTAGCATTCTGATTTTTGAAGTCAGATAGAATAAAAGAAAAAGTGAAATGGCAAGATGAACAAAGGTTTTAATATATATCTGAGTTTCCCCCAAATGAAAAAGCTCAGTATTCCAGCATGTCTTTAACCATGCCATAAAACTATCATAGCTATTCATATTCAGGCAATTATATTTCAATGACTATAACTCCGATTTTCGAACTTACCCCCATAACCGGACTGATGATCTTTATGCCTTCCTCTGTAACCAGATGATATGTCCGTTCTGCCTGGAGAATTAATGTATTTTCTATGACAGAACCTTCATCTTTTTTATCTGTTGACAGGATGATCTGGGAAGTCTCAGGATCAATCAGCTGGACCTTTTTAATATTTGGCAGTTTTATAAAATTATTAAAGTATTGATCTACCTGTTCCATATTCTCGCGTGTCATCTCGCTTCTTACAGCCCATGAAAATACTTTCCCCGTAATTTCCATGGATGCTATATTCAGACTATCCAGCTTTGTCTCATAAAGTTCTGCCAATTGTTCTTTCTCAAGAACAGCACGTTTTTCCATAGAATTCAGCTTTAAAACAGCCCATAGTATTATGATGATTATCACCATTATATTTGATAAAGTCACAGAATATTTTTGAATGAACTGTAAACCTTTGCTGTTTTTAGCTGAATTTTTTTTGTTCTGTGGATTATCTCCTGAAGGAGAAAAATTTATGTTATCTGTTTCCATAAATGATAAATTTTTTTTATGATGACAATTTACGAATTTATTCTGATTTGAATTTTTCAAACTCTTCAGCAATTTTTGCTGTAATGTGATCACCTGAATGAACCAGGACTCTGTATCTGAGGAACACTTTATCCCCTTTATTAAGAAAAGTTCCTTTTTCAGGATCTTCAGGCCAAAACATCGGAGTTGGTGAAAAAAATCCATAATCACGTGTAAACCATGGAGAAGGATACCATTTATTGGAAGGATGTTGCATAATTGCCAATCCTTCTGTTTTGCCCATTCTTTTACCATAATAATCCATCCATGGAGAAGCGATGCCAAAAGTGCCTTTTTCACCGGTATCACCTCCGGCATTTATCATAGTGCCGCCATTTATAACAGATAGATCAGGATCCATCCTTGCACTGAAAAGTGAATGATTGGTACGTTTTATGGTTACATCCATAAGCATCTCCATGGTTATCTCAAAATCTATACGGTACATTTCATTTGAAGGAGCAGATATGGTTATCTTCCTGATGTCTTTAACAGGTGCATTTGCCCCGGGACGTTTCCATATACATTCATTTTCAATTACCACACGTTCTCCTGATCCTTCTGTTATGTCTGCCCGTAATGATATGATCTGACCTCTTTCAAGGCCTTCCTGCCAATAGTTCCCGTCATTTACCATGTCACAGCCAAAAAATAATGAGCTGTGATGCGGGTAATTTGCATTTCGCATGGATGTGACACTAGCCCTGGAAGGCCCATTGACAGGGAAAAAGAAGGGATATTTTTCTTCATCCGATGTTATATAGCTTGTAAACAGGTTATTATTGATATAAACGTCAATCTTTGATCCTGTTTTTATTGCTGAAATCTCAGCCTGTGAAAAAATCTCTCCGGTAAATCCCTGTAGCAGAAGGAGAGAGCAGATGATGAGGTGTATTTTCATAATGTTGTATTTAAAAAGTGCCTAAAGTACTTAGAGTGCCTTGAGTGCCTAAAGTACTTAAAGTTTACGATTTTTTTGCAATTATAATGTGTTTTTATTCTATACTATATGTAAATACAATAGTTTGTTAAATTTAAATAGAACGCAAAGTGTAATATTGAGCATAGTCGAAATACACAAAGACGCAAAGTGTTGATTATTAATAACATACGTAATATATGAATAAATCATAAGTCTACTCCGAAAAGTCTTATACCCCTTAATTACTCACTTCGTTCGTTAGATCGCTACGTTAAGTTCCCTAAAGGGGACTTTTTGCAAGTTGTTGATTTATAGGCTCTCCCCCTTTAGGGGGTTGGGGGGGGTAACCATTAAAATTTAAAATTAAGACTTTTAGGAGTAGACCAATCATTAAAATATTAATTATCCCTTTGTTATAAAAATATAACGAAGTGTTTTTTATATAATATAAGGTACAAACCTTTTAGTTTTTTTCATGTAATCAATGTATTTTTTCCCGAAATAATCTGTACATTCTTTCTCGTCACATAAAGCCATCAGGTATATAAATATAGTTGAAATTACTGATACGATCAATAATTCAAACATAATATTCTTTAAAAATATTCCCCACGTTAAAAATAATAATGAGGAATAAAGAGGATGTCTTATATATCCATATATTCCGTTATCAACTAGTTCAGTGGTTTTTTCAAAATGATAAAGAGTTTTTTCGTTTCTGTTGCTTTTATCAGGATTCCCTGCTTTTTTTAACTTTATTATTCCCATAATAGCAAGATAACCTGATATTATCAAAAAGATCCAGGAAAATATCTGATGGAGGGAAAAAGGATCAGTGAACCAGTATCTATAGTTGGAAACTAAGAGCCATATTATACATTCAAAGCAAAAAAAGCGAAAGAAGCCATGACTATTTATTTTAAATAATGTTCTCCATGAATATGCTATTATTGGAATACTTAAAATTAAAAACAATAAAAATTTGTTCATATATATTCATTTAAATAACCGCTAAACATAGCAATATAACAATGAATCTTCACGGGGCAGTCTCATTTACCACGAAGGACTCTAAGTACGCACGAAGGACACGAAGTATATATCTCTGATTTGTGACACTTTGTGTCCTTTGTGCTATCCTTAGTGTTCTTTGTGGTTTAATTTTTAACTCATGAAACAGTTCCATGGGTGTGGATCCGTTCATAAATACATTTGACATTTATTAACCTACATACCACTCCTGACTCCACCAACTCCAAGTACTTTAGGCACTCTAAGTACTCAAGGCACTCAAGGCACTCAAAAACGCCCGGATATTCTCAGAAGACACCCCTTGTGGCATTCCCCCCCCAACCGACCAGATAATTCTGCTTTTATCATCTATTGAATTGTACATTTTACGTGTTTCTTCATACACCTGCTCCGGTGTACCTGCAGCCATTACATCTCTTGGAGGAAGATTTCCCAGTAAAGTTATGTCTGTACCTGCAAGTTCACGCATATCTTTTAAACTATGTTCAAAACTGAAATTGAAAAGGTTAACTCCCATCTCATATAGATAAGGAGCACAAATTAAACCTTGAGCATCATTATGGAAAAAGTTGACTTTCGATTCAAAAGAAGTAAAGATCCTTTTTATGTAGGGTGTGGCAAATTCCCTGAGCTCATTTTCCCCGATAAAGCCAACAATATCATCAAGGACAAGAATTCCTTCAATGGTATTGAAAGTTTCTTTCTGCAGTTGGATCCAGTTAACAGAAAAACGGGTTATAATTTCCAGTAAGCGGTGAGTGTTTTCCGGGTCCATGATCATTGCCATCATCAGCTCTGTTGTTCCCATGAGAAAAGAGGCAATATTGAGTGGCCCGCGGGCAACCGCAAATCTTATCTCATGCCCTGCCTGTTGTATTTCCGGATGATAATCTACAAGCCTCTGAAGTATAAACGGTAACAAACCATCAGTTTTTGGATTAGGTTCCTGAAGTGATCCCGCTTCTGATATGTCAGTCAATATTCTGTCTGCATGCGGAAGATTATACTCGGTGAAAACCATCTTAGCCCCGAAAGCAGAGGGCTCACTGCACATGCCATATTCCGACCAGAAACCAGGTAAAAAAACTATCTCCGGAAAAGTCTGAATTGCTTTAAGATTCGAATTGAACCAGTGTCTTCCGGATGAATAATATTGAAGACCTGTGATTCCATACCAGCCCGGGAGCCACGGACTGTCAATGATAAATCCTGCTAAAGGAGAAGATGGAGTTTCTCCGTTAATGATTTTTAATATTTCCTGCCAATGAATGTTAGTCATATAGTAAATAAGTTTTATCTATACATAATCGCTTTTATAATTTGATTTGAAAATAAAATAGATAACATAAAAATATCAAACTGCATAAGCGTTTATTAATAGTATAATAGTTATTGACAAAATTAGGCAATAGGATTGATAATATATAATACTAAACTGTTGTGCGATTATATTTTATTGGAATAAAAATGATTTCCTTTATTAATTTATTAATAACCAGTTAATTATTAAAATGTTGTCAAATCCTATCCTGGTTCATTTATAAGCTTCAATTTTTTTAATTACAAAAGAATATCTTTAAGATACTTTGTGATAAAATTAAAAGTTTTTTATTAAATCATGCCTTTAATGTTTATATAAGGGAAAAGCAAACGATAATACAAATTAGTATAAGAAATAAAAATATTTTAGCATCATTTTTAATAGTTTCGTGTAAAACTGTAATTTACAATGTTAATTCTTGTGTTTTTTTACAAACATTGCACTTCCTGTTGCGTATAAGACAATAACTTTGTATAAGAATAATTCAACATTACTTTAAAAATTTTATTATAGAGTGTGAAATAATTAATAAGTTTATTTAAATTATACTTTTATGCAACTAATATTAACATTAGTTAGTTAAATTAAAATAAAACGCAAAGGCACAAAGGCGCAAAATGTTGATTATTAATAACATACGTAATAATAGAATTAATCATTAAAATATTAATTATCAGTGTGTTATAAAAATATAACGAAGTATTGATAATTACATTTAGATATTAACTGAGGTGAAAACAAATTATTCAAACATATCTGCCAGGACAAAAAAAACGATGTTTTATAAAACCAGCTTCTTTGCCCTGTTGTTTATTTTTATCTTATCATTTATTCCATCATTAATCTTTTCACAGGATTCTTTAATAACCAAGGATAACTATACAGGCATGCTTACTGATGACAATTCCTGGGTTAACCCTCCTGCACCTGCTTCTCCTGCCAATATAGATATAGTTATTTATGGTAACATAACACACATTGGTGATTTTACTTTTAATCAAAATCTTTCAATTCATGACACTCTTATAATTTTTGGAGATCTTACACTTGGGAATCTTAGTAATCTCAAAATTTATGAGGGTGGTATTTTAATTGTTTACGGTAATTATGAATCGAAAAATAAAGTAGAAGTTAGCACAGGAGGTTATATTGTTGTTACGGGTAGTTTTGTGCAATTGGGATCTGAAATTTTTGGTGACTTTGTAATTGAAGATAGCGGAAAAGTTTTTTTATTGGGTCCTACAGACATAAAAGATGAAGGTCTTATGTGTGATACAATATGCCCATATGGTGGACTTGATGAATTACAACAGGATCCTTTATGGAGTTTTTTCCTGTCTGATATATACTACATTACTCCACCAGGGCCGTTACAATTTTGTGAGGGAGATACAGTTATTTTACATGCACCTGAAAGTACCTGGTTTCAGTGGTATAAAGATGGTGTTATAATTGAAGGTGCAGATTCATCTTCTTATCCTGTATATCAAACTGGTAGTTATCATGTCAGGATAAAAGTTACGGAGACATGGGTGGACACACTCTCTCTTTTCCCGGTTATTGTTACCGTTTATCCCCTTCCGGGTCAACCGGTGATTACTCCTAATGGTCCGACAGCTTTCTGCCAGGGTGGGAGTGTGGAATTATCCGTTCCGGCCTCGGCTTCTTATCTCTGGTCAACAACTGAGACTACGCAAAGTATAACAGTTACCGAAGCAGGCAGTTACACGATACAGGTTACGGATGCCAATGGATGTGCAAGTCCTCTGAGTGACCCGGCAGTGGTAACAGTATATTCTCTACCTGAAAAACCGGTCATAACGCCAACAGGCCCGACAGCTTTCTGCCAGGGAGGGAGCGTGGAATTATCAGTTCCGGCCTCGGCTTCTTATCTCTGGTCAACAACGGAGACCACTCAAAGTATCACGGTATCTGCAGCAGGCAGTTACACAGTACAGGTTACGGATGCCAATGGATGCGCAAGTCCGCTGAGTGATCCGGTAACGGTAACAGTGTATTCGCTGCCTGGGAAACCAGTTATAACTCCATCAGGTCCGACAGCATTCTGCCAGGGAGGGAGTGTGGAATTATCTGTTCCTGCCTCGTCTTCATATCTCTGGTCGACAACGGAGACCACGCAAAGTATCACAGTTGCTACAGCAGGCAGTTACACGGTACAGGTAACGGATGCCAATGGCTGTACAAGTCCGTTGAGTGATCCGGTAACGATAACCGTGTATTCGTTACCTGGAAAACCAGTGATTACTCCATCCGGTCCGACAGCTTTCTGCCAGGGAGGGAGTGTGGAATTATCCGTACCTGCCTCGTCTTCATATCTCTGGTCCACAACGGAAACCACACAAAGTATAACAGTTGCTACAGCAGGTAGTTACACGGTACAGGTAACGGATGTCAATGGCTGTACAAGTCCGTTGAGTGATCCGGTAACGGTAACAGTATATTCGTTACCTGGAAAACCAGTGATTACTCCATCAGGTCCGACAGCTTTCTGCCAGGGAGGGAGTGTGGAATTATCAGTTCCGGCCTCGGCTTCTTATCTCTGGTCAACAACAGAAACCACGCAAAGTATCACGGTATCTGAAGCAGGCAATTACACAGTACAGGTTACGGATGCCAATGGATGTGCAAGTCCGCTGAGTGATACAGTAAAGGTTACGGTATATCCTTTACCTGAAAAGCCTGTCATTACTCCATCGGGCCCGACAGCTTTCTGCCAGGGAGGGAGCGTGGAATTATCAGTTCCGGCTTCGGATTCTTACCTCTGGTCAACAACAGAAACCACTCAAAGTATAACTGTATCTACAACAGGAAGTTACACAGTACAGGTTACGGATGCCAATGGCTGCGCAAGTCCGCTGAGTGATCCGGCAGTGGTAACAGTGTATTCGTTACCTGAAAAGCCTGTAATTACTCCATCAGGCCCGACAGCTTTCTGCCAGGGTGGGAGCGTTGAATTATCAGTTCCGGCCTCGGCTTCTTATCTCTGGTCAACAACAGAAACCACGCAAAGTATCACGGTATCTGAAGCAGGCAATTACACAGTACAGGTTACGGATGCCAATGGCTGCGCAAGTCCGCTGAGTGATCCGGCAGTGGTAACAGTGTATTCGTTACCTGAAAAGCCTGTCATTACTCCATCGGGCCCGACAGCTTTCTGCCAGGGAGGGAGCGTGGAATTATCAGTTCCGGCTTCGGATTCTTACCTCTGGTCAACAACAGAAACCACTCAAAGTATAACTGTATCTACAACAGGAAGTTACACAGTACAGGTTACGGATGCCAATGAATGTGCAAGTCCGCTGAGTGATCCGGCAGTGGTAACAGTGTATTCGTTACCTGAAAAGCCTGTAATTACTCCATCCGGCGCGACAGCTTTCTGCCAGGGAGGGAGCGTGGAATTATCAGTTCCGGCCTCGGCTTCTTATCTCTGGTCGACAACTGAGACCACGCAAAGTATAACTGTCTCTACAACAGGAAGTTACACGGTACAGCTTACGGATGCCAATGGATGTGCAAGTCCGCTGAGTGATACAGTAAAGGTAACGGTATATCCTTTACCTGAAAAGCCTGTAATTACCCCATCCGGCGCGACAGCTTTCTGCCAGGGAGGGAGCGTGGAATTATCAGTTCCGGCCTCGGCTTCTTATCTCTGGTCAACAACTGAGACCACACAAAGTATAACTGTTTCTACAACAGGAAGTTACACAGTACAGCTTACGGATGCCAATGAATGTGCAAGTCCGCTGAGTGATACAGTAAAGGTAACGGTATATCCTTTACCTGAAAGGCCTGTAATTACTCCATCGGGAGCGACAGCCTTCTGCCAGGGAGGGAGTGTAGAATTATCCGTCCCAGCCTCGGCCTCATATCTCTGGTCAACTACAGAAACCACGCAAAGTATAACAGTAACTACGGCAGGCAATTACACAGTACAGGTTACAGATGCCAATGGATGTGTTAGTCCGCAGAGTGATCCGGTAACGGTAACAGTAACGGTGTATTCGCTACCTGAAAAACCATTTATTACCCCATCGGGCCCGACAGCTTTCTGCCAGGGAGGGAGTGTGGAATTATCTGTTCCTGCCTCATCTTCTTATCTCTGGTCAACAACGGAAACCACTCAAAGTATCACTGTATCTGCAGCAGGCAGTTACACGGTACAGGTTACAGATACCAATGGATGCACAAGTCCGCTGAGTGATCCGGTAACGGTAACGGTGTATTCGCTACCTGAAAAGCCGGTTATTATGCCATCAGGCCCTACAGCCTTCTGCCAGGGAGAAAGCGTGGAATTATCCGTCCCTGTCTCATCTTCTTATCTCTGGTCAACAATCGAGACCACTCAAAGTATAACGGTATCTGCAGCAGGCAGTTACACGGTACAGGTTACAGATGCCAATGGATGCAAAAGTCCGCTGAGTGATCCGGCAGTGGTAACAGTGTATTCGTTACCTGAAAAGCCTGTAATTACGCCATCAGGACCAACAGCTTTCTGCCAGGGAGGAAGTGTGGAATTATCCGTTCCGGCCTCGTCTTCTTATCTCTGGTCAACGACAGAGACCACGCAAATTATAACAGTTACATCAGCAGGCAGTTACACGATACAGGTTACAGATGCCAATGGATGCACAAGTCCGCTGAGTGATCCGGCAGTGGTAACAATGTATTCGTTACCTGGAAAGCCGGTTATTACCCCATCCGGCGCGACAACCTTCTGCCAGGGAGGGAGTGTGGAATTATCCGTTCCGGCCTCTTCTTCTTATCTCTGGTCAACGACAGAGACCACACAAAGTATAACAGTTACCTCAGCAGGCAGTTACACGGTACAGGTTACAGATGACAATGGATGCACAAGTCCGCTGAGTGATCCGGCAGTGGTAACAGTGTATTCGCTACCTGAAAAGCCGGTTATTACGCCATCAGGACCAACAGCCTTCTGCCAGGGTGGAAGCGTGGAATTATCCGTTCCAGCTTCGACCTCCTATCTGTGGTCAACAACTGAGACTACGCAAAGTATAACAGCAACTGCCACAGGAAATTACACGGCACAGCTTACAGATGCCAATGGGTGCGCAAGTCCGCTGAGTGATCCGGTAACAGTAACGGTATATCCGTTACCTGAAAAACCGGTAATTACCCCTTCGGGGACAATAACTATTTATATTGGTGAAACTGCTACTCTTGTATCATCACTGGCATATTCCTATCTCTGGTCACCAGGTGGTGAGACTACACAGAGTATTATTACTCAAAATCCAGGTGATTATTCCGTCATTGTAACTGATATACACGGCTGTAGCTCAGAAGCATCTGATCCTGTTACAGTCATTTCGGAAAATAAACTTCCAAAACCGGTAATAACTATAAATGGTTCGGTTAATTTATGCGATGGTGAAAGTGCTGAACTGATCAGCTCTGAAGCATATTCATATGAATGGTCAAATGGTGAAACTACCCGTAATATTATTGTAACTGAAGTGGGTGATTATTCGCTCGTGGTACGGAATATCTCCGGGATTGAAAGTGCTCCTTCAGAAATTATTAGCATTGTAGTAAATCCAAATCCTCAAGTTTCTTTATCTAAAACTGATGTTACTTGTTTTGGAGGAAATGACGGTTCTGCCAATGCATTTGTTGCTGGTGGACAATCACCATATAATTTCAAATGGTCCAACAATTTAACAACCGACCTGATTACAAATATTCCTTCAGGAAGTTATTCGGTTACAGTAACAGATAATAATGGATGTACGGGTACATCAGAAGTTACTATCGACCAGCCTGCCCAGATAATAATTTCCTGTGAGCAGACGGATGCATATTGTCCTGATAGTCATGATGGAAGTCTCAGCCTGTCAGTCTCAGGCGGGGTTGGAGGATTTGAATATGATTGGTCTACAGGAGATGCCGGACCCACCATATCAGAATTATCCCCCGGAGATTACCAGGTAATGGTAAGTGATGCAAATAACTGCCAGGTTGATGCTGAATATGAAATTCAATTTATTAATGAAGCATGTTTCCTGATTCCTGATATAATAACACCCAATGGAGACGGGAAAAATGATGACTGGAACCTGGATGGAATTGAATTTTATCCTGATGTTACAGTGGAAATATATAATCGTTGGGGGAAACGTGTGTTTTATTCAAAAGCTTATGAGACAAGATGGGACGGTACTTTCCAGGGGAAAGAATTGCCTATGGAATCATATCATTATATTATTAATTTACATAACGGGAGCGATCCTGTTATGGGTAATGTCACTATTGTAAGATAATATTGAAATGAATCTTAAAAAAATATTTATACTACTTGCGGGATGCATAAGTTACACACTTCATGCTCAGCAATCACCCGTTTACAGCCAGTATATGATAAATAAGTTTTTATTAAACCCTGCTGTTGCAGGAGCAAATGGGTACACATTTATTAATCTTGCTGTTCGGGAACAATATGCAGGATTAGTAAATCCGCCAAGAACTTTTTCACTAACCGCACAATCGAGATTGCTTGAGGATAGTTATATAAGGCGACATTTAATGGTCCGTAAAAAACAGAATAAAGCTTCCAGGGATACAAGGATAGGTCTTGGAGGTCATATTTATAGTGACAGGAATGGTATTGTAACAAAGACAGGCTTACAGTTCTCTTATGCGTATCATATAAATTTCAACAATAAAATTCAATTGTCTATGGGGCTTACCGGATCAGCATTCCAATTTAAACTGGATGATTCAGATGTATATGTGGCAGATCCTGACGATCCGTTACTTGATGAGAATCGCAAGACATTCTGGGTTCCTGATGCAAACATGGGGATCTTTATCACCGATAATAAATTCTATGCAGGACTCGCAATGACGGATGTTTTTGGATCAAGTTTAAAATTAGGGAAAGATATTTTTAAGGAAAATTACAGGACATTAAGGTACTACAGTCTGCTGGCAGGGTACAGGTATCGCATGGAAAATGGATTTTCACTGGAACCTTCTGCATTGTTCAGAACCACTATTCAGGCAGCACAGTTTGACCTCAATATGAAAACGTATTATAATGAAGATTATTGGTTTGGATTATCATACAGGACAAATAACACATTGGTTACAATGGCAGGGCTGCAATTAGATATATTCTATTTCGGGTATGCTTACGATGCTTCTTTCAATGCTATTAGTAATTACAGTTCAGGTTCCCATGAATTTATGATGGGTATTCGTTTAGGGGATAATAGCTCAAGACGTTTCAGATGGTTGAAAAAAGATCAGATTGAATATGATATGTGATCAGGTACCCAGTTCAAGTTGGTTTTTGACGAGCTGATAATAATGTCCTTTTTTTTCAGTTAATAATTGATGATTCCCGGTTTCGACAATCATCCCTTTATCAAGAACCACAATCTGATCTGCATTTTTAACGGTACTTAATCTATGTGCCACAATTATAACTGTTTTCCCTTTAAAAAAACTTTCCAGGTTGTCCATTATTATTTTTTCATTGTTTGCATCGAGGGAGCTTGTTCCTTCATCGATGAAAAGATAATCCGGATTTTTATAAACAGCCCGGGCAATTAAAATTCTTTGTTTTTCTCCGCCGCTTAGCATTTGTCCTTCCTGTCCTATTCTTGTATTATACCCCATGGGTAAGGATTCAATAAATTCGTTAATATTAGATATTCTTGCAGCATATAATAACCTGTCAAGGTCAATCTTTTCGGATCCAAGTGCAATATTTTTAGCAATGGTATCAGAGAAGAGATAACCATTCTGAAGGACAACTCCGCATTTTCTTCTCCATTCTCTGGGACTTAAAGAACGAAGACTTTGTTCTCCGATTCTCAGTTCTCCTTTATTTGGCTGATAGTAACTCAGCAATAATTTAACAAGTGTGGTTTTCCCGCTTCCGCTAGCTCCGACAATGGCAGTTACATATTTTTCAGGGATGGTAAGTGACAGGTCTTTCAGTACCCATGGTGAATATGGCCCTTCATACCGAAATGAAACAGAGTTTAAACTTATGGTTCCTGAAAAAGCCTGGACTTTATCAGTAAGGATATCTTCAGTTTCTTCATTTGGTTTTTCATAAATTTCGCCGAGTCGTTCCAGGGAAAGTTTAGCATCCTGTGCGGTTCTCATAAAAACTGTCAGTTGTTCGAGAGGACCATTTAGCTGACCCAGAATATAAGAAACAGCAAGCATCATACCAAGTGTCATATTGCCATTCACTACTGAGGCAGCAGCTATGAATGTAATTATGATGTTCTTAATTTCATTAATAAAAACAGCTCCAGCCTGTTGATATTGATTCAGTGAGAGCGATTTTATGCTCAGGTTAAATAATGAAGCCTGTATTTGTTCCCATTTCCATCTTTTTTCTTTTTCTGCGTCATTAAGTTTTATCTCCTCTATTCCGTTTATAATCTGAATAAGATTGCTCTGATGTTCAGATTGTCGTTGGAACCTTTTAAAATCAAGCTCTTTACGTTTCTTCATAAATATTAAGATCCACAGGATATAAAGGCATGCCCCTGCGATGAAGATCAGAAAGATTGGTATACTGTATATAACCAGAACAATACTGAATATGATTATGTTAAATAATGCCAGCAGTATGTTAAGGGATGCTGAAGTAAGGAAAATCTCAATCCTTCTGTGATCACCTACTCTTTGTAAAAGATCGCCTATTAGCCTGGTATCAAAAAATCCAAGAGGGAGTTTCATTAATTTTATCAGGAAATCGGAGATCAGGGAAATATTGATCCGCGTAGTAAGATGTAATAATATCCAGCCTCTGATGAAATCGATAGATTGCCGGCTAATAACAACAACAAGCTGGGAGATAAGAATAAGATAAATAAAATCCAGGTCCTGGTTATTAATACCATAATCTACAATTGATTGGGTAAGAAAAGGAAATATCAGTTGAAGGATGCTGGCGAGAACTACTCCAAGAAAAAGCTGAAAAAGAAAACGCTTATATGGTCTGATGTAATCAAATAAAAATCTGAAGTTTCGCCGTTTTATTTTATCCCCGGTTTTATTATAAAATTCAGGTGCGGGTTGAAGAAGTAAAGCAACACCTTTATGTTCGCCATCTCTTTTATCACTGATCCATGCTGATTTAAACTCCTCAAAACTGTATTTAATAAGACCGAAAGCCGGGTCTGCAACATAAATTCTCTTTTTGCGTATTTTATAAACTACAATAAAATGATTTTGCTTCCAATGTACGATCACTGGGAGAGGAGCGTCAGCAATGAGTTTTTCAAATGAGATGGAGACCCCTATAGTTCGAAATCCAATAGATTCTGCAGCATCACTTATTCCCAGCATGGAAACCCCCTCTTTTGTAATGAAAGATCTGTCACGAAGATTTTGAAGAGAATAATTCCTCCCATAGAATTTTGCAATCATCCTGAGGCATGTAGGGCCACAGTCCATTGCATCATGTTGGACAAAAACAGGGAAAGATGCCATTCTTGATTTCTTGAATGGCTAAAATTAAAAATATTTATCTGAATCCAATAAAATTAACCCCGGCTTATTTATAATAACAGTTCAGTATTATCTTGAAATACCAAAATAAACTAGAGAAAAGAAAATAATTAAAATAAAAATTATTCCTGCAGAAATACTCATTATTACTTTTATTTTCCGCCATTTGAATTTGCAAGTCTTGTTTATAATTTTTTTTATGAGGTTTTTAAGTTTAACCTCATCTTCACTCTCATGGGTTACATAATTATGATGAAATTTTATGATATCTTCTTCTATCTGAACATTTTGTGCAGGGGTAAGATTAAAATTTTCATCATTATTTATTTCACCTGACGGATAGGTCAATGAAGCGGAAATTGAATCAAGCAGTAATTTTCTTTGATTTACTTCATTTGCCAATTCCTTATTATTGGCTAGTTCATCTTCAAATATTTTTTTTTCTTCCTGACTTAATTTCCCTTCAAGATAAAATTCGATTTTTTCCTGTGTATTCATGTTTAACATTTTTAAATGTTGGGTCGTTAATTATCCTTTTTATTAAGCTACGTTTACATCTGTACTTCCTGTCAATTGTATGATGTCGTGTTTTGTACCCCATGATCAGCTGAATGTCGTCAATAGTTGCCGAATTAAAATGCATACGGAGTATTTTCTGACAATCGCAACTAAGTTGTGTAAAATGCTTCATAATAACCTTAATTATTGAAGCTTTGTATTCCTCAGTATTGTCGGGTTCTGCAGCTATATCAGGTACGCTTTCAGTGTTTATTAATCCTCTTTTTTTCAATTTTAGTTCCTGTATCCAAAGTTTCTTTGTAATTGCATAAAAATATGTGCTGAATTTACAGTTTAATTCAAGATCACCGGTTTTAATTTTCCTATATACTATTAATATGGCATCCTGAAAAATATCTTGTGCTTCCTGGACGTTTCCTCCGCTTGTAAGTATCATTTTTCTTACCATTGGCATAAGTTGTTTGTAGATTTGATTTATTATCAAAGTGTCGTGTTCAAGTATTCCTTTGATGTAAAGATTATCAGCAATCGTCACCATGTATAAATATATATTAATTAATCAATTATAAATGTAAGGTATTTGTATGAAATTATTGATGAACTGTTAATGAAAGTTATTAAACAAGAAATGTTGTTTAAATGTTAATACTGAGATTCTGTATTTTGGATATTAACAAATATTAACATAAGGGATATGTAATCTTTACTTAGGTGATTAATGTGAGTTCGATATAAATTAACTTTCACAATTATTTCGGGCTGAAAGCCCAGATTATTTCAGCCCAATGGCAACGCCTTGGGTTAAATATAATTGTCCCTATTTTCCCCTTCGCAAGTCTGCCGACGGCAGACTTGCGAAGGGGAAATGATGGTTGTGATTCTTTTACCCAAGGCGTTCCGCGAGCGCTGAAGCTACTCTGCGGAGGCGCTGCCATTGGGCTGAATTAAATAGCCCTTTCAGGGCAAAATGCTATACCACTTCATATAGTTGGTATATCTGAATTATATAGAATTAAAAAAATTATATGTTATGTCGAACTCACGTTAATTAAGAAATATGTGAAATAAAAAAAGGCAGAATCGGATTTATTCTGCCTCGGAAGTAGTTTTAGTTAGGAAGAGAATGAGGATAAATTATTTTTTTAGGGACAGTAAATATATATTATCAGAATTTAAAATCAAAATTAAATTTAAAATAGTTCGTTAAATTAAAATAAAACGCAGAGGTACAAAGGCGTAGAATTCTGATTATTAATACCATGTGCAATTAATGAATATAAAAATAGTAGAAGTATACTATTAAAAAAATGTATTTCAAAGCATATATTAAGAGAATCCTATTTTGCTTAATCAGGATAATTCAAACAAGGACTGTTATTTCTCCAGAATTCAGCATAATCTCCATTTGATTTTATGAGGTAATGGTGGGTACCTGAATCAATAATTTTACCTCCGGAAAGAAAATAGATCATGTCGGCATGTTGTAATGTAGATAAACGGTGTGTAATGATTACTATAGTTTTACCCAGTGTTTTTAAATTCTTAATGCATTTTATTAAATATTGTTCTGATTTGTGATCAAGCGAGGAAGTTGCTTCATCCAGCAATATTATTTCGGGGTCCTTATATAATACCCGTGCAAATGCAATTTTCTGTTTTTCTCCTCCGGAAAGATTTACTCCATTTTCACCAATAAAGGTATAGATGTTGTCAGGAAGTAAATTTAGCAGCTCATTCATACCAAGTTCATTTAGAATATTAAAAACTTTTTCAATATCTGGTGAAGGGTGAAAAAGGGTAATATTTTCAAGCAGGGAGGCATTGAAGATATCGACTTTCTGAGGCACGATACTTATGAATTCAGATAATTCCTGTTTATTAATAAAATTTAAATCATACTTTCCAAATTTTATTTTACCTGATTTTGTACGGTATATACCCTGGATAAGTGATAATATAGTAGATTTTCCTGATCCGCTTTCTCCTGCTATTCCTGTTATCTGACCTGGATGGATGCTCAGATCGACATCCTGAAGTATATTTCTGCCGTTGCCGTATCTGAAAGTGACGTTTTCAAAATTTATTCCCTGGAAATTATATTTGGAAATGAGGATATCAGAATGGTTTATTCTATCCTGTTCCAGATCCATGATCTGATATAACCTGTCAGCTGCAATGAGTGCATCCTGAATGATCCGGTTTGATGAAATAATATTATTGACGGGTTTGATAAGATAAGCGAACAATGCATAAAAAGACATTAATTCACCAGGCGTCAATTCCATTTTGAACAACATCTTTGTTCCTGCCCATAATAATAAAACTGTACTGGTATTAATTATTAGTTCATTAAAACTGAGGGTGTTGACCGTACATCTGTTAGCTTTAAAAACAGATTCAATAAGATTTATAAACCTTGATTCAAGCCGGGTACCGGTAAGATGTTTAAGATTGAATCTTTTAATGGTGTTTATGTTACTTAATGTTTCGACCAGATGAGATTCCAGGATTGCTGAGTGTTCCATGGTTTTTCTTAATAGTTTTTTATTAAACCTGTTATAGATATAATATATTAATGCTGATACTGGGATACTGAATAGAATGATTAAACTCAGTTTCCACGAGTAGATGAGCATTAATATCATAGTAAACACAATAATCATAATATCAATCACAAGGTCAGTAGCTACAGAACTTATAAATATTCTTATTTTAACAGCATCATTTATTCTCGATATTATCTCTCCAGTTCTCATTGTGTCGAAGAATTTTTGGGGTAAAGAAAGAATATGCCGGTAATAAGCTGTGATCAGGGCTGCATCTACTTTAACTCCTATTTCAAGAATAAGCATACCTTTTATCCATCCTGTAAATACCCTGAAAAATAACAGAACCAGGAGGATGATGGTTATTAAATTTAAAAAGTTAGTATTTCCGGAAGGAATAATATTGTCAATTAGTTTTTCTATATATACTGAGGTGGACAAACCCAGGATACTATAGAAACAGGCTCCTGTAAGGGTGGATAGTAATATGTATTTATGAGGTTTAATAAGATCAAGGAATCTCTGCCAAAGTGTTATGGTTTTGTCGCCAACCGTGAAAGCGGCAGCAGGAGTGAGGACAATGACTATTTTAGTCCATTTTTCGTAAAATTCTGTTTTTTTGACTCTTTCAATAGTTCCTGAGGATGGGTCCATTATTGAAAGATGTTTTCCTGCAGTTTTGTAAACCACAATATAATGGGTAAGATTCCCGGCTGTTTTTACATGAGCTATAAATGGAAGAGGCAATTTATCAAGATACTCAGGATTTGTACGAACAGCTTTTGCCAGAAATCCAATTTCCTCCGCTGCTTCAATCATGCCTAGCAGATTGGTGCCTTTCTGATCAGTCCCTGCCATAAATCTTAACTTTGCTATGGGCACAGATAATCCATAGTACGATGCTACTGATGAAATACATGCAGCTCCGCAATCAGTTACATCATGTTGTTTTATACAAATCTTTCTTCCTGGCATTTGCCTTAATTTATACCCTTCTCAATTGAAAACCAGTTATTCATTTTATCTGTAATTAGTTGCAATAGAGTCCTCTCTGCAACAATAAACTGTACAGTAAGAGTCATCCCTTTTTTTAATTCTGCCTTGTACCCATTTTTTGTAATGATTGTGTTATTTTCAATACCACATCTGGCTATAAAAAAAGGTTGATCTTCCAACCACCTGACATCCTCACTTACGTATATGCAACTTGTTTCCAGTGATCCCCAGTAGTTGGAATCATAGGCATCAATAAGTATCCGGCCACTAATACCTGGTTTTATCCATCCAATATCAGAAGGACTTACAAATACTTCAGCAAAAAAACAGGTATCAGGTGAAATTTTACCGATAACATCAAAGGATCCAATATAACTTCCCCTGGTTAAACTTTTAGTTTCCAGCATCATGCCAGTTACAGGTGCTGTTATTATTGATTTCGACAGATTTTCTTTTAGCTGTACAAGTTTCTCATTAATAATCCTTAATTCATTCATATACTGATCTGCATCGTTTATCCATTTCGCAAGCTGATTGCTATTACAGGTTTCCATATCTTCTTTAATGAAGGTAAGTTGAAATTCAGTATCTTCAAGTTCCTTCGTGCTGATTAACGAATCCTCCCAGAGCATATAAAGTCTTTTTAATTGTTGGTTGATTTGACTTTTTTTACTTTCCTTTTCTTTAAGAGTGGACATGTGAGCCTTATATTCGGAAGTATATTTAGCTGATCTGATCCTGTTGTTTCCTCTGGTGATCCTTTTAATGTCCTCCAGGTAAATTTCGAGCTGTTGCTTTCTTGTTTCTGATAGTTCCAGTTCATGTATCAGCCATGAAGTATTCAATATTAATAAAGTATCATTCCTGGACACATGCATTCCTTCCCTTACCCGGTTTTCTGATACCTGTCCTGATCCGGGAGAATATACTTCAACATTCTCCTTCATAGGTCTTATGATCCCTCTTGATTGAATGATAACAGGAATGTGAATTAATGGTAATGAAACAAAAGTACCTGTTAATAAAATAATTACACAGAAAAATAATACTTTTGGCTTATTTGATACCTTATAATAAAAAGGTAAAGGTGTTTCTTTAAGGCAGATGCTCTCATTCTCCATATCTAAACAACAAATTTCAATATTTCACCTACCTGTAATTCATACCATCCTGAAATCCCCTGGTAATTTCTCCGGATTTACATAAGAAATAAATTATAATAATGACAATGATCAGCAGAAGTATCACTTTTATTACTTTATTCAATATGTTATGTTTCTCATTCATTTCAATATATTTTGCGTATTACTTACTGAAACATGCATGCTTCTTAAAAAATACACAGTTGATTTTTAAATCCTGACCCTTAAGAAGAGCATGCATGTCAGACAAGAAGAAACTTTGATATGTGTTATATAATGTAATATTTATTACAAAATATCATGAACCCGATTACCCACCCAATGTCGTATGCAAGGGATGTTTCTGTCGTGGGTTCTCCCCCGTAAATGCAGGATGCCTCTGAAACATCTATTTCCTGGTATCCAATGTTTGTTAGTTCCATAATATAAATATTTTTAAGTTATTGTTTATCGGTAATTAAGCCCATCACTGATCCCTTTTTTGAATTCAGTATAATGCTTGTCTACATATTCAAGAAGGTCTTTTAACCATCCTCCTCCGTATATTTCAGACATTTCTTCATTTGAGAGAATTTTCATCTCATTAATAATCAAAGCATGTTGTTTCATTTTTAACTGTTTTAATGGTTAATACTATTTGTCTGTTTCAATACCGGCCGGTATGATACATTATTTCTTTATTCTTGTGTTGTCAAAAATAATTCGATATACTGCAATATCCCCGCAGTTGAGTTAAATCTTCATAAACTTCCAGATGATAAATATGTGATTGATAATGAGACCCTTGTCCTTTGGTTTGATGGGACAGTGAAGGATCATTGCAGGAAAAACTTATTTGTAGCCGTCCCTCTTCATAATAAATGTAACTGTTCTCATAATAACTGAAAGCCACCGGAGCACCCAACTCTTTCAGAATATTCAGGTATTCGTAAAGACTCCGTTCCGAAATACTTATCTTAGCTGCAAATTCAACCGGGCTTCCGGTACTTCGTGAACGGATATAGAAATCCATTAACTTCAATCTTTCAATGTATCTTATAGCTGACATATTTCATTTTTCCTTCTTTATGGAAAATAATGAAAAAAATCAGCCTGCGGAACAGAAAAATATTTAACAATAACCGCTTGTTTGGAATAGGGGGCTGTCTCATAAATGTTTTTTACCACAAAGGACACAAAGGAAAACACAAAGGACGCGAAGTTTATATTAATGATTAATAATACTTTGTGCGCTTTGTGTTTTCCTTTGTGTCCTTTGTGGTTAAACAAATTTTGACTTATGAGACAACCTCATTAAAATTGGGAAAATAGACTAATTAAATGGTAAATGATCCAGGTCCACATTTCCGCCAGACAAAATTATTCCGGTTTTTTTATTTTTAAACCTGTGTTTCTCTCTTAATAAACCTGCAAAAGCTACAGCACTCGACGGTTCAATTATTATCTTCATTCTTTCCCATACCAGGCGCATCGCAGATACTATCTCATCTTCCTCAACACGTATGATCTCTTTCACCAGTTTTTTAATAATGGGGAAGTTGACGTCACCAAGACTTGTTTTTAATCCGTCTGCTATGGTCACCGGATTTACTGAAGGCTGAATTATCCCGGTTTTCAGAGATCTGTAAGCATCATCAGCATTAAAAGGTTCAGTACCGATAACTTCAATGGTTTTGTTAAAATAATGAGCTGCAAGTGCTGTCCCTGCGATTAATCCGCCTCCTCCCACAGGAACAAATATTACATCAAGGTCATTAATTTCTTTCAGAAATTCCATACATGCTGTACCTTGTCCTAAAATGACATTTATCTGGTTTGAAGGGTGAAGAAGTATCGCTCCGGTTCTTTCAATTACTTCGCTGGCTTTTTTTTCTCTTGAATCCATCCCGGTGTCACACAATATCAATTCCCCTCCGTAACTCAAAACTGCCTTTTTCTTGAATTCTGATGCATCCTGTGGCATTACCACATACGCTTTTATTCCGGCTGTCCGTGCGGCCAATGCTATTGCCTGTGCAAAGTTGCCGGATGAATGTGTCACCACTCCTTTTACCCTTTCTGAAGCTTTTAACTGAAGAACAGCATTCGTGGCTCCTCTCATTTTAAAAGCACCCATACGTTGAAAATTTTCACATTTGAAAAATACTTTGCAACCTGTAAGGATATCAAGGAAAGAGGACTTTAATACTGGTGTATGATGAATATGGGGATGTATCCTTTGTTCAGTTTCCCTTAATAGTTCAAAACCTGGTAACATGGTGAGTTTATAATTATTTTATTGAATGATTTTCTTTAGTTAGCCTGACCCCCCACTGTTTATAATCGTAGTAATGTATGTTTAGTTAAGCTTTAATTTTTTATTTACTCTTAAACATTCTCATTTCTCATTAAATATACGAATATTACTGAAAACTTTGGCACATTATTTGGTTTTCTTAATATATAATGATAATCAATAAAAGCCATGAACCGCCTGATTGTTTTTTTTATGACAGTTTCCATGGCAATCTTTACCGGTTGCGTAATGGAACCATATGCAGATTTTGAAGCTTCAGAATCTGTTGTTTCACCCGGAGAAATAATATATTTCACAAACAGATCGTATGATGCCTCCGGATTTGAATGGGATTTTGATGATGGATATTATTCCAGCAATTTTAATGTTTCCCATTTCTACGATGAACCTGGTTTATATAATGTTAAACTTACAGCTTTTGGGAAAGATAACAGAACAGACAGGGCATTTATAATGATAGAAGTGTTAAGTACTGATCTTGAAATCACCGTAAAAGAATGGTATGATGAATATCCAGTAAAAGATGCAAGTGTTATATTATACCCATCTCTTGAAGATTGGGAGGATCAAACTAATGATCTTATTGAAGGTTTTACGGATGTATATGGAAGAGTTCTTTTTACAAACCTGGAACCCGGCAGGCGGTACTATGTGGATGTCTGGGAAACTAACCATGACAATTATACCCTTGCCGCTGAAGATGCTGGCTGGATTACAACTGACAGGCTCACATTCGGAGAAGTAAACTATTTTACTGCCTGGGTGGATTATTATTCCTCGGGAAAAAAGAGTATAACAGACAGGAAGGCATTAAAACAACAAAGAATGCAAAATATTACTTCCGGAAAAACCAGGGTAAAAGAGAATAAATAAATGCTTGAACATTGGTAAAATGAACTGGTAATGTTATTAAATGAATTGAAATAATGATTATGCACCAGCTAAAAAGTCCCTCTGTCTGCCGACAGGCAGGCCTTGGGGGATTCCTGCCTGTCGGCAGACAGGTAGGGGGGTAGAACAAATTTGAACATAATAATTCACTTTTTGGAGTATACTAAAATTCTTCATATTTAATAATACCGCCTCCAGAAATTAACAGACCTGTTAAGAATATTACTTCAAAATTATATTCAAGCCCTGGTAAATATTGCTGAAAAAATTACTTTTCCATTGACTTCAGAATGCAGAAGTGTTGCATTAAACAACTCATTTTTATTTTCTGATCCTTCGAGGTGTATTTGTTGAGCATCCTTTATCTTACTTTTTGCCGGGTCAAGGAGATGGAGGAAGAAATCAGGGTATGTCTTTTCTTTGATTTTAAAAACTGATGATGCTGGTTGTCCTGTTGTTTCTTTCTTATTAATATCCCAGTATTTACAGGCAGATTGATTTAAATAGACAAGCAAACCGGAATTGTCCACTGAGATTATTAACTCCTGCCTGCTGTCCAGGATATTCTCAGTTATTAACAGGTTTTCCCTGGCAATTTTAAGTTTTTCTGACCATTTTTGTTCCGACTCGTTCATTTTTCGTTTAAGATCCAGGCTTGCGAGTCGCAGTTCTTCCTCCTGCATTTTTAACTTTTCGGTTTGTTTACGGCTCTCCGATTCCATTATTTTTTCATTGGTTATCTCATTGGCAATGAAAATAACTTTTGCAACTTCATTATACATGTCGTTTACTGCTGTATAAGCAGCCCGGAACCATTTTTCCTCGTCATATTTTGTAATTAATCTGACCTGACCCTGATACGTGTTGCCACGGATCACTTCTTCCCATATTTCATTAAAGGTTTCAATATCTTTTCTGTCAAGAAAATCAAACACACTTTTGTGTTCCATTTCTCTTCCTGGATATTTTAATGTATTGATAAAGAGGTCATTCCAATTTAGTAGTTTTCCATCAGGACTAAATTCTGCTTTAAGGCTGAGATTATTAATTGCATTAATCTGACTTTCATAGTCCAGGCTTTGTTTTTTCTGTTCTGTTGTATCTAAAGCCAGGAAAAGAATTTTTTCCACCATCCCTTCTTCTTTTCTTACACATGTATATGTCGCCATTGTCCAGAGATCCTGTCCCTGCTTGGTTATGTGTTTCATGTATCCTTCGTAATGCTGCCCTCCTTTTGCCAGTCTGCCCCATAAATTATTGAACCATTCCCTGTCTTTTTCATGAATAAAAAGGGATATGTGTTTTCCTTCAACTTCTCTGTTCCCGGAATATCCCATTTTTCTCAGAAACCGGGTATTGGCGTATATCAGGGTGCCGTTGATATCATATTCAGCCCTGATCATAGTGTGATTCACAGAGTTGGTGAAGCTGATAAATTTTTCTGCCTGTTTGGCTGCCTGCTCCTGAGTGGCTTTGAGTTCTTCCATGTTCTGCCTCATTCTTTCTTCATGAATAGCAAGCGCTTCTGCCTGTGCCTGCGTTTCTTTCAGAAGTTGGGCAGTCATGATATTATTTTTTATACCGGATATCGTTATTGCAATACTTTCGGCAATTCTTTCAACAAAGTTCACCTGGTAATTTTCAATTTTCAGGAAGGAAGCAATTTCTATTATACCATGAATGTCTTCCCCAGCGATCAGGGGAACTAAAAGAAGGTATTGGGGATTTGCTTTTCCCAGTCCTGATGTGATAAGCAGGTAGTCTTTCGGGATGTCACTCATGTAAATAGTCTTCTTTTCCAGAGCACAAGTCCCTATTAAACCAGTTCCCCATTCTATTTGTTTATCAGCAAATTTTCTCCTGTCATATGCATAACAGGCCTGCATCTGGAAATATTTACCGGTTTCTTTGTTTGTCTCGATACTGAAAAAGCCACCCTGGTTAGCTTTAAGGTATTTTACCAGATTACTTATTAAAAGATAGGAATATTCCTGCATGTTTTCGCCGGGTTGTCTAAGAATCTCTCCAAACATAGCTAATCCTTCTGAGACCCAGTTTCTTTGGAAATCTTCTCTTTTCCTCAGTTCTTCAGCTTCTTTATTAAATAATAATGTTTTTCTCAATTTATCAAGAGAGGTAAAAAGCTCGTTTTCGGGATCACCTGTACTTTCTTTCACCAGTTTTCCGCTTTGAAGGTCATGCATATACTGAATAGCCTTTTCAGTATTTCTTTTTTCTTTTGCTATCAGGGAATTCAGTACTTCGCTCATTTTAATCTCTTTCCTGAGAAAATAAAAGGAAAACAATATTCCATATACAGGCATAAGATCAATGAGGTAAAGCACAAATGATCCTCCGTGAAATATCCCTATTTGATGAAAGGTGAAATGCTTGCCTGTTACAATAAAAAGGGAGGTATAAATGAGAATAAGTATGACAAGACCGGTGATAAAACCGGTGGAAATATATGTTAACCGTTTACTTATCTCATACCTGTTTCTCATTTAGTATTTTTTTTACCGTGTTTACAAGATATTGTATATCCACAGGTTTTTTTATATACTCAACTGCTCCCATTTCACAGATCATTTTAACATTTTCATTGTCAGTAAGTGCAGAAATTACTACTACAGGGATATCGGCAGTGTCTTCATTTTTTTTCAGATTTTCCAGGAATTCGAATCCACTGATTTCAGGCATAAGCAAGTCAAGTAGAATTAATGAGGGTTTGCTTCTTCTTACTATCTCCCAGGCGTCTTTTGCATTGGAGGCAGTGATGGTTTGGAAGTTGCTTCTATGCAATATTGCTTCCAATAATACAACATTTGTAGTGGAGTCATCTATTATAAGTATGTTTTTCCCTTTTTCTTTCATTCCACTTAGCTATATTACATGAAACAAAGATAAATATGTATAGTCAAAATCTAAATAATTTTTTCTTTATCAGCATCCCAGAATACTTTTCTGTTTTCCCTGTATGCAATGGTTGCCATATGTGCAGTTATGGCTTCATGAAATCCTTCATCAATATTACAGCTTGGTTGCATAAGTTTTCCAGAGTGAATGGATTCTCTTATGCAATCAATCCATTCTTTTACATGGAGGAAGGTAGTATCTACTCTTTTTCCTCCCCTGAAGGTGTATAAGAGTCCTCTTGAAGCGAAATATTTTTCTGTTGCAGTGGCAACTGCGTCAATATTCTTTTTCCCTGGAATATAAGTATAAATGGGAAGATCAGGATTTATTGAGCCATTATTAATTTTTTCCCGGTATTTCGTTGATTCACGGTCGGCGTAAATAGAAAGGTTACTGTCTATTTCCATATATCCATCGTGTCCCATTATCATCTTTCCCCTGTTTTTTCCGTTGGACAATGTGGCACTGTATAAAAGGGTAAGGTCTTTTTGCGGATATTCCAGAGCAGCCTGCCATACATCCGGAACATCTCTGATCTCATTCACAAAATGTCCGGCATTTTTATCTTTATAAAAATACACACCCCCTGAAGAGACAGCTGAATAGGGGATTCCAAGTCTCATTACCTGGTTGATCGCATCATATTCATGAGTAAGGAGGTCTCCTGACAATCCTGTTCCGTAATCCCACCAACATCTCCAGCGAAAGAATCTTTCCAGGCTGAAAGGGTGTTTTTCCCGGCAGGGTTCTTCAAACTGTTCCCAATCAATATTGTGGGGGCCGGCTTCAGAAGGAATATTATATACCCAGGCACCACTGGGATGATTTCTGTTGGTACATACTTCAATAAGATTTATTTTTCCCAGGACATTTTTCTCAATAGCTTCCCTGGCTTTGACATAGCTTTCTGTTTGTCGGCCCTGGTGACCAAGCTGGAATACCACATTGTTATTTTTTATTGTTTCCCGTAGTCTGAAAGTTTCATCCACGTTATGTGTCATCCCTTTTTCAAGATATACATGTATCCCGTTTTTGGCTGCCTCAATAGCCATTTCAGCATGCCAGTGATCGGGGGTCGCAATAATTACCGCATCTACTTCATCTGATCTTAGAAGCTCCTTATAGTTTTTATAACGTTTTGCCTGCTCTGCAAATTTGCCTTGTGTTCCTTCCTTGTGAACATTCGCGGAGGCTTTTAATGCATTTTCCGCATTAATGTCAAATATATCACAAACTGCAGTAACCTTAATATTAAGATCCTCCTGTGCCATGAAGTCCTCGTAACGTTTGTTCATGCTGTCTTCAGAAGCTGCTTTTTTCCAGTCATCAATCAGTTGCGGAACAGCAAATCCGGCTGCCCGTACAAGATTGGCTCCCCTTCCTCCATGTCCTATTATCCCCAGACGTATTAACGGCTCTTTTTTGTCACTGCTGAACAGCACCGGGGATTCTGCTGACAGATCAATGACCTGCTTAATATTACTCCGAAGCATATTTTCGTAGTGCTTCTTTTTCCATGTACCGAAAGCTAATGCTCCAAGCACCGGAAATGATGCAAATCCTTTTAACAAGTTCCTTCTTGATACAATTATATCATTGTTTTTTTCTTCTGATATAAGATTATTATCTTTTTCACTCATCTTAATGTACCTTTAATAAAATTTATTTTTTTCCGAAAATCAATCTGTCCAATCCAATAATTTTACCGGTGGGAAAGATATATAAAACCCATAAAGTAATTAACTCAATAAGTGTTTTGTTGATCCATAAATAACTGCCTTCACTTGGTATAGCATATTCGAGACCAATAAAAGGAGGATGAGAAAGATAATAAAATGCCAGTAATAAAATACCTCCTATTTTTGCGGCTTTTGTAAGTAATCCCAGGATCAATCCTAAACCTACTGCAGTTAAACCCCAGACATTCATGAAGTCGGCGATTTTAAGTGCAGTAGGATTTGTGGCAATCCACATGAAAATTCCGGAAAAAGGACCTTTGGAGTCCATTAAATATCCTACAGACGACCAATCCGGATTGAGGATCTTAACAATGCCTTCATATAAAAAATGCCATCCAATGGCGAGTCTCAGGATTACAAGCATGAATACCTGATAGTTGGAAAGTTTGTTTTTCATTTTATAAATGTAATCTTAACTGGTTATAAATTTTCCTGATAATAATAGTTCGTTAAATTAAAATAAAACGCAGAGGTGCAAAGGCGCAAATTATTGATTATTAATTACATACGCAAAACCAAAATTAATCATTAAAATATTAATTATCAGTGTGTTATAAAAAAATAACGAAATATTGTAATAAAAAATCATCACTGCTGCCGGTAAAACTCAATTCCGGATGTTTAAACATCACAACTGAGAACCATGTATAAAATAAAATAAAAAAAATTGACGAAAAAATACACGCCCGGATATATTGATATTTAAAGGTACAGACAGCGCATATTATATTCTAAGCCCTGACATAGAATTAAAAGTTACGGTTCAAATATATAAAAAATCATAACATCTTCTTATATTTGAAAATTCAGTAATCATAACAGAACCAAAATTATTGTATGGTGGATTTTTTCAAATATCTTACACCAGGGGAATACGATAAAGAATGGGGATTATATTTAAATGTAGCCGGGACTGCAAATATTTTACCTGGTGTTGAATATCCGAGCAAGGAACATCCGACGGGTTACTATTTTAAATGGCCAAACGGAAGGGTGTTGAATGAATATCAGATAAATTATATTACAAGAGGATCCGGAGTATATCAGAGTAAAACCAGCAAATTCCAGATAAAGCAAGGTTCAGTCTTGCTTATCAAACCAGGTGACTGGCATAGATATAAACCTCTTAATTCAACAGGATGGGAAGAAAATTATATTGGCTTTAATGGTTCTGTTGCCAAAAAACTTATGACAAATTCACATTTCAATATATATAAACCTGTAACTTTTATTGGATACCGGGATGAAATTATTGATATATATTACCAGATATTTGAATGTATTAAAGCTGAAAAGCCTGGATTCCAGCAGGTTTCAGCAGGAATGGTTATGAAACTCCTGGGATTTCTCGTTTCATTTGATAAGCAGCGTAGTTTCATTGAGTCACGTGTGGAAAAGATTATTCAGAATGCCTGTTTTATTATCAGGCAAAATATTGAAAATGAGATTGATTTCAGAAACTTTTCAGAAGAAAATAATATCGGGTATTCTTACTTCCGTAAAATGTTCAGAAAATATACAGGCCTGCCGCCCTTACATTATCATATGGATTTAAAGATCATTCGCAGCAGGGAATTGCTTCTTTCAACAGATAAAAGTATTAAAGAAATAAGTTATGAACTCGGATTTGGATCTGCTTATTATTTCAGCAGGATGTTTAAGAAGAAAAACGGCATATCACCTGTTCAGCTGAGAAATAAAGCCTTGAATAAATAAATATTGTGGAATTTACTATTGAGTCTGTTTCGAAAAGTAAAATACCCTGATCAGATTTGTTTTATCCCCCTACCTGTCTGCCGACAGGCAGGAATCCCCCAAGGGGGACTTTTAAGCCGGTGGATTACAGTTGCCTTAATTTATCTTGACTTAACTTTCTTTAAGTCAAGATCCCATTCAAGTCCGGTTGAAGTCCCAAACTGGTTGTACATCACCATTGCTGCACCAAGTGAAGTTGCATTATCAATTGTTGATGTATAAACCTTCTTATCCTTAAATCTATCAGCCAGGAGAGATGTGAACAATTCATTTTTTGCAAAACCACCTGAGATATACAGACATCTTGTTTTATCATTATCGGCTATGATAAGTTTCAATGATTTAATTACCATGTTAGTCAGATCTGTCATAAGACAGTGATATGCCTGATTGAAATTTCTGAAATCTTCCGGATTAATCCCGGCATCTGAATTATTTTCAGGGAATCCATCTCTGAAGAATACTGTTCCTGATTTCTTTTCTTTAATTAGTTTATCAATTATTTCTTTATCCGGCCTGATTTTTTTATAATGATCCTTATCAACCTTGAAGAATTCAGATAAGCGTTCAACACTTACGTCATGCAGGTGGCCTATAAAAACCCTGGAGGATTTCACAGGTTTCTGGCTGATACTCATATAACAGAGACAGTCATTTTCCAGCTGGTTTGCCGTAAGGGGGGTATGGTTAAATGGATTCATGTTAATGCACCATGTCCCTGTGGAAAGAAGTATGAATTCTTCTTTACTGCCTTTCAGGTATGGGATCAGGGAAGCAGAACTATCGTGAATCCCGGTACCGGTTTTCACCATTTTCCCTGATATATTTGCATCACTGACATTTCCTGTTGAAACCGGATCAGGTAATATAATTCCTTCATCTGCTAACCACTGATGATACTTCATATCGTCGAAGTCCCACATTGCTGTATGACAACCGATAGATGTATGTTCGGAAATAATTTTGCCTGTATGTCTGAATGACAGGTATTGTGGGAAATGGAGAATATTTTTTACTTTTTTGAATATTTCAGGTTTATATTTTTTCAACCAAGGAATTTGTAAACCTGAATTGAGCATACCAAGAGCAGGGGAAGCAGTTCTCCTGCTGAATTCTGCAACTCCTCCATACCTGTTATATAATGATTCGGTAACTCCTTCAGGCATGGGTTTAAGATAGTTGTAAACAGGAGTGATCCTTTTACCTTTATTATCGAGAAATCCTAATGTTGCCCCATATGTTGTAAAATTAACTGCAACAATATTATATTCGTTTTTATGGACATATTTTTCCAGTGATTTATCGATCCATTTTTCCAGGTTTTCAATATCATCACAGGAAAATCCATCATCGTCGGTAACTTCAGGGAATTTTATTTCTTCCTCATCAATAATTTTCAGATCCCTGTCAAACAGTAAAACTTTTTTATTTGTTTTACCAATGTCGAAGATCAGGATAGCGTCTGTTTTTAGCATGGGGATTTCAGGTATTTGAGATATTAATATCGATAACAACCGGTTATTATTTAAACATTAAACCAACATGGTCCCATAACAGAATCTCCATGGTCCATTATCCATTGTCCATGGTCCATTATCCATTGTCCATGGTCCATTATCCATGGTCCATTGTCCATGGTGGCTATGTGTCATAGTAATGTAAGTTACTTTTTAAAGTTCCGTAGTATACATTCCCATTTGCCATAATCACTTTCAACAGCAACTCTTTGTCATTCAGCGAGATAATACTTCTGAAATAGTTTATAT
>Ga0209164_1000974_pt1 | contig 45630 bp, 47 predicted proteins | sample MTBNYHSulfiMetaG_FD_187458 | JGI IMG/M metagenome (GOLD analysis project Ga0209164, IMG submission 187458) | Enrichment culture microbial communities from rom New York Harbor, USA that are MTBE-degrading - MTBE-NYH (New York Harbor Sulfidogenic)... | ecosystem: Environmental > Aquatic > Marine >... | reverse complement strand
CACCTCGACCGGGCCATGGAGGTCTCACGTGAGCATAACATCCCTGTATACGATGCGCTGTATCTCTCCCAGGCAGATGAGCATGGAGGCATAGTGACCAGCGACAAATGGCAGAGAGACCTTGCCCGCAAGATGGAAGTCGAGGTTGAATACATTGAGTGAAGGTTTTTTGAAACTTTTCTCTGTTATCCTGCAGGGAGTTCACCCGGGCGGACCTCGACCTGTTCATGGACACGCTCAACGTCAAAAAGATGTTCGCGTATATCCGCGAGGAGATAGGTGGAAAATAAATTAGTAATAGTGAAATTTTAATCAATTATAATTCCTGGCTTTCCTTTGTTCTTTTTACCACTTTAGCAGGTACGCCCACTACAACGCTATGGGGGGGACATCGTCAAGTACAACCGCCCCTGCACCTATTACACTATCATGACCAATTGTTATATCCCCAATTATGGTTGCGTTCGCCTTAATAACCACATTGTCTTCTATAGTAGGTTGCTTATCATTTTCATGCCTCTTTCCAAGAGTTACTCCTTGGTTAATACAAACATTTTTACCGATTTTCACGTGTTTGCCAATTACAATGTTTATCCCATGAGAAAATTTAGTCGAAGGCGGAATTCTGCATCTAATATCATTTGTTCTATTTTTAGCAATAGCCATATTTATGAAAATATTTTGAAAAACATTTAAGAGATATTTTCCTATATCCCTGAGTCTTTCATCCATAATATCTACACTCCAAAAATCCGAAAAAGACCAAATAAGATAAGTTTCCAAAGCGAACACGGAAGTAGACCATCATGTCTATCCGTGCTAAAAAACCTATCTAAAAAACGAAGCAATGTTAATTGTCGGTCAGCGAGCGAGACATTTTTACGGCTCTTTTTGTATTCAGGTGTCTCTATCCCCATAAATTGACAAATTTTTTGCACGTATGCATCGTTATCCGCACATAATTCCTCAAAGGAGCAGACCAGCACCTCATCAAATCTTTCCTCTATATACTCACGGTATTTATCTACCTTAAAATATTCTGCATCTATTGAAGCCAGAAAATCTTCTTTGCTCAGGAAGCCGCCATATCTAATATATTGCGCATAAAGACTCTCTTTCCAGGATTGCTCCTCCCGGGTACATAATATTATTTTTGCATCCGGAAATAATCTTTTTAGGTTATCTATAAAAACATATCTCTCAGCAATACAGTTTTTTCTGTGGGGACCAATAGACAATTCCTCGTCTGAAATAAGATTAACACCCTCCTTAAGCTCGGTTTTTATTATAGCTGGCTTTTTAAAAAAATTAATATCACAAAAGGGGAAAACATTTTCTTGCAAAAAAGTAGTCCCCGTCTTATGCAGGCCGACATGAATATATATTTCTTTCATTTTTACTCCGCCACCATATTAAAATTCTGGTAATATGCTCTGTAAGGTTTTAGGGGCATGCTACACGAACCCCAGTTACCGTTAGAGATGAAAAGCAGCTCTTTTTTCATCTATCTCTTCCTATAACTTGCTCATACACGTGCTGCAATTTTTCCCTCATTACATCGGCGTGACAGTTTTTTTGTACAAAGTCATACGCGTTTTCCACCATATCCATATAATCTTGCCTGTTAATATCTACAATCCTAAGTAAATTTTTTGCTATGCTTTCCGGGGTGACATCAACAGCAAATCCATAATCCAATAGTTCGCCCATACCTCCACGCCCAGACCCTAGGACAAGACTTCCTACAGATTGAGCTTCTGCGACAACCCTTCCAAACGGTTCGGGATATTTTGAAGGAAAAACGCAAAACTTACTCCTCCGCATCTCCCGCAATGTATCATCGTGGGATAACACTCCAAGATAATCTATCCCCTCGATATTATCATATGGAAACTTCCCTCTCCCTGCAATCTTCAACTCGTACTGTTTATTTTTCTGGTGGAATAAATGAAATCCCCGAACTAATTCATTTATCCCTTTACGGGATACCAACCTTCCCGCAAAGAAGAACTGATTACGTTTTTTATCTGGGTCAAATTCTGGCTTAATATCAAAGGATACTGGATTATAGACCAATTCGATATCTCCATATCCCTCTGCAGAAAACACTTTCTTCATCCATCTACTGATAGTAATAACTCTGCTGCTCCGTATCAATGCCCGCCTCAGCGGATTTTGGTATACATATTTTACAAAAAGCGCCAACGGCTGAGGTAAACAACGCAAATCGCACCTCTCGCAAAAATCAGTTCGAGAAAGAGCCGTAACACATTTCGCCCTATATCCCCTTAAATGCGACACATAGGGTATATCATACTTTTTGTGTAGCTCATACGCCATAAAGAGAGGGTTTACACCGCTAGCATGAATGATATCAGGTTTAAAATCTTCGACAATATTTTGGAAGTAGGAACGAGTAAATTTGACATCAAACAGATACTTTACAAAATTTGGGATTAGGGGTATCTCAGAAGCAGAAATTGTTTTTCCAGGCGGATTGAAAGAAGTATCCGGCAACGGCCTTTTAATATAATGAATCTCTACATTGTCATATGTCCGTCTGCCCTCTAACTCATCAGAAAGTGTAGCTACTCTAACATTTTCTGTTTTGGCAACCTGCCGTACCATGGCCCTGTTACTAATTTCAGCGCCCCCATAAGCTTCCGGATAGTACCTGTCAAACACGTACAGAATTTTCATTTTTTCTCCAGTTTCGCCGCTATTTGGTACCCTAACCGCAACTGTACACCTCTATGGTCTGCCATTATCTCCACATACCCACATCAACTCCGGTTAGTTCACTCAACCCCCTATTGTATTCTTCAAAATAATCCCGCAGATGTCTTCTCGTCTCTGCTTTCATAGGTGGTTTTTGTCCAAAATCAACATTGAGGCGTTTGATCGCATAGTAGAGCGGCTTCACTTTACTTATCATGCTGTTCCCCATCAATTTCGATAAAAAACTGCTCTTTGGCTTCCCTCCAACATGTCGTTTGCTCAAATCATCAAACTCGTAACTACTGTCCATATCTAAAAATCTCAACACATTCTCCAACGTTTCATGCCTTCTCTCTTTCAGGTTCTCAGTCAACAAAAAAAGCATCTGGGATCTGTCAAACAACTCTAAAAAACGCTTGACCTGCACGGCATATTTACCCCGGTCTTTGTACGAAAACCAGCTCCGGTATTGCCCGCTCTTATCAAGGCGTTCTTCCTCAGCATCTATCGCCTCCTCAAACGATAGCTTTTCTCTCCCCCGCTGCCTTTCATGCCAGTAATGAGAATAAGCCCTGTCCACCGGGTTTCTAAACAGGAAAATAAGCTTGGCATCAGGTAAAATACGCTGAATCCGCTCTGGAACGTAATCGTGATACATGTAATCCGGAGTTTTCTCCCCGACCACAGTTTCCCCTGTCACATCTTCAAAACATCGTTCATACCATTCAACACCATTTGAAAAATGGTCCTCGTCATCAAAAAAATGAATTTCCCCGTCGGCCATAAAAATATCGGGATGCTGGCCAAGATAATAACGAAGGGCACTCGTCCCAGATTTTTGTGCGCCACAGATAAGCAGGTTGGGGAGCATGATATTCACAATGAAGATTCCATTTGTAAGGCTTTCTTTTTCATCTCCATCAACTCCCGCATAGCCGACAGCGCCCCCTCATCCGTCACAGGCTCTTCTCCCTCTTGTACCCGATAAAGCATGTCAGTACCGTCAAGGTTCTGCACGTATTTTCCCCTCTCTGTCCTGAGGTAACTTCCACCCCTTGAAAGCGAAGAGTTGCGTCTGCTAAGCTTTTCGTAGACCGGTCCAAGTTCCCTGCTCTCACCATACACATAATCCCTTTCATAGAAGTTATTCAAGGTTCCCTCTTTTGCCAAGTCACGTATCAAATAAAAGATATCCTTGGTCTCAAATAAGCCGTCGATTTGTTTACTTGGCAATCCCGGCACTTTTATGAGCAGAGGGACTTGCAGCAGGCTTTCAGCAAAACTGAATTGGTGCCCAACAAATCCCTGTTCACCAATTAACTCCCCATGGTCAGCAGTAATAACTACCGCGGTTTCAGTATCAAGCACTCTTAAAATATTTCCTATTTGCTCGTCCAAACCCTTTATACATTGGTCATATAGCCGATTTAACAATTTTATTTCTCTCTCAGAAAATCCATTTTCGCCTACCCAACTATCCTGCATTTTTTGTCTCCAGGATTTGTAGAAGACCAATCGTCGGAAAAACGCCAATATGGGAATTCTGCTTTTTGGCTCATACGGAAGATGGGCGTCCATAAGATGTACATAAATAAAATAGGGCCCATCCATATCGCTCATTAACTTTTTTACCATTTTGTTGGTTAAAAAAGGATATCCAATCAAGTATTTTGAAAAAGCCCGTATTATTTTTCTAAACTTTTTATTGTCTGGAAGATGTAGGCCCAATGCTTTTTCAATTATCCCCTCGATGTCAATTTTGAAATCAAAACCCCTTGTCAATCCATAAAAGGGGGTTATCCATCCATCGTTTTGGGTGACAAGAGCAGTGCTATAGCCTTGATTTGACAATCTTTCGGCAAGGGTTGTAACTGATTCCTTTAGTTTCGTTTTTTCGTTGAGAGCTCCATGCTGTGAGGGATAAAGCCCCGTGAACATGGAGGCAACTGAAGGAAGCGTCCAGGGAGCGTTGGTAATTGCATTTTTGTAAATCACAGATTCATTCGAGAGTTTATCGAGATTAGAGGTAGTTTTTTTCCGTATCCATAGCAAGACAATCTGTCTCTGCGAACTGCATCCAAAGTTATCCAGATAATATTTGGTTTCTTCATTTTCATATTTCTATTTTTTTATATTAATATAACCGTATTTCTGCATATATTCCCTACAAACCAGTTCAATAAATTTAACTGCCCAGTGCGGAGACTTCCTTTTCCAACTGTTAATTGCTGACAAATCAATACCTCTAGATTGCGCTTTATTGAAAGAGAGTGGTATACTGGCACATCCAACATGCTGTTATCGAACTCGATGCCGATAAATAAACAGATATCTTCTAATGTTTCTTTTGGCTGTAACACCATATCTTCAAATTTAACTATCTTATAGTTTTCCCCATATTTATTTTGATACTCTTCTGCTAACCGCGCCGATTCAAGCCAGTGCAATATAATTCTAGGAAAAGTATAATGTAAGTACACAACTTTTGGGTTGATTTTTAAAACACTTTTTTTGGCCATGCGGTATATGTGGGATGCTGTCACAGCCCTTGGGTCACGTATCAATTGGATTATTTTTGCTTCAGGAAACCATTTTTTTATTGTTTTAACATGATACATATGGGTGGGTGTTTTTTCCCCCCATATCTTTTTTTGTTGTGCCTCCGCTGCATATGTTAAAAAAAGTTTTAGAAATATATCCGGTGTCATTTCACCATCATGCGTCACAAACACTTTTTCTATAAGATTGTGCAAAAAGATGTCTTTGCCTCCCTCAACATCGGCCTCCCATACTGATTTTTTGAGTATATTTGTAATCGATTCCTGGTTTTCTTTATTGAACTTATTAACCTTCCTGACTCTACGATCAAGAAAGTGCGTTTCTCCCGGAAAGAGGCCGATCTCTGGATGATGATTAAGAATATTCAGCATTAAAGTCGTGCCCGATCTCCTGCAACCAACGATGAAAATAGGAGCATTGCTCATTCTATTCCTCGTTTAATCCAACGATTGCATTTACAAGTTTACGTTCTCTAATTTCAGGGGTAAATTTTTTCTTAACATGTTCTTTCGCTCGCTCTCCTACTCCCCCAGATGCATCCAGGGCGTTTTTTATGGCCTTGGCAGTACTCGTTGCATCTCCGTATTCAGCAAAAAATCCAAACTCTCCTACGACTTCGGGCAGGGCACCACGTTTTGTTACTACAGGAACGCATTCGCAGAGCATTGCTTCAGCGGGTGCCATGCCGAACGACTCATAAAAAGAAAGCTGGCAGTACACTTTTGCTTTTTGGTAGTACTCCAGCAATTTATCATCTGGAACGAAACCTGTAAAATCAACATTTTTAGGAGCAATGGATTTAAGATACGCCAAAGGCTCTTTTTCCCCCTTACCAATAACCACAAATTTTGCCTCAGACACATGACTGGCAGCTTTTACGAACGTGTCCAACCCTTTTCTCTTGACATTTTCCCATGTAATGAAGCCAACAGTAAGGACCATGGGTTCTTTTTCTCCCTTTGGATAAAATCTTTTGGGGTCCACACTATTGTAAACTATCTGGGCCTTTTTGATGCCAAGGTACTTTTTGATTTCATTATCATTAAACTCAGAAACGGCGAGTATCTTATTTGCCCTGTTCAAAACAAATTTAACCATGCCCTTAAAGAATCTACTCCTGAGCAACCCATAGTTTATCTCGGGTTCATTTGCTACATCATAGCCGCCGGTAACCACCACAATTTTTTTCTTGAATAAACAAGCCAGAAAAGTTCCTATCAATGCATGGTAACTGGCAAACCAAACGAACAAAACGTCACAATTTTTTATTGATGACAGCAACCTGAAAAAACTTTTTTTTGTGAAATAGAAGGGCTTTACGTGAAAGTGCCTTTCAAGCATTTTGAGGTCTCTTCTCACAAAGGACCGGTCATGGATATAAAGATAAAGAATTTTGGTGTTTCTTCTTGCGTTCACCATACCCTCCTCCTTGCCAGGGCGTACAGTAATCCGTAGGTGCGGTCGCCGGTGTATTCTCCGTTCACGGTGAGGGAATGGGGGCTGCATATAAAATAATTGTTTACCGGGTCAGCTCACCCTATTTCTGCATCTCGTACTCCAATCCGTGCCTGTAGGCTTCCCGCATAAATTCTCCTCGATATACGGGAACCCTTTCCACGTAGCGGGTTTTGTAGCCCTGCTCACGCATGTTGTCGAGAAGCGCTTGGTTCCCGCTGACCACCACGTCAAAATTTGGCAGGTCGCAGAATCCGCCTGTCGATGCATAGCTCTTCTTGTGCACCCTGTATTCGTATTTGCCCGGAAAATGTCTTAAAACCCGGTGGACGAGAGAAATAGCCTCCTCTGTAGGGATAAGTCTTTCCGGGCCTCCATCCAATACGTCCAGTATGATTGTATCGTAGTCATCTTTGATATCCAGAAGGGTAACCACATGCCCGAGATGCGGCGGGTCTAGTTTACACGGAAACAAGGCAATCATGGCTCACCATTCCCTCCTGTTCGGCCCACGGTTTGTAGGCCCAATGGCGATCTATTTATTAACTTTGCGGGCAACTAGGTGCTCTATTAAACGTGCAACCCTCATTGATGCCTGCCCATCCACAAGTCCATGGATTTTCCCCAGCGCTTTCTCCTGTTCGTCTAAAAACCTGTTTTTGCGCAGGGAGATGTCCAGTTTTTCATAGAATTCTGTTTCAGTTTCAGCGGTTTCTCCCGGTCTGATGTGGGGTGGAACCAGCCCCTCACCTTTTGCCCCGTCTGTGTATCTTTGTTTGTTGAGGTTGATATACACTATGGGTCTCCGTGTTGCCAGAAAATCGATAGCGATAGAGGACCACCCGCAGACCAACACGTCGGCAATGGCGAGTATTTTCTCCGTGTCGGGCTCCCGGTCCATGTTCAGCATGGAAACGTTAGGCTGATGTTTAAGTATGTCCCGGATTTTGTGCAGGTCTAGCGTCCTGTGTGCATAGTAATGGAGCCTGAGCACCACATGCACTCCTCTTTCACCGCAAAAGTTACAAAAAGCCTCAAATCCTCTGTACTCGTCCTCACCCCATGGCCACAATTTTTCACCGAGGGTGGGAGCATGTAGCACGATTTTGGCCCCTGGGGGCAGACCCAGTTCCTTCAGTATCTCGGAGCGTTTTATGTCCTGGCCGTGGAGGTAATGGCACAGCCTGTCCAGCCGGGGATACCCCGTACCGTATATTTTTTCCGGGGGAGCGTTCCACAGCGAGATGTGCCTCTCTCTGGCCCAGTCCGAAGAGGTACACCATGCGTCATAATGCGAGTAAAAAGAAGGGTTTCGTTCTCTCTGGTGTCCCTTGTACCCTGCCCCGTGCCAGAGCATTATTTTAATGCAATCGCCATTTTTTGCTAGGGGAATGTTTCCAAAGCCGTGGTGGGCTACAACCCATGCATCGGCTCTCAGGAAATAGGGCAGGCCCAGCAACCCGTTTACAAAAAACGCCTTGCCTCCGGCTTTGTTAACCTCTTTGAGCGTGCGCATGTTTTTTGCACACCAAAAAATGTCGTATTTTTCCGGATGGCTCTGCATATATTCGAAGACCGCTCGGGGATTGCCGTTGTAGTATATGTTAGAGAAGCCGACCGTTATCCTGCCGCTATCGTTGGCAGTTTTTATGAACGCTGAGGCAAGGTGAGAGTATATGGCTTGCAAAATAATAGATAGGAGCCGGAAAGGCAAAAAAAGAGGGGACTGTTGTTGTTTGAAGTGGCACACGGCTTTTTGTATATTGTCGACAGAAAATTTTTTCGCTCCCATGTTTCCCCAGGGTTAAACGCATAGCATTAAAAAAATTTTTACCTGAAAAAGAGGGTGGCACCAACTGCCCCGTGGCCTGCTACCATACCCTCCTCCTTGCCAGGGCGTACAGCGCCCCGTAGGCGTAGCAGATGTGGACACCGGGGAGGAGCAGCGCCGCGTAACCGAACAGGCGGGCATCCCGGTGGTGCCAGGAGAGGCGCGCCGCCTCCAGTCCCACGGTGAGGGTGTAGAAGATGCCGCCCAGGAACAGCAGCACCATGAACAGGCTGAGGGCGTTGAAGACGATGAACACGGCGATGCCCAGCAGGAGGACCAGCAGCAGGTAGGCCGGCCACAGGTAGATGTGGCTGAGCAGGCCCCGCATGCCGTGTTTTTTGGTGATGGCCACCTTGGCCTTGGCCCACTTGTAGATCTGCCGGGCGAACTCCCGTATGTGCTGCTTGCGGTAGTGCACCACCCTGATCTGGGAGGAGTAGAGCAGCCGGTGGCCGGCCCGCCGGATTCGGTAGTTGAGCTCCAGGTCCTGGCCCTTGACGAATTTCTCGTCGAACATGCCCACCTCCTCCACCACCCCCCGGCGCAGGGCCAGGTTGCAGGTGGGGATGTGGTCCACGTAGCTGGTGCCGTCCTCCATGGTGTGCTGGGTGGAGGGGTTGAGCTTGCCCCCCCGGGCCAGGGGGGAGGTCATCACCCTGGCGATGGCCCGGGATTTGTAGATGCTGTCCTCGGGCAGCAGGTCGGGGCCTCCCACCCCGGCCACCTGGTATTTTTCCAGGGTGCGGGCGATGGTCCGCAGCCAGTCCGGGTAGGCGGCGGCATCTCCATCGATGAAGGCTATCACCTCGGCCCGGGCGGCCTCTATGCCCCGGTTTCTGCCGGCGGCCGCGTTACGCTGCTGGTTGCGCAGCAGGGTAAAGGGATAGGTTTTCTGCAGCTCCTGCAGCTTTTGGTAGGTCCCGTCCCCGCTCATCCCGTCCACCACGATGACCTCAAAATCCGGGTGGTCCTGGCTGAACAGAGACTGGATGCACTTCTCGATGTGCTGTGCCTCGTTGCGAACCGCCACGACCACGGAGATAAACACAGGCTGAATTATGCCGTTGTTAATAAACGTTCTCCTATTTGCCCAGAGACATGCTTGCCGCCGTCCCTGGCCATGTCACCCCCTGGTTCGGCCTCCTCGGCTACCTGGCCTGCACGGTAACCAAAGGCGGCATGCAGTAAGGCAGCCGCTATATCACAGTATGTATGTCAGCCGTGAATCTTTTTAACCCCCACGCCTTATGCTCACTGTGAAACGAGTCAAGAGCAGAGGAATCCGGGTGGCCACCAAGGTGCAGGGGGAGCGCATCCGCCAGTGGGCCCTCCGCCTCCGGGAAAACCCCGCCCTGGTGCTGCCGGAATGCCGGGATGACACCTGCCACGGCGGCCTGTTCCGGTCCTGCGCCTTTTCCGGGCTGCGCAAAAAACTGGACGGCCTGAGGGGCCTGGACAGGGAGGCGCTGGCCCGGTATGCGGACAGGCGGGGGCTGGCGGGGGCGGTGGCCGGAACCATGCTGCTGGCCGAGGAGGAGCGCATCCCCTACCTGGCAGCCCGGCAGATGGGGGACAAAACCTACGTCTACGCCAAGCGGGGGGAAGCAGACGACGAAAAACTGGTTGCCGTGCAGAACTTCGACGACCCCCACGTCAGGATGCTGGCGGTGGTGGACCTGGCGGCCAAAAAAAACCTGCACCTGTACTCCGTGGAGGACAAAATGCTGTGCACGGGGGGCACCGCCACCCCGCCCCCGGAGTTTGTCTCCTTTGTCCTCCACCGCCTGAAGCTCACCGACGGGGCCTGCCCCCACGTCAGGGAAAACCGGGACCGTCCCCACCTGGCCCTGGTCTGGCATCCGGCGGGGGTCACCCTGCGCCTGTGCCGGAGCTGCGCCACGGGCAACACCCTGGCCGGCATCAGCCAGTACCTGTACTCCCCCCGCCTCCGGGACGAGTTCACCGCCCGGGTGGAGGGCACCCTGATATCCTGCCATCAGTCCTGCCCGGACTGCGCCATCGAGGAGGCCCTGGCCGTGCAGGTGGACGACGACATGTACGTGCAGAACCAGATGAGCGACGCCGAGTTCATCGACAACTGGAAGAAAAAGGTGCAGTGGAACATCGAAAAGATGGACACCCCGGTGCTGGTGGTCAACGGGACCTGCTACGGTCGAGATGTGGAGGCGGTGCTGGACGCCCTGAGCCCCCAGCCCTGGGAGGCGGCCGCCCTGCGCTCCCTGCTCCCCCGCCTGGACCGGCCCCTGGTCATCGAGGAGGCCACCCCCAACAAGATTCTGTCCCGGTACTGGGATACCCACGGCCAGGCCCTGGTCACCGAGATGGCCGGAGAGCGGGGAAATGACCTCCTGCGCCGCCACGGCCGGCGGACCCCCTCCGAGATTCTGGAGCTCGCCTTCCAGGAAAAGGAGAAACAGGACGTGCTGGCCCACCTGCCCTCCTTCGATGCCCTGCCCCCCCTGGCCGACTTCGCCCACCGCATCGCCACAGCCCACCGGGTGGGCGGGGCCCGGGAGGCGGTACGGGTGGTCCACGGGGAGGAGATGGACGTGAAAAAAAAGGCCGTTGCCTATGCCTTCCTGCTGGCCATGGACAAGGCGGGGGGCGAGCAGTGGAGATACGGGGACATGGAGAGGGACTTCGGGGGCCACCTGGAGCCCTACGCCCGCCGGCTGCTGCAGGAAACGGGAGACGCCTACCGGAGCGCCCTGCAGGAGATGCTCACCGCCGCCGGCTCCACCCGCACGGTGGGGGGCTAGATGCCCGGGGAGCGCTCGGCGGGGGCGGTCATCTACCACCAGGGAGAGGAGCGTACCTTTTTGCTCCTCAAATACGGCTGGGGCCACTGGGACTTCGTCAAGGGAAACATTGAGGAGGGAGAGGAGGAGCGGGACACCGTGCTGCGGGAGGCGGAGGAGGAGACGGGGCTGCAGCCCGGAGACCTGACCTTCCATCCCCGTTTCCGGGAGACCATCCGGTACTTCTACCGCAGGGAAAACCGCACCATCCACAAGGAGGTGGTCTACCTTTTGGCCCACAGCGCCACCCGGGAGGTACGCCTGTCCCACGAGCACACCGACTACGTGTGGCTGCCCCTGCCAGAGGCCCTGGGCCGCCTGACCTACGACAACGCCCGCCGGGTGCTGGGGGCCGCCGCCTCCGCCCTGGACGAATGAGTTATAAGGATGCGGTGGCTTTCTGTTCATGGACCTGCTGGAGCATCAGGGAAAAGAGATTCTGTCCCGCTACGGCATAGAGACCCCCCGGGGCACCGTGGTGGACACCCCGGAGTCCCTGCCCGCAGTGGACATCCCGCTCCCCTGGGTGCTCAAGGCCCAGGTGCCGGCGGGGGGGCGAATGAAGGCCGGGGGGATTCGCATGGCTCACTCCGTCAAGGAGGCCCGGAGGGCCACGGACGAGATGCTGGGCTCCTCCCTCCACGGCTGCAGGGTGGACAGGGTGCTGGTGGAGGAGCAGGTGCCCGTGGATTGGGAGTGGTATCTATGCCTGACCATTGACCGCTCTCTGCGGATGCCCCGGCTGCTGTTCTCCCGGCGGGGGGGAATCGAGGTGGAGGAAACCGGCGAGATGCTGCAGCTGCCAGTCAACCCCCTGGTGGGCCTGCAGGAGCATCACCTGAGACGGATGGAGAAACCGGCCCGGCCGGTGGCCCGCCGCCTCTACCGCCTGTTCCGGGAAATGGACTGCGAGCTGGCAGAAATCAATCCCCTGGCCGTGGTGGACGGCCGCCCCCTGGCCCTGGACGCCAAAATAACGGTCAACCACAACGCCCTGTACCGGCACCCCGAGCTGCCGCAGCACGACCCCCGCCTCACCCCCCTGGAGCAGGAGGCCCAAAAAATGGGGCTGGCCTTCGTGCAGGAAGAGGGAGAGGTGGGAGTGATCGCCAACGGAGCCGGACTGACTATGGCCACCATGGATGCCCTCCAGGACTACGGGGCACGGGGGCTGTTTCTGGACCTCTGCGGCACCGACGACGCCCGGCAGGTGGAGAGGGCCCTGAGCCTCATGCACCGGGCCGGGCCCCGGGTCATCCTGCTCAACCTCTTCGGAGGCATCACCAAATGCGACACCGTGGCCCGGGGGGTTCTCAGCGCCCTGGAGAAGGGAATGGACACGCCCATCGTGGCCCGCATCCGGGGCACCAACGAGGAGCAGGCCCGGCAGATGCTGGCCGACAGGGTGGAGTCCCACCTCTCGTTCCAGGAGGCAGTGCACAGGACGGCGGCCCTGGGGAGGGGAAGCTGATGGCCGTTTTCGTGGACCGCCACACCCGGGTGCTGGTGCAGGGGGCCACCGGCCACCAGGGTCGATACCACGTCCGGGCCCTGCAGGAATTCGGAACCCGGGTGGTGGCCGGGGTCACCCCGGGAAAGGGAGGGGGGGAGGTGGAAGGAGTCCCGGTCTACGACACCGTGGAGGAGAGCCTGGAGCAAAAACCCACGGCCTCCCTCTGCCTGGTGCCCGCCCCCTCGGCCCGGGACGCCGTCATGGAGGCCCTGGACGCCGGCATCTCCACCGTGGCGGTGGTCACCGACGGCATGCCCGTGCACGACGCCATGGACTGCATCCACTACGCCCGCTGCCAGGGAGCCCGAATCATCGGCCCCAACGGCCCGGGGGTGGCCAGCCCCGGCAAAGCCAAGGTGGCCATCATCCCCAACCGCGTGTTTCTGCCCGGGGATATAGGGGTGGTATCCCGCTCCGGCACCCTCACCTACGAAATCGTCAATGCGCTCACCGAGCAACACCTGGGACAGTCCACGGTGGTGGGGCTGGGCGGGGACCCGGTGGTGGGCACCACCTACGTGGAGACCCTGGAGGCCTTCCAGAGTGACGGGGAGACACGGACAGTGGTGCTGGTGGGGGAAATCGGGGGGGAGGCAGAGGAGGAGGCCGCCGCCTACATCCGCCGCCACCTCACCAAGCCGGTCTACGCCTACATCGCCGGCCGGTCGGCTCCCCCCCACCGGCGCATGGGCCACGCCGGAGCCCTGATAGCCGGGGGGACGGGAACCGCCCAGTCCAAAATAGAGGCGCTGGAGGCCGCCGGGGTCACCGTGGCCCGTTTCCCCCACCAGATCGCGGACCTGGTGGCCGCAGACCGGACGGCATGAGCGACGCCGCACCCGGTTTTATGGAAAAGTTTTTTACAACGGAGGGTTTACCTCCTGAAGGGGCCCGTGGGGTAGCTTGGTATCCTTCAGGCTTTGGGAGCCTGTGACCCGCGTTCAAATCGCGGCGGGCCCATGCGTCCCATAAAAAAACATAAAAATAAGCGGCGCATTACCTCCTGTTCCCGCCTTAGCTCAGACTGGCCGGAGCGGCCGGCTGTAGACCCAAGGGCAGCTACCGGCAGGTCCCCGGTTCAAATCCGGGAGGCGGGACTTCTCTTATTTTCTAAACGCCTGTCAGTCTCGCTCATCCGGCCTCTCATGCCGAAAAATGGCTGTCAGGCCGAGCATAACAAATAAATAGAGTTACCCATTTGACCTATGTAGTACATTAAAAGTGTAGATGAGAGGGAAACCCAAAAAAGGGACGAGGATACCATGTATCCGGTATCGCTGGGCGGAGGCAACATGTTGGTGGGTTTCCCCTCTCGATTTTTATTACGGTTTATCACATAAAATGTTTATGGAACTAACATAAAATAGTTGAGGTAACAGGATAAGATGGCCTGGATTGCCACTTTATGGATGAAAGAGGTGTTCTTCACGTCTTCACGGGTATTATTGGTCAGCGTGCTTGAGGACTTCACGGGGTAAGGGCACCTCGGTTTCTTTATCGGTGTCCCAGCCGTCGGCGAACCACTCGTAGTAGACGGTATAGTTCCGTCCCTCCCACTGGTAGGTATACGAGTAGTTGACAATCTCTGAGGTGATAACCACCGTGTCGCCCACGGAAAACTCGTCAGTGATGTCGCCCTCTACCGCCATGGCATCCAATCGCTGATAGGAGGCAAATGTCATCGAGGTGGTGTCCACTGAGGGGTTGTATATCAGGTTCGTCAACTGGTCTCTAATAACCACTGTGTCGCCCTCGTCAAAGCTTTTCAGGTGCACGGAGGCGATCAGATTTTCGTCGTCTCGACTCGTATCAAAGTCGTCCATGAATTCCTTAAAGGTCATAGACGTTACAGTGGAGGCATCTTGGTTGCCATGTGTACCGCCGTCTTCCAGGCACCCTGCAAACGTAATCAGGCAGCAGACAACCACCGAGACAAGCACATCTCTTTTCATTATCACATCCTCCCGTCCCAAACACCCCGCATATTAAAAACCTATGGCAAAATTTCCGGTTCTCCCAGTCCACAAATGCGGGATGCGGTTCCTCCCGGTGACGTCATCGGTTAACTTTTTATGAGGCGAGCGGTTGTAGTATGGGTGGTACCATGGAAACGGGAGATGTAAACAAGAGGGAAAGGGTACGGGCTATGCTCACCCCGGAGGTGGGGGTGTGCGGGCAGTGTCAGGACCGGTACAGGGAAATGGCTACCTGCAGCGGCTGCGGGCAGAACATGCTCAGCCCCGGCTACAGCGGAATGGTCTACGAATGTCCCCTGTGCAGCGAGTTCTACTGCCAGCAGTGCTGGGACACCATGGAGGGCAGGCACCGGTCGCCGTAGCACGGTATGTGGGACACGGGGAAACCTGGCGAAAGGGGTGGTCCCGGGACGCTGCAATCAGACAAAAAACCGTAAAGTTAAAAAATACCCGCCGGGTTATACACTGGGGAGGGCAATGGATACGGATTTGCCTCCAGTGTTCATTGCTCTACCCTTCCTTTTCTGCCCGATGGACATCCGGGCCGATTTTTCTGTCCAGCGTCGCCCTGGAGCAAGGCCTCCATGAAAAAAGTAAGGGGAGGAAGGGCAGGCGACATGGGTGGAAAAAATAGGTTACACTCATGTTTGTGCATCCCTGCCCTTACCACAGGAATAGAGCAAGGAGTACATAAAAATTGCGGTATTTTTTGACGGCGAACCACCGGCAAACCCCAAGTTTTTTATAGGCCGCCCGTTGGTGAATACGGCAGTTGATGACATGAGCAAAAAGGAGCAGTCAGAGGAGCACATTCGCATTCGGCTCCCCAACAGGGGAGACAACGAGCTGTTCGGCATCGTGGAGGACGTACACGCCGGCTCCCGCATGCAGGTGTCCTGCGAGGACGGCAAGCAGCGCCTGGCCCGCATCTGCGGCAGCCGGAGGCGGCGCATGGGACGCATCCGCCGGAGCGACCTGGTGCTGGTGGTGCCCTGGAGCATCCAGGACGAAAAGGCGGACATCGTGTGGAGATACCGGAAAAACAAGGCCCGGCTGTTGAGCAGCCGGGGGCTGCTCCCGGACAGCGTGGACCCCTACTAGCGTCTTTCAGATGGCTGGAGGGAGCAAAGGTTTTTGCTTTTATGCAGAGGTCTGAAAGGTTCCCCGCGGGCCTGCTCAGCGGGAAAAGACAAAGCGCAGGGAGGGCAGCAGCAACACGGCCACAAGCACCGCCAGCAGCCCCAGGGACGCCAGCAGAACCATGAGCCCGCTCAGCAGGTAGCCGTGGAAGACCAGGAGGACGCTGGCCGCAGCCAGCACCAGGAAGGCGGCCAGCAGCAGGAGCAGCAGGCGACGACGGGAGCGCCCGGGCATGATACCGTATCCCGTGGCGGCCTCAAATAGTCACCGGTACTCTCTGTGGGGTGCCGGTTTCCCCCTACATTGTTAGCAATCATTTGAAAAGGTTTATATAAATCGCTATCTTTTGGTGCGGATAGCATGGACGGGGATGCGGATATGCGCAGTGAGGCGCTTCTCACCATTCTGGATCACATTCCGGTGGGCATTGTTTCTATGGACGGCGAGGGCAGGGTGACCTATGCCAACCGGCAGGTGCGCCATCTGCTGGAGGCCTTTTCCGCCACCGCCCCCCTCACCGAGCACGAGGTTGTGGCTGCCTCCCCCTTTGCCTCCGGCCTGAGCCAGCTGCTGGCCGCCTCCCGTCCCTTTTCCGGGGTGCTGTGGGAGCACCGGGATTGCTGTTTCTCCGTGGACGGCGTTCCCTGTGCCGGCGGGGCGCTGCTCATCGTGCACGATGTCACCGAGCGGGTGCGGGCGGAGCAGGCTCTGCGGGAGCAGGAGGAGAAATACCGGCTGCTGACCGAGAATGCGCCCACGGGCATCGTGATGGTGGAGGAGGGCATCTGTGTCTTTGCCAACCGGCGTTTCGCCCAGATGACCGGCTACGGCGACGGCCTGGTGGGCCGGCCGCTGACCGACGTGGTGCACGCCGGAGACGTGGCCGCGGTGCAGAGGTGCCTGAGCGGGCGGAGGCGCCAGGGTGCTCCCCGCTCCTTTCGGCTGGTGACCAGGGGCCACGACATCGTGTGGGTGGAGTGCTCCGTGTCCCCGGTGTGCTACGAGGGACGGGATGCCCTGCTGGTCAACCTCATGGACGTGTCCCGGGAAAAACAGATGGAGGAGAAGCTGCATCTCTCCCGGAAGCAGATGGAGGACGTGGCGGAGAGGGAGCGGCGTTTCATCGAGGATCTCTCCCACTACTTCTTCAATCCCCTGTGCATCGCCAAGGGGTACATCGACCTCTCCCTGAGAGAGGCGGACCCGGCTCTGCGCCGCAAGCTGGAGATAACCCGGGAGGCGGTGGACCGGGTGGAGACGGTGGTAAAGCACGTGGTGACCGAAGGACGCATTTACGAGTAAGCAAAATCTTTTATAAAATACCCCAATATGGGAGGTAAGATGAGCCTTGAGGAACTGCAAAAGAAGCGAGAGGAACTGCGCGCAAAAATCGGCGAGGTTAAAGAAATCCGGGAAAAATATAACGAGAAGACCAAGGAATTGAAACAGAAGAGATTTGACCTGGCAGCCCAGATACGAAAGTACAAGCAGGAGGGCGTTCAGCACAAGGAAAAGCGCGACGAAATCAACCAGCGGGTGGCCAACGCCAAGAAGAAGCGGCGGGATCTCAACAGGGAATACAAGGAGTTGAAGCAGAAGGCGGACGACCTGCGCAAGGAAATCATCCCGGAGGCCATTCCCCTGGAGGTGCTGAAGCGACGGAAGCAGGACCTGGAATTCCGCCAGATGACCCATCAGCTGTCCAAAAAGGAGGAGGCGGCCCTGGTGGAGGAGCTGAAGCGTCTCAGCGACGAAATCAGGCAGCGGGAGCGGCTGCTGGACGAAACCCCCGAGCTCAAGGAGATGATTGAGGAGAAGAGACGGGCCAAGGAGAAGGGGGATAAGGAGCACCAGAAGGTGCAGGAGCTGGCCGACCAGGCCCAGGACGAGCACCTCCGCATGATTGAGGCCTTCAACAAGGCCGACGAGCTATACAAGGAAATCCGAAAGGTGCAGAAGGAGTACGTGATGGCCCGTCTGGACGCGGACAAGGCCCACAAGCAGCTGGTGTCCTACGTCAAAGAGATCCGGGAAGTGGAGGACCAGATGGAGTCCATCAAGAAGGAGGAGAAGGCGGAGGAGATTCGGGAGAAGCGCTCCGTCATCCAGAAGAAGGCGGACGATGTCTACGAGCGGTTCAAGAAGGGCGAAAAGCTGTCCACCGAGGACTTCATGCTGCTGCAGAAGGCGGGGCTGATTTAGCCCCTCTCCCACGGCGGCAGGCCGGAGAGATAGTCGGTCCAGAAGGCGGCATAGCGGGGCACAGCCAGCTGCTCTCCCTCCAGTACGGAGGCCCGGTCTTTGCACCGGTCCAGGTGTTTGCCCAGGCTCAGTTCCGGCAGTTTGGCCTCCAGCAACTCCCCCGCCGTGGTGTACTCTCGCTCTATTTCCACCCACCAGCGTTCCTCCTTCACAAAGGGCTGGCCCACGGTGCGGGAATGGCCCTCCCATTTTTGGAGAAAGTTTTCCGCGTGCTCCCGCTGCTCCCGGGGGGGTCCGCAGTGGAGGGTGGTGGGGGAGAGCTCCCTGCTCTCCAGCTCCACGGCCAGCAGGATGTAGTCATCGACGAAGAAGGTCTGACCCAGCACCGTGAAGTCATGCTCCCGGAGCAGGGTGGCCAGGCTGCCCGCCCCCTTCCGGGCCTGCGAATACACGATGTCGTCGATGACCTCCGGGCGGGGCATCTCCACGCCGATGAAGTTCTGCAGCCGCGCAGCCAGTTTGGGAAGGAGCCAGGGCCGGACGGGCTCCGGGAAGAAAAAGGTGAGACGCGGCCGCCGCAGGTAGGCACCCGCGGCATGGATGAACCGGCGGAGCCTGTCGGGGGCCAGGGCGGCGGCCACGTTGCGCGAGGGGTCCACCGGGTCGATGAAAACGAAGGACTCCTCGAATTCTGCCCCCCGGGGGGTCCCCTCCAGGTACAGGGTCTCCTCCCCCTCCCATCTCCGGCCAGCCTCCAGCACGCCCCGAAAGGAGCCGTATCTGAGAACCAGCAGCTCTGCCAGGTAGCCGGAGAAGCCCTGCACCCTGACCTCGGCCCCGTAGCACCCGATGCCCTTGAGGAACTGCTTGAGCAGCCTCACCTGGTCTTTTTGCTCTGTCTTCAGGTGATCCCGGATGAACCGGGTGTGAAACGGGGTGCGATCCACGGCGCTCTGCATGGCGGCGGTGCTGCTCACCCGGTAGCAGGGAACCACGTCCACCCGGTAGCCGCGGCAGGTTCCCCGTACGTAGGGATGCTCGGCATACTGCACCTGCCAGTCCTCCAGCACCGCCTTTCCCATGGCCAGGGTGTGGCGCTTGATGTCCTCCCGGTTCACCGCCGGCGGATAGAGTACAAACAGGTCGATGTCCAGAGCCCCCCGTAGATAGGTGCCCTTGGCGATGGAGCCCACCAGCATCACCTCCACCTCCTCCAGCCCCCGCTTTCGGGCCTCAGCCAGCAGGACACGACGGAGGTCCTCCACCGTCCGGTGCAGTTCCTGCTCCTCCTCGACGGTGGGCACCACCTGTTCCAGAACCTGTTTCTCGATGCTCATAGTGGAATGGTATGCAGGGTGGTGTACACCGGTCCCTGGGGCAGCAGTTCGCTTTTTTTCAGGCAGATGCTATCCACCGATACCTGGCCAAACACGGTGTCCCGGTGACGCTGCACCACCTCTTGCAGACGGTCCTTGCCCTGGGCTCCCTTCACCCGGGCCAGGGTGGCATGGGGGGTAAAGGGCCTCTTTTCCTTTGTGAACCCGCAGCCCTGGAGCTCCTCCTCCAGGTTTTGGGCAATGACGGAAACCGGTCCCCCCTCCAGCCCCACCCATATCACCTTGATGTAGTCCGGGGAGGGAAACACCCCCATGCCCCTCACCGTGGTGGTGAAGGGCCCCACATTGGCCACCGCCCGCTGCATGGCCTCGGTGATGGCGGGAATGAGATGCTCCTCCACCTCTCCCAGAAACTTCAGGGTGCAGTGGATAATCTCCGGCTCCACCATCTTCAGGCGAGCCCCCGTCTGCTCCAGCTCCCCCTCCGCCGCCACCAGACCATCCAGCGCCCCGATGTCAATGGCCGTGAACAAGCGCATGCATAGCAATAGAGCCGTGGTATATCACGTTTACCAAAAAATAAAAAACGGGCGGCGCATAACCAGACATGAGCCAGGGTTCGCCGGCAGCGGGGAGGGCGCTGCCCGAAAACGAGGTCAAGCAGCGGCTGCGCCAGTACGGCATCCCGGTTCCCGACTTCACGGTTTTGTCTCCCCGTGACTCCCTGGACGAGCTGGAGGTCTCCTTTCCGGCAGTCCTCAAGGTATGCTCGCCGGACATTGTGCACAAGACGGACGTGGGCGGGGTGCGGCTGGGCATCCCCGACTGGGGAGAGCTGGGGTCAGCGGTGGCCGACTTCCGGCAGCGTTTTCCCGGCCTGCCCCTGCTGGTGGAGCCCCTGGCCCCCTCCGGCCTGGAGATGATTGCCGGCCTTACCCACGACTCCCAGTTTGGTCTGGCCGTCATGGTGGGCATGGGGGGGGTGTTCACCGAGATATACCGGGATGTGGCCTTCCGGCTGGTGCCCATAGAGGAGCGGGACGCCCTGGACATGCTGGAGGAGCTCCGGGCCCACGTGCTGTTCGAGGGATTCCGGGGCATGACGCCGGACAGAAAAGCAGTTATAAGACTTCTGCTTACACTCTCCAAGATGGGACTGGACTACGGCCCTACCCTCCGTCAGATGGACCTGAACCCCGTGCTGGTCTACGAGGAGGGATTGATGGTCGTGGACGCCAATCTCATCCTGGGTGATTAAGAATGGATGTATTGTCCTCACAGGCACAGGCCCTCCTGCTGGGCAACGAAGCCATTGTGCGCGGCGCCCTGGAGTCGGACATAGACGTGGCCACCACCTACCCCGGCACCCCCTCGTCGGAAATCGCGGACACCTTTTCCGCGGTGGCCCGCCATTTCACCTCCCGGCAGCAGGACCCCGGCTTTTACTTTCAGTATTCCACCAACGAAAAGGTGGCCCTGGAGTTCGCCGCCGCCGCTGCCGTCTCCGGGCTGCGCGCCCTGACCTGTATGAAGCATGTGGGATTGAACGTGGCCGCCGACGCCTTCATGACTTACATGTATGTGGGGTGCAAGGGCGGCCACGTCATCGTCACCGCCGACGACCCCTCCTGTCATTCCTCTCAGAACGAGCAGGACAACCGCTACTACGCCAAGTTTGGCCATGCCCCCCTGCTGGAGCCCTCCACGGCCCAGGAGGCCAGGGACATGACCATGGCCGCCTTTGACCTCTCCGAGGAGCTCAGGCTGCCCGTCCTGCTCCGGATGACCACCCGCACCTCCCACGTGCGGGGACCGGTAACCCTGGGACCCATGAATCTCACCGCAAAAAAGGGGCATTTCGACAAGGACCCCCTGATGGTCACCGTTCCCGCGGTGGCCCGCCAGCTGCATCCGGTGCTGCTGGAAAAAATGGAGCGGGCGGAGGCCCTGGCAGAGGACAGCCCCTTCAACCGGGTGGAGGAGATGGGCGGGGGCACGGGCATCGTGACCTCCGGAGCCGCCTACAACTACGTGCGGGAGGTGGCGGAGGAGCTGAGCATCCCGTGCAGCATCCTCAAACTGGGGATGACCCATCCCCTTCCCCGCAACCTGTGCCGGGACTTCCTCCGGGACCACCGGCGCATCCTGGTGGTGGAGGAGCTGGAGTCCTTCCTGGAGGAGCAGCTGAGGGCCCTGGCCCAGAAGGAGGAGATGGACGTGGAGATACTGGGCAAGGGGTTCGGAGGGCTGCGCCGCATCTACGAGTACGACGTGGACATCGTGGAGCGGGCCCTGCGCGCTCTGTCCGGCAGGGAGGAGAAGCCCCCCCTGGCCCCCGCCTCCACCGCCCTGCCCCCCCGGCCACCGGTGCTCTGCCCCGGCTGCCCCCACCGCGCCACCTACTACGCCCTCAAGCAGGTGGCCCCGCCGGACACCATCTATCCCACGGACATCGGGTGCTACACCCTGGGCAAGGCCCCGCCGCTGGAGATGGCCGACTTTCTGCTGTGCATGGGATCCAACGTGGGCACCGCCTGCGGTTTTTCCCAGACCACCGACCAGAAGGTGGTCTCCTTCATGGGCGATTCCACCTTTTTCCACGCCGGCTTGCCGGGCATCGTCAACGCCGTGCACCACCGCCACGACTGCGTGATCACCGTGCTGGACAACCGGACCACGGCCATGACCGGGCATCAGCCCCATCCGGGGACCGAGCGGGACGGCATGGGGTATGAGGCCCAGATGCTGCTGGTGGAGGACGTGGTCAGGGGCCTGGGGGTGGAGCACGTGGAGGTGGTCAATCCCAACAACCTGGCCAAGACCAGGGAGGCCTTCCAGCGGGCACTGGCCTACCGGGGAACCTCGGTGGTGGTGAGCAAGGCCCCCTGCCGGCTGCTGCTGTCCACCCGGGGCTCCTTCGAGGTGGTGGAGGAGAAGTGCACCCAGTGCAGCCGGTGCATCCAGGAATTCGGCTGCCCCGCCTTCTACTACGACGGGGACCGCATCAGAATCAACGAGACGCTGTGCTCTGCCTGCGGGGTGTGCACCCAGGTGTGCCCCAGCGGGGCCATCAGGAGGAAAAAATGAAGCTCCGCCTGCAGTTCACCGGGGTGGGGGGGCAGGGGGTGCTCACCGGCGCCAACACCCTGGCCAAGGCCTTTCTCTCCCGGGGAGAAAACGTGCTGATGTCCGAGGTGCACGGCATGGCCCAGCGGGGGGGCAGCGTGGTGTGCACGGTGTGCGTGGGCCGGGTGTACTCGCCGCTGATTGCAGACGGAGCGGCAGATGCCCTGGTGTCCATGGAGCCCGTGGAGGCGCTGCGGTCCATCGCCAAACTGAAGCCGGGGGGAGTGGTGCTCACCGATGTCAACCCGGTGATTCCGGCCAACGTGTCCATGGGATACCACCAGTACCCCCCTCTGGACGCGGTGCTGGAGGAGCTGGAAAGCCGGGGAACTCTGCGGAGCATCGATGCCCTGGCCCTGGCCCGGCAGGCCGGCCATGCCATCACCAAAAACATCGTCATGCTGGGCGGACTGGCGGCCACCGACCTCCTGCCCCTCAGCCGGGAAGAGCTGCTGGACACCGTGAAGGCCAACGTGCCCCCTGCCTACGTGGAGATGAACGAGGAGGCGTTCACCCTGGGCTACCGGGCGGTTCAGGCCCAGCGGTGAGAGCTACCGCAGCTCCACGCGCGGCGGCCAGGGATCCTGCAGGCAGACCCCCCATACCCGCCCGATGAAGTCCAGGGCGAACAGGTTTTGCAGCACGTGCACCCAGTAGCTGCCCCGGTCGGTCATGGTCAGGGTTTCACCGTTGTCGGAGAGCAGCCCCAGAAGGGAGAGCAGCCGGATAATCCAGCCGTATTTTTCGTCCAGCTCTCCGCCGAACCTGTTCCGGAAGGCGCTGCGGCTGACGCTGGTCTCGTAGATGCGCCAGTACAGCCAGTGCATCCTCTCCTCCTCCGGCGTGAGGGGCAGAGACAGAGCCACCGGGGAGCGTCCCTCGGCCAGGGCGGAGAGGTAATCCCGCACGCTGAAGGTGTTGATAAAAAAATGGCCGGGGAGCAGGGAGCCCGCCCCCGCCCCCAGCCCCAGGTAGTCCGGAATGGTCACCGAGCTGTACTTGGGCGTCCCGGGGACGGTGAAGGCCCATACCGAGGTGCGCCGCAGGCCGGCCTGGTAGCAGGCGTCCTCGATGACCCGGAGCATGCGCCGGCGGAGGGCGATTCCCGGGATGTGCAGCCCCCGTCTCCGGGCCACCTCCTGCAGGCGGGTGTGGGGAAAGGTGAAAATGGGGTAGGCCGATATCTGGGTGACGCCCAGGTCCAGGGCGGCCCGGATGTCCCTGCGCACGTGGTCAATGCGCTGCCCCGGCAAGCCGAACATGAGGTCCATGTTCACGCAGTCAAAGCCGCCCTCCACCAGGGCGGTGATGGCCCGGCGGGCGGCAGCGCTGTCGTAGGGGCGGCCCAGGAGGCGAAGGTGGTGGTCGTCCAGAGACTCCACGCCCATGCTCACCCGGGTGATTCCCATCCGGTGGAGCCTTTCCACGGCGGCCGGTGTCACGTCCGTGGGATGGGTCTCCGTGCACAGGGGGCCGCGGAGGGAAAAGGCCTGACGGATGGACTGAACGATGTCCTCCAGCCCGTGGCCCAGCATGGTGGTGGGGGTGCCCCCGCCGATGTACAGGGAGGTGATGGTGGCGTCGGCCAGCCGGGGGGCATAGCCCTCAATCTCCCGGAGCACCGCATCCCGGTAGGCCGGGGCGGCCCGGGGGTCAAATCGCTCCTTGAAATAGGGGCAGTAGTAGCAGGGATGGCGGCAGAAGGGCACGTGCAGGTAGAGGCCGAGGCGGCCGATGTCCAGGTTCGCCAGGCGGGGCGGCTCCGGATGTAGACGCAGGGAGGGCGAGCCGGTGAGCAGGTGCTTGAGACCCTGGCGGAGAGCGCTACCCAGCACGAGTTTTTATCGCCCGGCGCTATAATATCTTTCCGTCACCGGTGGCCCTGGCGCCACAGCCCGATGAAGTGGCAGGCCGGGCATTCGAACACGTCCACCTCTTTTATCCACACCGGGATTTTGATGAAGGGGATGTCCGGCATGTCCTGGGCCGTGGAAATCTGCTGCATGGCGGCGCCGCAGGCGGGGCAGGAGCGATGCATGGCAGTATATGGCGCAGGGTTACAAAAGGCTTGCTGGACAAGGGTGGACAGGGGCAGGGGTGGACAGAAAGAGGGATGCATTTTCCCATGCCGTCTAGGTGCCCCTGTCCACGGAGATATACGGCTGGGTTTCTTTAATGTTTGGTTGCCGTCCGCTCCACCCAGGGACCGCCAAAAAACAATCGAAAAACATATAAATAGAGCCTAGCAATTCCTGCTTTTTAGTGGAGAGATAGAATGCAACAGGTATACATGTTTGAGGATGCACGGGCCGATATGACTGACGTGCTGGGCAACAAGGGGGCCCAGCTGGGAGAGATGCAGAGCATCGGTATTCCCATTCCCCCCGGATTCGTCATTTCCACCCAGGCCTGCGTGGCCTACCTGAAGAAAAAGGATCTGCCCGAGGAGCTGCGCCGGGAAATCCTGGCGGCCCTGCGGCGGGTGGAGAAAAAGGTGGACCGGCGGTTCGGAGACCCGGAGGACCCTCTGCTGGTCTCCATTCGCTCCGGGGCACCGGTGTCCATGCCCGGGATGATGGACACCATTCTGAACCTGGGACTGACCGACCAGACGGTGAAGGGGCTGGCGGAGAAAAGCGGCAGCCAGTGGTTTGCCTACGACACCTACCGGCGTTTTCTGTACATGTTTGGAAACATCGTGCTGGGGGTGGAGGAAAAGCAGTTCGACGCCATCCTGGACGTGCAGAAAGAGCGGGAGGGCGTGCGCCTGGACCAGGAGCTGTCGGTGGAGGGGCTGAAAAAGGTGGTGGCGGAGTACAAGCGCCTGGCCGACGTGCCCCAGAGCCCCGAGCAGCAGCTGTTCATGGCCGTGGAGGCCGTGTTCAACTCCTGGAACAACAAGAGGGCCCGCAGCTACCGCAAGCACCAGGGTCTCCCCGACGACGTGGGAACCGGGGTGGTGGTGCAGACCATGGTCTTTGGAAACTTTGACGATGACTCGGGCACCGGGGTGGCCTTCACCCGGAATCCGGCCACCGGCAAAAAGGAGCTCTACGGCGAGTTCCTGGTCAACGCCCAGGGGGAGGACATCGTCTCCGGGAAGCGGACGCCCAAACCGGTCAACGAGCTCCGGAAGGTTTTCCCCCAGGCCTACCGGCAGCTGGCGGAGATGGCAGACCGGGTGGAGCGGCACTACCGGGACATGCAGGACATGGAGTTCACCATCCAGCAGGGAACGCTGTACATCCTGCAGACCAGGACGGGGAAGCGCACCGCCCGGGCGGCGGTCACCATCGCCGTGGACCTGGTCAAGGAGAAACGGATATCCACAAATGAGGCCCTGATGCGGGTTTCCACCGACGACATAGAAAAAATTCTGCATCCGGTCATCGCCCCCGACGAGCAGTACACGCCCCTGGCCAGGGGCCTGAACGCCTCCCCCGGCGCCGCCACCGGGGTCATCGTGTTCGACCCGGAGCGGGCGGCCGCCCTGGAAAAGAAGGGAAAAAAGGCCATCCTGGTACGGGAGGAAACCACGCCCGACGACATCCACGGCATCACCGCCGCCCAGGGGGTGCTGACGGCCAGGGGGGGCATCACCAGCCACGCGGCGGTGGTGGCCCGGGGCCTGGGCAAGCCCTGCGTGACCGGCTGCGACGGCCTCTACATCAACGAGGACAAGGGGCAGTGCCGCATCGGCGACCAGGTGTTGAGGGAGGGAGAGGTGATTACCATCGACGGCTCCACCGGAGAGGTCATGCAGGGAGAGCTGACCCTGGTTCCCCCGTCCTTTGCCGCGGAGACGGAAACCTTTCTCTCCTGGGCAGACCAGGTGCGGCGGATGGGGGTGAGGGCCAATGCAGCCACCGTGGAGGGCGCACAGGAGGCGCTGAAACAGGGCGCCGAGGGCATCGGCCTGTGCCGGACGGAGCGCATGTTCAATGCCCCCGACAGACTGCCCATCGTGCGGGACATGATTCTGGCCCAGGACCGGAAGGAGAGGATGGAGGCCCTGGACAAACTGCTGCCCCTCCAGAAGGGAGACTTCAAGGAGATACTGCGCACCATGTCCCCCCGGCCGGTGACCATCCGTCTGCTGGACATCCCCCTGCACGAGTTTTTGCCCTCGCAGGAGGAACTCCTCCAGGAGCTCAACTACCTCAAGGATTTCGACGCTGCGGTGCGCTCTCTCCAGGAAATCCCCAGCATCTCCCGGGTGCTGGACCCCGAACTGCACGTGTATCTGCCCTCCGTGGAAAAATTCATGGAGGAGCTGACCAACGATAAATACTACGCCCTGAGCGAGAAGCTGCTCCGGGAGAAAAGCGTGCTGCTGGACAAGGTCCGCTCCCTGGAGGAGGTCAACCCCATGCTGGGCCACCGGGGGGTGCGCCTGGGCATCACCTACCCGGAGATATACGACATGCAGATTCGGGCCGTCTACGAGGCGGCGGCCGAGCTGCTCAAGGAGGGAGTGGAGGTGAACCCCGAAATCATGATTCCCCAGGTGTGCACGGCCCAGGAGCTGAAGTGGGCCCACCGGCGGGTGACCACCATCGCCAGAGAGGTGGAGGGACGCTACGGAGTAAAGGTTCCCATAAAGTTCGGCTCCATGATTGAGGTGGTCCGGGCCTGCATGCGGGCCGGCAAGCTGTCGGAGATAGCCGAGTTTTTCAGCTTTGGCACCAACGACCTGTCGCAGGCCACCTTCAGCTTCAGCCGGGAGGACGCCGAAAAAAAGTTTCTGCCCCTGTACAACCAGCGCAAAATTCTGCAGGATAACCCCTTCTCGGTCATCGACCGCAAGGGCGTGGTCCGGCTGATGAAAATCGCCATGGAGTGGGGCAAAAAAACCCGGCCCGACCTCAAGGTGGGGGTGTGCGGGGAGCACGGAGGCGACCCCTACTCCATCCACATCTTCCACGGCATCGGCGTGGACTACGTCAGCTGCTCGCCCTTCCGGGTACCCATCGCCCGTCTGGCCGCCGCCCAGGCCACCCTGAAGGAGGAAGAAAACCGCCGGAGGGGCATAGCACCGGAAGACTGAAACCCTACATGGACCGCAGGCGCCGGATGCGCTCCTCCAGAGGCGGATGGGTGGACCATATGGACTGGCGGCGGGCCCTCCGGAAGGGATTGGCGATGTACAACGGGGCCACGGTTTGGGAGCCCCGGGGGTCGTCGGGCAGGTCAGCCCGGATTTTTTCCAGGGCGCTGGCCAGCCCCTCTGGATTCCGGGTGAACAGGGCGCCGTTGGCATCCGCCAGGTACTCCCGCCGCCGGGACATGAACAGATAGACCAGCCGGGAGAACAGGGGAGCCAGGATGGCAAAAAAAATGGCTCCCACCACCAGCACCCCGGCGCTTTTGCCCCGCTGCCGGCCGGAGCCCCAGAGCAGGGAGCGGAGCAAAATTTCGGAGATGAGGGCGATGGCCCCCACCACCCCCACGGTGACCGTGGCCAGCAGCACGTCCCGGTTGGCAATGTGGCTCATCTCGTGGCCTATCACCCCCTCCAGCTCCTCTCCGTCCAGTTTCTCCAGGGCCCCGGTGGTGGCGCAGATGACCGCCTCCTCGGGTTTTTTGCCGGTGGCGAAGGCGTTGATGTCGCTGGAGTCCTGCACATAGGCATGAGGGACCGGCAGTCCGGCGGCAACGGCCATCTCCTCCACCTTGTACATGAACAGCTTTTCCTGGCGATTCCGGGGGTTGGCGGGGCGGGCTTGGGCGGCGCGCAGCACGCTCTGCACGGAAAACGAATAGGTGGCCAGCACGTAGAGGAGGGAGAGGGGGAGGCCCACGACCAGGGACAGGTAGGGAGGAAATCCCAGGACGAAGCCCAAGGCAAAAATGACGCCGAACAGCAGCACCAGCATGAGCAGACATACCACCACCGTGGCCCGCCGGTTGCGCCGGATGTGCTCCTCTATCATCATGCTGGTTTAGCAATCAAAACGAAATCCGGGGGGCTTCCCGGGCCTCCTCCGGAATCTGGAGCATGTCTCTCTCCTGTTTTCCCATGAGGCCGGCCATGGTGCGGCCGGGGAAGGTCTCGATGGCGTTGTTGAAGGCCAGCACGCTGTCGTTGTATCGCTGCCGGGCGTAGGAAATCTTGTTTTCGGTGTGGCTCAGCTCGTCCTGCAACTGCAGGAAGTTGTCGTTGGCCTTGAGAGAGGGATAGTTTTCGGCCACTGCAAACAGCGTCTTCAGGGCCCCCGTCAGCTGGTGGTCAGCCCGGATGTTTTCCTGAGGCGTCTCCGCCTGCAGGAGAGAGGCGCGGGCCCGGGTGACGTTTTCCAGCACCTCCCGCTCGTGTTTCATGTAGCCCTTCACCGACTCCACCAGGTTGGGGATCAGGTCGGCCCGGCGCTTCAGCTGCACGTCGATCTGGGACCAGGCGTTGTCAATGCGGTTTTCGTAGCGAATGATTTTGTTGTAGTAGTAGATGGGGATGGCGATAACCAGCAGAATAACCAGTCCGGTCAGAATTATGCCCAGCATGGTTTCACCGGGATACAACCGGCTACCCCATATAAAACATGCGCCGCTCGGGGGACAGAGCCGCCTCCGGTGCCCAAAACCTTTTTAACCAGGGGGTCATTGAACTACCGAGGTGAAACATGGTCTCTGCCCAGGACGTTATGAAACCTGATTTTCCCCGAGTGGAGATGGACACCCCCCTGTCCAAGGTCATCCCCCTGCTGAAGGAGAGCAGCGCCGTGGTGGTCATGGACGGCAGGCAGTACCAGGGATTGCTGGTGGAGCGGGACATCATCCGGGCCAAGCTGTCCCTGGAGACCAAGGCCAAAACGGTGCTCCGGCACGTGCCCAAGCTGTCCCCGGACACCCCGGCGGAAGAGATGGCCCGCCTGATTGTGGAGAGCGGGGTGTATCTGCTGCCGGTGCTGGAGGGAGAGCGCATGCGGGGGGCGGTGAGCGCCGACACCCTGCTGCGGGAGGTGGCCCGGCGGGACTTCGGAGACCAGCCCATCCGGAGACACATGAGCAGCCCGGTGGTCACCATCGCCCCGGAGGAGCGGCTGGGAAAGGCCCTCAAGATGTTCAAGGAGCGGGACATATCCCGGCTGCCGGTGGTGGACAACGGCCAGGTGAAGGGCATCCTCACCATGGACGATGTCACCCGTAAGGTCATCCATCCCGAGGACCGGGCCAAGGGATGGGGAAAATACGGGGAGATAATCGCCGAGAAAAAAAGGTACCTGGAGATGCCCGTGTACGGACTCATGGTGGACAACCCCCTCATCATGCCCCCCGAGGCCTCCGTTCAGGAGGTCATCGACGCCATGATTGCCCACGACATCCGGGGCATGCTGGTGGGGGCCGACCGGCGGGTGGAGGGCATCGTGACCAAAAAAGACCTGCTCAGGCCCCTGGCCGCCTCCGCCCGGGATCGCCGCCAGCCCATCGTCATCCAGTTCGCCGGGGAGCTGGACAGCATAAAGGATTTCAGCAAGGAGGAGGCCGCCGCCTACCTGCTGGACGAGCTGGCCAAGCATCAACGCTTTCTGGAGGTGGGCGAGCTCTACGTGCACCTGAAGCAGCACAAAGAGGTCAGGCAGGGTCTGCCCCTCATCTACTGCAAGATGCGGCTGTCCTCGCCCCGGGGCATGTTCGTGGCCGCCGACGAGGGATGGGGCTTCATGAACGCCCTTCGCCAGGCCATGGGCGACATCGACCGCCAGATTAGAAAGGCGGGAGACCGCTAGGCGCCTCCCTCCCTGGTTTTCACGGCCATCCCCCGGTCAAAGGCCAGCATCTCTTGCCGGTTCAGCCGGCACTGCCCCACGGCCACCAGGCCGTCCTGTCGGTCCACAATGAGCGCCTCGTCGTAGGGGCGCAGCTGGGGGTCGGCATCCACCACAAACTTGGCGAAGACGCTCTTGCCCTCCGTCACAAAGGGCACAGCATCGGGGTGCAGCACCACCCGGAGGCGGGGAGGGGGCAGGGCGGCATGGAGGCGTTGTCCGCCGGCCAGCTTGAGGGTGAACAGGCCGTCGCCGGCCCGCAGCGACGCCACGTGTCGGCGGTCGCAGTAGACGTTGCGAATTTTTCCCGTGGCACTGGATTTCACCATCTCAGGCTCTCCGGAAAACAGGGCCTCGCCGGCGCCCGGGCCGAACTGCACGTCGGCAACGGCCCGGATTTTGCGGAGGTCGAAGTCTTTGGCATCCCCCGGCGCCTCCCCCACCACGGGCGGAGCCCGACGCAGCAGGCGACGGGAAAAGGAGTCGGCCACCCGCCGGCTGGGGCCGTCCAGCGTCTCCGGAAACACGGACTGGGCCACGGGATACATGTCCTCCAGCTCCAGGGGGATGAGGCCCAGGGGGCCGCGCACCAGCACGTTGGCCCGCAGGCGGGCCCATTCCGGATGCCGGCGGGTGAAGGGTTTGCCCTCCTCGTCCACCACCAGCGTCCGGTCGAAGAAAAAGGCATACCGATCCAGGATGCGCCGGTGGAGACGGTGGATGAGGGGGCGGTGCAGGGAAAAGCGTCCCGTGTACAGGAGAGCACGGGTTTTGCTCACCGGCTCGTACTGCTCCAGCCAGCGCTTCTTCCGCTGCACCACGGCCAGGGCCTCCAGCAGCCGGGGGTGGGACCGGGCCCTCTGCTCTACCAGCTCCCACAGCCAGCCTCCCCGGATGGCCTCCCGGATTCGCCGCATCTCGACAAAGGTGACGTGCAGATTGTGCCGGGCCAGGGCCGCCCGCCGCTCCCCCGGTTCCATCTCCCGCAGCTCCCCCGCCGTATGGAGGCTGCACACCGGACAGGCGCAGGGAAGCTCCTCCAGCTCTGCCAGTCTGACCGTTCCCTCGGGGAGCATCAGCCGCCCGTCCTGGGCGTACTTGGCATAGGCGGCGGAGTCAAACAGGTCGCAGCCCAGGGCCACGGCCAGCGGAAACACCAGGGGGTGGCCGGCTCCAAACAGGTGGACTGGCCGGTGGGGGGGAAGCCCCTTCTTGGCGGCCGCTATGATGGCGGTCAGGTCTCCGTAGCCCTGCTGCTCCATGATGGGTACCACCCCGCCGATGGGGTGCAGGTCCGCCTCCACACCGGCCAGCTCCCGGGCGCACCGGAGGCGGAGGTCGGCATATGTTCCCCCCTGGACGGTGCAGGCCAGCAGCATGTCCCCCTTCAGGGGGGCGCTGTCCCGGGCCCGCTCCAGGGTCTGTGCCACCTCCCGCTCCGCCCTGGCCCGGTCCGCATCCAGGGAAAACACGTCCAGGATGGTTCCCATGTCGGAGCCGATGTCCCGCTGGAAGGCCACTATCTCCAGGGGGTCCAGGCGGCCGCCGTACTCATACATCTGGAAGGAGCCGGAATCGGTCATCACCGGGCCGGGGAAGCCGATGAGACGGTGCACACCCTCCTCCAAGGCCCTGCGGCGCAGGCGGGGGGTGCGGTGGATGATGTAGGAGTTGGTAATCACCGCCTGAGCGCCCAGCCGCGCTATGTCCACCGGAGGCAGGTCCTGATGGCCGGGGTTGACCACGGGCAGAACGGTGGGGGTGGTGATGGTGCCATGTGCCGTCTCCAGCCTCCCTATGCGGCCGGCTGCATCGCGCTCTCTGATTTCAAACACGGCCTGTTAAAGGGACAGCGGTATTTAAGACTGGCCTACAGAGCCACGATGTCCGCCGTCATGTCCGGCAGGTGGAGCAGGGCGACCGTCTGCCTCCCGGTCAGGTAACCGCAGCACTCTCCGGGGTTGACAATCAGCGCCGGCCGGTGGGCCAGGTCCTGCTCGTGGGTGTGGCCGTAGAGCACCACGTCGCAGGTGTGGGCCAGGGAGCGGACGATCTCCGGGGTGTGGGTGAGAGCCACGTCTTTTCCCCCCAGGGTGACCAGCAGGGGGTCGGGGTGAAACTCGCCGATTCCGGAAAAAAACTGGTGGAGGTGGATGCGGTCCCCGTCGTTGTTGCCGAAAACCCCCAGCAGGGGAGCGCTCAGGTGTCTGAACTCCCGGGCGGTGAAGGGGGACACGATGTCTCCGGCGTGAACCACCAGGTCCACCTCCCGGCTGTTGAAAAGGTCCACCGCCCTGCGGATGGCGGGCAGATGGTCGTGGCTGTCGGCCATCACCCCCACGACGGCTACCTGGCTCCAGTCCATGGGTAGGCATCCGCCGGAGTTATATAAGGCCTTCATGCCCGCTGTCGGCCCCGGCTAAAATTTTATAAACAACAACGTCTTTCTTATTAGCAAGGTGACATCATGGACAGAAGGGACCGCATCGTCGTTTTCGCAGGCATAGTCATTCTGGTGATAGCCCTGGCCGGCGTTTTGCTGCAGGGAGAAGAGAGCACGGAAGCCGAAAAGACCGTGGAAATGCGCACGTTCAACGTCAACTGGAATGAAAAAACCGGCTCCTACCGGGAGGAGGGATACGTGGCCAAGGGAGGCACCGAGACCTTCAACTTTTCCATTAACAAGGAGGGCCTGACCGGGGTCACCTTCACCCTGGAATGGAGCGACGACTGGTCCCGCGGGTTCATCATACCCTGGAACTGGTCTGATACCCTGGAGCTGAGCGTGTCCGCCCCCAGCGGCGTGCAGTTCTCCGGCTCCAGCACAGTCAGCGGCACCGGCAGCCCCCTAGAGGTGGAGGCGGCCATGGGCACCACCCCCAACTCCATGCAGGTCAACGCCAGCAACATGACCGCCGTGCAGGAAATGGTGAAGGAGAAATACATGAGCTCCACCGGCAGCGGGGTGTGGCAGGCCAGCGTGGGAATCTCCACCAAGCCCTTCCTGCTGGACCGGGGGAACGATTTCACCATCCACGTCAGCTATTCCTACTTCGAGCCGGCAATCAGCGAAGTCACTAGCTGATGGGATAGCGGAGCATGGCGGCCAGGCCGCCCAGGGCAGACAGTTTTTCCCCGCCCTCGTGTACGTCGCTGATCACGGATACCGTGGCTCCCGTTTTTTCCGCCCTCTCCAGCAGTGGCTGGTGACTTCTCACCCTACCGGTGGTCACCAGCACCTGCTCCGCCGCCCCCAGGGTGACCGCCCGCTCCACCTCCTCCTCGCCGTAGGCCACGGGCTCCCCCCGGGCCAGAGCCGCCAGGAAGCTCTCCACCAGCCGGGATTCCCGGGCCAGGGAGGAGGCCTCCACCAGCCTCTCCACGATCCCCCGGTTGAGGGCCTCCTTGACTCCGGCCATTCCCGCCTGGCCGGTGCTGTCCACCACGTAGTTGGACAACCCGCCCCGGTCCCGGGCGTAGGCCACAAAGTTTTCCTTGGCAAACCCCGGGCCCACGATCACCAGGGGCAGCTGGAACTGCTGCAGCTTGGCCAGAAGATCCCCATAATATTCTTTTTCGCTGGATGCGCTCTCATAGAACTTGCCGGAGCGCCCGGAGTCAATGGTGGCCAGATGCTCCACGCCGTACTGGTGTATCAGGGCTATGGTGGCCTGGTCCTCGTCCATGGACACCACCACCACGGAGGGCTGCTGACTGCTCTCCACGGCCTCTTTCAGCCTCTTGAGGTGGTAGGGCCTCCAGTTCTTGATGACGGTCAGCTCGCTGCCCGGCTCCAGGTTGAAGGTGTGATGCTTACCCAGGTCCTGCGGGCCCTGCTCGATGACGCCGTGTACCCGCAGGCGGTCGGAGAAATTCTGGAAGGACACGTCGGTGACCCGGATGGTGAGGTACATGCCCTCCTTTTCTGCCTTGCCGGCCCGGGTTTTGTCGCCGGGCTGGGCGGCACTGGTGCGATGGGTGAAGGCCGCCGCCAGGTCCCCCTCCTCGATGATGTTGTAGAGGTGCCAGCAGTCGTCGGTGCTCTGAATGCGCACCTTGATGGACCCCTCCCTGGTGTTCTGGTGAAGAATGTTCATAGGTGCTCCTCCACCACGTGCACCGGTCCGGGAGGCATCGCCCGCTGCACATCCTCCACCGGCAGGTCGAAGAGGGAGGCCAGCCGGGATGCCACCCTGTTGGGGTCCTCCCTCCCCGCCTCCATCAGCACCCAGCGCCGGGCGTGCCGCTCCACCGCCGCCGGCGACCCCCCCATGGCCTTGGGAGCATCCGCCACTGCCACCTCCCCCACGGCCAGCCGGACCGGGCACTTGCAGTAGTGCCTTTTTCCCCGGATGACAAAGGCCCCGGCGGGGAGGGACTCGCCGGCCCGGGGGGTCTTGGACACCTGCTCGGGGGTCACCCAGTAGGCGCTGCCAGCGGCAAACTGTCCCCAGGCCCGGGAATAGGCCAGGGCCATCTGGCAGGCCTCCTCCAGGGTGTGCTGGGAGATGGGCAGGGGGTTGCCCTGCGCGTCGCCGGCCTTGACCACGCAGGAGGGAGCCCCGTGAATGTCGGCGTGCACGTAGCGGTCGCCGGGCTCCAGATGTTTTTTTACCACCTTTTCGTTGGAGGAGGCGTCCCTCCCGCACACCAGCAGGTTTCCCTCCGAGGACAGGCACCACCGGTAGGACTCAAACCAGAAGGTGCGGGTGGGCCTCCGGGGCTCGGACGGGGGCGGGGCGGGGGGCAGGTCGCCTATCTCCTGCAGCTGCTGCCGGGTCCGCTGCAGGGCCTCCTCCGCCCCGGATATCTTGTCCCGTATCTTTTTTTCCGTCTCATACTGGTGGTTGGCATTCTGGGCCACGTTCTTGGTCACATCCAGGGTCACCGCCACCTCCTCCCCCCGGTAGGGCAGGCTGACCTCCGCCCGGGGATAGGCGTACCGCTGCACCCGGGGGTGGTCCCCGTTTCCCTCCCCGGACAGCCCGGCCAGCAGGCTCTCGCACAGCTGGTAGTTGGCATAGATGGCCTCCCCGGCCCGGTGTCGCTCGTCCCTCTCCTGCTGGAAGCGTCGAAGGGCCGATTCCTGCTGCTCTATCTGGCGGAGCAGGCGCTGGCGCTCCTCACGGTAGGCGTCCTCCCGGGGAAGCGGGGTTCGGGCGGAGAGGTAGGCGTCGCAGGCAGCGTTGAAGCTGTCCCTGTCCTCCAGGACGGCGTCCGGGGGCGGGGGCAGCCGGACGGGGAGGACGTTCACATAGGTGTCGCCCTGCCTGACCAGCACCGGGGAAAAACGGTGCTCCCGGAAGGGATGCAGCACCGCCTCCAGGGCCTCGTACAGCCGGCGCACCGTCGGCTCCTCCAGGTCCCGGGCCGGGGCATGTCGGTCCACCTCCGCCCGGTCGCAGATATGCTCGCTGTAGTCCCCGGGGACGTTGACCGCCATGACCAGGGTGCGCACCACGTCGGCGTGGCTGGAGCCCATCATCTGGGCGAAGTCCTCATAGGAGGTGGTAAAGGGGTCGCTGCGGGCCGGGGGAAACACATAGGGACGCCCGGGGCGGAGTTCCCGGTGGGACCAGGACTGGACGTGCAGGGGCAGAATGATGGTGCCCCCGTCGTCGACCAGGATGACGTTGCCATCGCCGAACAGCTCCGCTACAAGCCGGTAGCCGTTGCTGAACTCCAGGCTCACGATGCGGTCGAAGTCCTGCTGGCGGATGCCCACCAGCCGCCGGTTTCCCAGGTGCTTGCGCAGGGTCATGGCAAAGGAGGGGGGATGCCCGCCCCCCTTTTCCCGGCGGGAGGTGAGGAACAGCCATCTGCCGTTTTTAATCAGCAGGTCATGGTTTGTCTCCTTCCGGATGCGCAGGACCACCTCCCCGCTCTCCTGGTAGGCTTTGCTGAAGTACCCCTGCACCAGGAACTGCAGCTCGGCCGCCACGGCCCGCACGTCGAAGCTGTCCATGCGTTCTTTCACACAGAGACAATCGGGCCCCTCCCTTAAAGTTTTTTATGGGCAGCGCGTTCCGGTGCATGGACCGATTGCACCATCTGGCCACGGCGGTGGCCGACTTTGTGGCCCAGCGGGAATGGGATCCCTACCACCATCCCAAGGACCTGGCCGTCTCCATCGTCATCGAGAGCAGCGAATTGCTGGAGCGCTTCCAGTGGCGGAGTCCCCGGGAGGTAGAGAGGCTGCTGCAGGATGCGGAATACCGGCGGGGCGTGGAGGAGGAAATGGCGGACGTGCTCATCTATCTGGTGGCCCTGGCCAACCGCCTGGAGGTGGACCTGCCGGCGACCGCCCTGGCCAAACTGGAGCGCAACGCCCGGAAATACCCGGCGGAGGAGTTCCGGGGCAAAGCCCACCTCGACCAGGAAAAACCGGGGGGTTGACCGCCTACCCGTGATAGTTCCAGGGCGCGTACTGGTAGTCCAGGGTGTAGATGATGAGGTCCATTTCGTCGCTGGCCACCCGGCCCTCCACGTCGTAGGCGTACACCCGGAGAACGTGGCGTCCCAGGGGCGGACCGTGTTTTCCCTGTATTTTCCACTCGTAGGGCGGCGCGTGGTCCCAGGTGATAAAGATGTCGTCCAGGCAGAAAATCACGTAGTCGATGGCAGCTGTGCTGCGCACCTCCGCCCGGGCCACCGGGCTGCCCAGGGCCACGGTTATGCCCCGCAGCCGCAGAAACCAGAACCATCCCAGGGGCAGAGGCAGCAGCGACCAGTTTCCCAAGTACAGGCATCCCTCCCGGGGCGCGGTGAGCAGCACCTGCAGGGGGACGGGCTGGCTGGCCAGAGTGGCCACCGCCGACAGCAGCAGCCGGGTGGCCTTTACCTGGTAGCTGTAGTTGATGCGGTCCAGGGTGTCGTTCCGGGAATGGCCCCAGGGATATCCGTCGTAGTGGGCGCAGAACAGGGCGTCGTATCCGTAGTCCAGGAAGGCCTGATGGTCGGCGCCGATGTAGTTGGGGACCCTCTCCACCCCCAGCTCAATCTGGTTCCAGTACAGCGTGCTCATGTTGACCAAAAGGGCGGACAGCCATTCCGTGCGGGGGGTCTCGAAAACACGCAGAAGACGGCCGCCGCGGGCGGTGCCGGCATAGCCCACCATGTCGGCGTTGATAACGGCGCGGATGTTGTCTCCCCGCTCGTAGGACTGGCGGGCGTGGTGAAAGCTGCCGTAGGTTCCCACCTCCTCGCCGGAGAAGGCCACGAACCGGATGGAATGGGGAAAGGAATGCTGGGACAGGACGGCGGCGGCGGCCAGCACGGCGGCCACGCCGGAGGCGTCGTCATCTGCCCCCGGGGAGTCGGGAACGGTGTCGTAGTGGGCGGTCATCAGCACCAGGGCATCGCTGTCCCCGGTGCCGTTCAGGGTGGCCACCACGTTGCGGCTCTCAAAGCCGGCATACCGCCAGGGGTCAAATCTCGTCCACAGGCCCAGGGACCGGAACTGGTCGTGGATGTACTGGGCGGCCAGTGAGCAGTTCTCCGTACCCGTGTAGCGGGGACCGAAGGCCACCAGCCCCTCCAGGTAGCGGGACACCAGCGAGACATCCACCTGCTCAATCATGTCCGCAATGGTTGCCGGCCCTTCCTCCCCCGCCGCATCCGAAGGCTGCAGTGCGGGAAGCGAAAAAACCGCGGGCGAGAGGGAGAGGGCCAAAAGCAGAGCGGCGGCGGCCACCGCTGTTGGTGCGTGCATGGAAGAGTAAGGAACGCCCATTTATAAACATGTTCGGGTCACCCGGCGTATATCGCAAGGTTAATAAATTACGGGGCACTACCCATGTACATGCGACCACAGGCCGGAATAGGTATGGCCATAGCCCTTATGGTGCTCATACTTGTTCCGCTGTCCGGATGCATCGGCCCGCAGGAGGTGGCACAGCGACTGCTGCAGAGGCTGGAGGCCGAAAAAAGATATGAATGGAGGGAACTGCTGTCCGACGTGCAATCCTTCCGCTTCCTGGACATCGTGAATACAAATGCGGCCAAGATAGAGCGGTATCCGCCCCTCACCGTCAAGGAGGGAACCCGGTACCTCCACCTCCATTTTAACGTATCCTTCTCCAACCTCGTGAACCCCGAATGGAGGTACGTCACCACCGGCTATGTCAACATCACCATCGTGGACCCGGCGGGCGTCAACAGGTCGCGGGATTTCAACGCACTGGGAATGGGAAATGAATACAAGGAGTTTTTTTACTTTATCGACCCCCTGCCGGGGAACTGGAGCATCACGGTGACGGTGCGGGGCATCGGCGAGTACACCATATTCGCTCAGGTGTACGAGCCAGCGTAAGGCCGGCGTAGCTTAGCGGTAGAGTGTCTGATTCGTAATCAGAAGGTCGAGGGTTCAAATCCCTCCGCCGGCTTATTTATTTAGTTCACAACGTTGTATCTGAGGGGGATCACACGAAAGGTCCGCAGGAACGGGGAGGGCCTGGCGGTAACTATCCCCTACCAAGTCACAGAACTGCATGGCATCCATGAGGGCGATGTGCTAGAGTTTCCTCCGGCAGGGACCGGAGAGTTCAGGATAAATTAAGTGGAGTAGTATACGCCCCCTCAAGTCACATCCACAGGCATTTTGTTTGGCAGAAAACTAACGTTTACCAAACCGTTTAATATATCTCTCGATTAATAATGCAGGTGCACAAAAATGACAACCAAAACAGGAGACATAATCCTACCCAACATACTTGCCACTGCAGGCATAATCATAACAATATTAACCATGTTATTGGATAAAGGAGGAGCATGGTTAGGAGTAGGATTACTATTGATACTATTAGGAACTGGTATCTATTTTTTTACAAGATAACCATGAAAATGATGTGTCCGGCCAGAGCATAAACGCTGTCAGCATCGCTTAAACAGGCTCTCACGGCGAAAAAATGCCGCCTGTCGAGACCAGACAGCCGGGCACAAACGTAAGTATGGCCTCTATTGCCATTCTGGGCATGAGAAGCAGGAGCCTCCAAAGAAATGCTTTTATGGGCGCAGGGGATATGAAGTCGGAGTGCACAAGATGAAGAGGAACCACTCGGCGTATCCGGCATTCATGGTTGCCTGTTTGATGGTTTTCACCGGGTTGTTATCACCCCTGGGTGATGAGGCGCTGGCCGAATGCCCGGGGACGCCTGCCGGTGCTTTGGCCTGCATAACCAGCCGCGACCCCCTGGTGTACGAGTTTGAGCCGGTGGCCGATGCCACCATCCGTCACCAGGATCCGGACGGCTCTTTCGGCACCGCTGCCCACCTCCAGGTGAGCCCGGAGGTCTACACCTATCCGCAGCGGACCCTGGGCATCAACGCTCTGCTGCGGTTTGACGTGTCGGATATACCCGGCGATGCCGTGGTCCAGTCGGCCCGACTAATGATGTACTACTACAGATACGAGTATGCCAACCCCGCGTACAGAGCGGTGGCCGTGTTTTCCCTCCAGGAGGACTGGGATGAGGAAACGGTATCATGGGCCACGCGGCCCTCCCACAGTCCACAGCCCACCTCCTCCGCCTCCATGCCCAACACCACCCGGCAGTGGCTGGAATGGCAGGTCACCGCCGACGTGCAACGCCACGTGGCGCATCCCTCCGACAACCACGGCTGGCTGGTGGGAGACAGCGGCCTGTACCACATCAACATCTATTCCCCGGTCTCTTTTTTCAGGTCCCGGGAGGCGCAGGAAAATGGGCCCCGCCTGGTGGTGGAGGTGGCAAATGACCCCCCGGATGCCCCCGCCATATCCGGCCCCGCCCGGGGAAAAGCCGGGACGTCCTACCCGTATACCATAGCCGCCACCGACCCCGACGGAAACCGCCTCTACTACCGGGTGCAGTGGGGCGGTGACGGTGATTCCTCCGGATGGCTGGGGCCCTACCCCTCGGGGGAGGCAATCACCCTGGAGCACGCCTGGGACACCCGGGGAACCTACACCATATCCGCCCAGGCCAGGGACATCCATGGCGCGGAGAGCGACTGGGGAACCCTGGAGGTGAGCATGCCGCTGACCCGGTGCACGCTGCTCGGCTCCATCCTGACGTGGCTAGCCGACGCTCTGCTCCTCTTCCCCGGTGAAGCGGCCAGGCTCTAGACCCTCCACGGGAACCATCGTTTACCAGGTGGCCACCAGGGCCATGCCGTAGTATTCGGCGTATCCTATCCTGCAGAACCAGTTGTAGGAGACGTATCCAACGAAGCCCACGAAAAGCGCCCGGTGGGGGCCGGTCAGCTCAATGGGCTCCCCCGGCGCCAGCAGGGGCTCGATGACCGTATGCCCGTCGCTGGACCAGTACCGGGGACGGAGAACGGCTCCCACGGTGTTGTTCTGGATGTCCAGGAGGCCTATTATCTCCAGGAGTGCATGGGCATAGTTTTCCAGGCCCACGGACTGCAAAAACCACACCGCCTGATTGACCACGAAATCCAGAAGCCAGGGTCTGAGCTCTATCTTGAGATGGGCCCCCCTGCCGGTGGAATTCACCATGCAGACCGTGGCGTTGCCCCCCATGGTGGTGAGGGAGTCTGTGAGCATCCCTGCCAGGTTCTGGAGCTCCGTGTCGCCCTCAAAAAGACGCCGGCAGAGGTATCCGCTGCCTCTGTCCCCCGGAGCCGGCACCACCGCCTCGCTCACTCCCTGCGGAGAGATGCGGTAAACGGTCCTCTCGCCCTCAGGTGCGTCCTCCGGTTCCGCCACCTCTGGCTCCGCCAGTCCGGCGTTTACGGGGAGCACCAGCAGGCCAATCAGCAAAACAGGTATCCATTCTTTCCTCACGGTCATGTTTTCGCCTCCCTAACCCTGTATCTGGCGATACGTATATTACTTTTTTGAGCCCGGAAGAGAGAGCAGGGGCGGCAGGGCCATCTCACCGATGGCTACAGGTTTTCCCGCAGCGCCCTGAACCGGGCTCCGCATTTGGGGCAGCGGAAGGCGTCCGGGGGCATGAGCTTGCCGCATTCCGGGCAGCTCTTCATCTCGTTGGGGTTGACCACCGGGCCAGCCGCCGGCTTTTTCAGGGGGAGAAGGGCGCCCGCCACCGCCGCCGCCAGCCCCACCAGGAGGATGAGGAGGGCCAGCGTCTCCGCGGCCAGTCCCACCTCCAGTCCGGCGAGAAACGAGGTGGTCCCCGTGTATTCCAGCATGCCCACCACCAGCAGTATAACTCCCGCCGCCAGGGTACCCGTCTTCATATCCGCTGAACTCCTCCTGGAACTTAAACCTGTCGAAATTTACGGGGGAAAAGCCGTTATATAGGGCGAACCCATGTGGTGGCCGTCATATGACGGGAGGAGACCAGTATGTGGGCAGAACTGCACCATCACCTGTGGCATTTTGTAGAAGAGTTTTTGGGCAAGCCGGACGTCTACTGGTGGCAGTTTACGCTGCCCTACATCGCTCGCTCCGTGGCCATCCATTTCTTGTCTTCTGCCTGCTTGGGCTATGCGGGGTACTGGTGGATGCGGACCATCTTGTCTCGGAGGCCACGGACATGGCCCGACCGCTGCATCTTCCCTATCTCGCTGCTGTTTGGCTGTGCTATATCGGCTACCACGCATATTGCCATCGACGGGTTCACCACTCTGGCCTGAGCTCCGTCACAAGAGGAGATAGGTGACCACCAGTCCCTGCCTCCCCGGAGCAATGCTCTCCACGGTCGCCCTGACCCCCTGTTCCTCCAGAAACACCACCAGGTCTTCGAGATAGTCCCGGCAACCGCAGGTGTGGCAGAGGGAGCCGGTGAACAGCACCTCCAGCGAGGCGGGGCGGGCCTGCAGGAGGACGGCGGTTGCCTCCGGGGAACGGTAGCGGTTGTAGGTCTCCACTGCCGTCTGCACGGCCACGGGGTCCATGCCCGGTGAGCACGCACGGGGATAAAACGCTGTCGGCGGGGCAAGAGTTATAAAGGGGGGCCGGGGTTGAGCAGCCTGGAGGATGTCATGGCCATACAGAAAAACCACCGGTACCCGGTCCGGGGGCCCCCGCCGGTGACGGTGCACACCATCGCCCTGGAAAACGGACCGGTCACCGGCATACGGGTAAGCATGGGAAAGGCGCCGCTTTTGCTGCTGGCGGCCCCCGGCGGCTACGTGATGTGCGGGTACCTCAACATGGACACCGCCAACAGGCTGGGAGACCTGGCGGCCCTGGTCACCGGGGTGAGCGACTTTGACCAGATGCTGGACGCCCCGCTGGCAGCCGTGTCCCACCCAGCGCAGGACATAGGCGAGCCGGGGATGACCGCCCGGGGATTCCTCAACCGGCTGCTGGAGGAGCACCATGGTTGATTTCGGGGACGTACTGGAGGCCTACCGGGTGCTGAAGCCGGTGGTCAAGCGGACCCCCCTGCAGCGCTCCAAGACCTTCTCCGAGATGGCCGGGTGCCACGCCTACCTGAAGCTGGAGAGCCTGCAGAACACCGGCTCCTTCAAGCTGCGGGGCGCCTACAACAAAATCTATCACCTCAGCGAGGAGGAAAAAAAGAGGGGGGTCATCTGTGCCTCCGCCGGCAACCACGCCCAGGGGGTGGCCCACGCCGCCACCCTGCTGGGGGTGGACAGCACGGTGTACATGCCCCTGTTTGCTCCCCCCACCAAGATCAACGCCACCCGCTCCTACGGGGCCCAGGTGGTTCTGGAGGGGGCCACCTACGACCAGGCCTACCGGGCGGCCCGGAGGAGGGCGGAGGAGGAGGGGCTGGCCTTCGTCCACGCCTTCAACGACCAGCAGGTGGTGGCCGGCCAGGGAACCATAGGCATGGAAATCTTTGAAGAGCTGCCGGAGGCGGAGGTGGTGCTGGTGCCGGTGGGGGGCGGAGGGCTGATTTCGGGCATCGCCCTGGCCCTGAAGCACCTGTCCCCGGAGGTGCAGGTCATCGGGGTGGAGGCGGAGGGGGCCCAGTCCATGGTGCGGTCGCTGGAGAAGGGGGAAATTGTGCCCCAGGAGAGCATATCCACCATCGCCGACGGCATCGCGGTGAAGCACCCGGGGGAGCTGACCTTCAGCCTGGTTAAGAGATACGTGGACCGCGTGGTCACCGTCACCGACGAAGAAATCGCCCGCACCCTCTACCTGCTGCTGCAGCGGGCCAAGCTGGTGGTGGAGCCGGCGGGGGCGGTGGGGCTGGCGGCCCTCCTGTGCGGGCGCCTCTCCTTTCCCAGGCGGAGGGTGGTATCCGTTATCAGCGGCGGCAACATCAACCTGTCCCTGCTCTCCCAGGTCATCGAGCGGGGCATGATGCAGCACCACCTGCTGGCCCGGGTGGCCATTGTTGCCCCCGACCGGCCCGATGTGCTGGACGACATCATCTCCATCCTGGCCGGCCTGCGGGCCAACGTTCTCTCCATCTCCCACGACCGCCTGACCACCTCGGTGCCCATCGGGCAGGTCAAAATCACCATCACCTTCCAGACGCTGGACGAGAAACAGATTGACGCCATAAGGGAGGAGCTGGAGGAGAGGGGGCTGGAGTTCGACATGCTGCGGTAGACCCCGCCGGAGTGCCTACGGCCGCCTGGCCCGGGCCGCCACCGGAGCCGCAGCCAGCAGGGCGGCAGCGGCCAGAATGCCGGTGAAGCCTGGGGTATCGCCAGCATCGCTCTTGTCTTTTTCAAACAACTCGTCCGGAATATCGAAGCCGATGGAGGCCGTGCAGCAGATTTCCCGGTACTCCACCCGCAGAAGATGGGAGCCCCTGTCCAGGTAGTAGTTGACGATTTTTTGCCCGGGGACGTCGTTGCTGGCCGAGGCGGTGAGTATCTCCTCCCCGTCGATGGTCACCGTTGCCGTGTCGTCCACGTCGTACAGCTTGAACCGGTAAGAGCCGCCGGAAGAATAGATGGTGGTGGTGGCCACGAAGACCACGTTGTCGGTGTGGGTGCCGTAGATGCGATGGGAGCCCCAGTCGAAATGGAAGCTGGTGTGGTTCCACTGCTCGGAGCCCAGGAACACCCGGAATTCCCCTCCGTCGGTGGTGGCGCGCACCCTGTACCACTTGACCTCCCAATGGGCCGGCTCCTGGGCGGCGGCGGGGAGAAGGAGCGCCGTGCAGAGAACCAGGGCCAGGGCGACCGCAGCCGGGATTTTCATGACATCCATCAGGGACACAGGATATAAAACGTTTGTGTCTCTCCCCTTTTTCACCGGCAAAAAACGGCTTACTGCCAACAAATTGATAGCAAATTGTGCGCAAATATAGAAATCTTTATATACTATATGTGCTATTAGGGGTTTGGTGATATAAAATGACAAAACTCACCGAAAAAATAGGAAAAATGTGGGAAGACAAGACCGGTGTGAGCCCCATCATCGCCGTGATCCTGATGGTGGCCATAACGGTCGTGCTGGCAGCGACCATCTACGTCTGGGTAAGCGGCTTCGGCGGCAGCGGTGGATCTGCAGAAAGCCTTTCTGCGAACTACCTCAGCAAAGATGACACCGTACACAATGCAACGTTTCAAGTTGCAAAAGTAAGCACTGAATCAATAGAATGGGCTGATCTAGAAGCACAAGTGGTAACTGCAGCTGGAGTGGTCACAGCCGATTGCGATCTTTACTACTCGCCGAGCACTGAAACTTATGTAAAAGCCGGTCAGACATTTACCATAAACTCAGGAGCTGCAGGAACATTTTACTTCCAGCTGAAATACGACGACGCGATTATTTGGAAATCAGTCAGTGCTTATACAGTCTAGGCCTACAACCCCTTTTCCCTCTTTCTTTTCCTTTTTTTTCCTTTCTTGTTTCTGAGTGGTTTCTGCTCTGCCATCCTGCGCTGTCTCTCGGCACAATGAATAAGGTTTATTAATGATGTCCTGCTTTCCCCTTATGCGAATGAACAAGGGGCTGCTCTCCTTATTTTCGGGACTGGGATTCACGGGGCTGGCCTTCTACATCGGGTTCTTCACCCTGTACAACTTTGACTGGGAGCCCACCCTGCTGTTTATCTACACCGTCGCCACCGGCATTCTGGGGGGGGTAACCGTGTGGTGCATCTTCGTGGCCTTCGACCTTATCACCAACGAGTTCGACATCAACCCCACCACCGGGGGGTTCATCGGCGGCATCCTGACCATGGTGGCCGTCATCCTGATGATTCTCTCCTTCCGCATGCCGGACCTGTCCTTTTTTGACCAGTTCCATCCCATAGTGTCCTTTTTCATGGCCGCCGGCTGCACCA
>Ga0209164_1000973_pt1 | contig 45708 bp, 1 predicted proteins | sample MTBNYHSulfiMetaG_FD_187458 | JGI IMG/M metagenome (GOLD analysis project Ga0209164, IMG submission 187458) | Enrichment culture microbial communities from rom New York Harbor, USA that are MTBE-degrading - MTBE-NYH (New York Harbor Sulfidogenic)... | ecosystem: Environmental > Aquatic > Marine >... | reverse complement strand
CCGCCGTCACATCCGCACCGTTTTTGATCGAAGCGCCAAGCGTGTTGGCGATCACGTTGACCGTCATCGACCCGGCCGCCGACATCTGCACCCCGCCCCCGGCCCCGCCCGAACCGCCCGCAGAAAAACCGATCGTGGCCGCAACGATATTGGCCGACTCCAGCGCCTCCAACGTCACCGCGCCGGAAGTGTCCACGATCGAAGACTCAATCGAAGCCGTGATCGTATTGGCGATCGTGTTATTGGCAAAAGATGCGCCCGCCTGCCCCGAAACTCCGCCGCCCGCACCGCCTCCGCCCGACGCCGCTACCGCGCCGGCCACGGCCACGATCACCGAAAGATCCGCCGCATGGAGCGTCACGTCGCCGGCAGTGGTCGTCACAGCGCTGTCGCCCCGGATCTCGGCCTCCAGGGTGTTGGCGATCACGTTGACCGAACCCGCTCCGGCGCCGGCCAGCGTCACCGCCCCGCCCGCGCCGCCGCCGCCTGTGGCGGCAAAGCCGATCGTGGCTGTCACAATGTCCGCTACCGTCGTTGCATCCAGGAACACGCCACTCCCGGCGTTCACGGTGGCACCATCGATCACCGCCGCCACGGTATTTGTGATCACGTTGACCGCCATCGAGGAACCCGCCGCACCGGCTACGCCGCCCCCGGCGCCGCCGGCACCACCGCCCGAGGCACCCCCCGCAAGCGCCACGATCACCGAGGCGTCATGTGCCGATAGCGTCACCGCACCGTCGGCCGATACCGTAGAACCATTCTTGATCGACGATTCAAGCGTGTTGGCGATCACGTTGACCGTCATCGACCCGGCCGCCGACATCTGCACCCCGCCCCCGGCGCCGCCCGAACCGCCCGCAGAAAAACCGATCGTCGCCGCAACGATATTGGCAGATTCCAGCGCTTCTATTGTCACTGCGCCCGGCGTAGTCACGGTGGCATTGTCAATAGTCGCCGTGATCGTGTTGGCGATCGTGTTGTTGGCAAAAGACGCGCCTGCCTGCCCCGAAACACCGCCGCCCGCACCGCCGCCGCCGGACACCGCTCCGGCGCCCGCCACGGCGACAATCACCGACAGGTCCGCCGCATAAAGCTTTACATTTCCGGCAGTCGTCGTCACAGCGCTGCCGCCCCGGATCTCGGCCTCCAGGGTGTTGGCGATCACGTTGACCGATCCCGCTCCGGCGCCGGCCAGCGTCACCGCACCGCCTTGACCACCAGCTCCAGTTCCGGCAAAGCCGATCGTAGCTGTGACAATGTCCGCAACCGTCGTCGCCTCCAGCGACACGCCGCTCCCGGCGTTCACCGTGGAACCATCGATCACTGCCTCCACCATGTTGGCGATCACGTTGACGGCCATGGATGCGCCCACCGCGCCGGCCACGCCGCCCCCGGCGCCGCCGGCACCGCCCCCCGACGCGCCGCCCGCCACGGCCACGATCACCGAAGCGTCTTTGGCAGTCAGTCCCACCGCGTCGCCCGCCGTTACCGTGGAACCGTTCCTGATCGACGCCTCGAGCGTGTTTGTCAGCGTGTTGACAGAAACGGACCCCGCACCGGAGAAGGTCATACCGCCGCCCTGACCGCCTGCTCCTGCCCCGGCGACACCAATCGATGCAACGTAAATTTCAGCCGTCGAGGTCGCTTCCAGCGACACGGCGCCACCGGTACTCACCGTGGAACCATCAATCGAGGTTCTCGTGGTGTTGGCAATCACATTGACCGCCACGCCGGCGCCGACCGTGACGGCCGTGCCGCCGCCCTCACCGCCGGCCCCGGCCAATGTGCCTGCGCCCGCGGCCGCGATAATGCGCGCTTCGTCTTTCGCCGATAGATGCACTGCACCCGCATCAGTGGTGACTGTGCTGCCATTGCCAATGACCGCTTCCACTGCGCTGACTACGGTATTGACCGAAAGCGCCCCGGCAAGGCCGACCGCCACGCCGCCTCCCTGACCGCCGGCACCCCCGCCGCTTCCCGCGATGGTTAAAGAGAAAATGCCGGGCGACGCCGTCGCCGTAAGGTCCACGTCGGCCTCAGCAGCAACGCTAGAGCCGTCAATCACGGCGGTCACTTTGCTCGCAATCACGTTGACAGCAACCGAAGCGCCGACGACAACCGCCGTACCGCCGCCCTCACCGCCGGCGCCCACCAGCGCGGCGCCTCCCGCGGCCGTGTTAATGGCCGAATCATCCCTGGCCGTCAGCGTAACCGGACCGGCGGCCGTCACATCGGCGCCATTCTTGATCGACGCTTCGACCGTACTCGTCAAAACGTTGGCTGAAGCCGATCCCGTCCCGGAAAAGGACACTCCTCCACCCTGACCATAGGAAATCGCCCCTGCCACGCCGATCGCCCCGACGTCAATCTCGGCCGCCCGGGCAGCGAGCAATGCCACCTCATCAGCCGAATGAACCGAAGCCCCATCAATCGAGGCTCTGGTTGAGCCAATGACCACATTTACGGCCATTGCGGCGCCCACCGAAACGGCCGTGCCGCCGCCCTCGCCGCCGGCCCCCGCAAACGTGCCAGCGCCCGCGCCTGCGATGATACGCGAGTCGTCCGTTGCCTTCAGATGCACCGCTCCTGCTTCAGTGATGATCATGCTGCCATCGCGAATGACCGCTTCCACCGTGTTGACCACGGTGTTGACCGACACGGCGCCGGCAAGGCCGACCGCCACGCCGCCTTCCTCGTCGCTGTCGACACCTCCGCCTCCCGCAATCGTCAAAGAGAGGACGTTTGCCGACGACGTCGCCTCGATCTCAAGGCCGGTATCGCCGTGGCTGGTGACAACCGCATAGGGTTCAATGGCAGCCGAAACGTTGTTCACATGCACAAAGGTGGCATTGGAAATCCCCAGGCCGCCGCCCATGCCGGCGGCGACGGCGCCGGCCAGATGGTATCCGTCGGCGTCGCTTTCGGCAGCGATGATGATGTCGCCGTCCGACGTGACCCGCGTCGCATCGTCGATCGAACTGTCGATATAGGCATGGGTATTCGCGGTGAGGGAATAGATCGAAATCGAGCCGCCGATCCCGACCTCACCGGCAGTGCCTGCCAGCGACCCCCCAAAGAACAACAGGGTATCGTCGGACTTGGCGGTTACATGGATATTGCCGCCGGCATTGACGATCGAACCGGAGCCGATCCAGGCACGGGTATCTTTGACCACCACATTGACACCCAGACCGATGGCGAATGCAACCTTGCTCTCCTCGCTCGCAGCGACCGCAAGGCCGAAAGCCCCGCCGGTCACACGCGTTCCGTTTTCGGCGCAAAGATCGACCGTCTGTTCGCTATTCCCGCCAATGTTCTGATTGATCTGCGCGCCGTCGCCGATGGTTGCAGCAGTCGTCTGCACCAGGGTGTTGACTACCAGGGCCCCGCCGATGGAAAACTCCGTCGATTCCTCTTCCTCGTTTTCGCTGTCGCCGCCTTTGGCGATGCCGCCACCTGCGGCGATGGCAATGGGCAGCGCCCCTTCGACCAGGGAAAGGTCAAGCTCCTTGCCGAAAAGCTCCAGATCCGTGCTAGGTCCGATCTCAGACCGGGCCGTAACGCTCACGGCTTTTTGCGCATCCAGCTGCGAATTATCGGCGATGGTTGCCGTGGTCGTTGCCGCCGCCACATTGATCCCGGCAGCCACCCCGACGCCGACATCTCCGCCGATGCCGAAACCTCCGGCCAGGCACTGCAGGCCCACGTCATAGCCCGCGGAAACGCCGACGCTGCCATTGTTGCCTTTAGAACTGATGGTTGCGCCTTCACCAATGCCCGCCCAGGTGGTGAACACACCGATATTCACGGCCACGGACCCGGCGATGCCGTAATCGCTGCCACCGGCTCCGGCCATCCCCCAGACGATCATGTCGCTGGTGGTATTTTCGGGGGTCCCTGCTTTTACGCTGACCCCGTCGGCCTCGATCACGGCATTGCTGCCGATGCTCGCCACGGTGGTAGCGACCACGGAATTGAGGCCCACCGCCGCGGCCACGCTGGTATCGATCTTCTTCGATATGGCCGTGCCCAGGGCCTTGACGCTGCCGTCCGTTTCGTTTTGGGCCGATACTGTCACCGATCCGGCGGCCTGGACGGTCACACCGTCGGCGATTCCCGCCACGGTGGTCGTAACGCTGACCCCCAGCCCGACGGCGGCAGCTACGCCGACGCTGTTGGTGCCGGTCTCATCGTTGTTATCATCCGTCTCTTTCCTCGCCGTTTCATCAGCCTTTTTCACCTCATCGGAAGCAGACGGCAGTTCCAGCTTGCCGCCTGTCGCCTTGGTGACGTTCTTGTTGTCGTTGACCTGCTTGTCGGTCTCGGAATCGCTGTCCTTAGCGTCCTTGCTGGCCCCCTTGGCCCCGGCCTTGACCTCGATCTTGTTTTCCACATCGGACGTTGCGGTGACCGCTACCCTCCCTTCGGCAGCCGCGCTGGCGTCGAGATCGCGGGAGAGTTCCGCAATGACCGTATCTACGGCTATGCTTGCGGCCACGGATGCGCCCACGCCGACTTTTTCACCGGCTGCTTCGGCATTGCCGCTGGTGCTATAGGCGGCTTTATGGGTGGAGCTGATGGCGACATTGCCGCTGCCGGAAGTAGCGACGGTCTGCGCCTGCGCAGTGGTGCCGATCCGTGCGATGGTGGTGTTGACCCCCACATTCAGGGCAACCGCCGGGCTCACCGCTATGTCCCCGGCGGACCCGGCCACGACTTTGGCTTCCAGCTTGTGGTTTGCGCCGGCCTTGACGCACAGGTCACCCATATTTTTTAGCACCGCACCGTCTTGGGTTTCCGCACGGCTGGTGTTGACGGCCACGTTGGATGCAAAGGAAGCCCCGACCCCGACGGTATCGGATTCGTCATCCTCACCCGAGGCCTCGACCGTGGCCTTGGAAGTGGCCGACGCACTGCTGCCGGTGCTGTTTTCGGTCTCCACCAGCACATTGCCGCCGCCGGCGTCGATGGCGGAATCACCGGAAATCACGGCCCGGCTGGTGATCACGCTGACATTGATGGCGGCGGAACCGGACACACCGACCTTTTTGGCGCCGGCACCGGATACCGAAGTCGCACTGGTCGTGTGGGTTTTTGCCGAGTCGGCATCCCCCGCATGCATCACGGCCCGTACGCTGACGCCTTTATCGGCGGAGACATTGCCGTTGACCAGGGCCTGGTTGACGGCAACGGTTGTGTTCACCGCCACAGCCGCCCCCACGCCGTAATCGCTATTGGCCGCACTGCCGTCGGCGGATGCTTTACCGTCGGTATCACTCGCTGCAGTCAGGGAAACGCTCCCTTTTTCCGCCGTGACCGTAACTCCCTGAGCAATCAGGGCGGTAGATCCGGAAACGCCCACATTGACCGCCAGGGCCGCGCCCACGCTCACCGATCCGTCGCTGGTTTCGGTATCGGTGTCATCTTCCTCTTTCTTGTTCTGATCGACTTCTTCTTTGGCTTTATCGGAATACCGGGTCGCGCCGTCCGTTTCTTTGGCAATTTTGTCATCCGCGGTTTGGGCCGGCTTGCTGGCCGTGCCCTGGGCGCCGCCCGAAGCGCCGGCCTTGGCTGTGGCCGAAGAACTGGACAGGGTATTGACTTGAATGTTGACATCCCCGGTTTCAAGAACAGCATTGCGGTGGATGCTTGCTTCGGCAAGATCTATGGCCACCGTGACCGCCATGCTGACACCGACAGCCGCTTTGCTCCCGGCGGCATCGGCTTTCACCGTGGTGTCGGCAGTGCCGCTGTGGTCCGCGGTCAGGGTGAGGTCCCCGTTCATTCGGAGATCGCTGCCGGAGCTAATCTGCGCCGATGTCAGATTGACCGCAACACCCGCAGCAATGGAAGGACTGACGCTCACATCGCCGGCCGAACCGGCTTCGGAAGTGGTGCTGACGCTATGATTTCCAACGGCCGTAAGGGTAACCGCGCCTGCTCCCGTAAGATCGACATCTTTTTCCACCTCCGCCCGGGCGATGTTTACAGCCACGTTGACGGCCAGCGAGCCGCCGACGCCGACGCTGGTGGTCTCTTCTTCTCCCTCATCTTCTCCGGCGGAAGCCGTCGCCTTGGCTGTGGAGACCACCGTGGCTGCGGATTTGTTCTCGGCGCGAATGTTTAGAGCGCCCTCTTTAGTCGCGTGTCCGAGGTTGACCGTCGCGCCTTCGCTGATGGTCGCCTGGCTGGTGAGCACCGAAACGTTCAGCGCAAAAGCACCGGCCACACCCACGGTGCCGCCGGCTCCGGAAACCGCCGTGGCGCCCACGGTATGCTTTCCGTCGCTGTCCCGTTCATCCATGATCGCCTGGATGGCCAACCCCTTGGTCCGGTCGTTTCCATTCGTATCGGCAGGCGTCTGGCTGACGTTGCCAAGGACCCTGGCCTGGTTGTCGACAACCGCCGTGTTGACGCCCACGGCCACGCCGATTCCGACGCTTTGGTCGCCGCCCGAGCCGCCTTCCTTCAGCGTCACCTTCAGGTCGTCGCCTTTGGCGATGTTTTCCGTTGTGAGCGTGTCGTCCTTGCTCAGGGTGATGGTTTTGCCGTCTCCGGAAATGGCGTCAATCGAAAAAGCGCCGTTGTTGTGTTCGCTGCCCGAGACGACAATCTTGTCGCCCACGGCAAAGCCGTCTTCGATCCAGCTGCCGGTGGCCGAGCGGGTAATCTGATCGGCCGCGCCGTCGTGGTGGACAAAATTGATGAACTGGCCGTCTTCAAGGCTCAGGCTGCCGCCGTCGCCCCGATTGACCTGCTTGATGCTGACGGCAGTGGTGTCTGTCAGGGTCAAATCGGCCAGGGTCTCGTCGGCGGCCAGCGTAAGGGTTTTGCCGTCGCTTGATATCCCGGCCACGATGTAGCTGCCGTCGTTGGAAGTATCCCCCTCCGAACTTTCGGCGCCGGTGATTTTGATGGTGGCGCCCACGGCAAAGCCGTCTTCGATCCAGCTGCCCTCGGAGCGGACGATGCTATCACCGCTAAAGCCGTCGGCGCCCTTGCTGCCGTTGTCTTTAAAGGCAATTTCAGGAAAGCCGCTGATCGATCCCGAAAGATCTCTCAAGATCTTCAGGTCGGAACCCGAGAACGTGCTCAGTTCGATCAATTCCTCATCATCGCCGAGAATCAAGACCCTGCCGTCAAGGGAAACCTTTTGAATGGTGAAGGTCTGCTTGTCGAGACTGCTGTTTCCGGTGCCGAGAACGGCGATGGTATCTCCCGCCGAAAATCCCGCTTCGCTCCAGCTGCCGGAACTCAGGGTAATGGTGCCATTGTGGTTTTCCCCGTTGTCGGCAAAGGTAATATCAGGCCCCCCCGCGACGGACGCAGGTTTGGCCTCCGGGGCGGCGGTCACCTTGGCGACCTTCAGTTTTGAACCGGAAGCCTTTTCGTCGGTGAGGCTGTCTGCTGCTTCCAGAGTCAGAGTCAGACCGTCGCTCGATATGGCGGAAATGGTGTAAGCGCCATCCCCGCCGGCGTTGTTATCGGCGGTTCCGGCTACGGTGATTTTGTCACCTGCGGCAAACCCGTCGGCAGTCCAGCTGCCGGAAGAGCGGGCGATGGTGTCGCGGGTTTCATCGCCGGCATCCGCATTGTCGGTAAAGGTCAGGGTGATCCCGCCGGAGACAACGTCCTGCTTCTCCTCCGGGGCATCCTCCGCCTGGCCTTTTCCCACGGCATTGGCATCGGCCGCGGCGGCCGCATCCGTATCGTTGGCGGCCGACAGCGTGACGGCGCCGTTTTCCACGGTGAGCATAGTGCCCGCGGTGATTTCAGCGATCGATCGGGAAACGGCGATGTTCACCGCCGCCGCCGCACCGATGCTGACGCTTTCCCCGTCGCTGTTCTCAAGGGGTGGATCTTCGGTCTCCGGCAGCTTCGTGCCCGTATCCTCCGCGCGCTTTCCCAGAAAATCCTTTTGCTTCTTGACCTGTTCGTCCGCGGTCTTTTCCTTTTCAGCGTCCTCGCCCTCTTCGGAATCGGGCTTGGCCCCCTTGGCGCCGGCCTTGGCCGTAGTGGACGAATCGGACAGGGCATGGGCATGAATCAGAGCGTCGCCCGATTTGGAGGTCACGCTCCGGTCCAGGGAGGCAATGGCCTGATCCACTTCAACGGACAGAGCCAGACCCACGCCGAATCCGACCTTATCGCCGGCGGCATCGGCATTGGCCGTAGTCGTCGCCGAGCCCTTGTGGTCGGCCTTTAACGTCAGGCCGCCGGCAAGGGTGAGATCATCGCCGTCAGGCAAAACCGCGCTGGTGGTATTTACGCCCACAGAGAGCGCCACGGCCCCGGCCGCACCGATATCGCCCCCGGCCCCGGCTTCGGCAGTCACTGCAGCGGCGTGTTCGCCGACAGCGGAAAGGCTCAAGTCCTTGACATGCGCCATTGAAACAGGCCCGGCAATTTCCGCCCGGGCCGTGTGAACGCCCACATTCAGGGCAAAGGAACCCCCCACGCCCACGCTGTAGGTATCCTTATCGTCATCCTCTTCCTTATCGTTGTCCTCATCGTCGCCCGCGGCGCTCTCGGCGGCAGACTCTTTGCCCGTGGCCGTCACAGTCGTATTGCTCTTGTTCTCGGTTTTCAAAGTAATCGATTCGCCGAGAGCGTCGAGTGTTGCCGTATCGGTCACCAGGGCTTCGCTCGCCGTCACCCCGATCATGACGGCCATTGACCCGGCGGCGCCGACACTGCCGGCCCCGGCGCCCGAAACGGCCTTGGCTCCTAATGTATGCTTGCTGTCTTGGCTGTCGCGGCCGTCCATCACCGCTTCAATGGCGATGCCTTTAGCGGTCACGTCCCCGGCGATGAAAGCCCGGTTGAGAATAACCGTCGAGTTGACGGCCCCGGCCACCCCGATGCCGATGCCCGGCGTTGAAGCGGCTTCTTTGCCGGTTGCCCGTTTGATGGACGTGATCTCGGCAGCGTTCAGACCGCCGAGATCGGCCTCGTCAGTCAGCGTGATGGATAGTTCGGACACCCCGGTGACGGTATAGGTGGTTGCATCTTCCCCGGCGGTCACGACAATTTTGTCGCCCACGGCAAAGCCGTCCTCTATCCAGCTGCCGCTCCCGCGGGTGATCCAGTCGGCCTGGTCATCATGGTGATAAAGGGTCAACTGATCTGCAGTGCCGCTGTAGTCGGCGTTTTCGGCACGGCATTGCAGCGTCACCTTCACATCGCCGGCGTCGGCCTCATCGGTCAGGAAATATCCGCCGGCCAGCACCAGCACGGCATTTTCACGGCTGCCGTCGTCGATAATATCGGCAACGACATAGGTGTTGTCGTTGGCGCTGCTGCCCTTCACGGTGATGGCGTCGCCGACGGCAAAACCGTCTTCTACCCAACTCCCCGAGGATCGGGTGATGGTGTCGCCTTTGTCGCCAGCATCGGTGAATGTCAACTGTACGTCGTTGTTCATTTGACCCAGGGTCGAGCTCGTCGACCCCAGACGGGTGTTGCCGCTGCCCACGGCGCCGGCATCGGCGGTTGCCGAAGAGTCGGTGTCATTGGCCGAGGACAGCGTCAGCTTGCCGGCGGCTGTCAGCTGGGTGCCTGCGGTGATCTCGGCAGTAGATTGGGATACCGCCACATTGACGGCCAGCGCTCCGGCGACACCGAGATCGCCGTCGCTCGTTTCCGCCTTGGGCGGCGGCAGATCCTTGGTTTTGTCCTTGACTTCGCCGCGGCCGGTGGCCACATTCTGCCCTTGCTTTATCTGGCTGTCGGCCGTTGTTTTTTCAGGAGTCTCCCCCCCGCTTCCTTCTCCCGAATCTTCAGCATCTTTTTTGCCGGCCGAACTGGCCGTAGCCGAAGTGGTCACATCCACCAGTGATGCGGCTGCGATCCTGGCATCGCCTGAACCGGAGAAAACGCTGCGATCGAGCCGGGCAACGGCGTTTTCCACGTCCACCGTCAGTGCCAGACCGGCCCCGAATCCTGCGCTTTTACCGGCGGCATCGGCCTTGGCCCGGGTGGTTTGGGCACTGCTGTGGGTTGCTGTAAGCGTCAAGCCGCCCGCAAGCGTCAGGGCATCACCCCGGGGAAGCAGGGCCTGGGTCTCATTGACCGCAACGCTGAGAGCTGTGGCAGGGCTTATGGCGGCATCACCGCCGGCGCCGGCCTCGGCTGTTGTGGTCTGGACATGCTTTCCTTCGGCCGTCAGACTCACGGCTTTAGCACCGGTCAGGTTGGCTGAGCCGGCGATTTCAGCAAGCGTACTGTTCACCGCGATGTTGAGGGCCAAGGAGCCCCCGGCGCCGAAACCGTCCGTCCCAGCCTGAGTTCCGGTGGCAAGGACGGAACTGCCGGTACGATTAACGGCTCCCAGGGAAAGATCGGCCGAGCCCATATTCAGAAAGGTGTCCGTAAGCAACGCTGCCGACGTGTTGTTGACGGTCACGTTGAGGCCATAGGCGCCCGCGGCGCCGAAAGCGCCGGAGCTGACACCGGACACGGCGGTCACACTGGAAACATGGGTGACGTCATCTGCCATCCCGGCGCTGATAGTGACTGCCGTCGCACCGCTGAAAGTGGCCGTTCCCGAAATAAAGGCCATATTCGTCGTAACGATGATGTTGCCGGCGGCGGCGATTCCGCCGCCGACGGCAGACGAAGGCGTGCTGGTAGAGCCGGCATCGGCTTTGGTGGTAACGCTGCTGACGGATTCCGTGGCCACAGCCACGGCGCCGGTACTGGTAATCGTGCTGTCATCAGCATGGATATGGGCATCGGTCTTCTGGGTCAGCACCGAGACGGCCAGGGCGCCGGCTATTGAAATCGGACTGGTGGTCTCCGTCTCTCCGGACCCGTCTCCGGTTTTCATGCTGCCGGTTCCCAGCAGCGATCCGATCAAACCGCCCTTTCCGTCGGCCCCTCCCGGCGTGGCCATTGCCGTGGTGGTGATGGTGTTGTTCGAATTCGCCTTGATGGTGAGAGCGCGGGAAGCATTGATCTGAACCGCTCCATCAATAGCCGCCAGGGTATCGGTGACCGCAACCGTTACGGCAGCCACGCCGCCGGCCTGGGTCATGCCGCCTACGGTTCCGTCGGCAACCGTTGTCACCGATGTGATGTTGTCGGCAATAAGTTTTATCTCGCCGCCGGCCTCCAGGACGGAGTTTCCGCTGACGACGGTATGAGCCTGGCTGATTACGACGGTGACGCTTCCGGCGGCGTCCGCCAGCGGCATGCCCAGGGATTTTGCCGTATTGTCGGCAGTCACCGAGGAAGTCGCCGACAGGTTGATATCCCCCATGGTCGCTGTGATGGTGCTGTTGCTGACCGTAACCGTTGCCTGAGAATTTTCAACCAGCACCTTCAAGGAAAACGGAATATCGAAATCCTGCTTGTCAATAATCGCATCGGCCGTCACGCTGACGCTGCCGCCGGTCAGGATCGCCCCTTCAATGTTGACGGAAGCGTTTGCAGTGACGTAATCGAAAGGCAGGCCGGCTCCGTCGACATAGTCGGCAATCGCCTCGCCGACTCCGTCGTCGCCGAAAGCAGACTGAGACACATTTCGGAATAAGCTTCCCAGCAGGCCGGAACCGCTGTCTTCCGCCGCCAGCGATATGTTTCCTGCAGTAACCGTCACACCGCTGTTGACCGTGATGTTCTCGGCCTTAATCGTCAGGTCGGCACCGGTGGCCATGCTAAGGTTGGAAGTAACGGTCACGGTATCATAGCCATCACCAGCGTCAATTATAATGCTGCCCGGGTTCGTGTATGTGATGTCTTCGAAAGTGGCACCGGCGATGGTAATGCTGCTGCCGCTGCCGGAAACGGCAATGGCATCGTTGAGGCTCGTACCGTTGAAAATCTTGTCGCCTGCGGTGTTGTCGGTTATTGGCTCCATCCCGGCAAATCTGATCACGTCACCATCACGGTCGATGATGCCTGAATCGGGGCCTGTGGCTGTGTAGATCACTGATTGGAATGCGCCGCCGTTAAGCGCCAGCTTATCAAACCCTCCGGCGCCGCCGTCGATAAGGCCGGAAAGGCTTCCGCCCTGCTCAAAGACAAACTCATCCTGATTGCCGGCCGCACCGATCAGATTTTCGGTCTCAAAAAAAGACAGGAAGGAAAGGGTGCCGGCGTCCTGGCCGGTTATATTCCAGGTGCTGTCCCCGGAAGGCCCGAAGATAGCGTCCGTACCGGCGCCGCCGCGGAAAGTAAATCCGAATGGCTCGAAAATAGCGTTGAAATCAAGATCCATCCGGAAGATGTCATTCCCCTCCGACCCGATGATTTCAACGCTGCCGGTATCGGCCAGGGCCTGGCTCTGCAGAACGGAAAAATCCGCATTGTCGATCAGCTGAAGAGTTTCGACGCCGCCCACTGTCAGCATGCGCAGGGTCACATCATCGGCAGCACCCGTCATGGCAAACTTCATGTCGGCCGACAGCAGTATGCGCGGCTCCAGCGGCTCAAGAAAAAGCTTGCGCCGGTCCCGGGTGGTTGCTGCGCTTTCTTTCCGCCGGATGAATCTTCGAATCTTTCTGAGCAGGCTCATGGCCACCTCTTTTTTCATTTTATCTTGGCTTAAAGAAGCAAAAATCGTGCAAAGTCACATGATTATAAATATATTACGATTATCTATTACCATATCAGGCAGTTATATAAGACCACTTCATTTCGGCAATGAAAGCTTAGAATAAATTTTAGTGGAAATTATGAAATAAATTACATAATATTGTGAATTAATAGGTATCAAACCCCAGGACAAGCCTTGGACCCGAAGCAAAGGCAATACCCCGCCGCAAGCGGTCATGGTATTAAAAATCATAATAAAATTATATATTTTAGGGTTATCTCCATATTATCAACCCACATACCTTGGCTGGACACAATGAGTCATGTAAATCCACCCCTTTTTGTCAAAGGAGGGGGTAAACTTGGTTAAAAATACATTCCGGCAGTTATGGACAGACAGATTGATTAATGGGTTTTAAGAGTAATCGGGGAAAAAACACAAAGCCCCACCTCTCTTTTGAGAACTGGGGCTTTCCCTCCTTGCATATTCTCTTCCCGGATAAAAAGTTAACGCAAAGTCAGCGCACTGGTTTGGGTATTAGTAAATCGCCATATGAAAAGTTTTTCCCACATATCTTAATATTTGTCAAGAAATTTAAATAATTAAACAGGCGACGCACCCATGTACAGAACCACCTGCTCGCCGTCAATCAGGCGACATTCACATGTCTGAATTGTTTCCGCCGGGATCCGACGGGCCATTGTCGTCGTCGAACAGCGTCACGGCGATATGGCTGTTCGGATTCTTATCCTCCGGGACTCCCATCAGGTAATTAATCAGCCAGGAATTTCCGCATCCGTTATTCTTTGGTTTCGGATCGACGGGCTGGGGCGCCGGAACCGTGACGCCGTCCCGGTTGCCCGAAATCCCATCCAGAAAAGCCAGGATCCACGGCCTAACCGGCCGGTCGTCATTCTGGGCCGGTTTTTCATAGAAGAATCCATCCCGGTCAAACTCGCCGTCAAAGCGCTCGAGAAAGCCTTCCATGCCCAGCAGGCCCGATCCCGTATCCTGCACCACGCTCCGGTCCTGGCGATCCCCGTACAGTTTATCGTTGCCGGCGCCGCCTTCCAGAATGTCCCGGCCGCCGTCCCCCTTGAGGGTATCGTTGCCGTCGCCGCCCAGCAGAATGTCGTCGCCGCTGCCGCCGTAAATCAAATCATTGCCCGCTTCCCCGTCGATGAGGTCGTCCCCCGCGCCGCCGAAAATCAGGTCGTCTCCGGCGCCTCCGAGGATCACATCCCGGCCCCAGCGGCCGTCCCAGCCGTCGTCATGATCGCGGTCGCCGCCATGGTAGCCGCCGTGGATGATATCGTTCCCGTCGCCGCCGTCGATGAGGTCATCGCCGCTGCCGCCCACAATAAAATCATTGTCTTCGTTTCCGATGAGAACGTCGTCGCCGCCGTGGCCCCAGAGCTTATCGTCCCCGCCGAGACCCACCAGGGTATTGTTGCGGCTGTTTCCCTCAATCGCATCGCCATAGGCGCTCCCGGTCGCATCTTCAAAGGCCGTCCCCGAGAACAGGGTCAGGGCAAGATTCAGGTCCCCGTGCACCGTGCCGGCATTGACGATCTGCGTGCAGGGACGTCCAAGGTCCAGATCCACGGACCCGATAAACCCGCTAAAATCGAGCCGGTCATGGAGATCATTTGGCCGCCCGCTGCCGTTGCCGGCCTCCACCAGGAGGTCAAACCCCAGGCCTCCGCCCGTAAACACATAGGTGTCATTGCCGAACTGACCGTAGATCAGGTCGGCATCGCGTCCGCCCTCCAGCACGTCGTCTCCGCCGATAGCATCGCTCAGAAGCTCGATTCCCGAAATCCCGTAAAGATTAAACTGCGGATGCAGGTTATGGCAGCAGTAGTCAAAATAGTTGCTATGGCCGAAGCCGTAGCCGTGTTCGCGGCAAATCGGATTTAGGCCGATCACTTCGCCGTTAAACAGAATCAGCCGGGCGTTGTCCCCCAGGATCAGGTCGTCTCCGGCCTCGCCCCGGATCCGGTCGGCTCCGTTTCCGCCGATGATCAGGTCCGCATCGTCGCCGGTTCGGATCTCATCGGCCTGGAAGTCGGCCGTGCCGTTAAAATGATCCGTGGAAGCCACCTCGTAGATCACGCCGCTGTATAGCCGGGCGATCCCGTTGTCCCCCACCACCACATCCCGGTCAAAGTCCCCGGAAATGACCACGTCGTCCTTGGCGGATCCTCCCACAATCTGGATCCCCGTGATGGCCGGCAGGTTTAGGCCGCTCTTTTTCAGGGTCGCGTCGCCGTCCACCCGCAAAGAGACGCTATCCCCGCTCAGGTTCCGGAAAACCACGTAATTGCCGGCAGCCGGCGCCAGCGGGTCCGTGGACAAGACCTCCACAAAGACTCCCTGGAACGTGTTGCCGTCGGCATCATCCAGGTAAAAACTCATGGTCCCGTCCGTGATCCGGCGCACCGATGAGCCGGAGGCGGAGTGATCGTCGTCCGCATCCAGGTACACATAGACGTCGTAGGTTTCATAATGGCCGCTCAAACCGCTAATGTCCACCCCCAGGGTCTTGCCGTTCTGGCTGTAGAGATACCCTTCAAAGAGCCGCTCGTTCTGGGTGTCCGGGTTGATCCCGCTGTGAGCATCCAGATCGGCCGCCTTGGGGTTGCGCCCGTCAAGGTCCCGGCCCCATTCGATGCCGACCCCATCGGCCGCCGTGCCGTCGTTAAAAAAGAGCGCCGGCTGCAAAATCGTGACTTGCTTGCCGCCGCCGTGGCCTTTTGCCGGCTCGCCGCCGCTCAGGTTGTTCCAGCTGCTCACGGCAACGGCCCCGGCGATGCCATCCACCACCCCTTCCGCAGTGCCGGCGTTGAAGTTGATGCTCAGGACCTTGATATCTCCGTAATCAAAGGTCCCCTGGATTCCCGTGTCGATGATGTCGCAGCCGTTGCCCCCGAACACCAGGTCCCGGCCGTTGCCGGTCCGAATGATGTCGTTATCCGTTCCCCGGGGGCCGGACTCGGCCGCAGTCGTCTCGATCTGCCGCAGCTCTCCCAGCATGAAGGTGGCCCGGCCGTTGTCGCCCACGACCACGTCCGCGTCGCTCGCCCCGTAAAGGGGGTCCCCGAAGGTGTCGATCACGTCGCTGCCGCTGCCGCCAAAGACCAGGTCCGGGCCGCCGCCGGTGATGATGGTGTCATTTCCGCCGAACTCGGGATCGGCCGTCTCGATCCGGTCGATGGGATGATGCTGCCCCACCACCTGCACGGCCGTAATCGCCGGCATGTTGGTGCAGCTCCACAGCGGTGTGAACACGTCCTCCACCCGGATCGAAACCGCATCCTGGGTCAGCCCTCTGAAGACCACGTAGTTGCCTGTGGCCGGGGCTGCGGCATCCGTCGAGGTCACTTCCACATACTCTCCGGTAAAGGTGTTCCCGTCCGGATCGTTCAGATAAAAGGTCGTCGTTCCGTCCGTGATGCTGCGCACCGAGCTGCCGGAAAGGGAAAGATCATTGTCGGCGTCCAGGTACACATAGACGTCGTAGGTCGCAAACTGCCCGGAAAGTCCGCTGATGTCCACACCCACGGTATTAAGAGGCGCGGTGTACAGATACCCCTCAAAGAGCCGCAGGCCCTGATCGCCGGAAGGCTTTATTTGGTTGTGGGTATCTTTGGACAGGCTCCCCAGATAGCAGGAATCCAGATCCCGGCCCCACGCGATGGTCACCCCGGGGGCAATCTGGCCGCTGTCAAAGTAAATGAGCTCCCCGGCCTCGTCGCCAAAGGTCGCATAGCCGCCGCCTGCCAGGTTGTTCCAGTTGGCCGCGCGCGCATCCGCGGCGCCGGCCGTCCCGGTCACATCGGCATCCTTAGCCGTGCCGTTAAAGTTAAAGCTGATGATGGAAGATGCTTCTCCCTCAGCAAAGCTCTCGGTCCCTCCAAAGGTCATGCGCCCGTTGTCGCCTACAACGGTGTCCCGGACCCTTTCGCTGCCCCCGGCCACGATCAGATCGTCCCCGCTCCCGCCGAAGATCACGTCCGCGCCGCTTCCCGTCGTGATGGTGTCATCACCGCCGCTCTCGGGATCCGTGCTGAAGATCTCCACCAGGACGCCACCGTACAAAGTAATCCGGCCTTCATCGCCCAGTACAATGTTTTCGCCATTGCCCGCATGGATCGTATCGCCCAAAGCACCGCCCATAATAATGTCAGCGCCGTCATTTCCGTAAATGGTGTCCACGCACCCGGGCAAGGAATCCCGGCTTGCGATCAGGGTCGGCGGAAGCGCCAGTCCATTGCTCTGCCGCAGCGGGACGTCGGTGTCCGACGTTTCGGGCTGGTACGGATCGATAACCGTACGCTCGGTTTGGCCGAGACCCAGCCGGGTGATCAGGGTCTCTTCCTCGTCCCTGTAGTCCACGCGTCCCTTGTCTCCAAAGATGATGTCATCCCCCTGGCCGCCCAGGATCATATCATCGCCCAAGCCGCCGAAGATGATCAGCGCAAGTGTCGATGCCGCGGCATCCACAAAGTCATCCCCCTCTTCGGCGTTCAGGGCAAAGAAGCCGTCTGTTCCCTCTTTAAGAGAAACCTCAACCGTATCGTCGCCCGCCCCGGTGTTTACCAAGGTCACGGTGCGGAAGCCGTCTTCTCCGGTCATGGTGCTCTCGACTGCAAACTCGTCGTTGCCCGAGCCAAGAGAAACCTCCAGCTGCTCCATGCCGGTGTAAAGGATCCCGCCCGTCATGCCAAGTCCGGTAATACGGTCATGGGTCAGGGTGCCTTCATTTGCTTGCGCATCCCCGCTGTCGTCCACGTTCAGGATGTCATAGCCACCGTCGGCGTTCAGGGCCAGGAGGGCGTTGATGTTATCAACGACCCCGCCCACATCGGGCGCGAGACTCCCCACGGTGATGATGTCGTCCCCCGCGCCGGTGTTCAGGGTCATGGCCGCGCCGGTCCCCCGGATGTTGAGGGTGTTGCCGCCGGAACCAAGACCGATGTTGAGCTGCTCAATGGTCTCGTAGGTGATGCCGTGGCTCATCCCGAGGCCTTCAACGGTGTTCTCGGTGAGGATCAGGATGCTGGGCAGCGTATCGCCGCTGTCATCCACGTTCAGTGTGTCGAAGCCGTCTTCGCCGCTGACCGTCAGCGGCCCGCTGATAGCGTTCACGGTCCCGCCTGTTGCCGGCGCCAGACTCCCCACGTTGACGGTATCGTCGCCTTCACCGGCACTGACCGTCATGGCCGCACCGATGGCTTGGATGTTGATCGTATCCGCGTCGTCCCCCAAGTTGATGATCGTCACGCCGGAGATCGCCAAGACGTCGATTGTGTCTTCCCCGGCGTAGGTGCTCAGGACCGTTTCCCCGGCATGCGTGGCCGCGATGATGAAACTATCGCCACCCAAGCCCATCCCGATGTTCAGGTGCTCCAGAGTCCCGTAGAAGATCCCGTCCGACATTCCCAGGCCCGTTAGCGTCGCCGCGGTCAGGGTGCCCGTGTTTGGATCCAGATCGGCTGTATCGTCCACGTTCAGGGTGTCCTCACCCTCATCCCCGTTGATCACGAGGGGTGCGCCGATCCCGTTCACGCTCCCGCCTGTTCCCGGCGCCAGACTCCCCACGTTGATGGTATCGTTGCCTTTGCCGGCATTGACCGTCATAGCCGCGCCAGTAGTCTGTATATTGATGGTATCGTCATCATCGCCCGTGTTGATCAGTGCCACAGCATTAGTCGTAAAAACATTCACCGTATCGGTTCCCCCGGCCGTGCCGATGGCGGTCTCGCCGGAGATCGCCTCCACGGTTACCGTGTCATCGCCAGCACCGGTCTCTAGGGTGGTTGCACCGAAGTGGGTATCTTCGACGGTGAAAATGTCAGCGCCCGAACCCAAAAGGACATTCAGTTTTTCGAACCCGTTATAGGTAATCGCGCTGGCCTGGCCAAGGCCGGAGAGGGTACTTCCCGTCAAAACCCCCTCCTCCTGATCCTGCTCCCCGGAGTCGTCCACGGTGAGTGTGTCGCTGCCGCTGCCGCCGATGATCATTACGGGTCCGTGAATGTTATCAAGGTTGCGGCCGCCTTCCGGGACCGGCGATCCCATGGTGATCGTGTCATTGCCCCCCCCGGTATCCAGAAAGGTTTCGCCGTGGTGGGTGCTCTCGATGGTGAAGTCGTCACTGCCGTCGCTCAGGGTGATGTTGAAGACCTCCATGCCGGTGTAGGACAAACCGGATGCCATGCCCAGGCCGGTAAGGACCTCCTCGGTGAGTGTCCCGTCACCGCCGTCCGTATCAGTCACATTGAGGGTATCAGAGCCCATATCGCCTTCGACGGTGAGTCGTGCGGCGATGCCGTTTACCGTGCCGAGGTTGGCCGGAGCATCCGACGACACGTTGATGGTATCATTGCCCTCTCCCAGGTTAATGGTCGCATCTGCGGCGATGGCACGAACGTTGAGGGTGTCATCACCGTCGCCGGTCTTTGCACTGAACTCGCCGCCCGTCGCATAAATCGTGAGGGTATCCTCGCCTGCGCCGCTATCCAGATGCGTGCTTCCGGCGTGGGTGTCCACGACCGCAACGATGTCTGCGCCCCCGGCCGTGTTCACCGTCAACGCTGCAAAGTTGCCGTATTCGGCTGTGGGCTCTCCGGTGATCCGGACTGTCGTTCCGGTAACCGTCACGGTTTCCGGGTCATCGGTCGTGTTCACCACCAGGGCGTCATCGGTTCCGGTACCACCGTCCGCAATCAGACTACCCACATCGATCGAATAATCGAGGTTGATGAGGTCGTTGTCATCTCCGCCCAGCAGCGCAACGGCGCCGCCCACTCCGGAACCGGTCAGCGAAAGGGCATCGTCGCCCCCACCGCCGGCAACGGTCAGGTTCTCTACTCCGGAAAGGCTGATCAGGGTCGCATCGAAGGAAACGCTGAGGCCGTTCACTCTGATCGTATCGGCCCCTTCTGTGCCGTTGATGGTGAGGCTGTCGCTTGCCGGGGGCGCCCCGCCGTCCACATTGACCGTGGTGGTCACACCGGCCTGCAGATTAATGGTGATGGCATCATCCCCATCGCCGCTCGTTACGTTTACCGTTTCCGGGAATCCCGCGGTCGCCGGATTCAGCGTGACAGCGTCCGCCCCGCCGAGGGTGTTCACCGTCAGTATCTCGATGTTTTGGTACGAGGTGGGCCGGTCGTTGCGCCTCACCACCGGAGCGCCGGCAATGATGATGTCCACATCGTCGCTCAGATCGAAGACCATCGCGTCGACGCCCCCGCCTCCGTCCACGATCCCGCTGACGGATCCGGCGCTGTCAAAGATAAACGTATCGTTATTCGCGCCGCCCAGGAGGTTTTCCATACTCGAGAAGGTAAACTCACCGTCGATGTCGCCCGCGTTATTGCCCGTGATGTGCCACGTGCTCGCGGCGTCCATCAGGGTGTCGCTGCTGCTGCCGCCGATGAGCCCCTCAATATCGCTGAACGCGCCGCCGATGCCCGTGGCGCTTCCTGTGGCGAGGTTGACTGACACCGCGCTGGTGCGCGCTCCGTAGTCGAGCACATCGCTGCCGGCGCCGCCGCTGATGTCCCCGGTAATTTCCGCGCTGTTGTCGCCGAACACAAAAGTGTCGTCATGGCTCCCGCCGAAAAGGTTTTCGATGCCGGCGAAGGCGACTCCATAAGAACCGAAGGTCGCCTCTCCCTCGTCAGTACCCGAAAAATACCAGGTGCTATCCATGTTCGGCCCGAAGAGGCTGTCGCCGCCATTCCCTCCAATGAGGGTTATCGTCTGAATAGCCGGGGAGATATCCTGCACGATAAACTTGTCGTTGCCGGCCAGGGCGTCGATGGTGAGCTCGATTACCCCGGTGAGATCAACAGTGACGTTGTTGATGGAAAGGATCGCACCGTTCAGGATGATGTCGTCGTTTCCGGTGGTCCCGGTCAGCGTAAGATAAGGAGAAATGTTGGTAAACCCGATCTCCTCAATGGTGTCATCGTAATGGACGGCCTGGCCGCCGGCGGTGGTAAAGCGGTTCAACCCGGGGGCGCTTTCGGAGGGGACGTTCAGCCGGTCCACATTGGCCTCCCTCCAGAGGTTCGTATCATCATAATCCTGCGTTGCCAGATCAACGGACGCCAATATATCCTCACCGATATATTCATACACGCCGCCTAAATCGTCTCGCTGAATTTTGACCTTGTCTCCTCTAAGAAGCTGCGCCGGCATATCTTCCGAGGTATAATCAAAATTACCCTGCCTGGGATATGGCCCGCTGTCGTGCACGCTGATTTCCGTTGCTGAGATGCCGGTGTAGATGTCATAGATGTCCGACCCCTCGTTTCCGTCAAGGATTAGCCTCTCGGCGCTTGTATCGTACACGCCGAAGATGTCGTTACCGCCCATGCCCGCGATGCGCAAGGCCTTCATGGCGCCGTAATCGATCGCATGAGTTCCGAGAATAATTTTGCCGGTAGTGATGGAAAATTCGTCCGCATTTTCGGTGCCGATGACGGTCAATACATCCTCATCGCCCGGACCGCTGGAGATAACGGTCCCATAGCCCACCGAACCGGCGTGGATGGTAAGCTGGTCCAGCCCCCCTGCCCCGTCCAGAGTGACCTCTCCGGCCCAGCCGGTGACTCTTATTTCGTTTGCATCCTCGCCGCCGATGAGTTCCGCATACCCCACGTTCGTCAACAGCACCTGATGCTCGCTGGAGGCCGCCAATGCATTCGGTTGCAGCGTCCAGTTCGCATTGGCGTCGGCAACGAGCCGGTTGGCGCCGCTGCCGCCGTCAAAGGAGAAGGCCCCCGTGATCCGGGTGTAGTAATCCTCTGCCTCGCCGGGCGGGATCTCATCGCCCTCATTCAGGCCGCTGAAATCGCCGAGCGGTGCATAGGCGCCCACCATCGGTGGGGTGAGGTTCGTCGACAAGATCGTCAGGGTGTCGTCGCCCCCATCGGTGTTCACGGTGAAGTTCTCCAGGCCGTAGGCGGCCAGACCCGCTTTGCTGATGGTAATCGAATCGTCGCCTGCGCCCGTCCGGATCGTCACGTCAGAGATGTCGAAAAAGTGCAGGTCCGATGTCTCCATACCGCCGATGGTCCCGGAAACGGTGTTGGCTTTGGCCGCATCGATGAGCACCTCCTGGCGCTCCGGATAGGTCACCGTGATCGGCGGGGACACCTCCCGGAAAAAGGCATACCCCGCACCCACGGCATTGATATCAATCCCATCGCTCGAATCCGTATCATAAAAGGATCGCCCGAACCGCTGGGGTGCGCCCAGTACCGCCATGTTGCCGCTGATGGCCACCGCATAACCGGTGTGATCCCCCTGTTCGGAGTCGGACCCAAAGAGCGGATACACCTGGGTCTCCATGCGCCACTGGCCGTCCTTTAAACCAAAGGCAAAGGCCTCGCCCTCGTCTAGGAACGTATCGAGTCCGTCCGTGCGGTCCCGGCCCCAGGCGCCGACCACGATGCGTTTTCCGTCAATCGCCACCGATTTCCCGAAATGGTCGCCCGCGGCGGCAGCCTCTCTCTGGTCGAGCTGCGCTGCCGGGGTCCAGGAACTCCCGTCCCTCAAAAAGACAAACGCCGCGCCTGAATCGGTAATGGTATAGTCATAGCCGCCGTTTTCATCCAGGATGTCAATGGAATATCCCGGCGCCCCGACCACGATATGGTTCCCGCTCACGTCCACCGACTCGCCGAACCGGTCCTGCTCGGCCCCGGCGCCGGCTGTAAGGGCGGCCTGCTCCGTCCAGGTTGTGCCGCTGCGGCCGTATACGTAAGCGGCGCCGGTACCGTTGTCTGTTCCGGGCGCCCCCACCACGGCCGTGGCATTGTCCACGGCCACGGACGTGCCGAAACCGGTGTTGCTGCCGCCGAAAAGCGTCTCCTGCAGGGCCCAGTCAATGCCGTCGAAGGAATAAATATAGGCCGCATTTGCACCTGGCGCACCGAGGATGGTGGTGTCGCCGTCTGCATCCACCGATACGCCGAGCAGATCATTGCCTGAACCATAGATCACATCCTTCTGAATCCAGGTGGCGCCCAGCCGCTGGAACAGGTAGGCCGCACCATTCCCGTCCAGTTGATTCGGTGCGCCCACCACAAGGGTGTCCCCGCTAACGGCGACGCTGCTGCCGAACCCGTCGTGGAGCTGGATGCCGCCGGGCTGGACCATGGCCTGGAGGGTCCAGGTGATGTCATGGGTACTCAAATCCTCGGTTTGAATAAAGACAAAGGCTGCGCCCCGGTTGTCGTACTCAGGCGCTCCGATCACGGCCATGGTCCCGTCAATGGCCACGCTGGTACCGAGCTTGGCCGTGGGGAGCGCCTCCGGCACCACGGTGTCGTTTGCGGATATGGCCGTCCATTCAGGGCCGCGTTGGCGGAAATTGTACAGGAGATCGGGGAGGTTGTTCTGGCCCGCCGGCTGGGTCGCGTTGTTGGCGCCGATCACGTAGAACCCGTCGCTGATAACGGCGGAGCCCGCGCCGAAGTTCAATGCCCGCGTATCGGTGATCATGCTGCTGCCGGATATCCGGTAAGGACTGAATGAGACGCCCTGATAGATGCCGGCATCGGAGTAGAGATATGCCCGGCCCGTATTCGAGCTCTGGCCCGGTGCGCCGATGACCATGCGGTTGCCGCAAAGACTGGTGGTAAAGGTATCCCCGAAGTCGCCGTCGGAGGATGCAATTCCCGGGGTTATCGCGCTTCCCCAGTACAGATTGCTTCCGGATTGTGTAAAGGGATACACCGTGCCGCCGCCCTCATCGCGCGCGCCGGCATAGACTTTGCCGGAATCCTGCGCAAGGATGTCGCTGCCCAATTGATCGTCGCCGTTTGTGGCGCCGTTCTCGTAGTCGGTGGGAAGCAGGGGCTTAACGTAGACGGAGGAGCCCACCTGGAAGTTCCAATCGGAACGGGTGGGGTTGTCGAGGTTGTACACGGCAATCCGCCCGTCTTCCTGGTTGGTGCCGACTCCCGCGCCGGGTGCGCCCACAAAGACCGTGGCGCCCACGATGTCCACCCTTTCGCCCCACCGGGCGCCGTCAAGATAGGAAAAATAGTTTTTTCTCGCTTCCTTTTTCATGGCCGGTATAGTGCTGGCGATGAATATATGGTCCACGTCATTGCGAAGCGAAGAGCTGTAGTATCTCCAATAATCTTCCCCGGATCCTGGGTTTACCATGTAAGCAACCGCACGGCCATCGGGCCCTCTGTCGTTGTCGTCGATCATGACGACCGTGTGGGGGCCGGCCCAAAGCTCCTCCGAGTTGTTTTCCCAGGCATGAGTATACCAGGGGTGAAAGGTCCACATGTAGGATCCGTAGAGCCACATTTTCGCGTAACACTCCCAAAGCTTCTCGGCCGTGCCCACGATCATAAGATCAATGTCGTCGTACCACCCTGAGGAAAGATTCCACGTCACCGTGGTGGTCTCCGAATCGTTGTAAAAATAATTGACGCCCGAGTCCCCGCCGGTATAGTCCGCGACGGCGACAAAAGTCTTCGGGCCAACCAGTAAGTTTGTTTGGTTTCCTTCGCCTACCCAATGTGCGCCGATCCCGTAGGTTTGCAAAACGCCATATCTATAAATCTGGACCTGGTTCCAGCCGGGCGCTTCATAGGAATACCAGTAGGACGTATCGTTCCACAGGCTCGAATCATAGGGCATGAGCACATCTTCCTGCACCCAGGCGCCGGACGCATACTGGTAGGCAACCACCGCCCCGGTGGCGCCGAGCTCCAGCTCGTAGCCGGTCAGGGGTTGATTGTTCGAGTAGTATCGGGTGACCGAATCAGGGGCCCCCACGACCATCCGGTTCCCGTCGATGGCCACCGAGGTGCCGAAGGCGCCGGTGCCGGTCAGTGCCTGATCCAGGGTCCAGTTCTCGCCGCTCCGGGTGTAGACATAAGCCATGTTAATGCCCGGCGCGCCGATCACCATGCGGTCGCCGCTGACGTCGAGGTCCGTGCCAAAATTACCGGCTGACGACATATTTCCTGTCACTGAGGCAGGGAACATACCGGAATATGCACCACCGAGAACGGGTTCTCCACGGGCTCCGACCCCATCGAGATCGAAACCGGTTGAAATGGCTTCAATCCGAACGTACCTCACCCACTCCCAACCGGTCCCGGAGATATCATAGGAACGGGCAAAGGCGCTGTCGCCATGGGTCTCGTCGCCGGGGATCGCCAGCGCCGGGCCTTCCGTTGATGTCACATCCCGAAATGTTGAGCCGTCCTGGCTGACATATACCTTGATACTGCCGAACTCCGGCCCACCCCAGTCCAGCTCATACACGTTGAGGTCGCCGATTCCAGGTAGATCCAGGATCTGATGATCGCCAAAATCGTAGGTAATCACCGAATCCTTTGGCAAATTCCGGGCATCTGCGTCATCCGGCGGGCCGAGAAAAACGCTGTCCGCGAAGCTGGTGTTATTGCCGGACAACTGGGTGGGAAACAGGCCCATTACGGCCGGGGCACCGACAGCATCGAGATCGAAACCGGTTGAAATGGCTTCAATCCGAACATACCGCACCCACTCCCAGCCGGTCCCGGAGATATCATAGGAACGGGCAAAGGCGCTGTCGCCATGGGTCTCGTCGCCGGGGATCGCCAGCGCCGGGCCTTCCGTTGATGTCACATCCCGAAATGTCGAAGCGTCCTGGCTGACATATACCTTGATACTGCCGAACTCCGGCCCACCCCAGTCCAGTTCATACACGTTGAAGTCACCCCCGAGACGATCGAGGATCTGACTGCCGAAATCAAAGGTAATCACCGAATCCTTTTCCAGATTCCTGGCATCCACGTCATCCGGCGGACCGGTGCAAAGGCTGAGGCTGAGTTCCTGCACCGGCCGCCAGTAAAGGCCTTCGTTGATGTAGGTGGTGACATTGCCCGCGTCAGGGGCGCCGACAAAGAGCATGCGCAGGTCCGGATCATAAAAGGTGTTGGCGCCGAACCGGGACATGGTATCGTCGCTGGTGAGGGTTTCCGCCCAGAGCAAAGTCGGATCCAGCGTCGGATCCGGAATCTGGCTGTCGGTGGTGAAGGTGCGAAAGGCCCCGATATCCGCACCCCGGCCGGTGATGGTGCCCCCGCTGGTCTCGTTGTGCCCGGGGATGCCCACCACGATGCGGACGCCGTCCACGGCCACGCTCTCGCCGAACCGGTCCGCCAGGGGCGCCCCGCCAGGGGCGTCCGCTCCGGCCGGGTCGGCTGCAGCGAGCTTGCCCGCACCGCTCACGCCGCTGGAGCGTGTCCAGGTAGCGCCGGTGGTGGCGCCTTCGTCCTGATACCGGTAAAAGACATAGGCAGCCCCCACATCGAGATCCTGGGTCCCGTCCACATCCGGGGCCCCTACCACGACATAGTTGCCGTCCATGGCAACCGCCGCACCGAAGTGATCGCCGGCCTTGCCCTCGTTGGCCGCTTCGGACTCCGGCAGTCCGCCGTCCGCGGTCAGGCGGGCCGTCCGGGTCCAGGTGCCCCCGCTATTTTCAAAGACAAAGGCCCGGCCGTGGTCTGAAAGGGCGTCCTTGGGATTGTCCCAGTTGGGCGCACCCACCACCACGCTCGAGCCTTCAATATCGACCGCCCAGCCGAACTTCTCACCCGGATCGGGCTCGGAGGGGGTCAGATAGGCACCCGGGCTCCAGATAGAGCCGTTGTAGGTGTAAATCTGGACAGCCCCGCAGCCGTTCAGATCCGGCCTGCCGATGACCGCGGTGCTGCCCTCCACGGCCACGGCCAGGCCGAAATCGCCGCTGTCGTGCAGTTTCTGCTCCTGGGTCCAGGTGGTGCCGCTTCTGGCGAACACATAGACATCGTCGTTTTCCCCACCCGGCGCACCGATAAAGGCCGTACTGCCGTCCACAGAGATCGACCAGCCGAAAAGATCATTTGCCTTGCCGTCGGAGGCCTTCAGTTTCGCCTCCTCACGCCATATCCCGCCGCTGCGGAAAAAGACATAGGCCGCGCCGGCATCGGTTCCCAGGGTATTGTCATATGGAGCGCCGATGATCAGAATATCCCCGTCGATGGCAACGGGCGTGCCGGTGAGCCACGTATTGTTCTCGAATATTCTGGCGCTGCCAAATCCTTGTCCTGCGCTGTCCCGGTCGCTGGGGTAGAGCTTGGCCTGCTCGATCCACTGGCTCCCGGTCCAGGTATACACGTAGGCGGCTCCGTACGGGGAATCGTCCGCCAGGTCGGCGCCCACCACCAGGGTGTGGCCGCTCATGGCCATGGCCGTGCCCAGGTGCTTGGGTTCCAGGGCGTCTTCCACGATCAGCTTGTCTTCCTGATTCCAGGAGATCACCCCATCCACGGTCACCGAATGCAGGACCAGGTTGCTCAGGTGCAGGTCGGCCACGTTGATGGTGTCCACGGCCAGGTCTGCCGGGGCGTCGGACGTGATCACGCTGAAATCGGGCAGGCCGTGCACCACGACCGGCTCCACGCCGGAGAAGGTGAAGGTGTTGCCCGCCACCGTGATCTCCCCGGACCGTGCCGAGCTTGCACTCGGCCGGTAAGCTCCGCCGGCGGTCATGCCGTCGCCGGCGATCCGGACCTTGTCGCCGTCGTTGGTGCCGTCCTGGGGGCCGCCGTTGAAGGCGACGGAGATGCTGCTTTCCGGAACACCCGCAAAGATCGACGCCGCCGTACCGCCGCCCCGGGTACCGGCCTGATACTCCCCTGCATCACTTCCGAAGTGGATGAAAAATCCCCGCTGCGTATCGAAGACCGGTGCATCATCGACGATGGGAAGATCGCCGATATCCTGCCAATCGGTCGTCAGGTGCCCGGCACTGCCCAGGTCGGAAACCGCTACCGGATCCACAACCTCGTCCACCAGGCGGAATTGCCAGGCGCCCCCGTCTCCCCGGGTTTCGAGGTAATAGGTGCCCGCAGCCAGGGGGCCGGTCCCGGGCAGTGTCGCTGCCCCCAGAGAAGTCAGCCCGGTGACCGTTTTTCCCAGCGCGCCGGCGTTCATCAGGGATGCCATGGCGAAATTCACGTGCAGGAGGTCGTCTCCCTCCATCCCGTTGAAGGTGGCGGTATGCCCGAGCGTGTCCACACCGTTTTCCACGTTGAAGGTATCCCGGCCCGCGCCGCCGTAGACGGTGATATCGTAATCATAGGAACCGCTGAAGAGCTGGGTCACATCCGCGCCGCTGCCCAGGGAGACCATGATGTGCTCCGCCGTCCGGGCGTTGACATTGATCGCGGAGACCTCTCCTGAGCGGGACAGGACCGTGGTGGCGTAAGACGTACTCAAGGGGTCTTCACCGAAGATGCTGGTAAAGAGGCCTGCCCAATAGGGAGACGCTACCGGTGGATCCACCGGCGGGTCGGGCTGTGGGTCTGCCGGGAAGAGCTCGCCGAAGGCTTTTTCCGCAAAGGCCAGGTCGGTGGCATCCGAGGTGGCCGAGTCGTTGAAGTGAACGGTGTCGGGGCCGCTCTGACCGTTGATCATGACCGCAATCCCCTTGACGCTGTCAAAGGTGGGCAGATCCAGATCAATAAAAAAACTGTCAAGGGAGAACCCGCCGCCGACCGGCGTACCGAGGGCGATCTCATCAGCGCCGCCGCCGGCATTGACCGTGAAGGTCGAACTGTGACTTCCCAGCACATCCTGTTCGCGATGGGTGCTGTAGAGGTTGATCATGTCGGCCCCTTGGCCTGCATTCAGGACCACTGTCTCGGCCGACCGGTAGGTTATGTCCGCAATGCCGGTCCGGGATACGGTGGTGGTGTCCACCGGCCACTGTCCCCCTCCCTGGAGGTCCATGATGCCCGTGACGGCATTGCTGACGATAAAGGTCTGGCCGGTCATGTTGCTCTGATCATTGAAATAGATGGCGTCGCCGGTCTCCGGCCCCTCTCCCTCGATCACGATGGCGCCCTGGAAATCGTCCAGGGATCCCGAGTTTTCACTTCCCTCTCTGGTGCCGAGATAGATTGTATCAAACCCTCCGCCTGTCTTCACCGTGTAGGTGAGACCTGCGCCGGTCCCGGGGACGTAGAAGGTGTCATCTTCGGCCCCGAGTCGAATTTCGATGGTATCGGCCGAGGCAAAGGTAACCGAGCCGGTCATGTCCAGCCCGGAGACGGTGGCTCCCTCAAGGATGCCCGTGTTGGGATCGTCCTCACCCGAATCGTCCACGACAATGGTGTCCGGGCCGTCTCCGCCGTCCACAATAAGCAGGCCGGAGACAAAGTCCGCCCGGTGGGTAGAGTCGGGATAGAGACCCGTGGTCGTGGAACCGACCGTGATGGTATCGTTCCCTTCCCCGCCGTGGATGTACGTAGTTCCCTTGTCATAGGTGCTGTCCACCTTGAAGGTGTCGTCTCCGGAGCCAAGGTATACGTTTACCTCCTCTGTGCTGCTCTGGTAGCTGTCGTCGAACTGGTTCCGGGCAGCGTAGTAGATGGCCGCCGGATATGCAGGATCCCCGTCATTGTAACCGGCGCCGAAGATCTCGTTATGGACGCTCACCAGCATGTTGGCGCCCATGCCGAGACCGGTTATCCCGATGGCGGTTAACTGCCCGGTGCTCCCGGCGCTGTCGCCCGTGCTGAAGACGTTCAGGGTGTCCGTACCCCCCTCTCCGTAAAACGCGACGATGCCGCTGATATCGCCCAGAAGGTCGGCGTCATTGCCCACGTTGACGGTGTCGTCGCCCTCGCCCCCGAAAATGGTGCCGATCACGTTGTCATCCACGCCCTTGACGCGGAAGGTGTCGTCCGCCGATCCCAGTTCGATCAGGACGGAAACCCCGTCCGCCGCAGTGTAGTCGATGCCGGCAGTCATGCCCAGCCCGGTGACGGCCCCGATGGTGAGCACGCCGTCCACCGGCGACGTGTTGCCGCCGGCGCTGATGTAGACGGCATCCCGGGTTCCCCCGGCCCCGCCTTCACCGGCGTTAAATGAAAGGGCGTTTGCGATGCTCTCCAGGGTTCCGGCCAGCAAGGTAAAAGGATAGTTGATGGCCCCGTCGCCCGCATCGTCGTAGAAGCCGCCGCCCATAAACAGGTCCTTGGCCGCGTTGTCGGCTACATACACCCGGTCCGCGCCCGCCCCGCCGTTGACCGTCATCGGTCCGATCACGGTCCGGATAAAGAACCGGTCGCTCCCCTCGCTGCCGTTGAGGGTCGTATTACCTGAGACATTGATGCCGGCGGAGTTAAGGAGCTGGATGTAGTCCACGTTCTCGCCACCGTTGATCCGGACGTCGGGCGCCTGGAGGTCGCCCAGAATGCCGATGGTCGTTCCGGCAATATCAGGGGATTCAGCAAGCCCCTCGTAGTAATCGCCCTCGATGACCACGGCCAAATCGCTCGTGATTAGGGTGTCCTCGGGAACGGTGACGTCGTCGCCGGCCCGAAGGGTGACCGTACCCGGGGCCGTGATCAGGCCATGGACCACTGGTTCTCCGAGCAGGCTCTGTCCGCCGGCTGCTGCAAGGTTCAGATCCTCGCCGCCCAAGACCGTTTCCTGAACCGTCAGCCGGATATCTCCGGTAAGCGATGCCGCCTTCAGCACCTCCAGAGCGGCGTTGACCTCGCTAAGATAGATGCTGCCCTCGGCCGTGGCAAAGAGACGGCCGGCTGCGGGTATGTCCGGGGAGACCTGCAGGACATTGTCCGCCTGCCCGGTCCCGGCGCCGAAGATCTCCAGATCGTTTTCCGCCGCACCGATTCCGCCGCCCGCAACCATCAAATCGATGGCTCTTGCCTGCACGTCGGCCAGGTCGTCGTTCTCGCCGTCCAGGATACCGCCTGCCAGTGTGATGAGCACCACGTCATCCAGGTGGGAGACCACCGAAGCCAGGTTCAGATCGCCCGCAGTTTCCGTAATGAAGATGCCGTCCCGTGCGTCGGCCGTCACCAGGCCCGCAGCCTGATGCGAGGAGTCGATTTCGAGAAAATTCATAAGCTGTCCGATGGCGCCGGCAGGGGCATCCAGGGTGATGCTGTTGCCGATAACCTCAGCCGCATCGTCGTCTCCCCCGGGCACATCGTAGATGGACGATCCGGCGCCGTATGCCGACAAGGAAACATCACCGGCCTCGGCCGTGATCAATCCCACGCGCATGTCGCCGTCGGCGGCCGACAAGGTAATGTTGCCGGCTGTCGAGGTAATGACATGGGTCCGCATGTCGCCGGCCGTCTCGGTCAGGCCGATGTCGCCGTTGGTGAGCACGTCAATCATCCCCGTGCCCAAGATGTCGGTATTGCCCTGTAGGTTAACGGTGGTTCCCCCGGCGCCTGGCGCCGCGGCGTTGAGCGTGATATCGGCGCCGGCCACGACATGCCCGAAGTCGTAAGTGCCTGCAATCGGCGCGGCAAGGCTCGTGTCGGCATAAATCGCCGGATCAAGGGAGGTCGCTGTCCCCTCATCGGGCCGGAAGTGGTTCACATAGGTTTCGATATTGGGCGCCGGCTCCTGCGTCACCGTGAAGGTGATGCCTTTTACAACGCCTACAGTCTCGGTTTCCTGCACGGCTGCCTGGAGCAGCAGATCGACGTCGCCGCCTGCCGCTATCGTGCCGGTTGCAAAGATCGCGTTGCCGGCGTCGGCATCACGCAGCCGGCCGATAAGATCCATGTAGACGCCCCCTGCCGAGGTCGCCGTAAGGCCGGTGGGCCGGCCGGGGCTGCGAACGAGTTCGACATCCAGCCTGTTTTCGGTTGAGCCGATTTCCGACCCTGTCAACACGAGGCCGTTGGTGCGCACTGCGCCGTCCACGCCGTCCCGAATCTCTCCGCCGGCGTTGAAGATAACGGTAAGCCCCGTCGGATTGTCGATCAAACCGTTGATAACCAAATCTGAAGTGATCGAACCCTCGTTGTCTATGGTAATGTCGGTCGGACCGACCGCATCGGCGACATCGAATTGGAGGTCGGTAATGTCCTGAGCGTCGAGCGTGATTTGCCCGGTTGCGTCCGGATTGCCCGGCAGAATGTCGTTCAGGTGCAGCTCCTTGCCGGAGCGGTTGGTGATCGTGATCGCATCATAGGTCGTCTTGACGCGCACGGTTCCGGCCGTGCCGCTGATGGTCGAGTCAGGCGCAATTTTACCGTCCTTGGACGCCACCGTATTGGCCTGAATCAGCGCACTCCCGGCCATTTCTTCGTTGCCGATGGGATCGACGAAGATATTCGAACCGGACACCGTTTCACCCTGACCCAGCCCACCGTTTACCGTGATGTTGACCGCCTCGATGATCCTGCCGTCCTCATCAATCGTCAGCACCGGGTTGGGGCGGATGAGCAGCATGATGTCGCCATCGAACCGGATATCGCGGCCGGCATTGAACTCGCCGCCCTCCGAACCGCTCTCGTCGCCGAAAAACCCGCTGTCCGCGCGGGTGCTGCGGTCATACCGTGATATTTCCTGAATCGCCAGTACTTGAATGGTGTTGGCAGCGACAGTAGCGCCGTCATCCACGTTGATTGCCGAACTGCTCTGGTAATCCGTGGTAGCCGGAGCACTCGCGTCGCCATAAAGGCCGTCGGCGTCCGCGTCTGCGCGCGTGCTCAGATCAATGTTCTGGTGGCGGGACACCAGTTCGACGGCATCTCCCTGCACCCAGGCGCCGCTATTCAGCAACACATCGGTGATGTCCGTCACACTCACTGCTGCGCCCGCATCGGCGCCGGCGATCGCTGCCGAGGCATCCGACTCGGCCTTGGCCCGGGCCTGCATTTTGGTCACCGTCGCCTTGAGGCTCACTGACGCCGCATCCAGCCGGGCGTTTTCGCAGACCTGCGTTCGCGTCAGGCCTGTAACGTAGAAGCGGGCGTCGGCGCCGGCGTCGGCGCCGAGGCCGGCCGCGTCGGCTCCCGCGATAGCGTTTCCCTCAAGTGAGCTGCGTGATTCGGCGGCGATAGCGTCCGCCGCCGCCATCGTTACGCCGTCCCCGATCTGAATCCGGGAGGCATAGCTCAGAGTTGCGCGAGCATCGGCGTCGCCGAAGCCGGCCAGGCCGCCGCTGCCGGTCTCGGAAAGCACGGTAGCGTACTCATCGGTGATCGAGAGAATCGAGATGTCGTCCGTCGCGGTTACTGAGCTCCCACTTCCGATGCTTACCAGGCCGGATGTGTTGATCGATACGGTGGAATCGGCTGACCCGACGGACACGAGACCACCGCCGCTGTTGGCGGACATGGTGGAAGCATTGCCGATCGATGTCGCCTTTATGACGACGTCCGTGCCCGAAAGCGCGCTCCCGTCACCCACACCGGTGGAAACCGTAGGCGTCGAGGCGGCCCTGGTGGTGGCGCCGCCGACCTGCACGATGCCGCCGCCTGTCCCGCTTGCGGCTGCCGTGGTAATACCGTCGCCCGAGGGAGCGGCCGCCAGAGCTCGCGCGCCGCCCACACCCTCGAGAAGGTGCGTACCGGTAGCAGCGGACGTGATGTCGATCACGAGCTGCTGTTCGCCTGTCCCGGTGCTGGTGAGATCCACGCCTTCGGTGCCGATACGGCTGGTTCCGGTCAGTGTGGCAGAGGTGTTGGGGTCGCTGGGATCAAGGGCAATCGCACTTCCTCCCGGCGTCGCCGCTATCTTAAACGTGTCGGTCATGCTGTTAACAACGTAGTAAGTGACCCCGTCAGTCAGCCCGCCGATGGGTTGGTCCATAACTTTTAGCAGGCTGTGGGTAACGCTGGTATCCGCCCGGTCGACCTTCGCCGGAGACAGGTTAATCGGCGTGATGGGTGTGATCACCTCATCATCATCGGGATCGACCGGATCCTTCTCATCGATGACGCCCACCGCCTCGTCGTACGTGGCGGCTATTTGGATCTCATTTGGCTTGTTGGCCGGATCGTAGATCACGAAGTAGCGCCCGCCGTCGGTCAGCCCGCCGATGAGATTTCCGTCGGCCCGGTAGATCACTTCATCGCCCGCTGCAAAGCCATGGCCCTCACCAAGGTAGATGTTGTTGTTGTCGGCATCTGCCAGCGGATCCGTCGTATCACCAGTGACGTCGACCGCAGTGCTGTTGAATTCAGTTGCATCCGGGGCCCGATAGGTGACCGCCTGGCCTTCGGCAAAGCCGTGGCCGGCGATGGTGATGGTGTCACTGGCGATGTTCCCACCCGAGATAACCTGTGCGACCGCCGGCAGGTTGGCGGAATCGATCAGCTTGATCGTCCGGGCGTCGATCCTGTGGACGATGTAAGGGCTGCCCTCGGTCAGGCCGCCGACGGTAAACCCCCCGGCGGCGTGGTAGACGACCTCGTCGCCTTCTTCGAGGTTGTGCGAGCCGGCAAAGGTGATCGTGTCGCGTTCCAGGTCCACCGAAGTTCCGCCGGCCGTGAATGCGGCGCCAAGCTCCAGGCTCTGGTCGGTGACGTAGATGACGCCGTAGCGGCGGCCATCGGCAAGCCCGTCGATCTCGGCGTTGCCGTTGTCGCTGTAAGTCACCGTGTCGCCGGTGAGTATGCCGTGCCGGGCTCCCAGGGTGATGGTGTTCTCTGTTGTATTGACCGCGGAAGCGGCATTGAAGGTGCCGTCCGAGAGCGCTTCGGGTCGCGCGCCGTGAGCGGCGCTGAGGGTCAGGGTGTTGCCGGCGGCGATGAGCGCCCCCGGCTGAATGATCGTAAGCGCGTTGGGAGCAATCGTGGCATCGGCATCAAGCATGGAGACATCAACCGCCCCGCCCGAGGTGCTCTTGGAAGAGGCATCGGCGTCGGTGCTTGACAGGGACTGGATGGTGATATCGCCGCCGGCTCGAATGACCCCGCCGCCTTCGGCCTGAACCGTGGGACTGGCCTTGGCTTTCACATTGGAACTGCCCACCGATACCAGCCCGCCGCCGCTCGTCTCAGCCCCGGCCGAGGCAATATCGGACCCCTGCGCAGTCACGACGACCGATTGAGCGCCCGCATCGCCGTTTTCATCGGTGACGTTGCCCAGCAGTTTCGCCCGGGTCTGTCCGCCGGCTTCGGCCGTGGGGTTGCTCACCTGCACGCTGATGGCGGCGCCGCCGCTGTTTTTGATCTTGGCATCGGCATAATTGCTGGAGCGGGACTCAACGCGGATCTCCCCCTGTAGTGCTTGAAGCGTGGCATCGGAGGAGACTTCGGTATTAACATCGGCCATGGCCTTGGCATTGATGTCCGTGGGCGCGACACTGACCCCCAGCGAAATCGTGAGCACGTCGGTGGAGACCGTCGCCCCCATGCCGGCAATGAACGCATCCTTATTCGGATCGTAATTGTGTCCGGAAAGAAGGGCCACGTCGCCCGCCGTACTGGAAACGGATGCCCCGCTGCGGATCCCGGTGTCGATCATCGGCTTCACGGTCGCGTCCGCCGGGGTGGCGCCCACGGAAGCCCCGGCCGAAATGGTGACGGCGCTGGACTTGGCGACCGCCAGGGTCGACACCAGACCCTGCAGGATAATGTCGTTTGCGGCGGTCACATCGCCGGTTTCTCCCACATAGGTCTGGACAATCGGGGAGATGGCGGCATCCACGTCCGTGCCGTTGCCGCTCAGCCCCAGGGAGCCGCCGCTGGCCTCGCCGTCCGCTGTGGCTGCTGTGTTTACAAGGGTAGACAGGGTCAGGCTGTCGGCCGATGTTAATCTCCCGTCGAAACGGGTCTGCATCGATCCTCCCACCGTGGCATCGACCAGACTCACCCCGACACCGACCAGCCCGCCCACGCCGACAGCAAGGCCGTCTGCGTCGGCATTCAGCCAGGCATGGGTCGCCACCTCGACATCGCCGGCAGCCTTCAGCGTGCCGCCGGCGCCGACGCGGGTAACGATGACCGGGTTCACCGTGGCTAATCCAATGGCGCCGGCCGCACCCAGGGCAAGTGATCCGGACCCTGTGGTGGCTTTGACCTTTGTCTTCTTGCCGATCAACGGGTTGCCGGATAGATCCGTGTTGTGCAGGCCCCTGACCCTGACGTTGCCGCCGGCCGTGATGCCGGAAGTATCTATACGGGCCGTCACCTGCGGTGAAACGGTCGCAATAGCCACCGACGCGCCCAGTGCCGCGAGCCCGCCCACGTTGACGCCGAGGGCCTCGATGTCCACATCGGACGAAGAGCGGGATTCAACCAGCACGTCATTGCCGACCATAATATCGGAATCATTGCGGATGGCCGCCTCGATCACCGTGGTATAGTCTGCCAGGGCGATGGCCCCGCTGATGCCAAAGCCAATGCCGCCGGAAACAGCGAGGCAGTAAACGTCCACATCTGCGCTTGTCTCGGCAATGACCGCAACGCTGCCCACCGTGCCGCTGCCCCGGCCCACGCGCGCATCATCGATAGTGGCCCTGGTGTGCCCCCCTGCATCGACGATCGCCACGGAGGCGCCGATGGACCCCCCAAGGCTCAGGCCGCCGCCGTAAGGCTCGGCTTCGATGGTGCGGTCGGCCTTGGCTTTCACGGTTACGGTCCCGCCGGCCTGATCGATGGCGGCGCTGTTGGCCTCGTCAACAACCGGAAAGCCGACGAAGGCGTCTTGAGTGCTGTTGTCGTTGAACACGATCACCTGCGCCCCCAGCGAAAGGGTCCCGCTGATTTGTCCGGCGATGGCCAGGCCGTAGAGGTCTTGTATTGACCCGGCATAGACCCGGATATCATCGGTGCTGTCTGAACCCGCGTTGACAAGGGTCTCCGCCGAAATGAAAGCCTGAACGCTGCTGTCCACATTGAGCACGGCCACGGAACCGCCCAACGCCAGGCCTCCCAAGCTGACGCTGCCGACGATCACATCAAAATCGAGCCGATCGATAGCGCGGATGTTGATGTCGTCTCCCGCCATGACCGTAGCGCCGGTCCCCACAAAGGCCGTGGTGCCGGATAGCTCCATTCCCGGTGGGGTTGAGAGGGAATTGGAGAGCATGTTCCGGGAGGAACTCGCATGGATCTGCGCTGCGGCCTGGCTCGTGCCGGTCCCCAGGAGGCTCGTGTTGTCCGGCGTGGCATCATCGCCGTTTTGATCCGTCGCATCATATTGGACCAGGTTGGAGGCAAAACTCCCGGCCGGATCGCCTTCCTTGCCGCTGTCTTTGTCCGATTCGGAAGACAGGACAAGGGTCAGCTCGCTCTGGCTCACAGGCGTTTCGGACTGGGTATCGCCGTCGTTGCCGTCATTGTCCTTTTCGGTATAGGAATAGGCGGCATTTAATCCGCTGCCGATAGACCATACCGACACCGAACCGGAGATGCCGGCAGCCCCGATTCCCGCGCTGACCCCAAAGCTCTCGATCTCTTTTCTGGAAAGCGCATTGACATCCACATCCTGATGGGCATAGACCTCCGCCTGATCGCCGATGTAAGCCCGGGTGTCATTGCGGATGATGCCCACGTCCACGCCTCCGGCAATTCCCGCAGCCCCAATGCCCAGGGCGCCTCCCAGGGCAAAGACCGAAACATCATTGGCCGCCGACACGTTGACGGCCTGATCCGCATGTTCTTTATCGCTCTCCTTGTTTATATCCGTATGGGCGCCGATATAGGCCGTGGTATCCGAATCGATGATCTCCACAGTGACGCCCCCGGCCAACCCGGCAAAAGCACCACCCCCTGCACTGGCGCCGATGCTGAATAGGTCCTCACGGGAGTGCGCCTGAACCGCCAGCCCCCGGAACTGGGCTTCGGTCCCGAAGGCCGTTCCCGAAGCGGGGTTGGCGCCGTCCAGGGCGTGATCGGCCAGGTAGCCGCCATTCCCTTTGGCATCTACCACCGAGTAGCTGCCGATATAGGCCTGGGTGTCCTTGTCGATAATCGTAATCCCCGCAGCACCGCCGATGCCGGCTGCGCCAAACCCGATCCCGAGGCTTCCGGCCACCATGAAGGTCTCGGTGCTGTCCGTTGCCGCGATTAGGATGTTGCCGCCCGCATTGGCCGTGGCACCCGTGCTGTGGCCGATACTGGCGTGGGTGGTGTTGTCCAGGATGACGACCGTGGCTGCGACCCCGATGCCCACTGTCCCGCCGCCGCCCACGCCGGCCCCGATGGTCAGGAAATCTTCGCTGGCATGGGCCGCCACCTCGATGTCTTTTTCGGCCTTGACCAGCGCACCGTCTCCCACGAAAGCCAGGGTGTTGTTTTCAGCCAGCGTCACTTCAGCGCCCGGCGTAACGGAGACTGTGCCCGCAAAAGAGACCGCCGCGGCAATGCCCATGTGATAGAGGTCGTTTCCGGCCGCCACCAAGACCGACTGATCGCTGGTAGCGTCGTCATGGGTGTCGGTATCCTTGTTAACCTGAGCGCCGCCGGCCACAAAGGCCGCTGTGTTGGTCGTAATGACGTTGACGGAGCCGCCGATGTTGACCGCCACGGTGCCTGCGCCGCCGCCGCTGGCCGCAATGGTTTCGATGTCGTCTCGATTCACGGCCGTGACCGCCACGCCTGTAACGGTCTTTGTTCCGGGGGTGGATACGCGCTGCCGGGTCTGGGTATCGACGTCCGGATTGAGATCGTTGCCCCCCTTGCCGTCGAAATTCGTGTCTGCCGACAGATCCAGCTGCTGGCCCGGTGCGGTGACCTCGGCATTTGGGGCACTTGGAATGCCGTCGGTCAGACTGTGTATGCCGATTACGGTTGAGGAAGCCAGGTCGATGGCATTGCCGTTATAGGCATCCTTTTCGGTGGCCGCGAGCTTGATCTTGGTGGGGTCCAGGCTGGCATCGGTATCATCGGCAATGACATAGTAGGTCTCCCCATCTTCGAGCGGGTCACCACCCTCGACAAGGATATCGCTGCTGCCCTTGGTATAGATCACCGCCTGGCCGGAGGCAAAGCCATGGGCCGCCGCCAGGGTAATGGTATCGTTGTCATCTACCTGAAGGATTTGCGCTGCGGGGACCGCGGCAAAATCCTCCGAGCCGGTATCTGCAACGAAATAATCATTGAAGAGGCCCGTATTGGCCGTGACCCCGCTTCCGCCGCCCTTGCCCGTCACATCGGCGTTGGGACCCAGAAAGGCCTCGGTGGTCTTGTCGATCACCGTTACGGCTGCCGCCACACCGATGCCGGCCGTCCCGCCGCCGGCGATGTTGCCCGCGATGATATCGATTTCGACGTCGTTGAGCGCCGAAACCAGCACGCTCCCGTCGGCCGTGACCATGGTTGTCACGGCCGTCAGATCGATCAGGTCGAAGGGATCGTCCCCGATAAATGCCCGGGTGGTGATATCCACGACATACACGCCGGCCGACCCGGCAATACCCGCCGTCCCGGCTCCTCCCAGGGATGCCGAGATGGAGAGGATATCCTCGCTGGAATTGGCCTGGACCTTGACATCACCCCTGGCATTGACCGAATCGGCCCAGATAAAGGCCTGGATCTTTTTGGTGATCACGCCCACATCCGCGCCCGCCCCGATGCCGGCGGTGCCTGCACCGGACAGGGCCCCGGCCACGCTCAAGATTTCCGTATCGTCGTAAGCGGTGACGGTGACGCCCTGGGCTGTCCCCGCGTCGTTATTGTCGCCGTTGATGACGGCGCCCGGGCCGATAGAGGCCGTTGTCGTTTCGGTGAGCACATTCACGGTGGCGGAGCCGGCGATGGCCGCCTTGCCGGCGCCCTGGCCGGCCACGGCAAAGCTCTGGACGTCCTCGCCTGAAGTGGCGATGACCGCAAGCCCCGTGAGGCTTTCCGTGGTCCTGTTCCCGTTGACATCCTTTTGGGCGGCGGCAACACTGATGGCGGCCTGTTTCCCCTTTGCGGTCACCTGGGCATTTCCGATATAGCTCATGGTCGTGTTATCAGTGATCACCGTGGTATTCGATACACCGAAGGCCGCAGTCCCGGCGCCGCCCAGGACCCCTGCCACCAGCAACATGTCCATCGTGTCGTTAGCCGAGACCGCCACACTCCCGTCAGCCGCGACGACGGCATTTCCATCGATAAACGCCGTGGTGGCGTTTCCGATGTCGTTGATGCTGACCGATCCGCCGATGGCCACCTTTTCTGCCCCGGCGCCGCCTGCGGCAATGGAGGTGACGTCTGTGGCCTCGCTTGCGCCGATGAGAACGTTTCCCGCTGATGCGTTCACGTTTGAACCAAAAATATAAGCAACAGTGGTATTGGCGATATCGTTGTAGCCCACGGAAGCGCCGATGGCCACCTTTCCGGCGCCTGCCACAGACCCGGACAAGGCGCTGATCGCAGCGCTGTCGGCGGCAAGGACGCTGATGGTTCCGCCGGCATCAATATCCGGACTGTTGGAGATATGGGCATCCGTGGTGGTTTCCATGAAATTAAGTGATACCGCGCCGGCCATGGCAAATTTTTCTGCGCCGGCAGCGCCGGCCGATATGGTTTTGATCTTTCCAAGGGACAGGGCCCGGATGTCCAGACTTCCGGTAGTTTCGAGCCGTGAATCATCGATGGTGGCCCTTATGTCATTTTCAATGGAGTTATAGGCCAGGGCCCCGCCAAAGCCTATTTTCTTGGAAGCACCGACGGCGCCGGCCAGAGACTGGATGAGAGAGTCGTCCCTGGCCAGAAGTGAGATCGATCCATTGAGGTTATTTTTATTCGATGAACCGGTAATCGATGCCTCGACTCTATTCTCGATGAAATTCAGCGAAACGGCGCCGGAAGCCCCCAAAGTTTCCTTTGAGGCGGCAATGCCTGCTGCGGCAGAAATGATTTCGTTGTCGTTGATCGCCCAAAGCGTGAGCCCGCCCTCGTGCGCAAGGGTCGTTCCCTTGATGACGGCACGGGTGGTGTTGTAGTTCTTGTTCAAAGCAACCGAGGCACCCACGCCGATCTTGCCGCCGTAACTCAGAGACCCGGCAATGACGAGCATCTCGGAGGTATCCATAGACCATAAGAAAATGTTTCCATTGAGTGCGCCGGTCTTGAGGACGGTTGCCTGGACCCTGTCCAGAAAGGTTTCGGTTTCGTTTTGGATCTTGTTTAGCGAGACCGAGCCGGCAATGGCGATCCCTTTTTTATCGGGAACCAATGCACCACCCGCGGTGAGCGCAAAAAGGTCGCCGCTGCGGGTTGCACTCAGGGCAAGTCCGCTCGTCTCAATGGTAGCGCCGACGATGTACGACTGGGTCTTTCCTGAAAGGTAGTTTTTGGAGAAGGAACCGGCGATGCCTAAAGATGTCTTGTCGCTGCCCCCTGTGGAGATGGCCGCCGCACCTGCTGCGGCAATCAGGTCCGTTTCGTTGAGACTCGTTAGGGTAATTGAATCTGCATTGAATCTGCCGCGGTCGGTAATATAAGCCAGGGCCGAATCGGTGATGGTGTTGATAGAGACATCCCCGGCAATGCCGATACCGGTTTTGCCCTGTCCTTCGGATTTCTTATTCTCTCCCGGGTTATCAGGATCCGGTTCATCCGTCGGTGCGCCTTCAGCATCACCGAAAAGTGCAGGCAGTGTCTCTCCGTCCAGCGGGTCTTCCACATCCACGCCACCCGGCGTCTCGCCGTTGGAGGGTTCTTCCGGCTTGCTGCCGTCATCACCTTTGGTGCGGACACTGGCCGCCAGGGAGAAAACATAGAAGTTCCCATCGGAGGTTGCATTCAGGGCCACATCTCCTGATACGTTGACCGTGTCTAATGTAGGATCTCCTCCGGGTGCAGCGGTCACCTTGATCCCGCCGGCGGCCTGAACGGCGGCAAGTTCATTGAGCGCCTGCTGCACGTCCGCCGCTGAAGCGTCATGGGCAATGGGCCGGGTGTTCTGGCCGCCGAAACTGAGCCTGAAGGCCCCATCGGTACCGGTGTGCTGGAGCCGCTGGATCTCCTGGTTTTGAGTACCCCCCTCGGTGGTAGTTGCGGTACTGATAACTCCATCAAAGGCAGCCTCGCCCTGGGCGCTGATTTGCCCCCAGTCGCCGGGGTCGTTAAAATCGATGGTCCAGGGGCCGCCATCGTCTCCACTGACAGCAACACCGCCGGCATTTTGAATGGAATCCATGTCGTTAAGGACGCGCGCCACCTCGGCGGCCGAGGCATCATGGGCGACAGGCCCGGATGTATCCCCTTCGAAGGTGAAGGTCAGGGTTCCCGTGGTGGCGCCGCTTTGCGAAATCCGCTGCTGTTCATAAGAATTGGAAGCGCCTTCACGTACGGTTGAAGCCTCCGGTGTAGCGTTTAAGTCATCGACCCCTTCCGCTGCAATTTGGCTACGGTCGCCGATTTGATTGAATCGAATGTCCCACGGCCCCCCGGCCTCGCCGGTCACATTGACGCCGCCGGCATCACCGATGGTTGTCAGCCCGTTCAACGCCGCTTCCACTTCTTCGGCTGAAGCGTCGAAGGCTAAAGGTGCTGCGGTCGCCTCCCCTTCGAAGGTAAAGGTCAAGCTTCCCTGGGTCCCGTCATGGGAAATGCGCTGGATTTCTCTTTGGCCCAGTTGCCCATCAGCGATGGTGGCTGATGCCAGGGAGCCGTCAAAGGCCGGTTCGCCGACCGCCGTGATCTGACCCTGGTCGCCATTCTGGTTAAAGGTAAATTCCCAGGGCCCGGCAATGGCGCTCGGCAGGCTTCCGATGACCGCATAGACTTCCCGATCTATTTCATTGATGCCCACGGAGGCGCCGACGCCGACGCTTTCCGAGACGACCACGCCGCCGGTCACATTGATATGCCGGGTATCATCCCTTGCCGTGACGCTCAGTGCGCCGCCCGTGATCACCGCGCCGCTCTGAATCTGAGCCAGGGTCAGGCTGTTCTGCTTAGCGTAAGAAACGGCGCCGCTGATGCCGAATTTCTCAGCCTGCCCGCCTGCCACCGCCATCAGAAAGTCAAACTGATCCGATGTGGCTTCCACAATGACGTCTTTTTGGGCGTAGACATCCGCGCCGTCCTTAATAACGGCCTGGGTGGTGGTCTTGTAATTAACCTGATCGTAGGAACCACCCAGGGAGGCCTTCCCGCCCGTGCCCCACAGCTCGGACAGCTTGTCCTTATTGAACCCCTCTTCTTCAACCCAGCCGGAAGTGAGGTCCAAAAAACCCATGACTCCGGACAGGTTGACGGTTTCAATGGTGTTCTTCGCCTTGACCATGACGGCCTGATCGGCCGCCGGTGTCACCCCGGCGTCCTGGTTTATCAGGGCGCCCGCGCCGATAGAGGCATCGGCGGTGTTGTCAAAGGTGATGATGTTGACGCTGCCCGATAAAGCGAACTTGCCGCTATCATCTGCGGCCTTGGCAGAAGAGCGCACATAGGATGTCACCAGATCCTGCACAAATCCCTCTGTATCAGAGGCAGACTTGATCCATTCCCAGAAGCCGGAGGGCTCAATTTCGGAGAAGTCCGCAGGGTTTGGTACGGTTGTTTTCGCGCTGACCTCGATCAAATGGGGTGCGGCCACATCGGCGCCGTCGGCAATAAAGGCATTGGCCTTGTTGACGGTCTCACCGACGGCCACCGAAGCGCTGATGACGAAATTTGCCTCTTCAGCATCGCTCGTAGCCGCCATGCGGAAATCGTCTTCGATCTCCGATATGACGCTCACGCTGCCGCCGGCGCGAATATGGGCATCGCTGCCGATAGAGGCGCTGGTCGTATTGGCCGCCTCGGCAATAACCACGGCAGCCGAAAGTTCAAACTGATCTGCCTTTTCTTCTGAACCCTGGGTCTTGTCGTCCGGCTGTTTGTCTTTCTTTTGGAAATACTTGTATATTTTTTGGATGGTATCGGCAGATCCCGAAATGGCGCTCTTGGGCTCGGCCGCCGCCGAAGTTTTGTTTTCTGTGGAGGTCGTAGCGGTGATGTTGATATCGCCGGCAACGGCGAGGTCGGTATCGACGTAAGCATTCGCCGTGGAAGTGAGCTGGCTGATGGCAACTGCAAATCCGGCCGACTCCGCATCTCCGATTTCAAAAGGTTCGGCCGTGGTTTCCAGGCTGTTGGTAATGTGGGCAATCACATCCAGGCTGCTTGCACTGATGGCGGCGCTTTCGGCAATGTAGGCGTCGGCCTTGGAAGCGGCGTCCGTCATGGCAAACTGAATCAGGCCTTTTACGGTCATGGAGGTCGCCTCAACCGTATTGGTGGTGACCGCCGTTACGGTCAGGTTGTCGCCGGCCGAGACCTGGGCGCCGCTTTCAATGACGGCCTTGGAGGTTCCTTGGGATTCGGCATAGGTGATGCCGAACCCCAGGCCAAGGGTGGTGATGATCGATTCCGAATCGGCGTCGGCACGAATGAGGGCGTTGCCGTCGGCCTGGATGGTGGTTCCAGAGCCGACATTGACTTCGGCGGTTGCCCTGGCAAAGGACCATCCCAGAAACTCAGAAAAGTTCAGCAGGCCGGCATCAACCAAAAAGGCGGTAAAGGGGTCATCTCCTTCAGTCGTAACCTTGGCGGTGCTGGCCGAGGCGGTAATTTCCACATTGCGCCCTGTGATCGTCGCCCCCACAAGCTCGATCTTGGTTTCTGCATTGTCGGCGACAAAGACTGAATCCATCGGTGTATTGGGCCTGAGCGAAATGGCCGTCTTTCCTGTCAGCGTGACGTCGCCGCCGGTAAGTGGAACCCCCCGGTCATCATGAGCCAGGAGTTGAGCGCCGACTCCCACACTGATCATCTCACCTGTCAAAACGATGTTTCCGGAGCCATCGATGGATGCATCGGTCTGATGATTTCCGGTCGCCATATCGTCGATCACTCGCGTGGACACCATAACGCTCTCATGGACATGGATGGATTCCGCATCGATTGTCAGGTCGCCGCCTTGAAGCAACAGGTTGCCTGCAATGGCAACTGTGTCAAGACCCTCGTTTCCGTTGACCGTCAGATCGGCATTAAAACCGGAATCGAGGGAATGGATGGTAAGCGTGTCGTTTAGACCGCCAAGGTTGATAGCCAGTAAATGTGTGGGATTTAGAAAGGAAACGGTTTCGATTGTCGATGAGCCTGCCGCATTGCGGAGCGTCATCCCGCCTACAGTACCGGTGTCGTCTTCCAAAACCAGGTCGTCTGACCGGAACAGGGGTGTATTGAGCAGTGTGCTCCCGCTTTCCGGAAGGAAATTTGCGTCTATCTGGATCTCCCCTGCCACGGCTAAAAGCGTGATGGGCTCGAGCCCGGTGTAGTGGATGAGAGAACCGTTGAGGTCGATGATACCGGAACTGGGACCTGTGGCGCCGAAAATGACCTTGGCGTAGGCTCCGCCTTCAATGATGAGCGTGTCAAATCCTTCCGCCCCCCCATCGATCAGACCACTCAGACGCCCGCTTTCGGCAAATACGAACGTATCATCGTTGTTGCCGGCCCCACCGATCAGGTTCTCGGTCTCAAAAAAGGACAGAAAAGATAGGGTGCCGGCGTCCTGCCCGCTGATGGTCCAGGTGTTGTCCCCGGAAGGCCCGTATAGGGAGTCCGTACCTTCGCCGCCGCGGAAAGTGATGGAAAAGGGCTCGGAAATAGCATTGAAATCCAGATCCAGCCGGAAGATGTTATCTCCCTCAGACCCGATAATTTCGACGCTGCCGGTGTCGGCCAAGGTCTGGCTCTGCAGAACAGAGAAATCCGCGTTGTCGACAAGCTGAAGGGTTTCGACGCCGTCCACTGTGAGCATGCGCAGGGTCACATCATCGGCTGTGCCGGTCATCGCGAACTTGAGATCGGCGGACAGCAGCAGCCTGGGCTCCAGCGGCTCAAGAAATAATTTGCGACGGTCCCGGGTGAGGGCAGGGGTTTCTTTACGTTGAATAAATCTTCGAATCTTTCTGAGTAGACTCATGGCGTCCTCTCTTTGCGAAAGATCGTGGGGTAAGAGAAATTAACAAACTATTTAAAAGAGCAATAATTCAGAAAATTTTTGTGAAATTGATCAGAAAATCTATTCAGACAATACTGGCGGATTATGCTGGCGAGATATTGCAGTCAATAGTTATGACTGCCCATTCCAATTTGAAATTCTAGATGAATTATAATTACAGACCAAGTAAGAATAACTAATACAAACGCATTAAGTTATTTTACATAAACGTTTCAGTTTAACTTTTGTCCATGAGTGGGTAGTATCTTGAACGCTTTGCCAAATCATATCCAACGATTCAAACCAACGGTTGGTTGTGGCTTCATATCGCACCTGTCGCCACACCCGCTCCTGGGGATTAAGTCCCGGCTGATAAGGCGGAAGGTATTCCAGGCTAAGCCGTTTGTGTGTCCTCATGAAACTCCGAACCGCTTCCC
>Ga0209164_1000972_pt1 | contig 45736 bp, 46 predicted proteins | sample MTBNYHSulfiMetaG_FD_187458 | JGI IMG/M metagenome (GOLD analysis project Ga0209164, IMG submission 187458) | Enrichment culture microbial communities from rom New York Harbor, USA that are MTBE-degrading - MTBE-NYH (New York Harbor Sulfidogenic)... | ecosystem: Environmental > Aquatic > Marine >... | reverse complement strand
AGCGCCCCTGGCTAGGGTCGTAGTAGTACAAAGCCAGATGCACGCCCTCGACTCCCTGATTAGTGGTAAGGGAGCGAATATAGCCGCCCATACCTTTCTCCAAAGGGCCAATCTCCGGGGTAGCCGTGGGTGGAGGTGTCCTGGTGGGCCTAGGGCTTAGTGTCCGAGTAGGGGTGGCCGTCCTGGTTCTTGTTGCGGTTGAAGTCCGGGTTGGTGTCCCAGTGCGTGTTGGGGCGGCGGGCGCCTCTTCGATAGCGAAGCTTAAAGCCCTAGTATCCTGGATCACCTGCTGGTTGATGGGATAGCAGCCGCTAGCTGGAAAGGTGTCTCCCCACTGCCGGTCGCCGGTACCGCAGTCGAATTGGGTATAGAAGCGGACATACACGGGCCGGTCGGTTTGCAGGCGGAAGCTGCGGGAGATCTCTCCGTAGGTAAGGTTGAAGCAACGATAGAGTCCTGCATGCGGCCCATCATAACCACCATCACCGCAGAAGTTATTGGTAAAGACAGTGACAGACACTTGTCCTGCTGGCGGTGGAGGTGGAGGTGGTGTTCCCGTCGGGGTTGGCGTTGACCCAGGAGATGGGTCTCCGCCACAGTAGTTGGGACAGCTTTGGAGTTGGGAACCTTGGATGGAGCTTGATCCCGAAGCACAGCAGCCATTAAAGCAAGGTTGATCTCGGTGATTGCCGGGATTGGAGACTGGGATCCACTCGGCTGGGTCGATACCTCCGATGGGACATTGGCCATATTCCAAGCCGATGACGTGGTAAGCTCCGTTCTGGCGACAGACCCAGCCTTGGAAGTCCCCTCTCAGGAAAGTGACCGTCACCTCTTTGCTCTGATCGCCGCTAAAACCCACAAAGCAAGCCGGAGCTGGCCAGTAGGCTTCGCTTCCGGAAGGATAGCGCACCTTCAGTCTCCACCGAAGCGAAGAGGGAGCTAGTCCAATGGACTGGGAATTTGGGTTCTTGATTCTGGCTCTGACGGTGAGGGTGGAAGACGAAGCATCCACAAAGTCAGAGACTGTTATGTCGCTCTCTAGCTTCAAGGGCTCACAGGTAGGACCATCGCCGTAGCCGTAGAAGTCTGGACATTCATGTTTGCGGGGATCGCATGGCGGGTTACCGCATGGCCAGTTAGAATCACCCGAATCCCAATGGATTCCGGGAAGGTCGCGAATCCAAACTGGACCGTTGCTTGCGTTTCTCACCTCAAAATGTAGGTGAGCTCCGGTAGATGTGCCCGTGTTTCCCGAGTGGGCAATCCACTGTCCTTTGACCACTCGCGTCTCGCCAACTACAAAGCGACTATCCCAGTCCTTCAGGTGAGCATACCAACTCCTTGATCCATCACTATGCTCAATCTTGATGGTATTGCCGTACCATCGATCGAGCCAACCGGCGAAGACGATTTTTCCTGCCTCGGAAGCGTAGATGTTTGTGCCTTCCTGCATAGCGAAATCAATCGCTTCGCTACACGAAAGGTTTTGGTGCGTCCAACATTCCAGGCATACGCCTTCCTCGTAATTTGGCCCCCACGGTCCGCAACTGATGTTCTTCCTTCCGTGAAAAGGCAGTTGATAACTTGGGGCTGCAGTTTGCAACCCCTCTTCTATTCTTTTTTCCTGCGCTACGGTCACCTTGCTTCCCCTCAGGAAAGCAAGCGTGATGATCAACAAAATCGTTGCCAAAACTCTCAACTTCGTATTCATCGTTCTCTCCTTTCGTTAGATACCGATGATTTGAAGAAATACAAAACCGGACTATTCTATTGTCGTCTTACTAAGTTTCCTCTCTCACGCTCCTTTCATCTCGTCTAAATTGTTAAAGTGCCCAATCTTCAGAAGAAGATAAAAGTCTCTAACATCTTTCTAAAGGTTGGCTCCCGATAGGTAATAGCTTCTCTAAATGGGGACATTAGACTGATAGAGTATCCAACGCCACCTTTTATGAAGTATATACCTAATGTATACGTCAACTCCGTTGCTTTAGGTGGCGTGCTCAAGCTTTCAATTGCAACTTGTCCAGCAACACTGGTTTCTTTGACGTATTCGGCGTCAGCGCGAAACTTCGGGGTGATTAAATTTCTAAGGTATGTGTTAGTATCGCCTAATTCATTTAGCTGTTGGTGCGTGTACCTGCGGGGGTTTATCAACACTTCAACGTCTTTTTCTGTCATATTGCTATTTAGAGGTCCGAGATCAGGAATTGTTGACAAGCTCAGCGATTTGGAACTATCGCTTCTTGCATACCAGTCACTGGGATAACTGATACTGTACCTTATTTCTTCGCTAGTAAACGTCTTCCACCCTTCAGGAACGACGATTTGTGGTTCTGGTGTTTTTCCTGAAGGGGAAGACTGCTGGTTTTGTTGGGGAGGAACTGAGGGGGTGGGTTGAGTAGAAGGGAGCTTGATTCTTCGAAAAACGCAGTAGCTGAGGGCTAGAATAAGAAGGAGAAAGGTTGTAATAGCAAGGTATTTCCTGGTCATAAGTTACTTCTTGTGATCACTTAATTATGGTTCTCCACTGGCAAGAGTACCAGCTACGAAGGCTAGAGCTTATCGTAAAACTCAAAAGTCTTAACGATCTCTTCAAACAGTTCTTTGTAGGTGTAAAAGTCTTCCCACAACGGCGCCTCAAGGCTAATGGTGTAAGTTTTATTTCCTTTAGTGCAGATTATTCTTCTCGCTGCTCCCTCATAGATCTGAATCTCCTCCCTCGCTGGGAGACCGCCAAGAGTAGTTTTTCCCACATAAAAAATGCCGGCCGGACCTTGAGGCCCCTCCTCCCCCGCCGATTCTCTAGGCTGCCCTTCGGAAACTCCTACTGAAATTTGCGGTGCTGGACCATAGCCGACCCCCCGATCCATAAAATAAGGGCTAAAATCAAAGGGACTAATGCATTTTGACCCCTTACTCGCATCGCCTTCGCTAAAATAGCTGCAATCATACCAGCCTTTGGGATAGCGGAATTTATAACCGAAAGAGTACGCGCCGTAAGTTACCCACTCTTCAGGTTGATACTCCAGAGGTTGCCCAGTGAAAGCAAACGTGTCAAGCATTTGGCGGAAGGTTGTCTCCTGCTTCTTTATTCCCTCCTCCGTTTTGGAAAAAAGAGCTAGACAGTAGAAATAGTTACCCCTGGCAAACTCGATTGATAAAGAACGACCATCGAGAGGCATAAATACTTTGCTGTCTCGCCTCTCAACTGCAGGCAAACCTTGGAAGTCTACCTCTTTAACTTGTGTGGACGAATTGTCTGCACTTTTCCTGATCCTTTCTAAAGTTTGGTAGGGGTAGTCTTTGATGACGATAATTTCGAGATCCACATCCGTCTCTCCCAAGTTTTTGAAGTATTCACCCTCGTCTTTTATGTTGGAAAAAGCCATAACGTTGGTACCCCACCTAATATCCGTTCGACCCGCGTGATACCAGCTTCCCGGGTATCGGATCTTGAAACCAAGCTCGTTACTCTCGTATGTTTTCCAACCGTCGACAATTGGTGGCTCAGGCTCGTCAGTAGGGGAGTGTGGTTTTAACGCAGTCATTGACTCCTCTGAGACAGGGGGTTTTGGCTCTTCTTTCCGCTGAGAATCAGCTTGGGGTGAGCCTTTAGAAGTAGATTTAGCTCTTCGGTATACGCTGTAGCCTAGGGCTAGAATAACGAGAAGAAAGGCTGCAGGGACAAGGTATTTCTTGGTCATAGAGTACTTCCTAGGTTTACTTTAGGTACTTTGGCTTAGCAAGTCAAGTCCGATAATCTAATTTCTGAAGCGTAAAGTCGAAAGAACTGTTTTAAAAACTAGGTCATCAGCAGAAAAGTCCTGCTTACCTCTTTCTGGATAGAGTTGGTGGAATTCGCTGCAGGCGGTGTGGGTTAGTACCAGAAACCGCTCCTGATCTAATTCTAAAGCGGCCCCGTGGGTCTCACCGGTGCAGTGGGGACTGATATAACTAACCTGCTCGGTAGTCACATATCCAGTAAAATCGACGGCTGGCCGTCCGTTAAGGATTGTTTCCTCGACTTTTAAATTATCCTTTCGGAGATCTTCCTTGAAGTTGGTGTAAGGCCCAGGTAAGGGTTGATCTTTGCCTCGTAAAGAAATAAAGAGGCGGGTATTGCTTGGTAGGAGGGCGGTTAGGGAATAGTGGCCCACATTTTCCCAAAGCAGTCTCTCAGCCCCGCGCGGCATCTCTAAGCTAATACCTTCGTAAATTCGCTTGTAAATAATCCAGTCGGAAGTAGGTCCCTCCTCAAAAAGAGGCGTGTTGGCTTTGATAGCTTCCTTCGTAGGAGCAGTAGGCTTTAGATTTGTCTGGGCTCTCCTTTGGCCTAGACAGTATCCACCTATGAGTGAGCAGGGTATAAGCGCTACAGCAAAAAGAACCCGACGATTTATGCTTATTTCCATAATCTGAATCTACGCCTTTCCCAACCCAAAGTCAAACCCGATAATTATTGCCTAGTTCGCCAAAAAAGAGCCGCTAGAGAATTACTCTTGACACAGGTAGCTATTGGTGGTAACTTGCACACCATCTGCCCAGACCCGAGAGAAAACGGGTAAGAATTGGGAAGCGGTCTCGGTCGATAGAACCAGGGCGCAAGGGTCTTGGTGTGTCTTTTTTTATTTTGTTACGCGCGGTCAGACGCCTCCATTTATCTCTAGAGCGGCTTGGGGGCTAACTTTTTGGAGTTATCTTTTTAATGCGTTATAGCTTTGTCCAACGAGAAGAGGTCCTGCCGCTGCCAAATCTCTCTCGCGTCCAGCTGGACTCGTTTGAGTGGTTCCTAAAAGAGGGCTTGGGAGAAATCCTGGAAGAGATTAGCCCCATCGAAGACTACACCGGACGAGGGTGGCAGCTCTCTTTTCACAAACCTCGGTTCGAGAAACCCAACCGTACTTTGGAAGAGGCCGTCAAAAACGGCCTTACTTTTGATGCTCCTTGGTATTTGACCGTTCGTTTAGGGGAAGAGGGCTCCTCGCAAAAGAAGGAAACGGACGTTTACATGGGCGACTTGCCCATTATGACGGAAAACGGGACCTTTATTATTAACGGGGTGGAAAGGGTGGTGGTTAACCAACTCACTCGCTCCGAAGGTGTCTACTTTTCTCAGGAAAAAGATCCCACCACCGGTCGCTTGCTAATTGGAGCCAAGATTTTGCCCAAAAATGGTGCCTGGCTGGAGTTTGAAACTTCGCGATCGGGAGTCATTAGCGTTAAGATTGATCGCCGCCGTAAGATCGCCGCCAGTACCCTGTTGCGGGTTTTTGGCCTGGCCGAAGACAACGATATCTTAGAAGCCTTTTCTTCCGTGGACACAGACCCCGACCATTCCTATATTCAAGCCACTTTAGCCAAAGACCCAGCTACCTCCCACGACGAGGCCCTTTTGGAGATTTACCGCAAGATGCGCCCCGGTGAGCCGGCGGTTTTGGAAAACGCCCAGGCTTTGGTGGAGGCCATGTTCTTTAGCCCCCGTCGTTATAACCTAGGCAAGGTTGGTCGCTTTAAGCTTAACCAGCGACTGGGCCTAGACTTCCCCAATAATTTTGCCGAGAGGACTCTTCATAAGCAGGATCTCATCAAGGTTTTAGAGATTTTGATCCAGCTCAACAATGGCATTGGTGATGTGGACGACATTGATCATTTGGGCAACCGTCGCGTTCGCTCCGTGGGCGAGCTGCTTCAGACTCAGGTGAGGATCGGCTTTTTACAAATGGAGCGCAACATTAAAGAGCGGATGAGCCTTCAGCCGCGAGAGGGCTTGCCTGAGCCGGATCTGTTGGTGTCTCCTCGACCGGTGATGGCTCGCGTTCACAGCTTCTTTGCCTCGGGGCAGTTGTCCCAGTACCAGGATCAGTCCAATCCTCTAGCTGGGTTGGACCACCTGCGTCGTCTGTCGGTAATGGGGCCGGGAGGTCTCACGAAAGAACGAGCTTCCTTTTCTGTTCGGGACGCGCACTATACTCACTACGGTCGTATTTGCCCGGTGCGTACTCCGGAGGGCCCTAATATTGGTCTGATTACCTACATCGCTCTTTACGCTCGCCCTAACGAGTACGGCTTTTTGGAAACTCCCTACCGGCGGGTGGTGCGGGAAAAGGACGGCCGGATGCGCATTACCGAGGAGATTGATTACTTGGCGGCCTACGAAGAGGAAGATAAAACCATTACTGACTGCTCGGTGGGAGTGGACGATAAGGGCTACATTGTGGACAAGCGCGTGCCCTTGCGCCATCGCGGGGAGTTTTTTATTGGTGACAGCAGCCAAATTGACTATATTGATATTCTCCCAGCTCAGATTGTGGGCATCTCCGCTTCTTTGATTCCTTTTTTGGCCAACGATGATGTTAACCGAGCTTTAGTGGCGGTGCAGCAGTCCTCGCAGGCAGTACCTCTGCTTAGCCCGGAGCCGCCTATTGTGGGGACGGGTATGGAGGTGGCCGCCGCCGCCAACGCGGGGGCCGTGATCAGAGCTCCGGAGGACGGGACGGTGACCTGCGCAGATGCAGAGCAGATCAAGTTTAAGCCTCGGGGCAAAGGTAAAGAGCTGACCTTTAAGCCTAAGAAGTTTGTTCAGTCCAATATGGACACCAGTTACAACCAAGTGACTAGAGTTAAGACAGGGCAGAAGGTTAAGCGCGGTGATATTCTAGCCGAAGGGCCTTGTGTGGTTGGGGGAGAGCTATCTTTGGGGGCGAATTTGCGGGTAGCCTATATGACTTGGGACGGCTACGTCTACGAAGACGCCATGGTACTTTCGGAGCGGCTGGTGCGGGAGGACACTCTTTCTTCGGCTCACATTAGCGACTACACCGTTCAAGTTTTGGAAACCAAGCTTGGTCCAGAGGAAGTCACTCGAGACATTCCCAACGCCTCCGAGGAGGCTCTGCGGAATCTGGACGAGCGGGGTATTGTGGCCGTGGGTTCCGAGGTTAAGGCGGGTGACATTTTGGTGGGTAAGATCGCTCCTAAGGGGGAAACAGAGCTTTCGGCCGAAGAGCGCCTGCTGCGGGCCATTTTTGGGGAAAAAGCCAGAGAGGTTCGTGACAATTCTCTTATGCTTCCTCATGGGGAAGGGGGCGTGGTGGTTGGGGTCCGGGTTTTGACTCGCGAGGAAAACGATGAGCTGCCAACAGGAGTTTTGATGGAAATTAAAGTTCTGGTGGCCCAGGTGCGCAAGGTGGTCGTGGGCGACAAGCTGGCTGGTCGACACGGGAACAAAGGTGTTGTTTCTAAGATCGTCCCTATCGAGGATATGCCCCATTTTCCTGACGGCACACCCATTGATATTATTTTGTCCCCTTCCTCGGTGGTTTCTCGTATGAACGTGGGCCAGCTGGCCGAGACCCACTTGGGGTGGGCGGGGATGACCAACGGCCGGAGTTACGCCGTGCCACCTTTCGAGCGTTTTGGCGACGAAGATCTCCAAGGAGCTTTGCGCGAGGCTGGCCTGCCGGTCAATGGCCGGACTCGGTTGATGGATGGGCGAACCGGTGATTTTTTTGAACAGGAAATTACGGTGGGCAGCGCCTATACTTTTCGGCTCTATCACCTGGCCGAGGATAAGATGCACGCCCGCTCTACGGGTCCTTACTCGCTGATTACTCAACAGCCCTTAGGCGGTAAAGCCCAATTCGGAGGCCAGCGCTTTGGGGAGATGGAGGTTTGGGCCTTGGAGGCCTACAGTGCCGCCCATTGCTTACAGGAAATGCTAACTATTAAGTCCGATGATCTGGTAGGTCGAACGAAGGCTTACCAAGCGATTTTACAAGGGGAAGCTATTCCGGCGCCGACGGTTCCCGAGTCCTTTAAATTGCTGGTTCGAGAACTGAACGGCTTGACTTTGAAGATTTCGGCCTTGGCGGGCGAGCCCGTGGCGAAAAATGAAAAGGGCGGCCAAGACGAGGACGAAAACGAGGAAGAGTCGGTAGCATCTAAAGTTAAGGACAAGGAAGCAGTTAAGGTGGAGGAGGAATCCTAATGGACGACTCAGAGTTTAGAGATTTTGAGGCCATCCAAATCTCCCTGGCCTCGCCGGAGGATATTACTAGCTGGTCCCATGGGGAAGTACTAAAGCCAGAAACTATTAACTACCGCACTTTTAAGGCGGAGAAGGACGGTCTCTTTTGCGAGAGGATTTTTGGGCCCACCAAGGATTTTGAATGTTACTGCGGTAAATACAAGCGTATTCGCTACCGGGGGGTAATTTGCGACAAGTGTGGGGTAGAGGTCACTCATTCTCGGGTTCGGCGAGAGAGGATGGGTCACCTCAAGCTAGCTTGCCCAGTAGCCCATGTTTGGTTTTTTAGGGGCATCCCCTCCAAAATGGGTTTGCTCTTGGATATTTCCCCTCGTAACCTGGAGGCCGTCATCTACTTTTCGGCTTTTATGGTTACAGAGTTAGACGGTGACAAGCGAGCGGCCGTGGTTTCCTCTTTGGAAAAGGAATTGGACAAGAAGAAAAGGGATTTGGCGGAAGAAACGGAAAAGGCCATCGCCGAGCTGGAGAAGAAAACTGAGGCGGAAATTAAGTCTCTTAAGGTGCCGGACGAAACGAAAAAGGGATTCGTGGTCGAGGAAAAGCGGTTAAAGTCCCGGCAAACCGCCGCGTCTTGGCGCGATCAGCTGGTGGTTAAGCAAGACAAACTAGCTAAAGAAGTGGTCAAAGTCCGCAAGTTTTTGGAGACTATCAGAAAATTCTCGATTCTCACGGAAAGTGAGTACCGTCAATTTGGAGATTTGATAGACGGTTTTTGTCAGCTTTCCATTGGGGCTGAAGCGGTGCGGGATATCTTAAAAGAGGTTAATCTAGATGCCTTGGCCGCTGATTTGCGCAAAAAGTTGGAAAAAGCCAAGGGTCAGCGCCGTATCCGGATTAACAAGAGGCTAGCAGTGGTGGAGGGTTTTCGGCGAGCCAAGATCCGTCCGGAGTGGATGGTTTTGGAAATTTTGCCGGTTATCCCCCCCGATTTGCGCCCCATGGTTCAGCTGGAAGGGGGACGCTTTGCCACTTCGGATCTGAACGACCTTTACCGGCGAGTTATCAACCGTAACAACCGCCTCAAGAAGCTGGTTGACCTAGGGGCTCCCGAGATCATTATCCGTAACGAAAAGAGGATGCTTCAAGAGGCCGTGGACGCTCTGATCGACTCCTCACGAAGGCAGCGCAGCCCTCGGCCGACTCGAGGACGCAAAGAGTTGCGTTCTTTGTCCGATATGCTCAAGGGTAAACAGGGCCGTTTCCGCCAGAACCTTTTGGGGAAGCGGGTGGATTACTCTGGTCGCAGTGTGATCGTGGTTGGGCCTGAACTGAAGATGAGCGAGTGCGGTCTTCCCAAGGAAATGGCTTTGGAGCTTTTCAAGCCTTTTGTCTTGAGAGAAATTCTCCAAAGAGGCTTGGCCCCCAACGTTAAGAGTGCTCGTTACTACCTTGATCAGAGGGGTCCTGAGGTTTGGGACATTTTGGAGGAAATTTCTTATCATCACCCGGTCCTGCTGAACCGGGCTCCTACCCTACACCGCTTGGGCATTGTAGCCTTTTACCCGCGCCTAATCGAGGGTAGCGCTATCCAGCTGCATCCTTGTGTGTGTGCCGGCTTTAACGCGGACTTTGATGGTGACCAGATGGCGGTGCACCTGCCCTTGTCCAAGGAGGCAGTTAACGAAGCTAACGAGTTAATGCTTTCTACCAAGAATCTGCTTAAGCCCGCCGATGGCTCTCCTACTGTGCAGCCGGTGCGGGATATGCTTTTGGGCACTTACTATCTGACCAGCATCGATCCGAAGTTGGCCGTCAGTGATTCGGTGATGACCGGTTTCGACGAGGTGCACCTGGCTTTGGGAACTGGTCAGGTCAGTCTGCGACAACCGATCAAGCTGTTCTGGCAGGGGAAAGTTTTGGAGACTACGCCTGGGCGGGTGATTCTCAACGAGGTCTTGCCAGAGAAAATGCGCTTTTATAACCAGGTCCTGGAGAAAAAGGAGATGAAGACTTTGGTTTCTCAGTCTCTCAAGCAGTTCGGCCGCGAGGCGACTGTGGAGCTTATTGACAACCTTAAATATCTAGGCTATCGCTACGAGACCGTTTCTGGCTTCTCTTTGTCCTTGATGGATTGCCTAATTCCTCAAGAAAAGAGCCAGGTGCTAGCCGAAGCAGACAAGGAAGCGGCTAAGGTGGACGCTAACTTTAGGCGAGGGCTAATCACGCGGCAAGAAGCTACGCGGCTCACCCAAACTATTTGGACCGAGGCTACTCAAAGGTTGGATGATCTTTCCTGGGACCTTTTGTCGGACGATAACCCTATCAAGTGGATCGTTTACTCTGGAGGGGCTCGGGCCTCCCGAGAGCAAGTTAAGCAAATCGCTGGGATGCGTGGTTTGATCGCCGATCCTATGGGGAGAATTGTTAATCTGCCAATTAAGTCCAATTACCACGAGGGCCTGACCGGGTTTGAGTACTTTGCTAGCTCCCGAGGTTCGCGTAAAGGACTAACCGACAAGGCTCTTAAGACCGCCGACGCTGGGTACCTTACTAGGCGTTTGGTTGATGTCTCTCAAGAAGTAATTGTGCGCGAGGATGATTGCGGAACCAAAGAGGGAAGAACTGTTTACCGCTCAGACGCCAATCCCTTACTTTCTTTTGGGGAGATGCTTTACGGTCGGGTGGTGGCCGAGGCGGTCAAGGCAGGCCGCCAGACTCTAGTCAAGGCTGGGGAGGTCATTGAGTGGGAAGTAGCTAAGGCCATCGAAGAGTCTGGTGTAGAGAAGGTGGTGGTGCGGTCTCCACTCACTTGCCAAACTAGGTATGGAATTTGTGCTCGCTGCTATGGCTTTGATTTGGGAACTCGCGAGCTGGTCAAGATTGGTACCCCCGTGGGGATTATTGCCGCCCAGTCTATTGGAGAGCCAGGTACTCAATTGACCTTGAGGACTTTCCACACCGGAGGGGTGGTCGGTAAGGACATCACTCAAGGTCTGCCTCGGGTAGAAGAGGTCTTTGAAGCCCGAACTCCCAAAAACCTTTCTATTATGTCGGAAATCGCTGGCAAAGTGGAGTTGGAAGAGCGCGAGGGCAAGCGCTTTGTGCGAGTGGTCAGCACCGACAAGAAGGCTGAGGTACCTTTTGTGGAATACGAAGTTGATCCCATCTCCGAGGTGGTAGCCAGCCAGGGAGACTTGGTGGCTCCGGGAGAGGCTTTGACTGAGGGTTATCTTGACCTGGCAGAACTCTTGCAAACCGTGGGCCTGGCGGAGACTCAGCGCTACATCGTTAACGAAATCCAGCGTGTCTACTCGACCCAGGGGGTTTCCCTTAACGATAAACACTTGGAAGTGGTGGTGAGGCAGATGTTCTCCAAAGTCAGGATTGAATCACCAGGAGACACCCTTTTCTTGGTGGGAGAGATTACTAGCCTCTACCGCCTTGAGGAAGTTAATGAGAGCATCTTAGCGGCTGGGGGAGAGCCGGCCACGGGGGAGGTAGTTCTTTTAGGTATTACCCGTTCGTCCTTGGCGACCGAGAGCTTCTTGGCAGCGGCTTCCTTTATGGAAACTACCCGAGTTTTGACAGACGCGGCTTCGACTGGTAAAGTGGACCGGCTTTTGGGGCTCAAAGAGAATGTGATTATTGGCCGCTTGATTCCAGTGGGGGAAAGGGCGCGGTTAAAGTAAGGTGCCTTCTAAAGTTTTGAGTTTTATTAAATGCCGACTATCAATCAACTAGTGAGATCAAAAAGAATCAGTAAGCGCAAAAAGACCAAGGCTCCGGCCTTGGCGGAGTCTTACTCCTCCCTGCGCCGGCGTTCGGTCAAGGCGGCCTCCCCTTTTAAGAGGGGCGTTTGCCTTATTGTCAAAACAATGACTCCCAAAAAGCCCAACTCGGCCTTGCGAAAGGTGGCTCGGGTGCGTCTGTCTAACGGCCGGGAGGTGACCGCTTACATTCCTGGGGAAGGGCACAACTTGCAGGAGCACGCCATTGTTTTGGTGCGCGGTGGTCGGGTCAAGGATCTGCCGGGGATTAAGTACAAGATTATCCGAGGCCATTATGATACGGCTGGGGTTGAGGGGCGCAAAAAGGAGCGTTCCCATTACGGTACCAAGAAGGTAGGAACGGCCCGACCTGCGGAAGCTAGTTAAGGATTAAAGACTAATTATATGCCTCGAAGTAAGACTGTTACTAAAAGACAAGTAGCCACCGACCCCGTCTATAAGTCGAGGGTAGTCACCCGATTGGTCCATAAGCTGATGATAGGTGGTAAAAAAGATCTGGCTCGGAAACTGGTTTACCAGGCCTTGGAGAAAATCAACCCAGATAAAAAAGAGTCGGTTCTGGTTTTGGAACAAGCCATTCGGAACATAATGCCCCAGCAGGAAGTCCGCTCCCGCCGGGTGGGAGGGGCTAACTACCAGGTGCCGGTACCACTTAAGCACGACCGAGCCGAAGCTTTAGCCATTCGTTGGCTGGTGGACATTTGCCGCAAGCGCCAAGGCAAGCCGCTGGCCGACCTCTTGGCGGAGGAGCTTCAAAGCGCCGCTCAGAACCAAGGGGAGGCTATTAAAAAGCGCGATGATACCCACCGAATGGCCGACGCCAACAAAGCCTTTGCCCACTTTAGGTGGTAACTAAGTAAGTAGTAAAAGTCCCAATTTTTTTACCTGACTCTTTTAAACTCTTTAGACTCGCCTTTGTCCTCAGGTCTAGTTTGGATGTTTTGGGTAACTATGATTTAAGGTATTTCATTTGCGATCGCAAACTAACTACCTTAAAAGTTGGTGATTTTACGCTAGTCTATCTAAATAGAGTTGGTAGGCTTCTTCCCCGAGCCAGTCGTTTGGCAACAAATCGAAAGGAATTTGGGGGTCATCCTGGAGGACGGCGTTGAAAGCTAAAGCCACCTCTGCTCGGGAGCAGGGCTTGGTGCTTCTGGGGCCATACTCTTTTATAAATTCTCCGTAACGTTGATTTAGGGACTCTAACTTATAAGCTTCGGATACTAAAGTTCTAAAGTCTTTACTGCCGATGGAGCCCCTAATACCAGTATCTGACACTATGACTGTGCCTGGTATGCCATTTTCTTCCACAAAAGCCTTTATCTCTTTTCTGTGATTGTAGGGGGAGAGGTAAACACTTTCTTGGAGCTTGACGGCTAGGATTTGGTTAAGGAAGTACCTTAATTTGTCTCGTTGGGACCTTTTGCTCTCGGGAACGTCATAGGTGATAAGGTAGAGTTTTCTGTCCCAAGGCCGCTTCATTTTGTATTGAGGAATTTTTCCCCTGATCCTTTTTTCCCCCTCTTCGGTTAGGGATATTCTGAGCCCGCCGGCCTTCCTAATTAGACAGGTCAGACCTTGTTCCTTTGTATGTTGGAGAGCGTGGGCAAAAGATTGGTAATTAATTCTAGAGACAATCTCGTCAGCCTTAGCAGCTGCTTGGTAGATATCTCTTGAGCTGCGGCCACCCCCACCGACTCCTATTCCAAAGTAGATTGACCAAAGAGTAAGGTCAGTGGCTGTGACCAAAAGGTTCTGACCGATCTCCAGCACCCTTCGTTTTACGTCTTCTCTGGAAGGATTTTCAGTAGCCATAGAGTACTCTTTCCAGAATTTAACATAATCGATTTGCGATCGCAAACTGATTATGTGGTTTTATTATACGGTACAAGTACCAGCGAAGAAGTTCTTTACGGCTTCTTTTTGGAGGGTCCCTGGGGGCGGACGAAGCTACGGCCTATCCTCGGTTGTGTATAATGGCTCTGTGCAGGAGCGTCCTTTTTCCTTCTTTAAAATTTTTAAGCCCCATCTTTCACGCTGTCGTAAAAAGGTGCTTTTATTGGCAGCTGCGGCAGTTGCTTTGCTGGTAGTGGTAGTGCTGGCGGCTTATCACCTAGCTTACTGGCAGCGGATTTACCCCCGTCTCTACTTGCAAGACCTGGCTCTCACTGGCTTGACTAAGGCGGAGGCCGAAGCCGCCATCGACAAGTATGTGGGTTCTTACCAGGATGAGGTTTTAGCCTTTACCTATGGTGATCAAACCTTTCGCTTTACCCAGACGGAGTTGGGCTTTCGGTACGACCCCGTCGCTACGGCTAACCGGGCCTACGCTTACGCCCGTTCTGGACCTTTCTGGCAGAATTGGCGGTTAAAAATTGCCGGCTGGGACTCGGGAGTGTTTATTTCCCCCGACTTTGAGACTGACGAAAGTCATTGGCAGGCAGTAGTTAGTCGCCTAGCTCAAGAAATAGACCACCCGGTGACTGAACCTAGTTTTACCCTCAAGGACGGTCAGCTGGGAGTAACTTTGCCGGCTTCGGGCCAGGTTTTGGCTGTTCAAGAATGGGGCGAGCGGGTGCGCGCCAAAGTGGCCTCATTCTCTTTTGCCGAAGAAGCCCTGCCGGTGACTAAGTTAGAGCCGCGGTTATCTCGGGAAGATTTCCTGCAGGTTCAGGGTCAGGTGTTGGCCTTGCTGTCTAGCCCGCTCAAGTTAGTCAGCGAGGAGAAGACTTGGGAACTGACTCCCGAGGAGCTGCTGGCTTTTTTGGTGGTGGAAAAGGCGACGCCCTTCTCCGGTCCTCTCCAGGTCAGCCGGTTGCGGCTCGGTGAGTACATCAAAAAGATGGCTCAGGAGGTTTATCAAGCTCCAAAGGGGGAGATTTTTCGCTTACAAGGTGACAAAGTTCTGGAATTCTCGCCTTCGATAGTGGGGCAAGAGTTGGCCGAAGACCAACTGATGGAACTTTTAGGTGCGGCTCTTCTTAATCCTCGCCGAGAGGCGGAGCTTTCCCTACCATTAAAAGAGGTCCGAGCCGCTCCGGGCGATCAGAACACCTACGGCATTCAGGAACTTTTGGGTGAGGGTATGACTAACTGGGGCCGTTCCTCCGCTAACCGTATTTACAACATTGTTCTGGCTTCAAAAAAACTTTCTGGCACCCTCATTCCCCCTCAAGGAATTTTTTCTCTAGGCGAAACGGTGGGCGAGGTTAGTGAGGAGACCGGCTACAAGAAGGAGTATGTCATCAAAAAAGGGGAGACGGTTTTGGATGCGGGGGGCGGGCTGTGCCAAGTTTCGACAACGGTTTTTCGCTCCGCTCTCTACTCGGGTTTGCCAATTGTGGAGCGCCTGCCTCATGCCTACCGGGTGGGTTACTATGAGCCGCCTTTGGGTTTTGACGCTACCGTTTATCCTCCGACGGTGGATTTAAAGTTTAAAAATGATACTTCAGCCCACTTGCTTCTTTGGGCGAGCTGGGATGAGAAAAAGGGCGAGCTGGTTTTTAGGTTGTACGGCACCAGCGACGGTCGCCAGGTGAAGTTCGAGGGGCCTTTTAACAAAGATTACGTTACTCCACCCGAGCCGCTTTATATCGATGATCCTAATTTGCCCAAGGGCGAGATCAAACAGAAGGAGCGGGAGATTACAGGGGTAACTACCGAGTTTAGCCGGGTCATCAGCTGGCCCGATGGTCGGGAGGAAAAAGAGACTTTTAAGAGCAAGTACCAGCCCTGGCAGGCGGTTTTTTTGGTGGGGACTAGGGAGTAGGCTCCGGTTCTGATTAAGGCACTTAGCTTAAGCTGGGTTATTGACAGAATTAACGATTGGAGATTTAATTGGTGAGGCTATGATAGATTTTGCCCAAATGAGCAAGAGGAAAGTTGCCTTTTCTTTGGCTTCGTTTGGGGTTTTGTCGCTGGCCTTGGTGGTCTCCGTTTTTGCCATCCGTAATCCCCTGACTCTTCTTAGTCAAGCCGCTGGTGAAAAATCCTATTTCTACGGAAGCATTTCCACTAAAAAGGTTAAAGGTACCCTGGGGGAGACGGTTACTGCTTACTTTCTCAATAACGGTCAAGATAGCTGGCGTTTGATCAGAGCTGCCAGCGCTCCTAAACTGCCAGGCTTTAAGAAGAAGCAAGTAGAGGTGGTGGGGAAGTTGCGGGCAGATGGTCGGGTGCGGGTGCAGTTTATTCGTGAGTTGTCTCCGGCGGAACTGGCGCCGAAGGAGGCTGGTTTGCCTCTTTGTTCCACCGAAAAAGATGTAGAGGGGTGGTACGCAAAGCCGGCTGCTGATAATGAGCCAGGCACGCTTTTACGCCAAGGTGACTGTCGTGGTCAATCGGTCGAGTGTCGTTATATCGATACTGAGTATGAAGGCTGGTACAGCGATGGTGACGGTAGTCTCATCACTATGGCGAACTGCTCTCGCTACGAAACTCCTCCTCAAGCAAACCCTCAAGGTGTGTCTATTGTTCTTAACTCTCACTCCGATCGAACTTGTACGGAGGTCTGCCAGGACAGCGGCAAATATTGCCTTAGTATTGGCACTGACGCCATAGCGATGAGTGGGAGTTATTATTACTACCCCGGCACTTGTCGGATAGGGCTAGATACTTCTGGGGAAAGCTGCAATAAAAAGATGAGCACTTTGTCCTCCGCAATTTGTTGGGGGCATCAGGCCTTTTGGACCAACTGTCGCTGCAGTGACCAGCCGCCGGCTCCCGGGCCGACTGTTCCGGAGGGGGAGACGATCATTCTTAACGAAAACAGTGGTTACAGTTGCGAACAACTGTGTCTAGGCTCCACCCATGGCCCTTGCTTGAGTGTGGGCACCGATGATTTGGGGACCGACGGGAATTACCAGGCGAGTTGGGATATGAACTGTTCCCCCAGGAAGGCCGACGGTTGTCAGGAAGTTTTGAGCAACGCTGCTTCTCGGCCGTGTAACGGGCATTACACTGACTGGACTAACTGCCGCTGTCGTTTGCCGGCCGAAGCACCGTCGTCGCTGGCTAAGGAGTTGACCGATATTTCCGTAATGGCCTCCACCAAGGTGGGAGCAAGCGGCTTAAGCGCAGAGAATGTCTTTCAGGTTCATGGCGACAAGGTGGCTGGCTTAAACACACTATACGGATTCGTCCGTGATCCGGATGGTCAGTCGCCTACCAATATGATCACTTTCCACCTAAACAGCGACCCTTTCCCTCGCCTTGTCTCCGATCCCTTTTTGGCTATTAGTGAGAATACGGTTGATCTATATTCCAACCCGGATCGGTCTGAGTCGGCCTACCTGGCTAGCTTTCGCTACACTCTCTTTATCGCCAACCCTGGGGATAGGGGTAAGATGTTTTACTTTCCCAACCACACCTCATATGTCAAGTTCGACTATGCTGGCTCAAAGCCGGACGCCATAATTGTTCTTAGCTCACCCTTTAACAAAAATGATAACCCCTCGCCGGTCTTTGCTACCTACTACTCTATGCATGATTACGAGGCGCGGGGAACCTTTAGTAATTTGGTATATTCTCTTATGCCTCCCATCAATGTTTCGGACAGTCAGGCCTACCGCGTTTGGTGCGAGCTGACTTACCCGGCCACTCCCAAGAAGCAGGTTCAGTCTACAATGAATACTTACCCCGTTCAGGGGGGGAACTTTTATGATGTGACCGGTAAAGAAGGCTCGTGTAATCTTATTTACCGCCACGATTTCGGAAACCTTCTTTGGGGTTTCTTTAAACTCTCCCTCCACGAAATGTAATTTCCTTTTTGGAATTCTCGCTAGGTTTTACCTGTTAATCTTCACGCTTTGAATTGAGTTAAAAATCAAGTGGGGACCTAACTGGGCCTAAGGATTGTCTTTATTGTATAATCTCTCTGCGCTTGGTCTTTAGCCGCCTTCGTCTAGCCTGGTCCAGGACGGCGGGTTCTCATCCCGCTAACACCGGTTCAAATCCGGTAGGCGGCACCACCCTCCTTCGCCAAGGCTTCGGAGGGCGAAGCCCGAACGAGGCTTGGTTCGAAGGAGGAGTGCCCTACGTAGCTTTAGCGAAGTAGGGCTGGTTGGGTACCAGTGAATTTAGACTAACGTGGCTTTGCCAGTGTTAACCGAACTTTTAACTTTGAACTTTAAACTTACTCCTATGCTTCCAGATTCTCAGGAGGTAAAACAATACAGCCCCTCGCCTTACCCCTCTTCCGAGGTGGGGTACTCTTCTGGTCACCAGTACCGTCTGAATATTTTGGATCGGGGGAGCCGGCGGGTTGGCGAGATGAACTGGTCCCACCGGGTAATTATCCTTAGCGCCTTGGTTAGCGTTTTGGTGACGGCGATCGCCTTTGGTTTCTTGGCTAGCGCCATCTTTATACCAAAATATTTTCAACTTAGCGGGGATCTCCAGCGTTTGGCTGGCTTGGAGCGCAGCCTGGCCTCTTTAAAGCAGAGCCAGACCGAGTTTCAGCAGCAGACCTTAAGTCAGAATCTTAAGTTACGGGAGGAGCTGCGAGATCAGGGCGTAAAAATCGAGTCGGTAGGGCAGACAGCGGAGGCAGCTAGGCAGTCCGTCGAGGGCCAGCTGGCAGCTAAGGAAAAGGCGGCCGAGCTGGCTCGGCAAGAGGCGGCTGCCCCCAAGGTGACTACTCCCAAAGCGCCTACTCCGTCTCCGGTGACTCCTACTGCGGAGCCATCTTGGCCCCCCGTAGGATCCGGCACGCCTTCGGAAACTACCCCCCAGTCTGGAGAGTCAGCCTCGGTGCCCTCTTTGATTGCCCCCAGCACCGGTGGCCAGGAGGGTTCTGAGAGTTCTTTAGGCTCGCTGTTGTCTGACCTTTACCACTCTTTTTTGGGAGCTCTTTTTGGCACCTCTCAGTAAGAAAAAGGTTGACTAAAGATACCCCGGCTGTTAGAATTTCCTTCCCAAAAGCTAGAAAGCCCGCTATGGTAACTGCTTACTAGCTACACACTAGTCAAAGTTCGTTAATATCACTCAGAAAGGGCCGCCCAGGGCGGGGTGGTTTTTTGTCTGTGATTTCAGTACCTATGGAGACTCCCCGGGTTTTCTTAACAAAAAACGGCTTAGAAAAACTCCAGGCGGAATATGACCAGCTGGTTAAGAAGGAAAGGCCGGCTCTGTCGGAGAGATTGCTTAGGGCCCGTGAGGCCGGAGATCTCTCTGAAAACGCTGATTACCACTCGGCTCGGGAAAAGCAGGCTTTCGTTGAGGGCCGCATTATTGAGCTGGAAGAACTTCTTAAGCACGCGGAGGTAGTGGCTGAAAGTGGTGCGGGATGCCAGGTGGGGGTGGGGAGCCGAGTTCAGCTAGAAGGCCCTGATGGCGAAGTGATTTTTGAGGTTGTGGGGGCTCCGGAGGCGAATCCGGCCCAAGGGAAAATCTCTTATGAATCACCTTTAGGCAAGTCTCTGTTGGGTAAGGATGTGGGTGACGAAGTTAAGTTTGATACTCCCGAAGGTGAAGCGTTTTACAGAGTGGCTAAGGTGTTTTAAGGAAGCTTAATGTCTGCAAAAAAAGTGATTTTGACCTCGACTGGTCTTAAGAAAGTGAAAGAAGAACTTCGTCGTCTTCTCGAAGAGGAAAAGCCCGTGATTTCTAGGGAAATTAACCAGGCATTAGCCGAAGGCGGCTCTGACGACAACCCGGTTTATGATTCGGCCCGAGAACGCTTGGAGCAGATGGAAAGAAGGGTCTCTGAGCTGGAGGTGATCATCAAGACCGCCCAGGTTTCAGACGAGCCAGCTGCGGATGGCACGGCGCAGGTAGGCTCTAGAGTGACAGTTGAGGTGGAAGGCGAGTCAGATACGTACACTTTAGTGGGTTCAATTGAGGCCTCTCCTGCCGAAGGGAAGATTTCCCACGAATCTCCTGTGGGTCGAGCAATGCTGGGTAAAAAGGCTGGGCAATCCTTTCAAGTCAAAACTCCGTATAATGTTGTTAGTTACAAAGTTGTACGAATAGAGTAAGTGGGAGTTTGTATTTATGGACGACGACAGAATAATCAAAATTGGGTCTCAGGTAGTTGTTGAGGCCAACGGGGCCAGGGACGAGATAGTCTTGGTGGCCCCGGGGACCTTGGGTCAGGAGCGAGGTTACATCTCGGCTGCTACCAAGGTTGGCCGAGCGCTACTGGGCCACCGGGAGGGCGATACCATTACCGTGTCTTCGTCTTTTCCGGTCGTTTATAAAATTGTGGAGGTCAGAAATGGCCGAAAATAAAGGTTTGGTTGAGTTTTTCCTGCAGGCCGGACGGCTCAAGGAAATCAAGCGAAGCGGTTGGGTAAATCGCGGTGTTAAAAATCCCGAAAGTATTGCTGACCACACTTTCCGGATGGCTTTAATGGCTTGGGTTATGGGCCGGGGGAAGGGTTTGGACATGCTCCGGCTCCTTAAAATGGCCTTGGTGCATGACTTGTGCGAAGTGTACGCGGGTGACGCTACGCCTCACGATAAACAGATTGAGCGTGGGGAACATCTTAAAGATGAGACTATCTTCGACCGTTGGCCGTTGCGGATGCCTCAGGAAGAGAAGGAGGAACTGGCTAACTCTAAGCGTTCTCGGGAAGGTAAGGCTCTGGAACAAATTAGTCAGCAGCTTCCGGAAGATTTGGCTCAGGAGATGCGCGGTTTGTGGTATGAGTACGAAAATGGCCTCAGTTTAGAGGGGGTTTTTTTGCGTCAGGTCGATCGCGTGGAAAATGTTTTGCAGGCCTGCGAGTATGGTCAGGCGGATCCTAACCTGCATATGGGATCGTTTTGGGAGCAGATTAAAGAATTGGCGGATGATCCCGACTTGGTGGAATTTGTTGACGAAATGGATCGGTATTTCTATTCAAAGTCTAATCCGAAGTCCTAATAACTCCCGTCCCTTAACGTCCCTTAAGGGGTGATAGGGGAAGTTACTGTGATCTAACAGGCAGAGATGAAACCTGAAGCTTTAGCTATTTTGCAGCAAAATCTCACCAGTCAAAATATGATCAAACACTGCCTGGCCTCGGGGGCGGTGATGCGGGCTTTGGCGGGCAAAGTTGGTGGCGACCCCGAAGACTGGGAAGTGGCGGGGCTGTTGCACGATGCCGACGCCGAAAAGACCCCTCCGGAGAAGCAGGGGGTAACGGTGGGAGAATGGCTCCGAGAGATGCACGATCCCGCCAAAGGGGCGGGCAGGGAAAGATTAAAGATTAAAGATTTGGAAGCGGTGGTGCACGCCATGGCGGCGCACAATGCCGAAAAAACGGGTGTGGCTTGTGAGTCTTTGATGGATTGGGCTTTGGCCTCTGGGGAGACTCTGACGGGTTTGACCGTGGCTGCCACTTTAGTTTTACCTTCAAAAAAATTAGCCGAAGTCACGCCGGAAATGGTTCTGCGGCGCTTTAAGGAAAAGTCTTTCGCCAAGGGGGCCAAAAGAGAAAATATTGCCCAATGTGCCAAGTTGGGTTTGAGCTTGGAAGAATTTGTAACCATTAGCCTTCAGGCGATGCAAAGTATCTCTTCGGAGTTGGGTTTGTGATCTGGCGGGTAGCTAAAGTTCACGCCCTCCCCCAAATGCCCCTAAACATCCCTTAAGACAAGCTTTCTGTAGTTAGGGTGTGCTATTATTAGTGCCAGTTTAGTTGTCAGTGATGCTTGATCTAAAGTTTGTTCGGGAAAATTTGGAAGCAGTTGAGCTTAACTGTCAGCGGCGTGGCTCCGAGGTCGACGTTGATAAAGTGGTAGCGCTGGATGATCGGCGTTTGGGCTTGATTCAAAAGGTGGAAGATTTGCGCACGGAAAGAAACCGAATCGCCAGGAGTGGGCCGGAGAGCCGAGAATTAGGAGCCGAGATTAAGGCCAAGTTGAAGGAGCTGGACCCTCAGCTTAAGGAAGTGGAGGTGGAGCTGGGGCAGCTCTTAAAACAGATTCCCAATATGTCGGCTGAGGATGTGCCCGTGGGTAAAGACGACACGGAGAATGTGGAACTTCGTAAGGTGGGCGAGCCGCCAAGTTTTGGTTTTGAACCAAAAGATCATCTGGCTCTTGGGGAAGCGCTGGACCTAATCGATGTGGCGCGGGCTGGCAAAGTTTCCGGGCCGAGATTTGGCTATTTTAAAAACGAGGCCGTCCTTTTAGAGTTCGCTTTAGTTGATTACGTTTTTAAAAAACTCTTGCCTAAAAAGTTTATTCCCATTGTGCCCCCAGTGATGGTGAAAAAAGAGATGGAAGAGGGCATGGGTTACAGCGAATCTGGCGGCTGGGAAAATATGTATGTTCTTGAGAAGGATGGTTTGGTTTTTGTCTCCAGTTCCGAGCATTCTGTTATTCCGATGCATGCCAACGAGGTTTTTGAAGAGGCGGATTTGCCGAGGCGATATTTAAATTTTTCTACTTGTTTTCGGCGCGAGTCCGGGGCCTACGGCAGGGATACCCAGGGAGTACTTCGGGTTCACCAGTTTGACAAGCTGGAGATGAACGTCTATTCCCTGCCGGAAAAGTCCGAGGAGGAGTGCGAGTTTCTGCTAAGTTGTCAGGAGGACCTGGTCTCTGGTTTGGGTTTGCCCTATCGGGTGATGAAATCTTGTACTGGTGACCTTCCTCAGCCCAATCGTCGGATGTACGACACCGAGGCCTGGCTTCCGGGTCAGAACCGCTACCGGGAAATCACTTCTTGCAGTAACTGTACTGATTACCAAACCCGCCGTTTGAATATCAAATTTAACCGCAACGGCAAAAAAGATTATGTGCACGCCTTAAACGCTACGGCTCTAGCCATAGGCCGGACGATCATTGCCATCCTGGAAAACTACCAGCAGGCGGATGGTTCGGTGGTGATACCCGAAGTTTTACAGGCGATGGTTGGTCAGAAGGTAGTTCACCCCCGGCGCTAAATTGCTTAAAAATATTCTTCAGGCTCAGCTTCCCCCCTTGCCTAAAACTATTTTTAGGACCACCTCCCCAATTTCGGGTGAGATTAGGGTAGTGGATCTTGACCAAGAGCGCCGGTTGCTAGTGGGTGGTTATACTCAGTCTGTTTACCCGCTTGACGGGCGGTGGAAAAATTTGGAAAAGCGGGTTTGGGGTGTTTTGGCCCACCAGGTTTTGAAGCGTCACCACCCTCAGCAGCTCTTGCTTTTGGGTTTGGGGGGAGGCACGTTTTTACAGCTTCTTGTTCATCAAGCTCCTAGGGTCGAGGTGGTGGCCGTGGAACTGGATCCGGAGGTGGTCCGGCTGGGTCAAAAGTACTTTGGCTTGGACGCCTTGCCTAGGGTCAATTTTTTGGTAGCTGATGCACTGGAAGTGGTTAGGCAACCGCAACTCCTCTTGCCCAGACTGGATTTTGACACTTTGGTGGTAGATCTTTACCTAGGGGGTAGCTACCCTTCTTTTATGGAACAGGAAGACTTCTTTAGAAGTTTACAGAAGCTAGTTATTCCCGGCGGTCAGGTCTTCTTTAATCGCATCCTTAACCAAAAAGATCCCACCTCTCGGCAACACTTTCTTGACAAGCTGGCCGCCTATTTTGTTAACTTGGAGGTAGAGGCAGTGCCTTCGGGGGCGCAGGAGGCTAATTTTATTTTTTCGGCCACCAAAAAAGAGCTTTAGCGACGGCCGTTATTTGAGTATGCTCAGTTTTGGGTTCGAAGGGCTTAGCTTAATAAACCCAATCTACATTTTCTTAGCTCAGTACTTGATTTTTGTGCTGGTCTTGCCTGTTATCTACCTTCTCCTTAAAAAGGAAAGCTCTTTTGTTTTTAAAATCATTTTGGCTGCGGTAGCGGCCTTTTTTTTCTCCCAAGTTATTAAATTCCTTTTGCCTGTTTCCCGGCCTTGGGGAGCCCTCATTAAGCCACCCTTAGACGGCTCTTTCCCCTCTAGCCATACGGCGGTGGCCGCGTCCTTAGCCACTGTTCTTTGGTGCCGACACAAAGGGGCGGGCCTTTTAGTTGGCCTTTTGGCCTTGCTGATCGGTTTGGGTCGAGTAGGGGTGCGGGTGCACTACCCAGTGGATATTGCCGGCGGTTGGCTGGTGGGCTTTTTGGCCGCTAAGTTAGCGGAAGTGGCGACTGTTTGCTGGCGTAAAAAAGGGAATGGTAACCGGTAGCTATGACTTTTTTCCAAGCGGTTTTTTTAGGCTTTATCCAGGGGGTGACTGAGTTTTTTCCCATTTCCTCGAGTGCCCATTTGATTGTTCTGCCTAGGTTGCTTGGCTGGGAACCCCAGCCGCTTTTTTTTGACACCTCAGTGCATTTGGCTACCGGTTTGGTTATCTTGTGGTTTTTTCGTAGGCGCTGGTGGGGTTTCCTTCAGGAGAGGGATTACCAGACTTTAGTAGGAATCGGGTTGGCGGCTGCCCCGGCTGGAGTGGTCGGCTTTTTGGCCCAGAACTTGGTAGAAGAGCGGTTGCGCGCTTTACCGCTGCTTATTTTTCAGCTGGTTTGGGTTTCCTTTCTGATGCTTTGGGCCCAGCGCTGGTCAAGGCGGCAACTACGGGCCGGCCAACCCTGGTCACTGCCGACTTTGCTTAGGGTTGGTTTGGCTCAGATTTTGGCTTTGGCTCCAGGTACCTCCCGTTCTGGCATTACTTTAAGCGTTGGTTTAGCAAGCGGGCTGTCTCCTCGGCAGGCGGCCGAAGTTTCTTTCTTGGTTGGCCTACCAGTGATCTTGGGAGCGGGGGTTTACGAAGGGGCTAAGAACGCTTCGGACATCTTTGCTCATGGGAGTTTGTTCGGAGTGGGATTTCTGGCGGCCCTAATTAGTGGTTGGCTAACTCTGAGATGGTTACTAAGAATCCTTAACCAATACTCCTTGACTCCCTTTGCCTTTTATCGCCTAGCCCTGGCCGCCGTTCTCCTTCTTGTTTGGTTGTAGCCCTAGTTTTGTACACTCCGGGAGTGGTACTAGATGTACCACTTAGCCTTTGACGCAGGCCAGGGGTTGGAGTTTGATGATTTTTCTGGCCAAGCCGATGGCATCCACGGCGGCGATGACCACTTCGATATTTTTGTAAGCGCCGGGGGCTTCTTCAGCCAGGCCGGGCAAGGAGTGGGAGCGGATTAAAATCCCTTGTTTTTCTAAATCAGCCTGCAGTTTTTTGCCAAACCATTGGCGCTTGGCTTTAGTTCGGCTCATTATTCGCCCGGCACCGTGGACACAGGAGGCAAACGATCTCTCGTCACCTAAACCCAGAAGGAGATAAGAGGCCGTGCCCATCGAACCGCCGATGATCACCGGTTGATCTTTAAAGGCGCGGGTGGCGCCTTTGCGGTGCACAAGCAACTTCCTTCGACCTTGACTGGTCTCGTGCTCTTCGAACTTGGCCGTGTTGTGGGAGACATCGTAGAGGGTGTCCACGGGTGCTGGAGGAAAAATCTTTTTCACACTTTGACGAATCAGATGGGCAATGATTTGCCGGTTGGCCAAAGCGCAATTGATCCCGGCCAGAACCGCTCCCAGAAAGCGTTGGCCTTCTTCGGATTTGATCGGGGCGCAAACTAATTCTCGATCAGGCAGCGAGATGCCGTATTTGGTGCTAGCCTGATCGAGAATCTTTAGATAATCGGTCCCGATTTGGTGGCCGTAGGCCCGGGAACCACAATGAAAGGTGATAACAATGGAGTTAAAATCCAACCCCCACCTGGCGGCGACCTCTTGGTCATAAATTTCTTCCACCACCTGGACTTCTAAATAGTGATTACCAGAGCCTAGGGTCCCCATCTTATCTTTCTGCCGGTCTTTGGCTGTCTTGGAAACATTGATTGGATCGGCTCCTTCTATTCGCCCTTCATTTTCGATGCGGGCCAAATCCTCTTTGACTCCGTAGTTATGCTCCACTGCCCAGACCGCCCCACCCCGGGCGATTTCATCCAGGGCCTGATTATTAGTCTTGATCGCTCCCGGCACGCCCAAGCCCGCCGGGACATCGGCGTAAAGTTGGGCAATAAGTTTTTCTAAATGAGGTTGCACTTCGTGGCGCACGAGTCCCGTGGTCATGGTGCGCACGCCGCAGGAAATGTCAAAGCCAATGCCGCCCATACAAATTACTCCTCCAGCTTCGGGATCAAAAGCTCCGATCCCACCAATCGGGAAGCCATAGCCAGAATGAGCGTCCGGCATGGCAATCGAATAATCCACCAGCCCGGGCAGAGTGGCAACATTTTTGGCTTGGGTGAAAACTGTCTCTTCGAGATCCTTTAGAAGTTCAGGACTGGAGAATAAGCGCACCGGCACTTTCATTGCGCCGGTAAGGTCGAGACGCCACTCATGAGGAGAAATTTGTTTCAGGTTTTCCATGTCTTTAAGTCGTGAACGATGTCAAATGGCAAACGTCAAAAGTCAAAACCAAATGTTAAATGGCAAATCTGACTGAGACTCAACATTTGACATCTAGATTTGACATTTGATGCTTCGACTAGCTCAGCATCATCCTGAGCTTGTCGAAGGATGAGTTTTGACATTTGAGATATTTTAAACGTCCACCACGCACTGAGCCAGCCAGCGCCCGTCTTCTAATTCTTTGACCTCCAGCTGAGAATAAGTAGCCCCCTTGACTTCCGTCAAGAGAGTTTGTTTCCTAGGATCGATCTTCTCGCCCCAGGCTTTGCCACGCAGAGCTCCGGTGGGGGGAATCTCCACCTCAAAGCGGGAAAAGAGCTTTCTTTCTAGGTCGGCCACAGCCAGTAGTTGGTTAAGCCACTCCACAAACAACTCGCTTGGTTCGTCGGCTTGGCAGCTGACTTTGACCTCTTCTTTGGGTTTAACTTCTTTTAAATCGACCATTAGGGAAAAGAGGGCTTTGGCTCCGTTAGCAAAGGCTTCAGCCTGAGTGACCCCGTAGCCTCGGATCCCGATATCGGCTTGGTGAGAGAAGGTTTCGAAAGGTGGCATTTGCTTAATAGTTTAGGTCGCTGTTGATTTTTAGGCAAGATTTTGCTACCCTACTCGGCATCGGAAGGGCGAGATTGAAGATCTAATGAAGGAAGAGAAAGGGGGAAGACGATGCTATGTCGATTGATTGCGGCGGACGAAGGGGGAGAGGTTGTTGTGCGTGGTGAAGACCCACCCGTGGTGGGGGAGTTGTTTACCGTACCGACCATTGTCGAGAGGGATAAATGGCCAGGGAGCTGTTACAGGGTGCAGATCTTATGTGCCCTCGGCAATAGTCCGTTTCGCGGGCGGCAGATCCCCTCCTTCTCGGCTCGCCCGGCTTCTGGCTAGTTAGCGCGTGTCACCGGCCCCAGCCCCCTAAATTCCACCAGAGTTTAGGGGGTTAATTTTTCCCCGCCGCAGCAGGTGATATACTTGTCTCATCCGCCTTCGCGGAAGGTGGAAGAAGGTCGAAGGCGCTTTATGCTTGGTTTAGAAAAACTCTTTGATTCCAACGAAAAACAAGTCAATAAGCTGCGGTCCTTAGTGGCCGCCATTAACGCTTTGGAACCGGAGTACGAGAAGCTGCCCGAGGCTCAGCTTCGGGCCAAGACCGACCTTTGGCGCCAAGAGGTTCGTCAGCTGGCTGACGACGAGGCCCAGAAGCAGTATTTAGACCGAATTTTGCCTCAGGCCTATGCTTTGGTAAGGGAAGCCGGTAAAAGGGCTATTGGTCAGCGGGCTTTTGATGTCCAGTTGATGGCGGCCATCGTTTTGCACCGGGGGATGATCGCCGAACAAAAAACGGGGGAAGGGAAAACGCTGGCCGCTACTTTGCCCCTCTACCTCAACGCTCTGGCTGGCCAGGGCTGCCATCTGGTCACTCCCAACGACTACCTTTCCCGCCACGGGGCGGGCTGGATGGGTTCGATCTACCACCTACTGGGCGTTTCTGTGGGGGTAATCATTCACGACCAGGCTTTTCTTTTTGACCCCGATTACAACAACGAGTCTTTTTTGGATGAATACTCTCGTCATCTGAGGCCAGTTTCTCGCCAAGAAGCTTACCAAGCCGAAATCACATACGGTACTAACAACGAGTTTGGTTTTGATTATCTGCGGGACAACATGGTAGTTGAGCTCAAGCAGATGGTGCAAACGGCCCCGTCTGGGGATTGGGGCTTGCATCACTTTGCCATTGTGGACGAAGTGGACTCTATTCTTATTGACGAGGCCAGGACACCACTCATTATTTCCGCTCCGGCCGGTGACTTGACTCAGCGTTACTACGATGTCGCCAAATTGATCGCTCAGTTGGTGGCCAAGACCGATTACAACATTGACGAAAAGTCCAAAACGGCAGCCTTAACCGAGTTAGGAGTTAACAAGTTGGAGCGCGTGTTGGGGGTTGATAACCTCTACGAGAAAGATTTTGAAACGATTCACTTAGTAGAGCAGGCTCTTAAGGCCAAAGCCATCTTTCTGAAGGATCGAGACTATGTGGTTAAAGACGGTCAGGTGATCATTGTGGACGAGTTTACTGGTCGGCTGATGCCTGGTCGGCGCTATAGCGAGGGTTTGCACCAAGCGATCGAAGCCAAAGAAGGGGTGGAGATCCAGCGGGAATCGCGAACTCTGGCCACTATTTCTTTTCAGAATTACTTTCGGATGTACACCAAACTGGCGGGAATGACTGGAACGGCGGCTACCGAGGCAGAGGAGTTCTTAAAGATTTACAACCTGGAGGTGGTGGTTATTCCCACCAACAAGCCGGTGACCCGCCAGGACTACCCAGATGTGGTTTACAAAACAGAAACGGCCAAATACCGCGCTATTGTTCAAGATATCGAGGAAAAATATGGCCGCGGCCAACCCGTCCTGGTAGGCACGACTTCGGTGGAGAAGAACGAGCTTTTACATGAGTTTCTGAAGCGGAAAAAGATTCCTCACGAGGTTCTTAACGCCAAACAACACGAGCGCGAGGCTCTGGTAATTGCTCAGGCTGGCCGAAAAGGGGCGGTGACTTTGGCCACCAATATGGCTGGTCGTGGGGTGGACATTATTTTGGGGGGTGACGCCTCTGCCCAGTTGGAAGAAGTCAAGGTTATGGAGGTGGGTGGGGAGGAGAAGGAGAAGCGGCGGCGAGAGATCAAGGACCGGTGGCAGAAGGAGCACGACGAGGTCTTGAGCTTAGGTGGATTGCATGTCATTGGCACCGAGCGTCACGAGTCCAGGCGGATCGACAATCAGCTTCGCGGCCGTTCCGGCCGGCAGGGCGACCCGGGATCGTCTCGGTTTTATGTGGCTTTGCAGGATGATTTGATGCGCATCTTTGGGGGGGAGATGGTGGAGAACCTGATGACTCGTTTTGGCATGGACGAAAATGTCCCTTTGGAACACGGGATGGTCACCAAGGCTATTACCAACGCCCAAAAGCGGGTTGAGGGCCACAACTTTGACATTCGCAAGCACTTGGTTGAATACGACGATGTCATGAACAAACAGCGGGAAGTGATTTACGGCTTGCGGCGACAACTACTAGAGCTGGTCACTAACCCCGTCGCTAAAGCTTTTTCAACCCCGGGGGTTGATAAAGGCGTGGTTGAGGCGAAAAAAGTAGGTGCGGAGGATTTGGCCAGCTGGTTGCTGCCCAAGATTGCCCCTTTTGGGGAGAATTTGGAGCAGGTTTGGCAAGACAAGAGCACTAAGTACGCCGAAATCTGGCCCCAAGTCGTTTTGCAAATCTCCCTGCCGGTAATTGATATGTTCTGGATGGAGCATCTGGAGGCTATGGATGACGTTCGCGAAGGCATAGGTCTTAGGGGCTACGCTCAGCGGGACCCTCTGGTGGAGTATAAACGGGAAGGTTTAAAGATCTTTGGTGGTTTGCTGGATCGAACTTACGCTACCATCGCTGATCGGCTGGTGCGAGTGCAGATTGAGGGGGGTCCGGTAAGGGAAGTCCAGACGGTGGCCACTCGTGATCAAGTTCAGTACCAGCACCAGGCCTCGGATTTGGGAGTGGGGGACGAAGTGCGGCAAATGGCTGGCCAATCCAGCCAGCCTCGCACCGTTCACCGGTCGGGAGCCAAGGTCGGTCGCAACGACCCTTGTCCGTGTGGGAGCGGGAAAAAATATAAAAAGTGCCATGGAAAATAACAGGGAGAATCATAAGCTATTTAAGGTAAATCAGAATGCTATTCTCAAGAACGCGGCAGGTAGTGTCCTCATTCTGAAGAAGGATAATAAATGGATGTTACCTGGCGGAAGACTTGAAGAAGGCGAGACTTGTCTGGAAGGATTGCACCGAGAAGTAAGAGAAGAGACAGGGATCGAAAGTTTCTCGATCCAAAAGATTGTGAATGTAGATATAAGCGATAGCGGCGCGACTTACATAGTGATGTTTCTTTGTAAAACCGAAGCGGACCCTCAAATAAGATTAAGTGCTGAGCATCAGGAATACACTTGGTTGGATATGGGTGATATAGATAAATACGAGTTTTGGCATGAAAAGATCAAAGAAGGGTTGAATAATCTCACGCGGATGCAGGAATAATGTACATAAAGTGCGATGGAAAATAACAGAACAGAAACCGCGAGAAAATTAGCACAGGCCTTTTTAATTAGTTAATTAGGGTCTGACCCTAAAAAGTATGGAACATGTGGCCATAATGAGAAAGTCTTGGGGGTTAACTCCTAAGATTTTAAGCGGCCGGAAAAAGATTGAATCTCGTTGGTACTTGGTAAAATGCCAGCCTTGGAACAGCATTAAAGAGGGCGACACGGTTTACTTCAAAGACTCCGGCGAACCGGTACGTCTAAGGGCTGAGGTTAGCAGGGTGGTTCGGTTTGCGGATTTAACTCCGAGCCGGGTGCAGGAAATTTTGGACAAGTACGGTGACGACGACGGGTTGGACAAAGAACAAATCCCCGCATTTTTCCAAAGGTTTCAGCGTAAAAAATACTGCTTACTAATTTTTTTAAAAAACCCTCAAGAGGTGGAGCCATTTGAAATAGACAAGACCGGCTTTGGGGCCATGTCGGCCTGGGTAACGGTTGACAGTATTTCTAGGATTAAGAAGTAATTTTCGCGAGAGCTTGCCGGGAACCCAAAAATGTTGTTACCCCAAGTACGGTTAAATAAAGCTTTTTGGCTGTTGCCTTTTGGGCTGCTTCTAGTTTTTGTCGGCCTCTTTGTTCTGGATGGGGCAGAAAAACAGGCGCTTGATACCCCTCAGCCTCTGCGTGGGACCTTTTCGAAGGACTCCTTTTTAGGGTCTGACCCTAAAAAAGGGTCAGACCCTGATTCGCCCTCCGGCGACGCTGTTACCTTGGTCGCGGTCGGAGATATTATGCTGTCCCGAACGGTGGCGGCTAAGATGCGCCAGTACGGGGATTACACCTACCCCTTTCTTAAAACAGGGGAGGTGCTTTCTGGAGCCGACATTACTTTTGGCAATCTGGAAACGGCCATCACTCCGGGGCGGGAGATTCGGCCTTTGGAAATGGTCTTTCGGGCCGATCCCGAAGCCGTGACGGGTTTAACATACGCTGGTTTTGATATCTTGTCTTTAGCCAATAATCACACCCCCAATTTCGGTCAGGAGGGACTGCAGGATACCTTCCACTACTTGAAAGAGGCGGGGATGGAGTATGTCGGGGCGGGGGAGAATGAGAAAGAAGCTTACCAGCCTGTCTTTCTTACTCGCCAAGGTTTAACCTTCGCCTTTTTGGCCTACAACGACGCCGATGTGGTGCCGGCTAGCTATTTTGCTGATCAGAAGCGGGCCGGTACGGCTAGGATGAATCTGGAGGCCATGCGCCGGGCGGTGCAGCAAGCCAAAACCCAAGCTCATCATGTGGTTGTATCGATACACTCTGGTAACGAGTACCAACCGACACCTAATACCCGACAGCAAGAATTTGCTCGGGCGGCTATCGACGCTGGGGCGATCCTGGTTTTGGGCCACCATCCCCACGTGGTGCAAACGGCCGAAGCCTACAGCGGCGGCTACATCTTCTACAGTCTGGGCAACTTTGTTTTTGACCAGATGTGGTCAATGGCCACTCGCCGGGGCTTGGTGGTTAGAGTAACTTTTGACCGGGAGGGGATGGCAGAGGTCGAGTATTTTCCAGTGGTTATCGAAGATTACTGCCAGCCGCGCTGGGCCAACTCCGAAGAATCTCAAGCCATCCTAACCCACTTGGGGGAAGGTTTTGCCCACTCCCGGAGTGGTTTAAGGCTGTAGGGGAGCGGCGGAGAGTTGGGGGACAGCTTCTAACCAATCTTTTCCGACACTTAGACCGGTTTTCCCTTGTGCTAGAATCTAGGCACAGTTTTGAGGTGGGGTTAGCGTTTGCCCCTAAGGGGCGAGGGAGGGTGTGGTGGTAGATAAAGAAGCCTTACGCCAATTTTTAATAGACGCCAATCAGGCCGGGTACGCCGGTGGCCAGGAGAAGCAGTGGGTCAAAGAGGCCGACGGCTCCACTACCATCCCCTTTGCCAAGGGCGTGTGGAAGTCGCACGATAACTTTTTTGGCGGCGAACCCTACGGCGGGAGGACCGTGGTTTTTTACCAAGACAAGCCGGTGTGGCTAATGGTTTATTATGGTTGGGTAGTCGAGGGGGTGGAGACCAACCTCATATATCAGGTGCTTAGAAATGCCCTGCAGCGAATGCCGCCGGACTACCCTTTTCGGGGGCCAAAGGAATATCGAGATGGCGAGCTGGTTTATACCAATTTGTGGGACGGAGAACTATCTAAATTTTCCGGTGAAGAAAAAATTTCTGATGGCGGTAGGGTGTTATACAAAGCGAACTACCTGGGTGGCTTGGTTGATCAAAGAGGGGGCGTGTAGGGGATAGAGTTAAGTGTGATCTTATGTGGTTTTACAAAGCTCTTCTCACCGCGGTTATCTCCGCTATCTCCGTCATCGTTTCTAAAAAATTAATTCATGGGGTGCGAGCCGCCGTTTTGACTTGGGCCACTCTGGTTCTGGCCACTCCTCTTATCTTTGTCTTCGCGCTGCGCCAAGGTTGGCCCCAGGTCAGTGGGCTATTTTGGGTGGGCGTGGGCGGCTCGGTGCTTTTTTACACCGCGGCCAAGGTGCTTAGTTTTAGAGCCATAAGAATGGCGGACTTATCGGCCGTTTATCCTTTGGTCTCTTTGAGTCCTATCTTCACTTTGTTGGTGGCTACTCTGCCCCCTTTGTCCGAAAGGCCGAGTGGTTTGGCCATCGCGGGGGTCTTGATCACTTTGGTGGGAGCCTACCTTCTCAATGCCGCCAAAGCGGCTGAGGGAATTTTCAAGCCCCTTCTTTTTGTTTTTAAAGATAAGGCCTCTTGGCTGATGGTTGTTTCGGTGCTGGTAGAAAGTGTGGTCATTGTTTTTGATAAATTGGCTATCAACCACACTTTTCCCCAAAGCACCACCTTTACTCTTTTGGTAGAAAATGTGGTGGTGATCGTGGGGTTACTCCCTTTCCTGGTTTGGAAGATCCCAGACTTTACCCGGCAGATTGGGGCTCAAGCGAAGCTGTTTGCTGGTTTGGGGGTGCTTAACGCTGGCTCTACTATCTTGGGCTTTGCCGCCGTGGGTGGGGGAGAGGTGGGTCTGGTGGCGGCTTTGCTGCGGACCCAAATTTTGTTGGTTCTGCTCTTGAGCTACCTTTTCTTCAAAGACAAACCGAAACTGTGGTCTTTGGTTGGGAGCTTAGTGATGATTCTGGGTGTGGTGCTGATTAGACTCGGTTCATAGGTATATCCAATATGCTACCTTTTGGTCATGCCTCGGCCTCATACTTAATTTCTCAAACCCCCCGATTAAAAAACCAGCCGCTTAAAAGGGAGGAGGTTTGGTTGGTTGTCCTAACGGGGATGGTGCTGGACCTTGACTTTTTTGTTCCCTACTTCTTCGGCCTTCCCGGGGGTCTGCATCACTTTTTTCCTACCCACACTCCTCTGGCGGTTGTATTGTACCTTAGTCTTCTATTCCTGATTTTTCAGAAGAGGTACTCAAGAAGGGCTTTGGTTCTGGCGGGAGTAGCAGCTTTCGCGCATTTGGTACTTGATGACTTTAGTTATTGGTTAACTCGCCTTGGTTTGGAGAAGGGGGTAGGGCCTCAGATATCCTGGCTTTACCCATTTGATCCGAGAATGGGACCGGTTATTGAGCAAGCTGGGAAAGCATACTCTGCCGGAATGAGGAGTAATGTCGATATCCTAAAGATTTACCTTTTCCAAGCCCCGACTTTGTTTTACTTGGAAATCACCTTATGCTTAGCGGCTATACTAGTTTTAGTTAAGGCGAGGCGCTAGAGCAGTTTTTCCAGTACACCGAGTTGTGAGAAACCCCAAGCAGGCTTAGCTGGAGGCGGTGGTAGTTTGTTGGTCGTTGGGTAAGGAGGGCCACCGAATGGTAAGAACTAGGCTGTCCTCAAGGGCCTCCCAAGAATGAGCTACTCCGGGCTCAAAGAGAAGGTAGTCGCCTTGCTTCTCAAGGACAATGTCTTTGGGGATTTCGGGCAGCTTAATAAGCCATTTTCCAAAAATAAGAATGGCTAGAGTTTTAGCCTGCTGATTGGCCCCGACTGCGTTTTTGGTCTCACCCTTTTTATGCTCTCCCCATTTTACCTCGACATCTTCGGTGCAGAGGGGCGATGCGGGTTCAACAAAGTGCCCCATTACCCAGCCGCGGTATTGGGAAGCGAGCTCACTGACATTTCCGGTTAGGAATTTTTCCATAGGATTATACTAGCAGATCCACTAGGGGGGCGGTTTAGTATTTCTGTTCCTTAAATTCTTCCACTTCAGGAAGCACGTCGAAGACGGCGGTGATTTTGGTTATCTGGCCGTTTTTAAACTGGAAAAAGTAGGCCCCGGGGTGGTCTTCGTGAGTTTGGGTTTCCTCGTCCATGATAAATACTCGGTCCATCTTGTAGAACATAGCCACCATGTCGCCCTCGGCGACCACCTCGAGAATTTCGAACTGGTGCTCCGTATCGGCCGCCCAAGCCTCGGCCACTTTTTTGGCTGTTTCGATACCGGAAACTCGATTGGTGTTAAGGGGCGGCAGGTTAAAGCCCGGGGGGTATTCCAGTTCAATGTTGGGGGCAAAGTAGCGATCGACCAAAGAATCCACATCCTCGGAATCTAAGCCTTGCCCAATTAACTGCCGGACAATCTCTTTGTGTTTTCTTAAACTTGATTCTTTGATTAGAGAATTGGCTAGGAAGTAAAGAGCTACCACTCCTAGGAGGAAAAGGACTACCTCTTTGCAAAAACAGCACCGGCCTTTGGGGTGTTCCATACCTGTGGGTTTAATTATCCATATTTAAAATCTAAAAGTAAAGATGGAAAAATTCGCCTGACGAGTGAGGGGGTGGGTTAGTCATCTGCCCTCTTGTTTGGTAGACTACGGGCAAGTTTACCTAAAAAGATGAGGAGGGAAAGAGACAATGAACCGACAAAAAAGACTGGGGTGGCTGGTTATCCTCTTACTGCTTATACTCTCGAGCGAGGCTTTTGCCCAGGAGCCGACGGCCTGGCAGAAAGTGATTTTTCCTGAAGAGATAGCCCAATCGACCACGGGGTTGGCTCCCTGGAGTCACCCCATCGTCTCGGCCTATGCCGACTTAGCCATTATCCAAGTTGATAATGGGATCTTTAATCCCGGGTCAAGGACGATTCAACCTACTAGTGCCGGCAAGGTCTTCTACCAGCACTTCCCGGACGACTATGATTTCTTGGTCGTTTATCCGTTCTTCGAGCACGACCAGGATTATAGCTGGCACACAGTGGCCCAAAACTCGGTTCAGGGTATTGGGCTAGATGTCCGAGATGTCTCCAGCTGGTTTGGGTCGGCGGGAAAGCTGTTGGGAGTTTCCTTCTGCACCCCGGCTACCAAGGTGACTCTGGTGACCCACGAGATCGGCCACCAGTGGGGGTCGTATTTGCTCCTTTGTCCTATCTCCGGTCTGAACCAAGATAGCCTCTTTAGGATGCCGCCGTACGCGCCCTACCACTGGACGATGGTGCACTACGGTCGGTATGGGGTGATGGGCGGTATTCACTGGGTGGATAGGGGCAATGGGACCTACGCCCGCGGCCCCGATCCCGTGCAGAGGGATTACCTACCGGTCCAGCTTTACGTCATGGGATTGATTGGCATCGAGGAAATGCCTTATATTCCTTTCCTACTGCTGGATGAGGCATACGGCTGGCTGCCGGACACCATCAAGGCCCATCAGATGAACATCTTCTCGGGCTGTATCCTGGCCGCCAATGGGCCTCGGATTCCCAGTGTGGCCGAATCCCCAAAGCACTTTCGGGCTGCCTTTATCATTCTGACCATGGGCGACTCCGTTCCCAGTGGAAGTGACAAGATCGAAGCCGTGCGCCGCCAGTTACCGGAGGAGTTTGCTCGAGCCACCGGTTACCGGGCCACTATGGAGACCAGGCTTTCCATAGTCTGGAAGCAACACCTGCCGTTGGTGGCTAGGTAAAGAGAAACTTGAGCTCAGGCTAGCCGAGTAAATTTACTTACTCGGCTTCTTTTTTTAGAGCTTACCTCTGCCCGAAGGGTGGAGAGGTATTGGCAGCTTAGTGATGATCTTGGGTGTGGTGCTGATTAGGGTTGGTTCGTGACTCTACTGGCGGGAGGCCAGCCCTCTAACGTTTCCAGTTAAGTTTTTTTCCACAGGGTCGCATTCTAGCAAATCCTCCGCGGAAATTCTCCCACTCGCTGCGTGTAATACTAAGGGAGGCTAGGCGTTTCCTATTGTAGGTTTCACTTGTTAGGCACGGCTGAAGGGAAAGGAGCTAGACTATGGTCAATACCTATTTTTACGCAGGGTCTCGGTACAGGGTGAAGGAGCGAAGATTCGTGGAGGCTACTCTGGCGGACGGTGGGAAAATAAGCCTTCCCCCGCCAACGGAGCTGATTTGCGCGAGGGTTCGTGAGGAGGAGGGTAAAGCGGACTTTTGGATCATAAAGGGAGATGGGTCTGGCTTTCTGAAGGTAACCCTTTCTCTGCATGATCAGGTAATGGTCGAGGCTTTCTAGAGCGGCCGGCAAGCCGGGTAAGTCCTTTTACTCGGCTTCTTTCTTTTCAGCCAAAGGGTGGAGAAGTATTTTCCAATATCTTCCGATATTTTCTAATGTCCCTGACGGTTATACAAATCAAATTTGGGGCTTGATGAGTTTAGTCTAAGGCAAACCTTCGCAAGCCAGGCCGTCGTGGTCGGCGTCGAGGCGGTGGTTGGTGCTTTTGCCAACTCGCTCTTGTGCTAGAATTTAGGCACCGTAGTATAAAAACAATATGAAGCTCATCCACCAAAACCAAACTCGAGAATTTAAGAATAGCAAGGTTGGAGAGCGGTACTTTTGGGATGGCCAGATGACCATGTTTGTTCCCTGTACTCCGGCTTGGTACCCGGAGCAGCATAAGGAGGTTGGTGAGCCTTCCCCTTAAAGCCGCTTGAGATGTTAATCTTTATTGACGACTCTGGAGATCCGGGGTTTCGGATGGACAAGGGTTCTACCAGGACCTTTGTGATCTGTTGTATTATCTTCGACGATGAGTTGGAGGCCGAGAAAACGGCCATTGCCATTAAGGAGGTTCGACGAAAATTAAAGAAGCCAGACTACTACGAATTCAAATTCAATAAATGCTCCCGTGAGTATAGGACCGAGTTCTTGAAGGCTGTCGCCGGATTTAAGTTCCGAATTCGGGCCCTAGTAATGAAGAAGGAAGAGATCTACAGCCCGGAGCTTAAGAGGTCGAGGGAATCTTTTTATAATTTCACGATTAAGACGGTTCTTAAGTACAATGAGAAGACTATTAAAAACGCGAAAATAAGGTTAGATGGCCGGGGGAGCCGGTTGTTCCGGCAGAGTCTGCTGGTTTACCTAAGGAAGAGTCTAAATACGCGAGAGAGGACTATTATTGATAACATCCGCTTTCGTGATTCAAACAAGGACGTGTTGATCCAGTTAGCCGATATGATTGCCGGCTCCGTTGGGCGTACTTATCAGAAGGAGAAATCTGACCGAGAACTGTATTTGGGGCTAGTTAAGAAAAGAGTGGAGGATATTTGGGAGTTCAAATAAAGCGATCCACTTCCTACTTCCGGGTGTCCCGGACACGCCACCAGACGGTGACAGTTCGGAAAGTGGACCTTTGTGCCCCAATTTTGGGCTAATCCTTGCCAGTTGTCAAGGGCTGGCGTCAAGGGTTAGAGTTTACTTAGCTGATGATCGGTGAACTGATCCGTACTACAACTCAAGACGGTTTGCAGCTGCAGGGGCTTTTGGCGACTCCGGAGGGAGAAGCCAAAGGGGTGGTGCTGCTCATCCACGGTCTGGAAGGCAACTTTTACGAAAACTGTTTTTTTGATGATGTCGCCCAGGCCGTTACTGAAGCCGGCTGGGCTTTCGCTGCTGTCAATACCCGCGGGGCCGGGGTGCTGGCTTCGTTTAATACTGATGTTCCTGGCCAGTATCGGGAGTACGGGGCGGCCCGGGAGGTGATCGAGGACAGTCTGGCCGATCTGGGGGCCTGGCTGGACTACCTGGAGAAACGGGGTTTTAAATCCGTACTTCTTTCTGGTCACAGCTTGGGAACCCTCAAGGTCGTTTATTACCAAGCCCAGCGGCAAGACCCTCGGGTCAAAGGGATCGTCTTGATGGGGGCGGTGGATTACCACTCTTTTGCTCGGGAAACTGCTGGGGAGCATTTGGAAGAATACTTGGAGGAGGCCAAAGAGATGGTAGCGGTGGGGCGAGGGGAGGAGTTTACCCCCAAAGCTTGGCATTTTTTGACTCTCATGAGCTACCGCTCCTTTTACGATTGGTTCCGGCCCGATTCGCCAGCCAGAATTTTTGAATTCAGCCAGCCCGATTTTGCCTACTCTCAATTACAATCCCTCAAAGTGCCTCTGCTCGTTTTGCAGGGGGAGAAGGATCAGTATTTGCAAAATCCCCAAGCTTCTTTGGCTTTAATTTCCCAACACACCGCAAAGTGCGCCCCAATGCTAATCAAAGGGGCGGATCATTGGTACAGTGGCGGGACCGAGCAGTTGAAGCAGTCTCTTCGCGATTGGCTGGCGCCGTTCTCACCTTAGAGGTGGGGGAAGGCCGCTGCCATAGGCTTTTACACCCGAAGGGTGTAAAAGGTTGATGTGTCAAAGGCGGGGTGGGGAATCGTGGGTGGCAGGTGTTATAGTAAACCCGTTCCTGGATCGGGAATATTGTGCGACACATGATCTTTTGCGCTGAAAAGCTTACGGCGGAGGATATACGAAACCTGAAGGAGCAATTTGGGCCTTATGTTAAGGTCACGGCCGATATTGATAAGGGTTGGGTGGTGATTGGCGGGGAGTTGCACGCTGATGGGGAGAAATTGCTTTTGGAGAAAGGTAGTCAGCAGGATAATATTTGGGGCGGGGGTGTGGATTTGGAGAATAAGCTAGTAGATGCTACGGCCGTGTTAAATCTTCGTCCGAAATTGGGAAATGACAGTATGGAAATCATTGACAGTTCTCGGCGAGAAGCTTTTATTGGGTTAGTTAAGAAAATTTTCGGCGAGTTATGGTCTTAGAAAAAAGTAGTTCTGTCAGTGATGGGGTAGCGGACCTTTATCGCGCGGCTCTGTATTTGGCTAGGGGGTCAGTCAAGTTGGGGGTGATTTTTTTGAAGAAGGCTCAAAAGAAATTACCGGCGAGGTATAAGTTGGGAGGGGCGTTGGACGATCTAGCCCTTCGACCGGAGGATTCCTTCGAGGAGGCCCCCTTATTCTGGGCGGAGAAGATTTTGGATGAGTACACGAGGTTGAAACTTCTTTTACCAAATTTGGTACTGGGAGAATAAAAGAATAAAAAATTGTATTTTTTGCAAATTATCTGGAGACGAAAAGGGCAAGATTTTTGAGAGTCGCTACTTTTATGCTCGGCTGGATTCTTTTCCCGTTTCTCCTGGCCACACTTTAGTTATACCCAAGCGACATGTAGTTAGTCTGACTTCTTTGGATCAGCATGAGTGGCAGGAACTTGGAGACGCGATCAAACGTACCACTCGACTCATTAGCGAAGTTGATTTGGAAGCTATTTATAAGAAGATGCTGGAAAATCCTGTTTCAGACATTTCTTTGCGGTTTTTGGAGAAAGCCCTTGCTCGCCCCCGCCTCAAAACCAAGCCCGGTGCCTATAACTACGGTGTCAACGAAGGTCGGGCTGCCGGGAGAACGGTAGATCATCTTCACCTGCACATCATTCCCAGGTTTGTGGGAGATGTGGCTGATCCGAGGGGAGGGGTAAGATACGTTATCCCCGAGATGGGGAATTATAAGGAGTTGAGGGGTTAGTTTATGGGAGCCAGGAAAAGATATTACCACCGTAAACTTGTCCGGGACGGAATTCCTGAGTTGATCAAGTCAAATGGAGACGAGGCTGAAGTTAAAAAGTTGAGCGAGAAGGAGTACGAGCGGGAGTTAAGGAAAAAGTTAGTCGAGGAGGCCAAAGAGTTGGCCTGGGCACCTCAAGAAGAGTTAGTTAACGAGCTGGCCGACGTTTTAGAGCTGCTAAAAACAATCTCGGCCCAATACGATATAGATTTTCGGGAGGTCGAAAGGTACCGGGTAGAAAAAAGAAGAAAGCGGGGTGGCTTTAGTAAGAAGTTATTTGTGGTTTGGTCAACCGGAAAACCGGGAAAATAAAGCTACTCTCGCCCCCCGAGCGCGCCAAGGGTGTAGTAGCGCAGCGGAGCGATCTCGGGGGTCGATTCTCGTTTCATATGAAATTGACTGTGGTCCCACAAATTTTCCAACTCTTTCCTCAAGCTCTCATCGGCGTTGTTTTTGCCGGCGAAGTAAACAATGCCGGGGAAAGCCCGGAAGTGACGGCCCTGCTGCGGGAGGCGGAAGCATCTTTGGCTAGTCGCCTTGGGAGCGGGCCTGTGGCGGAGCATCCCCGGATTGCCTGCTGGCGAGAAGCTTACCGGCAGTTTGGCGCCAAGCCCAAGGACAACCCCTCCTCCATCGAGAATCTGGCCCGCCGAGTTTTAAAAGGCGAAGCTACACGCCACATTAATAAGCTGGTGGATATTTACAACTATATTTCCTTGGAGCACCTGCTGCCGGTGGGAGGTGAGGATGGGGAGAAGATTGAGGGGGAGGTGGTCTTGACCCTGGCGGGGGAGAACGAGACTCCTGTCAAACTGCTGGGGGAACCCGAGCCGCGCCCACCCTATCCCGGCGAGGTGATTTATAAAGACAAGCAAGGAACGCTTTGCCGTCGCTGGAACTGGAAAGAAGCCGATCGGACCAAGCTGACCGAGCAGACCAAGCAGGCGATCTTAGTGGTGGAAGGCCTGCCGCCGGCGGGTAAAGAGGAGGTTCAGGCGGCCATAGAAGAGCTGGCGGAGTTGGTACAAAAACACTGCCAAGCTCAAGTTACCGTCTTCCTACTTTCTAAAGAGGACAGAGAAGCCCAGGCCTAGTCTTCCTGTTTTTCCACTCCCGAGGTGTACTAGAGGCGTGGTTACGCGGCGAAGCGATCCCGGGGATCATCCCGGGGATCGGGGAAGCAAATTTTCCGCCAGTAGATATTTGACAATCCCCGAAGCCAAAGCTTGGCCGGCCAGGTCTGGCTGGTTGACGATCACTCGGCGATCAGCCGGGCTGGCGAGAAAGCCGGTTTCGAGGATGGCGGCAGCGGTCATCGGATGCACCGCGTGCTCGTAGCGCCACCAGGCAAAGGCATAGTAGCCGCGCATATTACGGCTGATATTGGGATCCTGCACTAGTCCCGTAGCTGGTCCGTAGGCCTCCTCGATAGCTGCCGCTAGTCTTTTAGCCTGCCCGCCAGCGGACTGAGCCGCAGGCGATGGCAGGCGGGCCTGCTCGCTAAAATCTCTCCAAGGGGTAGCCACTTTAAAACCGCTGGTGCGAGAGCTGTCACTGCCGTCGGCGTGAATGGCCACGAAGGCATCGGCCCAGTAATGGGTGGGTACGGTGGCGGGCAGAATATCAACTGTTACTCCTTGTTCTTCCAAGTATTCAGCGGTGGCTTGAGCGATGGCTAGGTTTACCTCCCACTCCACCTTGCCCCCACCCACAGAGCCAGTACTGCCCCGAAGCTGGCTTTGTTCTTCCGGTAGTTCTTCGTTTTGCCAATGACCCACCTGCAGACCCACTCGGGGTGGGCCGTCCGAACGCTGCCAGTTTTGGGCCCAGTCTGGGAGGCGAGGATCGCCTGGTTCCTCGAAAGTGACATCGTAAGGAGGGGCTCCTTCGGCCGGGGAAGGCTTGCTAGAACCTCGTCCGATCCAAAGGACGCTGATAAAGAATACAGCTAGTAAAGCAATTGGCCAGGCTTTTTTCATGGTCATCAACTCTAAAATCGGAAACTGAGAAAGAACTGAAGAAGACTAACGAATGGACCACCCGCCGTCAACGACGAGCATATCGCTTTGGGCGAGAGCGGCTTGATCTTGTACACTCCCGGAGTGTACAGAGGCTGTAGGGGTGCGGTGGGGAAGAGGGAAGGTTGGCAATAAAAAAGCGGCTCTAGGAGTGAGTGGAGCCGCGTGCTAGGTTGATAACGAGTCTGGTTGTTTTCCTGATTCCCTCCCAGTCCCAGATAATACCTTGAAGGGCCGGGTGGTATTTGGCAAAGGCTTCGAATTCTTCTGTGGACACAAAGTATTTGGGTGGGGCGATCACGGCCCTATCCTTCCTCCAGATCCGCAGGTTTTCCAAAGACCAGCCTTCTGGGTTGCCCAGCCACAAGCCGCCTTGGCAAAGCTCCTCTCCTTGCGTGGGCTCCAAGGTAACCAGAAGGAATTGCACCGGTCCCACGGTAGGGTCCAGCAGGCGGAAGTCTTCCACACCCACGACACGCCTGGTTTCTGGGGCACTCATAGGGCTTCCTCCCTTTCTTCCTTCCCTTGGTATTTAGTCTGATAGTGGCGGCAATAATAGCACGAAGGGCCAAAAAAGAAAAACCCGGATGATTTGCTAACGCGGTCCCGGGTTAAGATCGCGCCCAAAAAGTTTCTTTAGCCACTTTTTGGGTCCCGCACCCCCTGACAGAAAAGGGAGCGCCGACTTGCTGTTTGTCGCTCGTTCTCTTCACACAAAAACGGAGGAGAACGAGGGGTTGGCGTTTTGGGCTCGGTCGGAGCTCATCGTCTGAGTTCGAGCTCCCGGGCCTGGGCCGCCGTCAAGAGGACCGGGAACGAGTTGTTCCAGGTCGTCGAGACGAGGCAGCCGCCGTCCTTGAGCCACACTGCCGATCCCGGGACTATTTCGTCCGAGTTCAGAGTGTGGCCCTCGAGGTTGGCGATGGCCATTTCCTCGGCCGAGCCGCGTGACCGCCGGTCCCGGGGAACCGAGACCATTACGGTAACGCTTTTACTCACTTTCTTCCCTCCTTTCTGGCCCCTCGGGCTCTTTGGCCGTAATGGGCTTGAAGTTAAGAAAGCAAGCAGCTAGGCGATAACTCAGCGCCCAGATGCCTACTTTCTGGGGCATAAAAAATCCGGCCTGGGGTAGAGAGCGTAACTAAAGCCCTCGGCCCACTGGCCGGATTTAGAGCTCTCCTCTCTACACCCTCTATTATATCCTATATAGTGAGGAGGGTCAAAGATTGGGTGAGGGGGTTATGGCCGAAGTGCTTTGGCTGATATATAATTTGCCTACCACTCTTAGTGACTATGACTGCCAGAACCAACTACTTAAAAATCCTCTACGACCTTAATCACGATCTAAACTCGGCTCTGGCTTTGGAGGAAGTTTTGGACCGCGTCTGCCGCCAAGCTGCCAAGATCTTTAAAGTGCCGCAGGTGGTGGTCTTTTTGCTGGACTCCGACGGCCAGTCGGCCAAAATTGTGGCCGAAAAAAGGGCGCGCGGTTTGCCTTCCCAACTGGGTACGATCCATCGTTTGGCCGAGCACCCAGTAACGGCCAAAATTATTCGGAAAAAATGGACACTGGAAGTCCCCGATGTGGCCACTACTCGTAGGTTGAGTAAGGAGAGCCGTGGGGCTTTACTAATGCTGGGCATCACTTCTCTTTTGGGCGTCCCCATTTTGTCTCAAGGCGAGGCGGTGGGGATTCTTTTTTTGGACCGGTTGGGGGCCAAAGCGCCCTTTAATCTTGATGAGGTCAAGTTGGCTCAATTAATCGCTGGCGAGGTCGGCGATGTCGTTCGCCGCGGTCAGCTGTTTGCCAAGGTGGAGGATTTGAACGCCCGGCTCCGTCAATTTTCCGAGCAGGCTTGGGGGAAAGAGGTGGTAGAGCAGGGGTTAAAAAAGCCGAAATCTTTGGAGCTCAAAGAAGTGCACAAAGTGGTGGCCTTTGTGGACATTCGCGGTTTTACTAGTTTCACCGAGACTCACCCCCCGGAGCAGGTGGCCGAAACGATAAGAACGATGTACGAGCTGTGCGAGCGAGCCACGGAACACTATGGTGGCCAGCTCAACGAGGTCAAAGGAGACGAAGTTTTGCTTCTGTTTGATGAGCTGGATCCAGCCCTGCGATCCCTCCTGGAGATTCAGGAGGTGGTGGGGAAGTATCTAGCCTCCGTTAAGTTATCCGTCGGCATAGGAGTAAATGAGGGCGAGGTTCTTTTAGGGGTTTTCGGTACTCAGAAGCGCAAAAACTACCGTCTGGTCGGTTCTTTGGTCAACACGGTCAAGGGTTTGGAAAGGCTGGCCAAAAACAACGAGATCTTTGTCCCCAAGGAAGTTTATCTTAAGGCTCGGGACAAGTTTCGCTTTCGCTTGGTGGGGCCGTTGAAGGTGAAAGGAAAAGTTGTTGAAACTTACTGTTTACTATCATCTTGTTCCCAGGAGTAGATCTTCAGGATGTCAAATCTCAAATGGCAGATGTCAAAACCATATGTTAAATGGCAAATCTAGAAGTTTTGGGATTTGACATATAGATTTGAGTTTTGACATTTGAGTTTTGAGTTATGTAATTGGCTGTTTGTAGAATTGCTGTGTTTTAGGCAAGCGTTTTTGCTACAATACCTCCAATGCACATCTTGGTCACCGGCGGCGCCGGGTTTATTGGCTCCCATATCGTGGACGCCTACCTTGAGGCGGGGCACGAGGTAGCGGTTCTGGATAACTTCTCCACCGGCCGGCGGGAAAACCTCAACCCCCAAGCCCAGCTTTACGAAGGCGATCTGCGGGATCGAGAGTTTGTTCAGAAAGTCTTGACCGAGGGGAAGTTTGCCGTGGTGAACCACCACGCGGCTCAGGCTAGCGTCCAAGCTTCTTTACGAGAACCGGCCGAAGATGCGGCCACCAACATCGTGGGGACCATTAACTTACTCCAAGCGGCTCAAGAGCACCAGGTCAAGCATTTTATTTATATCAACACCGGCGGAGCTCTCTACGGCGAAGCCGAGACTCTGCCCACTCCCGAAGATTATCCCTGTGATCCTCTGACTCCCTACGGTCTTTCCAAATTAACTGCCGAAAGCTACTTGCGGATTTTTCACCGAGCTTTTGGTTTACCTTTCACTGTTTTTCGCTACGCCAATATCTACGGTCCCCGCCAGCACCCCAAAGGCGAGGCGGGGGTGGTGGCCATTTTTGCCGAGAGGCTCCTTAAAGGGGAGACTCCGGAAATTTTCAACGATGGCACCAACACCCGAGACTATGTTTATGTTCAAGATGTGGTGGCCGCTAACCTCAAGGCTCTGGCCAAGCCCCTCAACACGGCCCTTAACATTGGTACATCAACCCAAACTTCAGTCAACGCCATTTATGATGTGATCACCAAAATTTTAGGAGTGGAGCTTCCCCGTCAGTATGGTCGCCAGACCATAGAGCAAAAGCACAGTTGCCTGGACTACTCCAAAGCCCAAAAGCTTTTGGGCTGGCAGCCTCAGTACTCTTTAGAACAAGGTCTCCAAGAAACCCTGGCCTCGTACCAGTCCCGGGCTTCCTAAACCCCACCCCTTGACATAAACCTATAAAACTGATAAACCGACTCTAGGTAAAGAAACCTAAATATCTTAGGAAAGAAGAGAGGTTTAAAGAACATGAACAAGAGAATATCGAAAGGAGGCATGAATCATGCCAGGCTAACATTCTTCAAG
>Ga0209164_1000971_pt1 | contig 45737 bp, 42 predicted proteins | sample MTBNYHSulfiMetaG_FD_187458 | JGI IMG/M metagenome (GOLD analysis project Ga0209164, IMG submission 187458) | Enrichment culture microbial communities from rom New York Harbor, USA that are MTBE-degrading - MTBE-NYH (New York Harbor Sulfidogenic)... | ecosystem: Environmental > Aquatic > Marine >... | reverse complement strand
CGGCCAGGATCGCGTGATAGTCAGCGAGATCCCAGGAACGACGCGCGACAGCATCGACGTACGTTTCGAGAAGGGCGGAAAGACCTATGTTGTGGTCGATACTGCGGGGCTTCGAAAGAAGGCCCGGATTGTGAATGATGACCTGGAGTTTTACAGCTTCACGCGCGTGCAGCGTTCGCTCAGGATGTCGGATGTGGCGGTCTTTATGATTGATGCTGCCGTGCCGCTCTCGCAGGTTGATAAGAAGCTCGGGCATATGATCGTCGAGGATTTCAAACCCTGCGTGCTGGTGGTGAACAAATGGGACCTTGCTCGCGACAAGGCTGAGCCTGAAGACTACGGCGATTATCTCGCCAAGATGCTCCCCGGGCTGCAGTTTGCGCCAATAGTGCTTGCCTCGGCAAAAGAAAAGCTTAACATTGATAAAGTACTGGGGCTTGTACGGCAGGTGCACAAGCAGGCGACCACAAAAGTGACGACGCCGAAACTTAACAAAGCGATTGAGCTCATAATGTCGCAGCGCGGCCCGGGCTCAAAGAAGGGCACAGGTGTGCCGAAGGTCTATTACGCGACGCAGGTAGCGGTGCAGCCCGTTACGATAATGATGTTCGTGAACAGGCCCCAGCTCTTCGATGAGAACTACCTCAGATATATGACGGGCCGGCTGCGCGAGATGCTTCCTGTCAAGGAAGTGCCGCTGCGGATAATGGTCAAGGGTCACAGGGCGGGAAGAGATGAGACTCAGAAAGCGGAGCCCAGAACAGGTAGAAAAGTCCACCCGAAAGCCTATAATCGTCTGAAGGATGGCGCACGCAAGAAGTAGACTGATTGCTCTGGAGGCAATATGGACACTCTCATAATGATGGTCGCGAGTTGCGTGGGGTTTCTTGTGGCATACCACACATACGGGCGATGGCTGGCCCGGAGGATATTCAAGCTTGACCCCAATGCGGATGTGCCGTCACGAACGCTCGCTGACGGAGTGGATTATGTGGCGGGTCACAAGGTGGTGGTTTTCGGCCATCACTTTTCATCGATAGCAGGCACCGGCCCGATAGTGGGACCGGCGATAGGCGTAATATGGGGATGGGTCCCTGCGCTGATATGGGTGGTTTTCGGCAGCATAGCAATGGGTGCTGTGCATGACCTTGGTGCGCTTGTGGTATCGGTGAGGAACGAGGGCAGAAGCATATCGGACATCGCGGCCAAATATATCAACAGGCGCGTCCGGATGATGTTTTTCATTATTGTGTTCTTTGCCGTGTGGCAGGTCATAGCCATATTCGGCGTGGTGATCGCAGTGGTCTTTGCGCTATACCCAAGCTCGGTCGGACCCGTCTGGCTGCAGATACCGATAGCGATGGCCCTTGGCTGGGCAATATATAGGAAAGGCTGGAATCTTAAGATAGCGACGGTGTTTGCCGTCCTGGCATTGTATGTGACGATAGTGCTTGGGGCATGGGCCGACACACAGTGGCCTGGCCTGTTGAGTTTTAAGGGCGGCATCAGCATCGGAAGCCTGACAATACCGGGAACTGGAGTCTGGACGATAATCCTGCTGATATACGGATTCATAGCATCGACTATACCCGTGAATATCCTGTTGCAGCCCCGTGACTACATTAATGCATGGCAGCTTTTCCTGATGATGGGCCTGCTTTTCCTTGGAGCGATAGTGTCAGGGCTGGGCGGCAGGATGCCACTGGTGGCGGATGCCGTGAATCTCTCGCCGGCTGGTGCTCCGCCGATATGGCCGTTCCTTTTCGTGACGATCGCATGCGGCGCAATAAGCGGCTTTCATTCCCTGGTGGCCAGCGGCACAAGCCCGAAGCAGTTGTCGAAAGAGACGGACTGCCAGTTCGTTGGCTACGGCTCGATGCTGCTTGAAGGTGTCCTGGCGGTTCTGGTACTTGTCTGTGTGGCCGCGGCCGTAGGCATGGGCGACGGCGGCAGGGAACGGTGGCTGGCGTCATATGGTACCTGGATGGGTGAAAGCGTTGGTCTGCGGGCGAAGCTGAGCCCCGTGGTCGAGGGAGCGATGAACATGCTGGCATCAATCGGGATACCCCAGGCAGCCGGCATAGCGATAATGGGCGTGTTCATCGCGTCGTTTGCAGGAACCACGCTGGATACGGCAGTGAGGATACAGAGATACATCATAACAGAGATAGCAACAGATGCGAGAATACCAATTGTGCCGAATCGATGGGTGGCAACGACGATAGCTGTCGTGACTGCGGCGGTCCTTGCATTCGCCACAGGTGCTAACGGGACTGGTGCGATGATACTATGGCCGCTTTTCGGGACGGCGAATCAGCTTCTGGCGGCGCTCGCATTATTGGTGGTGACAATGTATCTGAAGAAGAAAGGCGGATTGAAGTATCTCGTGACGGCGATACCGTGCGTAGTGATGCTGGTCATAACGGGATGGGCAATGGTTCTGAATGAGATAGATCCCAACACCGGCTTCCTTACGACAAAGAACTGGCTGCTGGCAGTTGTAGGGGCAGCCATGCTCGTACTTGCGGCGTGGATGACGGTTGAGACAGTGATAGTCTTCGGAAAAACGCGTGCCGAGGTGGACCCTCAGGCTGCCTAGATCCTATGAACCAGCCGGGGGCGTGCCAGCGGGTGTGCTACCTGCTGGAACAATCGGCACTAGCTTGAAACGAACCTCGGGAGCGGGGGCCAGGGGTTTTATCTCTCCCTTTTCGACAAAATCCGGTGGAAAGTTGTAAATCAGTCGGCGTGTGATGAAGCCCGCAGCAGTCTTGTCTTTCTCCTCGACCATCAGAAGCAGGTGATATGGCATGGCCTTGTAGGCAGCCTCGGCGCCATCCGTGGCCGAATAGGTAAAACCTGCCATGACCTTCGCCATATCTTCGTCATTTATCTGCACTCGATACTGGCCCTGCAGTGTCGCGCTGAACGAGTAGCCGATTATGGGGGAAATGGCCTTTGACTTCAGCGGTTGATCGCTTCGGAGCTTGATAGCCACGGTCCTGTCGGCGTCTTTCTTCATGCCCGGGGCCAGCTCTATGTATGGCGTTCTCTCGATGGGCTTCTGACGGGCTAGTTCCTCTGACGCAGGGCTGAGCTGGACAAAGGCCACAAGTTTGTCACCGGTCCAGTTCGACGGGACCGGTATCGTTATCTGGTCAGGCTCGATCTTCTCAAAATCGAGTATCTCCAATCCGTTGGTGTCAAGAAGCTTGACTCGCAGAGTCTTCGGCTCAAGCGCCAGGACAGTGACCTCGGCAGCAGGGGGCTCAACGGCTGTGACGGCAAGCCCAAGCATCCTCAGCTCGCTCCATTCCTGGAAAAGCCGCACAAGATCGAGGCTTTGCTTGCCGGGCTGTGTCAGACCAAGCTGACGTGCGTCAAATGTGAAAACGAGCGATTCCCCGCCCGGCTTGAGGCGCCGCTGGAGCTCGGCGATTCTCGCATGCGGACCTGTCAGAGTCAGCCGTACCTCAAGGCTTGTTCGAGAATTCAGCGTGACCCATATGTCCTGCGATGGCATTTCCTTGACTTCGATAGTGGCTGCAATGCCTTCGACTTTCTCATCAAGAGCCAGATCCGCCCAGACCCAGATAAGGACCGTTATGAAGACTACCAGAAGGATCTTATTGACCTTATGAAGCGAGCTGCTCATGAAGAGACACCCTCCGAGGAAAGCGGCCTCCTCTGTGTCTTTCTGAATCTCTCAACAAGAGAAGGCTCCGTCATGGCGATGGTAAGCCTGTTGCGCAGGTCGGAGTCATTGATATTGCGCGTGAGCAAGCCGTTCTCCGCGATGGATATGATGCCGGTTTCTTCCGAGACTACCACGACGATAGCATCCGAGCCGGTGCTTATACCCATTGCCGCGCGGTGTCGCGAACCCAGGTCGATCCTGTCATGCGAGCCTGTCTCGGCCAGGGGAAGCTGCACCCTTGCAGCCACCAAGCGGTCATTTCTGATAACGACAGCCATGTCGTGAAGGGGCGTCCCGGGATAGAAAATCGTGCGGAGCAGCTCCGACGTGACCTGCGCGTCGAGGGCAACGCCGGTGGAGATGAACTCACCCAGCGCGACCTTTCTCTCAATCACCATTATGGCTCCGGTTCGGGAGGAGGAGAAGTCAGAAGTTGCAGTAACTATCTCCTCGATCGTCCTTGTAAGCTGATGTGATGTTCCCCAGAGGAACCTGGGTTGCCCGATACGTATAAGCGCTCGACGGATTTCCGGCTGGAACGCGGCGACCGCGATTATCAAAATGGCTACCAGGAATCGGCTGTATAGGAACTGAAGTCGCTCAAATCCGTAGTGACGTACAAGGAAGCTGAGGATAAGCGAGCCGGTGACAACCAGGAAGATAACACCGCGGAAAAGCCTCTCGCCGCGAGTCCCTTCGAGAAAATTCACAAACCAGTAGACGACGAATCCGATAAGCGCGAGCTCGACGAAGACTTCGATGAGCGGATAGGTGAGAACGCGCTGAAGGTAATCGAAAATCGCATCCACGAATCAACCCCGCTGGTCAAAAGTCAGTCCGCCGTGACGATCAGCGGCGGCGCGCGGAAAAGCAGGTCAGCGTATAGGGTATTCGCTGAGCCTGGAACTCCTGTCCTGCAGCCAGAAGGCGTCCCAGTCATCAACAAACTGCCGCCAACCGATATTGTGCGCGTCTTTGAGCCTCTGCCGGCGCTCGGCATTGGTGTCGGCAACACTTACAACGGCGCCTTCTGTGACCGGGTGAGAAACTGCGGTGACAGCCATGGCGGCAGCAGCACCGCCGACAACAACCGCGGGCTCACCACAACCGGAAGAGAAGATGGCCGATGCACAAACCAGAACAGTGAGTATGATAGCGATAGAAGCTCTCATTTATGGTCCTCTCAGGCCAGGAATTAGTACAACATGCGCTACAGAATAGCCGTCACCCAAGCAGTGTAACAGCAGAGGCTTATGGTGTCAAGGAGTAAGACTTACCGAGGATGCCAAATTGGGCGAGCTGGCCAGAGTCGGACATCTGAGGATATACTAGATAGGGCTCATCCAGACCTTTGCCCATGCCCCGGCATGAACCAGCTATGTCGCCTCCCGAAATAGGTTGACAGCGATTTCATCGTGTCTATAAAATACCTTGCCTCTACGCTTGGAGCGTTCTGATTCCCGTAATATCGCAAGATGTAGAGGGCGGCTGGTTGCCCGCCCCAAAGGCGGACTTATCTTTCTATGACGGCTCTTGCAAGGAAAGGAGAATCGAATGAAGAAACTGGTAGTTATGGCGGTGTGCTTTGCTCTGGCTGGCTCGACCGCGACCGGTGCCGACGGACCCGCGAAATACACATTCGAGATCGGACCCGAGTTCTTCACGCATAAGTACAAGGAACCCGGTCTGATGGAACAGAAGGGCAACTTCTACGGCGTGGCGATGAATGCCGCGACGCACGAAGAATGGATGTGGGCGGCGCAGCTTGAACTGGCCGGCGGCAAGGTTGACTACGATGGCGCATTGGTGGATTTTGACACTGGTGAGACAACACCATACAAGATCAGTGACATCAGTGACTGGATGGTAGAAGGAAGGGTTCTGCTCGGTCCGGAGTTCAGATGGCAGGGCGGATATGGTTCGCCCTATGTGGGTCTGGGCTACAGATGGCTCTGGGACAAAGGCGGCGGCAGAGGCATCGGCGGCTATGACAGAGCTGCCAACTATTTCTACGTGCCTCTCGGGGGAACTGTGACATTTGCGCTCGGCGACGGGTGGTCCCTGTGCCCCACTGCAGAGTATGACTACTTCATCTTCGGTGAACAGATCAGCAAGTTCTCCGACATAGACCCCGGCTTTTCGGATCTTACCAACAGGCAGACCTCTGGACACGGCTGGCGGGCAAGTCTGTCGCTTGAAAAGGACTTCGGGACGTGGGGGCTGAAAGTGCAGCCTTTTGTCAGATACTGGAAAATCGGCAAATCCAAGACGGTTGAGATTGAATATGAAGGCATTGGTCCGATCGGAATAGGGTGGGAGCCCAAAAACGAGACCAGAGAGGCGGGCGTTCAGGTATTCTTCACGTTCTGAGTATATCGTAGCTTGATAGTACGGGGACAGGAGCATTTTTGCTCCTGTCCTCTTTCTTTTGTGGTGACAGAGCAATTCCACGACTTCCACAAGGGGTCTGTCACGAGGTCCGGGCCGCACGCGATATAACAGTCTTATGCTTTCACGCGAGACTAAACGAAAGCAAGTATGACGGCGAACGGTGCCACGGCGAATATCGTTGTCAGGACTATGATAGTTGCGGAGAGCGGAGCATCGCCGCCGAGCTGGTCGGTCATGACATAGGCTGTTATGGCGGTGGGACAGGCCAGCAGCAGAAGCGCTATTCGCATCTGGTCAACAGGCATACCCAGAAGTATGGCCAGGCCCAGCCCCAGCACAGGATTGACGACGATTTTCATCAGTGTCCCGGCAATGGGTGTCGAAAGCCGGCCGGTGACCTTCTCCTGCATGAGCGCTGCGCCGACCGAAAGCAGGGCGAGCGGCAGGGCCATACGACCTATCACATCCATTGTCCGCGCGATGCCCACGGGTATCCTTACCGATGGATGCTGCGTACCGTACGCGGAATTGGTGAACAAGGCGTAAACTATACCGAGAACACAGGAGACGAACAGTGGATTCCTGAACACCTGAACGATGATACGACCAAGAGCGTGCCGGTCAAACTTGTGACGACCCGCAAGGAGCACGATGACAGCCAGTACATTATAGATTGGCACGACTGACGCCAGGACCAGCAGTGTTATCTGCTTGAGGTTGTTGTATTGCGCGGGATCAGAGGATGCCAGCGGTTCAAGGGAATAGACGATTATAGGCAAGCCGAGGTAGGCGAGGTTTCCCCGAAACGCACAATGCACAAAAGCAGAGACGCTTTGAGCGGGCAGCCGCATCAGCCGGCCATACAGGTATGATAGCCCGATGCATGCAAATGTCGCGCTGACAACGACAAGGAACGTGCTGCCAGCCGATTCGAAGCGCGGCGGGCACTTCTGTATCTCGGCGAACAGATAGACAGGCAGGCCGATCCAGTAGACAAGCCTGTTGAGACCTGTGAGAAAATCGACGTAAAAAAAACGGGTTCTGTAGAGAATGGCGCCCAGGACAATGACAAGGAAGACAGGTGCAAGAGTATTCACTATGTTCTGCATCAACGGAATTGTACAGCGGCAGGCCGAGAAGTCAACAAGCAGGAGAGGCGGGCAGCCGCAGGAGGCAGGCGGGGACTGGCAGAAATATGCAACGAGAAGGAAACTGAAGCGGAGTGCTGAGCCGGCAGGTCACCGTCTCAATCAGCGATAGTCTTCCACCCCTGCAGCAGCTCTTCGAGAAGGTCGATGACATCCCTGATCATGGCAGGGTCTTTTTTGACGTTGGCCTCCGCAAGATGATGGATCATAAAGACATAGAGCTTGCGAAGGTTGCCGGCAAGCTCCGCACCCGCCTCGACATTCAGGACGGCATTAAGCTCGTTGATGATATCCTGGGCCTTGTTGATGTAGTAGCCTTTTCCGGCGTAATCCTTCTCTTCGAGCTTCTTTATGGCCAGACGAAGAAACTTGATAGCCCCCTCGTAGAGCATGACGATGAGACGTGAACGCGATTGGGTGAGTATTGCGCTGGTTTTGTATGTTGCGATTCCGTTCACTGGCGACTCCCTTTGGTATCCGTGGTGTTAAGCGGATGGTGGGTGGCCGTCTGGTAACGGCCACCCACGTTATCCGTTGTATGTGCCGAACTATCTAAGGAGCTGCAGGGCCATCTGCGGTATAGCATTGGCCTGGACCAGCATGGATACGCCAGCCTGTGCGAGCACCTGATTCCTGGTCATCTTCGCCATTTCGGTGGCGACGTCGACGTCGGATATACGCGATTCTGCAGCACTCAGGTTCTCCGCCTGAATGTTGAGCACGGCGTATGAGTTCTCGATACGGTTCATCTTGTAGCCGAACGTTGCACGAGCATCGTTCTTGTCGCTTATAGCGGTCGCGATCGCCTCAAGGGCGGAAGCGGCGCTATCGAGGCCAAGGATGTCGATGGAGCCGAGGCCCAGACTTGCCTTGGTCATGCTGACCATGTCAATCGACAGTGTGGTCGTGGAGCCGATGTGTATCGTGGTCGAACCAGTGGCACTGTTGAGCATGCCGATGCCGTTGAAGTCGGTGCTCGTGGCGATACGGTCGATCTCGTTGGCCATTTCCTGGAACTCTGCGTTCATGATGACACGCTGAGCCTGCGAATAGGACCCCGTGGCGGCTTGCTCGGCGAGCTCTCTCATTCTGATGAGCACGTCGTCAATGGTCGCCATGGCACCTTCCATGGTCTGCAGCATACTTATGGCATCCTGTGCGTTTCTGGCACCCTGCTGCAGCACTGCGATGTCAGCACGCATCAGGGCACGCACAGCCAGGCCGGCTGCGTCATCCTTTGCACTGTTGATTCGCAGACCTGATGCGAGCCTCTCGACCGACTTGGCCAAGCCGTCATAGCTCGCGCCCAGGTGCCTCGCGGCATTCTGCGACATGACGTTGTTCTTGATAGCTAGCATTGTGTGGACTCCTTAAAAGTTTACTTGTCACAAATGCGGCCAGGCCGTGGAAGTCTGGGCCGCTCGCTGTTGCGCTACGTCGCAACTATTGTCGAGGGAAAAAGCGCGAACTTGAGAGCGCGTCTGTCACCCGGCGGACAGGGCTGTGAGAGGCCATCATAATAATGGCGGTATCAGTATTGACCGAAGGGGACTAGCGGCGGGCACTCACACCATCTACTGACTTAAATGTATGTGCGACAAGTAGTTATGGCTGAGCCTGGGATTTTGTATGCGAAAAATGGGGCCTGCCGTAAACGTGATGGGGGCGACGTTTGCCAAGGCCTGTCAGATGCCGTTTGCCAGAAGGTTGACGGCAGCCTGCCGAATGAGCTCAAGGTGATCCAGTTGGCCTGCCGCTATAAGGTCTCTGGCCCCCTGGATGGCGGTTGATGAATCGTCAGGGACTGGGAGGGGCACGACTGCCTGGAGATGGCTGTCGACGTCCAGACCCGATGCCTGGCTTGCCGTCAGGATAGCGGGGGGTGCCATCCTGCTGCGCTGGTCATGCAGGTAGTCGTTTGGCTTGCTGCTTCTGATAACATCTATGTGCATGATGAAATCCACATATTATCGGTCGTTGCTGTTCCTGAGGCTGCAATCGTGCACATTTGTCCCATCTGTGGCCTCACGCCTGGAAATCAATCGTGTGGCCGTCAGCGTTCGTTGCGGATTCATCGTCCGCAACATCATCAGCCGGAACGCCTCTACCGGCGTCGTCCTGTGGTTGCTGACGCTGACGACGTCGTTTGTCCTTATCGTTCGTGGCCGGGGTAGTCGATGCGATGTTGTTCAGTGAATCGACCCTGTCGACACTGAATTCGTTAGCGCTCATCGTTCCAGTTCCTCAAACTGGCGGATAACCTGACCAGAGCACTGGAGTGAAGCTGTGAAACCCGCGATTCAGTCACATCAAGTACTGCAGCTATCTCTTTCATGGTCATTTCGCGTTGATAATACAATACTACAACATGTCGCTGAGACTGCGGCAGAGCCTGGATGGCGGCTGCAAGGTGCTCGATCAACTCGGCCTTCTCGAGATTGTGCCCAGGGTTATCGGAGGATGTATCTGTCAGGCAGTCGCCAAGGGCAGGGCCTGTGTCGGCTAGGTTATGTATCGACAGGAAATGCTGAGCCCGCGCCTGCTCGAAGATACGATAGAGTTTGTCCACGGACGTGCCGAGTGAAGCGGCTATCTCCTCGTCCGAGGGAGTGGAACCGGTCTGCTCAATGGACCTGTGGATAATGCTGTTGACCTGTTCAATATTCCGGGAGACGTTCGTCGGAGTGAAGGTCCACGACCGAAGCTCGTCGATGATGGCGCCCCTGATCCTGATATACGCGTAGGTCTTGAACTCGACATCTCTTGAGGGGTCGAAATCCCGGGCGGCTTTGACGAGCCCCATAGTGCCCGCGGAGATGAGGTCCTCGTAGGAGAGACTCGAGTTATTCACATAGCCGGCGATATTCTGTGCCAGCCTGTGCACCAGCGGTAGGAATTCGAGGATGAGCCGCTCCTCGGTGAGCTTTTTCTGTTCCGTTGCATAGGCCTTGAAGGCGTTCCTGGCGTTTGTGACAACCTTCTCGTACACGGGTTCGCCTGCTGCCGGCGGGGCAGTATCCGGCGCCGGTGCTTCCAGCACATCATCAGCAGCGGGCCTTGATGCGGTCATAGGCTCTCTGGTCCTGTACTACATATATAGGTTTATTGCCGAGTCGCTGACCGTTGATACCGGCGGCGTGACAACGCTTGCCGCCTGACTCTCATCCCAGACAACGCCCTCATTCGCGGCAGCCGGACCGGGTGAATTGCTCTGAGACTCGCGGTAGTCAGACATCTGGCCCTGCAGGTCATACTGGCGACTGGAAGAGCCTTCCTGGGGGACCGGATCGGTCGGCAGAACGTCCACGCGACGGACCTGTACTCCTATCTGCTCGAGCGAGCGCACGATGGACGGGACAGACCTCTCGATATCGGCGCGAGTGACAGGGCTCTCGACCTTGAGCACTGCGTTTATCGAGCCGCCATCATCCTCGAGGCGTACGAACACCCGCCCCAGCTCAGGCGGGTTCAGGTTCAGGGTGAGTATCTTGTCAGAGCCAGCCGCCGACCGTATGCCCTCTACGACTTGGCTGGCAAGCATCCTCAACGATAACGCTGACTCGACCGTACTCTGGGCCGTTGCGGACGACTGAGCAGGGGCAGGTACGCTAACCACGGCAGTCTGTTGTACATCAGCCGTCACCGTGTGGGGGTTGTGAAGCCACGCCGCCGAGGTGAGGCTGAATGCTCGTGAGGACTGAGGCGACTGTGCAGCCTGTCCGGAGGGTACGTCCTCGAGAGACTTCGCCGCCCGTCTGGCAGCCATCCTTGCGGCAAGGGCCTCCGCAAGTGCAGGTTTGTTGGGGACCGACGGTGTGTGCACAACCTCGGCATTTGGATTCTCCGACGCCGGCATCTCCGGCACGGCTGCCGGTTCTGGCGCTGCCCCGGTCACCTTGGCACCGTTCTTAAGTGATGGCAGCGACGGGGTTTGCGCAGCGGCAGGTATCGGGTTTGATTTGACGCGAGGTTGCTGCTCACTGGGCTGCTCCGTACCCTCCTCCGCGGCAGACTCTGCTGCCTGTTCGGTCACGGGCGTCTGTGTGGAGACCGGTGTCGTGGGAGTCTGAGGAGCAGCCAGGCTCTCAGGAGTCTCAACCGCAGGCGTCAGGGTGGCTGGCTCGGTGGTAACCGGAGCATTCGCCGCAGCAGATATAAGGCTTTGGTTTGTAATGACTTGCGCTGCCTTCGTCTGCGGCGTCTCGATAGCTGTAGCAACAATCTGCAGGGGCGTCTGCTGGGGCTGGCCAGCCATATCTGTGCTCACCACACCCTGCACCAAGGCCTCCGGCTGCAGCTGCTCTGCTGGCTGGGCGATTTGCGCCATCAGAAGGTCCATGAACTGAACAGGCTGGTCTGCCGTCTTGTCACCGGTCAACTTGCTCTTCGGACCGGGCGGAATGGGGGCAGTCTGTGCTGTGTTGTCGCCTTGGGTAGAAGCCTTCTGCAGAGCTGTCTTCACAGCCTGCGCTGCTGACGGGGCCTTGCCGGGAGCCGGCTTGGCCACTTGAGGCATCACTATCATCTCGGGCATCATATGCTCGGACTCCTTTTCCAGCAAATCATTGCAACACCTGTGCCAGCAACCAGCCAGAAACAACTTCAGATAGTGTAACTGATTGCACAACAGGCACTTACGTTGCTCACAGAACTGGATCCTGGCTGACTTCGTAGGCATTACCCAGAAGGATTTTCCATATCCGGGAGAAGTCTTCCGTAAGGAGTTTGGGCGCTCTGAAGCTGTAGGAAAACTTTGCATATGTATAGATTCCTTGCGCCCAGACTGGCGACAGGCGGGCATCCCAGACACCAGCGAGGGCATCGATCACTGGCACGAGGGTTGCATTGCGGTGAATATGGTCAGAGACTCTGTATACAGGAGCACAAGGATACAGAATGGCGGATAATATACTTAACATCACCGGTTACTTGGAGTCAGCGATAAGGGCAGAGGGGATTCGCCAGAAGGCAATCGCCAGCAACATCGCCAACAGCCAGACCCCCGGCTACCGCCGTGTGGATGTACGCTTCGCCGACATTGTCGCCGATGCGATGGAGGGCCATGCCAACATCGAACCGACCGACATCGAAGGAGAGCTCTTCCAGCCGATGACCACCGCGCCAGACTCAAGGGACAATGACGTGAACTTGGACGCGGAGATTGGCGAGATGGTGAAGAATACACTGTTGCAGAAGACGTATATGAGGCTTCTGGCCCGCAAATATCGTCAGGCTGAGATAGCTATGAATACCGGGAGCCTCGGTTAAGAGCTGAAGGGTACGCAGAATGAAGATAGAAGGCGGAATGTTCGGGCCGGTCGACATTGCCCTTTCCGGCATGAAGGCCCAGACAAAGCAGATGGAAGCTATCGCTTCGAATGTCGCCAATGCCAGGACAACTGACGCGGGCGATGGGCAGCCCTACCGAAGGATTGAAGCCATTATGCGAGCAAACGAGGATGGGATAAGCGGTGTCGAGATAGAGGAGATGACGCAGGACACAGGCGAATTCGAGATGCTGTATGACCCCGGCCACCCGAAAGCAAACGCGCAGGGTTATGTGGCAATGCCAAATGTGAAACTGCCCGTCGAGATGATGAACATGACGCTGGCGAGCCGAACATACCAGGCGAATGCGGCGATAATGAAGCGTTACCAGGAAGTCGTGAATGCGGCCCTAGAGCTGCTTCGGTAAGCGAAAGGACAAGCAATGATAGAGTTCAATCCGAATGTATCAAGTCTTCAGGGAATAGGCGGGAAGCTGCCCGGAGCCGAGAAGGTCACACCGACGCAGGGGCAGAGCTTTGCAAAGGCTGTTGAGAAATATATCGACCAGGTGGACAGCCTTTCGAAAGCCTCCGACTCAAGTGTCGCCGATCTCCTTGCGGGCAAGAATCAGGACATCAACTCCGTGGTGATGGCTGCTGCAAAGGCCGACGCTAGTTTCAAGCTTCTGGTTGGCGTGAGGAACAAACTGCTCGAAGCCTACAAGCAGACAATGAATATGCAAATCTGATGAGCAATGAAGTCAGGGTCAAGAGAGAGTAAGAGAAGATAAGATGGGTTTCATTGAACAGATAATGGCGATATGGAACAAGACGACGCTGGTGCAGCGCGCTCTTGTTCTGGCGTGCCTGCTGGCTTGTGTGATGACCATAGGCGTGCTGACCAGGTGGGCGAGCCGACCTAACTTCGCGTTGCTGTATCAGCAGGTCACGCCCGAGGATGCCGGCAAGATAACAGATAAGCTCAGCGAGATGGGTGTGGCATATGAGCTTCGCGGAAACGGCACGAGCATATATGTGCCTGACGAAAAGGTCCACCAGCTTCGCCTCGACATGGCGAAGCTCGGCCTGCCGGAATCGGGCAATGGCGGCTACAAGATATTCGACGACCAGAAGATCGGCACAAGTCCTTTCGTGCAGGGCGTAAACCTCAACAGGGCGCTCCAGGATGAACTGGCCAGGTCGATCGAGATGATAGAGGGTGTCTCGCAGGCTCGTGTTCACCTCGTGAGGCCTGAGCAGAGTCTGTTCGGCGGACAGAAGGTCAATACAAGCGCATCGGTGGTTCTGAAGCTGTCGGGCAGCGTGCAACTAAGCGCGAGCAACATCGCGGCGATAACGCATCTGGTTGCCGGCAGCGTCGAGAATCTCAAAGCGGAGAACGTGACGATAGTCGATAGCGCAGGACGGCTGCTCTCGAATCCAAAGCAGGATGGAGTAACCGCAGGCGCCAATACTTTTCTTGAGTACAAGGAGAGAGTTGAGGGCGGGCTTTCGAGAAAGGTGGAGGAAATGCTGGCAACCGTGCTGGGACACGGCAGGGCAAGTGTGAGGGTAAGTGCCGAGATTGACATGAAAAGCGAAAGCCTGATGACGGAGAAATACGACCCTCAGAAGGTTGCGACAAAAGAGGAGATAACGAACAAGTCCAAGGCCCAGCAGGCTCAGCAGGCTGCTGCAGATAAGGGAACAGCTGGCGGCAATACCGAGAAGGAAGAGACGACCACTACTGAGTACATGGTTAGCAAGACAGTGACTCAGACCGTTGATGCTCCCGGGAAGATAGTATCAATGTCGGTATCGGCAGTGGTAGACCTTTATCCCGATAAGCCGGCCAAGAACGAAGGCGAGGCTGCTGAAGCCGCAGCGGCAGCCACGGGCGAACTGATAATGTCGGTGGACCAGGTCAAGTCACTCATCAAGAATGCTCTCGGACTCAAGGATGATGTCGATACGATAGAGGTCGTGAACACGAAATTCTACAGGCCTGTCGAGCCTGAAGTAGCCAAAGCCACAGACTGGCCCAAGTACCTTGCGATAGCCAAACAGGCCTCCCTTGGAATCATGGCGTTATGTGCGCTGGTGGCGCTCAAAATGTTCAGCGGTGTCGGCAAGAAGGTTGCGGCGCCGGCTGGGCAGATCCCCGGCGGAGCTGAAATGGTTCAGCAGCTGATGGGCGGCAGCCCTGGTATGAGCGGGCTGCCGGCACCGGGAATGATGAAGGACCAGATACTGCTGGCGCTCCAGCAGAATCCCGATCATGTCAGACGAATGTTCACAAGCTGGGTCCAGGAAAAGGAGTAGCGCCCTGTGATGGACGGTAAGCGAAAAGCCGCGATGTTGCTCATGAGCCTGGATCCCGGCACAGCCGCCGAACTGCTCAAGGGCATGAATGCTAACGCCGTTCACGAAATCGCGGTCGAGGTAGCGTTCCTTGAGGCATCCGGATATAGACCTGATGTGCATAGTGAGACCGTTGTAAAGGACTTCTGCGAGACCCTTACCGGCCGCAAGACCGGCAAGCCTAAGAGCTTTCTCGGCCATATGCTTCACAGCGCCGTCGGCAAGGAGAAGGCTGACGAGATCGCCGCCCAGATACAGAATGTCGTCAGGCAGCGTGACCCGTTCATGAGCATACGTCAAATGCCTGTAGAGACACTTATTGCCGTACTCAAGGGCGAGCATCCACAGGTTGCAGCGAATGTGCTTCTTGAGCTTCCCCTGCAGAAGAGCATGGAAATAGTCGGGATGCTCGACGACGCCGTTCGTACAGATGCGGTGCGCCGCATGACGAATCCGGAGTCCGTACCGTGGGAGGCACGGCAGAAGATAGCGGGGATGGTTGAGAAGAAGATAAAGGCAATGGAGGAAAAGGAGCGGAGCAAACAAAACGCGGCAGCTGTCTCCGCGCCCGCAGCCCAGAAGCGGGAAAGCCCTTTCAGGAAGGTAGCACTTCTTCTGAGGGGGCTTGGCAGGGAGCTGCGCGACGGACTGATAAAGAGCATCCAGCAGAAGGATGCTGAGGCATCAGCGGGGGTCATGGAGCAAATGGTCCTGTGGGAGGACTTGCCCGCTATAGCCGACAGGTCGCTGCAGGATGCGTTGAGGGGTGTTGATGCCAAGCAGCTTGCCACGGCGATGTTCAAGGCCGAAGAGCCGATAGTGCGCAAAATACGGGCCAACATCTCCGAGAGGGCGGCCGCGATGATAGATGAAGAAACCTCCTTTATGAAGGACATTCCAAAGGACGATATTGCCAAGGCACGTGAAGCTGTCGTGACGCTCATCCGGGATCTTAACAACAAGGGGCAGATATCGTTCCAGGAATAGACGGCGATTATGGCTAATGAGTGTGCTGTCAAACTCGATCGCCAGGTGAAGAGCGTTGCTCCGTTGGATACGGCTGTAACAGAAGCTGCGCGCAGGGAGGCCGATGCGCATGCATCGCTGCGCAAGCAGCAGGAAACTGAAGTGCACAGCCTTCGCCTTGCCCGCAAGTCGCTGGAAGCAGCAGCCGAGGCAGTGACGCAGATTCAGAACACAATAGTCACGGGCCAGGCCAGCCAGATCGCGCATCTCGCCGTCGAGATCGCCCGTAAGATATTGCGTTCGCGAGTGGAAGCGAATGACTACAGTATCGAGGCTGTGGTGGAAGAGGCTCTGAAGCAGGCTCCTGCCAGACATGGCGTGACCGTGAAGCTGCACCCCGAGGATCTGGCCACATGCAGAGCAGTCCAGGAGCAGGATGGAAACGGCACGCTGGGAGCAGTCGAGCTGGTGGCAGACGCGAGTATCGGGCGAGCCGAATGCATCATAGAAACGCCAAAAGGTTCGATAGAGTCGTGCATAGATGAGCACCTGGCACGGGTCGAGGAAGCATTGCGGAGTAGTTCACAACAGCGATGACATTGAAACGGGATGCAGCATACAAAGTGCAGTAAAGTCTTGAGATGAGTGTAACGAACACATATGGCACAGACATGACACGCTCGATAAGCTCGGCGACCGGCGGAGCTGTCGACTTTGAGAAACTGTGCACGGTGGTGCGGGATGTTAACCTGCTGGCGTGCAGGGGTTCCGTCGTTCGTGTATCAGGCCTGACGGTGGAGTCGGACGGACCGCCGGTAGGCATAGGCGAAGTGTGCGAGATACACCTTGGTGCCGAGGAGAGGGTGCCGGCCGAAGTGGTCAGCTTCAGGGATGGGCATCTTATTCTGCTGCCTCTGGACAATATAAAAGGAATCGGTCCGGGAAATGCGGTGACAGCGCGCAGCGGGCCGAGATACCTGTCACTTGATGACAGCATTCTTGGCCGCGTGCTGGATGGGCTGGGACTGCCAATCGATGGGAAAGGTCCGCTTAAGGGCTCTTCGAAGAGAGCTATGGATAGCAACGGCCCGGCGCCGCTGTCACGACCGAAGATATGTGAGCCGCTGTCTCTGGGCATCCGTTCGATAGATGGGCTGCTGACCTGCGGCAAAGGACAGAGAGTGGGTATATTCGCGGGCAGCGGCGTGGGAAAGAGCGTGCTGCTCGGTGAAATAGCCAATGACAGTGCAGCGCATGTGAATGTTGTTGCGCTCGTCGGCGAACGGGGACGCGAGGTCCGAGAGTTCCTGGAAGAAGACCTTGGTCCGGAAGGCCTGGCAAAGAGCGTCGTGGTGGTCGCGACATCGGACACGCCGCCGATACAGAGAGTCAAGGCTGCGTTTGTGGCTACAACGATAGCAGAATACTTCAGGGACAAGGGCAGGGATGTGCTGTTCATGATGGATTCTCTGACCCGCTTTGCTCAGGCACAGAGGGAAATAGGACTTGCAGCCGGTGAGCCGCCTGCCACGAAGGGCTATTGCCCGAGTGTGTTCGCGCTCATGCCAAAACTGGTCGAGAGACTGGGACGAGGTGAGAGAGGCAGCATCACGGGCATACTGACTGTGCTGGCCGAGGGCGACGATCTTGGCGACCCCGTGGCCGATAGCGCCAGGTCACTGCTCGACGGCCATATAGTACTTTCGCGCAAGCTTGCCGAGCGCGGCCACTATCCGGCGGTCGATATTCTGCAGAGCGTCAGCAGGCTGATGAATTCGGTAGTTGCAAAGGAACACAGGGAAGCGGCTCAGCGGCTCAGGGAAATATACTCCGTCTATGCCGATGCCGAGGACCTGATAAACATCGGCGCTTTTGCGCCAGGCAGCAATAAGAGGATAGACGGGGCCGTGGCTCTCATAGACAGGGTCAGGGAATTCCTTATACAGCCCGTTGGTGAGAGAACTGAATTCGCCGAGACTGTCCGTCGGCTCAGGCAGATCGATGATGTATGGACGAATCTTCTTACTGATACGGGTATCAGAAAGAAAGACGTAGCGGAGAGGAGACAGTAGCTGCTAGAGATTGCACATGAAGAAGTACACTTGGCGATTGCAGCGTGTTCTAGATGTAAAAGTGAAGCAGGAAGAGGCCAGGAGGGCCGAATTGCTGGCTGTGACGCACAGGCTGCTCGCAGCCAGGCAGGCGGTGATCGTCCAGCAGGCGACGATGCGGCGGATACTGCTGGAGCTCTCGCGAAAAGAGCCGGCAGCCAGGATCGCCGAACAGCCGACCGTGGTGAAGCATATGGCGTTCAGCGATGAAAAGCTGAAGGCCCTGAAAAAAAGCGTGGATGAGATCGAATTTGAGAGAAGAAAAAAGGCCGAAGAGCTTATGGAGGCCCGGAAGTCGCGCAAGGCGATGGAAAAGCTTCGTGAGCGATCGAAGGCTGAATACATCAAAAGGGTAAATGTCGCAGAACAGAAAGAACTGGACGAACTGGCCGGGACCAGATTTGTCCGGAACAGCATTGAGATAGCACAGAACGGACAAACCTGAGAAAAGGGATAGGCCAATAAGGCAAGGAGATATAGCGTGAATCTCAAACAAATACTGATACTAGCGGGCATCGGGCTGGCCTTCTTTCTCGGCTCGCTCATCCTCGGATGGAAGGTCAATGTTCCAGCCTCGGCCACCGCGGGCGAGCCCAACGACACCGACGTTCAAATACCTGTCAGGAGCTACATCAACCCGATGTCAAAAGAGCTCTCCAGCGAAGCCAGGGCCAGCCTGCAAAGCCTCTCGGAAAAGCAGCTCGAGAGCCTCATCTTCGAACTGAGAGAGAAACTCAAGGAAAACAGGCAGAAAGAGCAGGAGCTTGCTGTACAGGAAGAGAGAATCAGGGCTGCTGGCGAAGAAGTGAAGGCCGACCTGGACAGGCTCAGCGGTCTGCGCACAGAGCTGGCAGGGACTATGTCCCAGATAAAGCAGGAACGGGAGGCGCTGGGCAGGGACAGACTCACAATAAAAGCGGCAGAAGCGACCAAACTTCAGCAGATAGCATCGATACACGACAAGATGGATGCGGCCAGCGGCGCGGCACTGCTCCTGAACATGGCGATGAACGACCGACTTGATGATGCGGTGCAGATATTGAACTACATGCAGGAGCGAAATGCAGCCAAGGTACTGGCCGAGCTGGTTGGTAAGGACCCGAAGGTGGCGACAGTTCTCTGTGAAAGACTCAAGAAAGTAAGGGAAGAAAAGCAGTAATATGGATATAGCAACCATCATAGGCATACTGAGCGGCTTTCTTGTCATTGGATGGGCGATAGTTTCCAGTGGCGGCTGGCAGGTCTTTGTTGATGTTCCAAGCCTGCTGATAACTTTCGGTGGCATGCTCTGCTCCACGATGATACATTTCTCCCTGCCCCAGTTCCTCGGCATCTTCTCCGTGGTTCGAAAGACGATTGTCACAAGGCTTCCTATGCCTCAGGACATAATAAAACAGATCGTAAACTATGCCGTGATCAACAGGCGCGAAGGCGCTCTGGCGCTCGAGCAGGAGATGAAGAGGATCAAAGATGCATTCCTGGTGAAATCGCTGGGAATGATAGTGGATGGCCGAAGTGAGGAGAACATACGTGATGTTCTGTTCATGGAGATACAGTATCTCAGGGAAAGGCACGCCAACGGCAAGAAAATACTGGAATTCATGGGCGCATCCGCTCCGGCAATGGGAATGATAGGAACTCTTATTGGTCTGGTGCAGATGTTGCGTTCGATGGATGATCCCTCGAAGATAGGCGGTGCCATGGCCGTAGCCCTGATAACGACTTTCTACGGTGCACTTGCGGCTAATCTCATTTTCATACCGTTGGCAGGCAAACTTGGCCTCTACTCAAAGCAGGAGACGCTTCAGATGGAGATGATAGTGGAGGGTATATGTGGCATTGCCAAGGGCGAAAATCCAACAGTTGTTCGCGAGAAGATGCAGATATTCATAGCGCCAAAGATCAGAGAAGTAGCTAAGGCGGTGGCATAATGGCCAAGAGACTCGCAGCCCAGGAGGAAGGCGCGGCGGAAGGCTGTCCTGAATGGATGATGACATTCAGCGACTGCATGACACTGCTGCTGACGTTCTTCGTTCTGCTGATGACATTCTCTTCGACAAGTGACAAGGGCCTCTACAAGCCTGACCAGATGTCATTCCAGGAAGGTAAGTCGAATGTCTCTGACCACAAATCAAGACAGAATGCCATAGCCCAGCGTGACCAGTCGGTACAGCCTGTTGAGGTGGACATTGGAAGCGAGACGCCGACGCACGTTCAGGCCGTAGAGAAGCTCATAGCCGGAAGCCGGGCCAACCCCAAAGACAACGAGTCATGTTCGAAACGGATATTCCTTGTACCGTCGGAGTCTCTCTTCTACGGCGACAGCAACGTGCTCAGAACTGAAGGCACCTCGACACTTAAGCTGATCGCCGAATACGTCAAATGCGTACAAGCCAGGGTCGTCATCAGTGAGAACGGTCCGGAGATTCCCGGCGATTCCGCAGGACTTCCACGGTCGCTGGCGATCATGAGGTTCCTGGAACAGGAGTGCGGGCTGCAGACCGATAGAATGTGTGTATCGATCTGCGGGACGGCTGGCCCCGCCGCCTACGCCAGCCGGCGCAAGACAGAAATCGCGCTTCTCGAAAGGAGCGTGTACAGGTGAAGCATCTGACTCCGCCCCCTGAAGATAGCAAGCAGGGAGCGCCTGCCTACATAACGACGTTCTCCGATATGGTTACCCTGCTTCTGACCTTCTTTGTTCTGCTGCTGAGCCTTAGCAAGTTGCAGGATGCCGGCCTGATCGCGGCAGCCAGAGATTCCTTTGTGCAGCGTCTTACCAGCCTGGGTCTCAGGGGGGTGCTGTATGGCAGGAACAAGCCCGTCGAATTCGACAAATTCAAGATGCTATACTCGGTCGAAAAGCCCGAGCAGTCAGATGAGAGAACCCTCGATGCCAAAGAGGCCGAGATACAGGAGTTGTATCAAAAGCTGACCAAGACCGTCGATGCACTAACACCACAGGTGATTGGGGCCAAGGTCGCTTACCTGCCCAAGAACATACATTTCGGCCCAGGTCAGATTGAGCTCGACAGCGATCAGAAGGAGTTACTGTCCCGCGACATGGCCAGGCTGGCAGCAGACCTGTCAGAGCGAGATGTAAGAATATATGTCGTCGGCCTGGCCAGAGATGAGCTGACCGAAAAGTCAGGCTGGGTGGTCTCCGCCCAGCGTGCTGAGGCTGTCGCAGCCTGCATGAGAGATATGCTGCCCGAGGGTCTCGGGTGGCAGATCTACTCTTGGGGCGTAGGGGATGGAGGGGAATGGGTCAGCGAGGAGGGCCAAATGGCCAAGGAATCCGACATACTCGTTGCTGTGCTTCGTCAGAAGCAGTAGCCGCTTGGTCGATGAGGCGGAGGTCGGGGCCAGAGGCCTGGTTTTCAAACGAGGGCTGGAGCCTGTACAGTTTTTTGACATAGTATGCGCACACTCCATCGCGCCGTCCAGACCGGGGGGCTCTGGGCGCTCTCTCCAGCGATTCCACGGGCGGGAACGCCGTTTGCACAATGTACGGCAGGTCGGAGTATCTGCGTTTACTGAAAGCAAACAGGATATGAAAAAGACTCAGGCAGTCCTCATCCTAGCAAGCGTCCTTCTCCTGTCCAGCGTGGCCATGTCAGAGGGTACGGCAGGCCCCAATGAGCTTCAGAAAGTGGGGCAGAACACCCTTGACACGTCCGAGGCACTCAAGAAGCTCCTGGCCTCCATGCTTGTGATCATAGTGCTGGGCGGGGCGGCGATATACCTGACCAAAAAAGTCATGCCCAAGGTCAACGCTGCCATGGGCAAGGAGATAAAGGTTATAGAAAGCCTGCGGCTCGGACCCCGAAAGCACCTCTACCTCGTCAGGATCGGCAACAGAAAGCTGCTCGTAGCCGGCGGAGGTGAATCGGTAAACTGCCTTGCGGATGTTACGGAAGCACTCGCCCAGCCGCCCAAGGATGTGCCGGAGGGCCAGAAGAATGCGTAGACCTGCTGTGTACATCATGGCCTGTCTGTTGCTGGGCGGCATCTGTCTGGGCGCCGACGCAGCCGAACAACCGGAGGGTCCGTCCGTCATGCCGAGCGTCGGCGACATGCTCAATGTCATAGACAAAGCCACAACGCCACAGGCCGATACCGAGGCCACCAACTGGTCAGGCCCCATACGCCTGGTGATAGTCTTCACGGCCCTGGCAATACTGCCAAGTCTGCTGGTGATGATGACATCATTCACTCGCATTGTAATAGTCCTGGCATTTGTCAGAAGGGCTCTGACCACACAGACGATACCGCCAAATATCGCGATTGTGGGGCTGGCACTTTTCCTGACGCTCTTCACCATGGCCCCGACATTCTCGCTCATCAATCGCGATGCCATCCAGCCGTATCTGGCCAATCAGGCGGATATGACGACAGCGGGGGCCGCCGCGAGCCGCCACATAAAGGACTTCATGCTGCGCCAGACCAGGCAATCAGACCTGGCCTTGTTCGTACAGATGGCAAAAGTCGGGCCAGTGGCATCGCCGCAGGAGCTTGGCATGCATGTGGTGGTTCCATCATTCATCATCAGTGAATTCAGAACAGCGTTCGAAATGGGATGCGTACTGTTCATCCCGTTCCTGCTGATGGACCTCGTGCTGGCAAGCGTGCTGCTCAGCGCCGGCATGATGATGCTGCCCCCGATGATGATATCGCTGCCGCTCAAGCTGATGCTCTTCATCCTCGTTGATGGATGGAGCCTGCTGGCCAAAAGTCTAAGTCTGAGCTTCAGATAGGGAGACGCCGAACGATGGATGGCAACATGGTCATATATCTTGGCCGGCACATGCTTGAAACAGCTCTTCTTGTGGCGGCTCCGCTGCTGATCGTGTGCATCAGCGTCGGCATAATAGTGTCGATACTTCAGGCGGTTACATCCATAAAGGACATGACCCTGACGATCATCCCGAAGCTTATCGCAATGGCTGCGGCGACCTTGATATTCGGCGGATGGATGCTGGAAGTGCTGCTCAAATTCACTAACGAAATGTTTGGCGTGATGCAGACTATCGGGCACTGAAGTGGAACTGCTGATATCCAGCCTGCTGGGCTTCACACTCGTGCTGACGCGGCTGTCCGCGTTCTTCATCTGCCTGCCCATATTCAATTGGCGTTCCATACCCGGCATAGTAAAGATGTCGCTGGGGCTCTGGATGGCCATATTCTTCGCCTGCGAGCTGACTATGCCCTTCGATGCCAGCCGCGTGACGCCTCTTCAGGCGGGCGTCATGATAGGGTCGGAAATCATCTATGGAGGAGCGATGGGCCTTGCAGCGGCTCTGGTATTCCTGGCGATCAGGGTAGGCGGTTCAATAGCTGATCAGCAGATGGGCTATGCGATGGCCGAAGTGCTCGATCCTCTCAGCGGCGAGCAGGTGGAGCTTATCGCCATGGTCGTGGAAATGCTCTTCATATTGCTGTTCCTGGTGACCGAAGGGCATCACTTGTTCCTGATGATGCTTCAGAAGAGTTATCAGGTATTCCCCATCGGGTCTGTGCCGGATATCAGCATGCTGACAAATATGGTGGTGCAGTCGGGAGCGGTGATGATGACCACCGCGCTCAAGATAACAGCACCCATTCTGGCCATCTTCCTGGTCATGATGGTAGTGCTCGGAGTCCTGGCACGAGTGCTGCCCGATATGAATCTTCTCTTTGAGAGCATGCCCATGAGGGTCGGCACGGGCCTGATAGCGATGACACTGCTCCTACCGCTGATGATCGATTTTGTCAAAGAGTTCTCGATGTGGATGAACAAGCTGATGCCGTTCTGACGCCGGCGACAATCTGTACGGCGGCGAACGGATGTTGCGATACGAACCGAAAGAACCGGTAAATGGCAGAGAAACCTGCATCTGACAAAACTGAACAGCCGACACCGCGGCGTCTGAGGAAGGCGCGGGCGGAGGGCCAGGTGCCGACAAGCATGGAATTGCCGAGCCTGCTCATTCTCGGCGCTATGCTTCTCACGCTGTACCTGACCGGCTCACAGATGATGCAATGGTTTGTAACACAGATGAGAGAGGGGCTCGTATGTGATAGAAGGGTCTTCTCGGACCCGGGCGCTTTTGTTGGCTTCATGAGCGACAAATTCACGTCAGCTTTATGGGTTATAGCTCCTCTGATCATCGGTATTGCTGCAGCCGGGATCGCCGGAAACCTGATCATAAGCGGATGGAATGTTGCTTCCAAGGGAATCAAGCCCCGGCTGGATACGCTCAATCCGGTCAATGGCATCAAACAACTCTTTTCGTCGCGGTCGCTTGTGCACCTGGGTTTGTCAATCGTCAAGCTTGCTTTCATTGGATTCGTCGTCTACTCCTACCTTCGCGGCAGGATCGACGAGCTGGCAGCGCTTAGGTGGACATGGTCTACTGAGCTGATGGCTGCCGTAGGGGGCCTCATCTTTGGTATTGTGGCAAGGATACTGCTCGGTATTCTGGTTATCGCTGTGGCAGATGCTGTGTACCAGAAGTGGAAATACATTCACGAGCTCAAGATGACAAAGCAGGAAGTCAAGGAGGAAAGAAGGCAGGACGAGGGTTCGCCTGAGGTCAAGAGAAGGGTACGCCTCGTACAATTCGAGATGGTACGACGACGCATGATGCAGCAGGTTCCAAAGGCTAACGTGGTACTCGTGAACCCGACACATGTAGCTGTGGCACTGCGCTACGATGCCGGTGAAATGGCTGCTCCCACGGTGGTTGCCAAGGGAGGCGATATACTCGCAGAGAAGATAAAGGAGATCGCGCGAGCCCACGGCGTGCCGATCATAAGAAGAAGGGAGCTTGCCAGGACCATATATGACACTGTAGAAGTTGACCGGCCGATACCGGAAGGTCTGTATGTGGCGGTGGCAGAGATACTCGCAATGATACACAGGCTCCGCAAAAGACGTCAGTAGCAAAGGGATATGAAGATGACAGCAACAGCAGCCTTCCACGCAGAGGCCGTGCAAGGTGTGAACGACAAGCTCACAGGACTTGCCAGGCGTGATTCCATGTTTGCCGTATGCGCAAGCACAGTTCTGCTTGGAGTACTCTTCGGATTACCCGCTCCCGCAGTTGACATCATGCTGATATTCAGTGTGTGCCTGGCTGGAGGTCTGGTTCTGATCGCACTTGGTGCTCGGAGAACGGATGAAATAACAAGTTTTCCAAACCTTGTGATCGGAGCGACCTGCCTGCATCTTGCTACAACCGTAGCCGCAGTACGTAGAGCCGTGCTGAATGATGAACAGACAAGTCGGATAGCCGCGAAGCTGGGAGCGCAGCTCGGAGACCTCTCGAGTTTTGTCTGTGCGGTTGTCTTCCTGTGTGTAGCGGGCGTCGGACTGGTCGCCATACTGGCGGCGGTCCGGTTCATTCGCACCAGAGCCGTGCTGAATCTGGCCATGCTGAATAGCAGCAGGGATCCAGGCGACGCCGAGACGTCGACGCAAGCCAACTTCAACTTGGCAATGGGCTGGGCCGCGAAATACATGGTGCTGGATGCGGCAACATCGCTGGTGCTGCTGTGTGTCGCTGTGGCGGGTTCAGGCACGATCGGTGCGATGAAGACGCTGGCCGCCGACGAAGCGGAACTCAGTCAGGTAGCCGTGGCTGTGGGCGCGGGAATAGGAACGCTGATTCCGGCCATAATGCTCGCAGCCGCCGCCGCAGGACTCATGAGCAAGGATATTGTTGCCTGCAAGGTTGCTTCCCCCGGCTCTGACGCCAGGAATAGCGTGCGAGCGCAGAGGGCCTCATCCACTCCATCAGCCGTGAAAGAGGCAATATTTGACGAACCCAACAGCGTCAAGGCCGAACGCGAGTATCAGAGAATCGCGGATATGCTGCTGGCTGGCGAGGCAAAAGGGGTAAAGGTAATACTTATGGCAGCCCGGAACTCCACCGAGCTTGGTGTCACGTTACCGGTGAACGTTGCCGCAAAAGTGACGCAAAAGAAGCACAGATGCCTGATAGTTGATATGGATGTATCACGAGATGCCGTGGCCAGAGCATTCGATATAAGAGGCAGGGAAGGACCGATCAAAACATGTATCAGGGGGCTGTATGCCTGGGGAGCCCTGAGCTTCTGCAATGGTGCAGCATCGCTCGGAAAGAAGCTCGAAGTTGCCCGGAAGCATTTTGACAAGATCATCGTCTACTGGCCCCGCGCCGGCCAGGGCAACGAGGAGATAGTGCAGAGTGTTGGGGCAGCGATGTTGTGTGGCAAGCGGGGGGGTGAGATGGCTGTGCTTGAAGCGCGACTGGCAAAGAGCGGGTGCATAGTGATGCAATAGGCTGGCTCACTGCGTCAATGCACCGAGCTGCTGCTGGATAAGGCTCAGTGTCTTCTCCAGGCGGGCGAACTTGGCCACCAGACGCTCCTCGGCCGCATCAAGGCGTTTCTGCTCCTGGTCCATCCGGAGCTGCATATCCGATATCCTCGTTTGAAGGTACTTCTCCTCTATCTTGATGGAGCCGGTCGTGCTCTTGAGTATCGTATTCAGGCTGCTGTAGAGGGTACCTGCAAATCCACCCTTGACCCGGACGTTCGCCGTCATTGTCCCCGTCTGAGAAAGGTCAACAGATAGCTGCAGACCATTCTCCGGATAGGCAGGGTAACCCCTTTCATCGAACTCGACGCTGCCGGTTACTACATTGTCCGTCCACGTTGCATCCCGCCACTCTGTCTCCGTGGAGAGCTTGATCCTGGCGCTGGTGATAGCGCCGCCGCTGACAGTCACCTCGACGTTGTAGGTTCCGGCGGTCGTATATGTCGAGTTCGCGCTGTAGAATTTGATGTAGTTTGAATCCGTGGTGCCCGACTTATCTGCGCCGATGACGCTCAGAACGGCGGAATGATCCTCGGCCAGAGCATTATCAAAGGCCGTTGTATCGAATGAGAGCAGGCCGTCCTTGTCGAACGTAAGTCCGATGTGGGCCGCCATGGTGAAATCATCTATGCTCTGGAGGAAACCTGCTGCCTGCATGATTAGCGGGTCGCGTATTGCCTCCCTGATCGATGAAACAGTCCCGTTGCCCATGAATATGCCTGCAACGCGTGTCGATGCGTCATATCCTGAGTTTTCCTTGATGAACTGAGTAACATCGTTATAGCTGTCCACTAGCGTCTGCATCTTGCTCTTCAATGCAGCCGAGTCTCTGTTCACTGTAACGTTCGCTGTGCCTGTATCCTGAAGGTCCAGAGTGACGCCCGGGATGACATCGGTCACCGTATTAGAGCTCCTCGTTATCCAGTCGCCCGCAGGGTAGCCATCTACCCTTATCTGGCAGTCACGTGCCGTCTGAGTCTCCGTGAAATCCGCTTCCGCAAATCCGCTGAGATTCGCCACGATGCTGCCACCCCGTGTCGTCTGCGCCAGAGACGGCAAGCTGAATGTTGAGGAGCCGGTGCCGGCATCGTAAGAAAGCGAGATGGTCATCTGGCTGGTGCCGCAGGTTGTGTCCGTCACTTTTATGACGCCGTTGTCAAGCGTGGCCTTTACCGTACCGCCGAAGGCGTTCTCTATCTCCGACAAAAGATGGCTGACCTTCATGTTGCCGTTGAAAGAGAAATTGTAATTGACGGCCGTCCCATCGTGTTGTGTCCCCTGTATGACGATGGCCTCGGTGCCGGTGAGTGTCCCCGTAAACTGATCGAGGGCCGTAAGCTTGGTCGCCTCGGAGGCGTTGTCTCCGCTTGTTGTCAGGGCCGACGCAGCCTGCCAGAGTTCTGTATTGCTGGCGTTCACGCTTATGCTGTAGTCAGACCCGGCGCTGTTGCCGTTCAGGACAAGGTGATAGCTGTTCGCGTAGTAAAGCAGGCTGGCCGTGACCCCTGGATTGGTGCCATCATTATTGATAAGGCCGACAAGGTCTTCAAGTGTGGTACTGGCCGTAGTCGTTACCACGACCTCCTGATTATTATATGAGTAGATAAACGATCCCGCCCCGACATAATCCTCCGCGTATTCCAGACCGGTCGTGTGCACAAGGCGTTCGGCGGTTGCCAGCTGATTGACCTCGACGGAATGGCTGCCCTCAAATGCCCCTGTCGAAGCGGTCGCGGTAAGAACATCATTGTCGCTGCTACTGACTCGGAAGGATGCAAGCTGCTGGGCACTGGAAAGGGCCTTTGTGGCCGTCCGAAGGGCCACAAGCTTGCTGTCCAGCGTATTCATATTTGTGAGCTTGTCTGAGTACGCGGTCTTCTGGGTACTATAGCTGTTATAGCGGCGCTGCTCGATCGCCATCAGCTGCTTTATCAGCGCGCCCGTATCTATGCCCGTCGAAAGACCTGGCAGAGTGATCGTCGCCATCTCAGGTTCCCATAATATTGCTAAGTCTGTTCAGGGACTCTTTACCATTATCGTCGAAAGAGCACCCTTCCTGAGGCGTTTCAGAGATTTCGCCCGCAGCCGCCGGCAGCACGATCTGGCGGCGCAGCCGCTCGCATTCTCGCAGCAACCCTCGTGGCCTTGTGCTTGAGCTGTCGAGCACCGATGATTCTCTCAAGCTCGACACAGCCCGGTCAAGGGCCTGAAGCGCGCTTGTCGGTTTGCCCGCCGCATGGTAGTTCTTTGCCATGGCCAGAAGCGTCACACCCACTAGACACTTGCTGGAAGCTGCAACTTTATCGGACGGTATCGTAGACCAGTTCACATCCGGGAATAGCTGAGTGTGGTCGAAATCCCGCAGTATCCTGTCTATGACCCTGAAATGCGATTCCGCCTTCGGCTGGTCCATATTCCCGCAGAGGCTGTCCGAGCGGAGTCGCCTCAGGTATAGCGCTGCAGGCAGATGCACAGCCGCCAGCCCGGCCTTTATGAACCTGATCATAAGGTCAAAATCCTCGCCGATCACCAGAGACTCATCATACAGGCCGATCCTCTCGAACATCCTCCTTCTCATGCATCCCCTGGGCTGTATGACCGGATACCCGCACCTGAACATGTCACGTATCAGGCCGTCGTTCGTGCTGTATTCAGGCTGGTCAAGACGACGCCTCTGAACGTCATCCGTATTGATAAGTATCTGGTCGCAATAGGCCAGGTCGGCGCCAGGGTTCTCCTCCAGCAACATCACGTGCCTCGTGATATACTCCATCGCCATCATGTCGTCCGCATCCAGACATATGATGCATTCACCCGAGCTTCGCCGTATCCCTTCATTGCGCGCGCTGGAAGCTCCGCCGTTTGCCTTGTTGACGACCCTGATGCGCGGGTCGACAATTTCCGTCACCCTGCTGCAGGTCCCGTCCGTTGAGCCATCATTAACCACGATGATCTCGAACCGGTCATACGATTGTGCCAGAACACTCACAATGGTCTTCTGGATAAAAGCCTCCGCGTTGTATGCCGGGATAACCACAGAGACAAGCACCTTGTCCTTTCGTGCCAGAAGCTCTGCGGCCCTTGTGTGCATGGTGTGTATCTCTTTCCCAACCGCGGGAGTCTCCGTTATCCGCAGGTCATACAGCGAATCGTACCGCGTGCACCACAGGAAAATGTCTGGCGGGTCCTCCGTGCTGAAGAAATCGCCCGCGAACTGCTTCGCAGCCGGGTTATTATGATTGCTAATCTCGACCTTGAGCTCCTCAATGCATCTCGTTCTGAGCCCCAGCTGATAACAGGTCATAGCCTTCAAAAGGCTGAAGTTCCTCAAACGCTTCGGCAACTCGGGACAGATGCTCTCAGTCCCCGCCAGCCTGCTCAAGCAGCTCGCGTACTCCTTCTTGTTGAAGAAATCCACCGCCTTTCGTGCCCACCCATACAACGTCTCCTCAGGCAAAATCTGAGATTCGAGCTGCCTTATCTGTTCGGCGTATCTCGTCACGAAGTCTGGACATCGACAGGCCTTGAAAAGACCGCTGACATCGCCCGATACTGTCGTTTTCAGCTTTGCACCCAGTTCATCCACCAGGCTGCTTGTCACCTCTCTGAACAGTTTCCTCCTGCTCCTGTGGTCGAAAGTCTGCATGACACCTGTCTGCGATCTGCCGTGCAACCGCCTGAGCATGAGCTTGTCAGCTATATTCACTATTCTCATTCTGCCCGTGTGATGCCAGTAGAGCCCGGCCTTCTCGAGGAAGAACGAGTCAGACGCAAAGAAGTTCTCGTCATAAAGCCCGATTGTGTCGAACAAGCTCTTGCGAATGATAGCGGCGCCGTGAACAAGAGCTGTCTTATGCTCCAGAAGCCTTTCAAGTATCTCCTGTACATCGAGAGTATGCGTCGTAGCCTCCGCAAATCGTATCTCCCGGAATTCATCCGTGAAGCTCAGGTAGCAATGGCCCACGACCCCTATATTGTCATCAGCGGAAATCTCTTCGCACAGCCGCTCAAGCTTGGTGGGCAGCATTATGTCATCTGCATCGTGTACGACGACGAAATCGGCCGATGTTCTTTCAATGGCGTAATTGCGTCGGACATAGGGTCCTCTATTATCATCGAAGTACACAGCCGTGATCCTTTTATCCATGGCTGCATACTTCTCGATAATGGTGCGTGTCGCGTCGGTGCTGTGGTCATCCAGCAGCCAGAGCTCCCAGTCGGGCATGCTCTGTGACAGCACGCTCTCTATCGATTCAGCCAGGAAATCCTCGCAGTTGTGACATGCGGTTATCACGGCCACTCGCGGATGCTGGCCGCGCGGCTGCAGCGCGACAGCCTTTGGCCGGCCCGTCAGCAGCGAACCAAGAATAGCTTCAAGTCTTGGCCCGACAGCCGCAGGGCTGTACTCGGCCGTGAACTTATTCACCATCGCGCTCTTGAGCTCATGCCATCTGCAACTGTCGTTCATCAGCGTCACACACTGCCGCGCGAATTCAGCCGCATCATCGGATATGTAACAATCGATGCCGTTTCGGAATTCGAAACCTTCCGCGCCCACCGTGGTCGTAACGAAAGGTGTCCCTGCGGCAGCTGCAGTGCCGAGCTTGCCTTTCATTCCCGCCCCATACAGCATCGGACACACCAGCACCCTGTACGCCGATACGGCCTCCTCAGCGTTCCTCACATATCCGATCACCTTCACTCCGGGGTTAGCTTCCAGCTCCTCCTTGAAAAGGCCGTTGTTGAAGCCCATCACGTGGAACTCGGTGCCGGGGTCCTCTCTGAGTATGACGGGCCATACCTCGCTGATAAACCATTTCACAGCATCGGCGTTGTGGTTTATCTGAAGCGAGCCGATGAAGCAGATGTGCTGCCTGTTCTCGAACTCCGGCGTCTCCTCAAGCGGCAGGTGAATATTAGGTATCACGCTGCACTGGCAGCCGTCTATCGCCGAGCTTATATTCTCAGCTTCGTCCGCCGTCACAGTGACTATCCTGTCCGCCATCGGATACGCCAGCTTCTCCAGTCTGGCGAATTCCTGCGCCAGCACCATATCAGTCTGGTTGCCCGACGTCTCGTACTTGCGCAGATACTTCTTGCAGTGATAGTCCATCGTATCGATGACGACCCGGATCTCGGGATGCGTCTCTTTGACCCATTTTGTGAATCGATATGCCGAATCAAGCGAGTTCGGGTCCCACAGATTCGTCACCCAGACGATATCGGGCTTCCTCTTCGCAAAATGGACATGTCCGATGAGGGTCGCGCCGTCGCCTGGCAATCTGGTTACATCGAGCTGGTGCTGCCACTCCTTTATATAGCGCGCATCGCTCGCCGTGTCACTGTAATAGACCAGTTCCACGCTGTGGCCCGCCTCGACGAATAGCTTGAGGATATGATGCACCCTCACATTTGAGCTGCCCACATCGTATCTGGGCAGCCGCGGACTTATGACCATGATGCGCATTCTGCCGTCTTCGGCATGCTCCTCCTCGGCGAGCAGATCCCCAGATATGTCCCCATTGTTGCCGACCAGCGCGACAGTTGACCCCATCTTTGTGGCGCCCGTGTGAGCCGCAGCCTCCTCCTCCAGGTAACCCTTGAGCAGATATCCCCTGAAACACCTTGCCCATATCCTGTATAGATTGTTTCCGAGAGGGTCCTTCTCTTCGGGTATCGTATCCTGGTCAGCCGATAGAAGTGCCTCCACTGCATGCAGGTCGGCAAGGTTCTGTGCATAATGCCGCCTGTACTCCTCGTGCACGTGTGCCAGACCATAGCGCTTACGCACGAGGTCTGGATGCTTTGCAGCAAGGTGGAAGAGAGCCCTGCCCTGTTTGATGCGGCGGGCGCAGAAATCCTCGAAGGTCATGCTTCGAAGCACGAATTTCCTCGCGTTCGAGTTATAGAGAACCTTCACGCCGCGTTCGACTATCCGGCATACCAGATCAGTATCTTCGTATCCATATTTGAATCGCTCGTCGAAAGGCCCCTCGATACTCTTTAGCAGCGACGTCTTTGCGGATATCTGGCCTCCCCACCATTTCCACGGCTCATAGAGAGTGCCATGGTTCATCCTGTCATAGCCGAAATAGTGACCGCCCGGCCCTGTGATATAATGCATAAGCGGAGTTATGGTCAGGCTCTTGTGCCAGGACCAGTGCCCGAGCACGGCTATGTTCTCATCGGGATTCTCGTGGTGGCTCCTGATGTGTTCAGCTACAACCTCACTATCTGGCAGGTCATCGTCATCATGGAAGAGAATAATGCTGCCGCTGGCCGCCCTGATCCCCGTATTGCGCGCCGCTGCCAGACCCGCGTTGGCCTGGTGGATATAGCGGACGTTGACTCTATCTGAGAAAGACTCGACCATCTCTCTGACAGGCGGCTCTGAGCCGTCATCAACGACAATTAGCTCCCATTGGCTCCGCGGGGCCGTCTGCTCGGCAAAGCCTTCAAGCACGATCTTGAGCATCTCAGGCCTGTTGCACGTTGTAAGTACTACCGACGCCTCCGGCTTCACGGACTCAAAGGTCCTCTGTTGCCTCGTCGAGAAGAGCTTTATATCGTCGAAGTCAGGCAGGTAGTAGCCCAGCTCAAGATGTTCCCGGATATCGCTTATCTTGCGGCCGTCAATTGTCTCGTCACCGCCGAAATCGGCCACTCGCGAAACAGTCCAGAAATGTCGCACGCTGTTGTTGACAAGCCCCGAGCGAGGAGGCTTGGCCCCGTCATTGCCATGCGGCACGGTGACGATAGGCAGCCCATGCAGCCTGCAGTCCCAAGTTATCAAAGCCGCCGCATCCCATACGGGCCACTGCGTCCGGAAGTCGATCTGGAACGTCGAGCCGATGCGCTGCTGGTCGATCACCATAAACGAAGGATGCACCGTCGGCGCAAGTATCGTGTTCTTATCAGGGAATCTGTAAGGCCCGATTATGGCAACGTCGGATGTTCTCGGCACTCTGACCAGCTCATCCACCCAGCCATCCTTGATTCCGATGGCATCGCTGTCAACGGTCGCGATGAACCTGATATCCCTGACCAGGTCAAGCGCCACCTGCAGGCCATCACCATGTCTTGTAACGCCGGTATCGTGCCAGACATCCGCAAGACCCTCCGACATGACATAGCGCCTGAAGTTGCTCATGTCGCGGGTCGAATTGTTGATGGCATAGACAATATGGTCGCAACCCGCCTTCATCCTTATGGACTTCAGGCAAAGCTCCGTGAATCTCGTCTCGTTATAAATGGGGACCATAACGGCCACGGTGTCACGATACTTGCTGGGCCATTCGATGTCGTTTCGGTCCATCTTGAGATGCCACAGGCTCTGCAGCAGCGAGACTATCCATGGTATCCTGTCTCCTTCCACTGTCGCCTGCCAGATATATGCTGTAACCTCGTCATAGTTGGCGAATGCCAGACCCGATGAGAAATACTCCTCCAGCGCATCAGCCAGAACGCGTGAATAGATACTGCTGCCCTGAGAAGCAGCATACTGCCGATAGAGGTCCACCTCCCGCCGGATCTGCGGCCCATACTGGATGAGATACTCGAAGACTTTCTTGGCGCGGTCGGCCCGGTTTATCAGGTAGGGCATGTACTGCAGCCGCGTCGGTCCGCCTGTGATGGCCGGTGGATTGGCTGCAGCAGAAAACTCGCGTATTGAGCGCAACTCTGGCTGCGCTAGTTCGGTTTCCAGCCGCTGACGGATGTCTGCGACTCTGTGACCGTCCAGCATCTCGTTATCATCAAGGTCCACGATGCGCGATGTGTACCAGAAATGACGGACAGCCCTGTCAATGAGCGTCGAGCATTCGGCACAATCACCATTGTATTCGTGGGGTACTGTAATGATTGGCAGCAAGTGCGCCTTGCAGTCCCACGTCACCAACCCTCCTACATCCCAGAACGGCCACTGGCTGCGAAAATCGAGCTGAAATGTATTGCCGATTCGCTTCCGGTCAATGACCATGCAGCATGGATGTATCGCCTGCCCGATAACGGTATTCTGCCCGGGCTCTCTGAGAGGACCTGTTATGGCGCCATCTGCCGAAGTGAGCTTATCGATCAGGCTGCCAAGCCAGCCGGCCTTTATACCCACAGCATCGCTATCGAGCGTCGCCACATAACGGAACTTCGCCAGGTAGCCCAGCGCCTTCTGCAGACCCAGACCGTGATGCGTCAGGCCTGTGTCCATCCAGGCGTCTGCCAGGCCATGTTCCGTGACAAACTGCCGGAACTGCGACACGTCTTTGGTCGAGTTATTGACAACTATAAGGCAATGAGGGAATCCTGCGTGCATCCGGACCGACTTCAGGGCAAGCTCGCAGAACCGGGTCTCGTTGTACAGCGAAACCAGAACTGCGGCTTTATCAGCAAGCTTCTCCGGCAGGGGCGCCGCCTGAGGGGCATCCTCCTTCAGATGCCAGATGCTCTGCAGAAGCGACACTATCCACGGCGCCTTCGACCCATCAAGATGGATACCGGATACATAGTCCTTTGCCTGCTCGACGGTCCCAAGGCTGATTTGAGAATCAAGGTACTCTCTCAGAGACTCCGCCAGCAGACGCTCGTAGAAGCGAGTCTCGTTCGTGCGGGCATAGCCCAGGAACATCTCGACCTCGCCCCTGAGCTGTGACGCATGTGCAGCTATATAAGGAAAGGTGTCTTTGACGGAGGCGGACGCCTGCACAAGACCCATCAGGGCAGTGAAATCGCCTTGTTCTGAAGGCTTATTCATTGCGAACTCCGTACGACTTGTTCAGGCTGCGCTTATGACGCGTCGCAGCCAGCTCCGTCGCCACATGCTCTTTTCTGGCTGTGAGTATCAGTATCATCTGTTCATGCAGCTGGCGGATCTTCTCCATATGTTGGGCCGGAAGTCTCTTACCCGCAGCCGACACCTCAGCTGCTATATTCAGGATCTGCCCACCCTTTTCCTCAACAGCCGAAAGGTCATTTTGCAGGAGCAGATCGTGCTGCTCCTGAAGCAGCCTGTCCAGTTGTTCGAGTATCTCTGCCGGTTTTTCTTCCCGTTCAGACATTGGTGCCGGCCCCGCTGTTCACCGCCTGTGATAGCTTGTTCTCAACCTCCTCCAGCAGATTCGCGGCGTCGGCGTTCTCCGGTGCCAGCACCAGCACATCCCTCAACAGTTTCTGTGATTTCAGAAGTGCCCCGTCTTTCATATAGAGAGTTGCAAGACAGAACATCACTGCCGTGTCTCCCGGATGCATCTCCAGGTAGGCTTCCAGGTAGAATATCACTCTTGCGAACGACCCCATCTGGCACGAAGACTGGAAAAGACCAAGCAGAGCTGTCAGATTGTCGGGGTCTATGTCAAGGCTGCGCAGATAGTTTTCCTGTGCAGCGGCGAAATCCTTCTTCACCTGGCAGGCCATCCCCAGCCCGCACCATGCCTTTGCGCATCTGCTCTCAAGGCGTATCGCTACTTTGAATGCGATCTCGGCATTGGCGACATCCTCATTCTGGAGTGACACAACGCCCAGACCCACGTACGGTTCGGCACGGTCGGGCTCGAGGTCGGCAGCCTGTTCGTAGCACTCTTTCGCCGCCGATGTATCGCCGACTGTCGCATGGCAGTCGCCAAGCTCGATGAGCACGTCGTATCGTTGTGTGAGCTTATCGCCTTGTGTCGGCGTGTTGTGGGTCAGGTCCATATCGTGTGCTTCCCTTCAAGTATGTCACGCGCTTTTTCCAGCAGGCCTATCGCAGACTGACAATCCCCGGATGCCTTCCTTCCGAGTGCCTCCGTACGAAGTGAATCGACGGTCGGCCTCCGCTGATTCGCACGTAAGGCGAACTCGATAGCTGCCGAAACCTTGCCTGCCTTTCTCATTGCTTCAGCGGTCAGAGTGTCCATCCAGAGCCTGTTGCCGAAGCTGCCTGCTGCGTACTGGTAAGACTGGGCGGCGCCGAGCCAGTCACCATTTGCATCTGCCCGGCGTCCTTCGTTGTAGGCATCATCGAATCTGAACGGCATCTCATCGATGCGCGGCTTGCGACATGAGATGCCGGCCGCCTTAAGCCCATCCCGCAGGCCCATCTCAGGCCCTGCTGCGCGGGCGGCACGCAGATGCTCGGGCGTCATCACGGCTGACCACGCCGCCTCAGTCGAGCTGTCCAGCTCGAACGCAAGGCGCGGGTCAAACGTGTTCATAAGCGGCCAGAGTGACTTTTCCAACCACATCTGACCTATCTCAAGGCCTGATGGGACGATTGTGATATAGTCCGCCTCACACGCAGCCGCCGCAGCATCCACCCTCTGTAGAAATGTTGCCCCCTCCGGCACAGTCACACGCCTCAGGTTCGGCATGTCGGTGTTAAGGAGTGCCAGCTCTCGCGGCGTCCACGGCAGATAGACCATGCAAGGATGACATGTCCACATCCATATATTCCGCAGCGCCGCTGCCGCAGCCTCATCTACTCGAGACGGTACGAAGATGATTCCAAGGTCCTTCACCCTGCTCCACGGCTTTGCCGGCCGGGATGTGCGAATGGTCAGCACGTTCCTGAGATAATCGCCCCTGTCTTTGCGACGCTGGACGGATATCCTGTCGCACTCGCTCACCGGAGCGTAGAACTCTCCTGTGATATCGTACACGTGCTTGAAGTCGCAGAAGAAAGCCAGCCGCCGTGTCATGTCCCAGTCTATCATCACGTTCAGCGTCTCGTTATAGAGGCCCGTCTTCTCGAAGAGGTCGCGTCGGTGCATCAGGCTGACATGCAGCACGTGGTTCATGTGCATCATCAGGAAGCGGTCAAAATCCCGGCTCACCTCCACCTTCTTGGCGACCACTGTCCTTGTTCCATCCTCCTTGACCCGGCAGTAGCTCTTGTAGAGATCGCTGTAGGCCACCCCCTCCGAGTCATTCTCAAGGGCTGCCACCAGGGTGGATACATGATTCGGATACCAGATATCATCGTCATCGAGATACGCCACATACTTGCCCTCTGACCGGGCAATAGCCTCATTAAGTGACGCAGCCTTGCCTCGGTTCTCCCGCCTGTTGATGAGCTTGATCCGGGGGTCATCGAAGGATGCCACTATATCGCTGATATCCTCGCCGCCATCGTTGATGACAAAGACCTCGATATTCCGATATGTCTGGGCCAGAACAGACGCAATTGCGACGGGCAGATACCTGCGCCTGTTGAAGGTCGGCATCATCACACTTACAAGCGGACCCGGATTGTCTAGAGTGCAGCTGGACACTGGCTGGGTGACCCTCTCATACCATCACCTGGCTATCTACCAGTTCTCTCTCAAAATCTACAAAGGTTCTACCGATCATCTCCAGTTGTCTACTCAGAGGATACCTCTCTTCCACGTACTTCCGATACTTTGCAGGCTCATAGGGCTGTTCCGTGATGTGGCGGCAGAAGTCCTCCGAGATGTTGAATACGTATTCCGCCGGAATTATCTCCTCCACCCCCGGGAATCTGTGCACCACCGGCCGCAACCCCCGGGCCATTCCCTCAAGGACCCCCAAGCCCTGGCTCTCCCCGATGCTGGCCGAGGCTATGTAGTGCTTATCAGTAAGCCAGGACGCGATATCCTCCTGCCAGCCGTCAAAATGCACCACATCCTGTAGCCCCAATGCTCCCACCATATCCACAACATATTGTTCAAGCATCGCATCCTGGAACGTCCCTGCATAGAAAAGGTGATAGCCGGGATCGATATAGTGCAGTTTCTGCATGCATTGCAGCAGCAGCATCGGATTCTTGCGCATGTTCAGATACCCGATGCACGCGATATTCTTGCCGCGAGGCCGGTCCGCAAACGCATAGCGGCTCAGGTCGATGCCATTGGGAACGGTCAGGATGGTTGTTCGACGCTCAATATCGGGCACTTTTTTCGTCAAGGCAGACTTTACCGCGCTATTTCCGACGAGAACGAGCTTCTCGACGGTATTCCAGTTTACCTGCCCAGGCCACTCCTCGTAAGCCTCGAAGCGGTGCAGACGGACAACCATCTTGCAGACCTTCTCCATCCGCGAGGCCTTGACAGCCATATCGGTGCACCACTCAAACCAGGATATGTCACTCCACTGCATCAGTTTATACATTTCGTCAACGGTGTCGCTCTCGAAGACCTTGACCAGATATCGCTGGCTGGTGAATGCCAGTATGTCCTTGAGGAACTTGGTGTCGTTTCCCATGCCACAGAAGAACGCTATTTTCGGACGTTGGCTGCGGATGACCTCTATCATCGGGTGGAGAACCTCTTGGTTCGGTGCGATCTGCAGGGAATGCAGCAGCATCTCAATAGCCCCTGCAAGATCCCCCCTGTCAATAAAGGCATTGGCTACACGGTTGAGAAGGTCCGCTGTCAGCAGCTTCAGTGCCCCCATCCGTGGCAGCAGCTCCACGAGTTTCTCGAGTTTGCCTGCCGCCAGATACACCTCGACAAGGTTCCATATCACTTCGGCGCTGGAGGGCTGCAGGGCAAGAGCCCGTTCCAGGCACGATGCAGCCTCCTCAAACCTGCCCAGACAGTACAGCACAGCCCCAGTGTCATTGATGGCCTGGACGTCATGGGGGTTTGCGCTGACATGCTGCATGAGAGGTACGAGGGCCTCGGCGTGTCTGCCGGCCTCCACGAGGGCCATTCCCTGCAGGTAGGCAGAACCTGACTCGGTGTTCATATATTATCTCCTGTGTCCAGACAGCTTTCCTGTTCCGGTGTGACCACTATCAGTGCAAATGTCGTGCCTATGGTACGAGGGGCTTTTGCCAGATATCTTCAGGGCCGGACGGCAGCGGCTGTATAAATATCGAACAACGACCCCGGCAGAGCGCGCGGAGGTTTATTCAATGTAGTCCAGAAGGGACTTGGACAGTGTCTTTGCAGCGACAGACATCGACATCTCGTAGAGCAGCTGGTATTTTGACAGGTCGATGGCAACCTGAGCGACATCTGCATCCTGCAGCTGGGCAGTACGGTCCACAGCAGTGTCGGAGATCCTCTGGAGACCGTCCTTGAGTGAGGTAAGGCCGTTGATCTTCGAGCCTGCCAAGACCGAGCTTTTCACCACGTACTGCTGCACCTCGTCTATTACCTCTGCAGCCCGCGCCTGGAGCTGACTGATCTTAGCGGCATCCCCCGAAAGGAGAGCGTCGCGGAGACCTATAAGAGTGCTGAATACATCGGCTGTGCCTGACATCTGTACGAGATCAGTTCCCTCGTGCGTGATGGCCGAGGTATTAACATAGAAGACCTTGCCTGTGCGGGAGTCGGTTACAGCCTGATTCGCTGAACCATCTGCAGTTATGTAGCTCAGTCCGCCGTCGATGGACAGCTTATAGTCAGTCCCATCGCGGACCACATCCAGCCATATCATACCAGTTGCCGTTGATGTACCGGTGCCCGCCGAAACTCCGGTGCCGTCGGTTGGGAAAACGGGCTGGGCCGTTGAGCAGCCTCCGAATGCGGTCTGGCCGACCATGACACCCGAGGCCTGAACACCGGGGGCAACTTCCACATTCCGGGCCTCGGAGCTGCCGGTGTATGTTACCGATGTGATCTTTCCACCCGAACGCTCGACAGTATAGGCCGGGGAACCGGTGGCGGAGCCTGCAAAGATGTAGTGGCCCATTCTCTGTGTGTTGGCAAGGGCGACAATCTCTTGCAGCAATTCGTCTATCTCCCCGGCAGTCAGCTGCCGCTGACTTTCCGACAGGAGACCGCTGACCGCCTGCGTCATCACACGCTCGACTTCCGCCAGACTATTGGCTATCGAGTCTATTGCTGTGCTGCAGATGGACAGGGAGTCGCTGATATCGTCAATCGCCAGGAACCAGTTCTCCATGGAACGGGTCTGCGAATCAATGGCAAGTATCTCACGGGCTGCCGAGGGGTCATCTGATACACGATTGATGCGCGAGCCCGTCGCTGCCTGCTCCTGCAGGATAATCAGGGCCCTCATCTGCGTCCTGAGGGCGAAGGTCACCTGGTCATATGAGCCTACAAGTGATGTTGCCATCGGCGAAATCCCTTCAGAGCAGCCTCATTACTTCATCCATAGAAGACTGTACAGTATTCAGATATCTTGCAGCGGCCTGGAACATACGCTCGAAGATCAGCATCTGAGCCGCCTCGTCATTGACATCCACGCCGCTGCGATCCTCTCGCTGTGTCTTCAGGTTCTGAGTCACGGTGTCAATGTTGTCAGCACGCAGCTGTTTAAGCGAGACGTCTCTGCCAATATCAGTCACGAGCTCCTGATAATAATCTCTGATAGACAGGCCACCGAGGTCATCGTTCACCTGGCTGCCTACCTGCCCGAGTCGCAGCGCATTGGCATTGTCTGTGAGGTCCGCTCCGAGAGAGACCGCTATCCTGGATGGTGAATCGCTCACAAACGAGCTTACTGCGATATCACGGGCATTGGTTCCGCTGAAGAAGGTGTTCAGCCCTGCGGCTGCCAGGAAGCCGGAGCTGTCCGAATTCGCTATCATCTGAGCAGTGAAGGCGTCAGTATCATTCAAAGTGCCGGGGCCGAATGCCACTTTTATCCCTTCTGCTACATCAAGGGCCTGGCCTGCCGTATAGCCGTTCCCTACATTCAGCACGGCGAGAACATTGCCATCCGAGTCAGTGACCTGGACGCTCAGGCTGTCACTGTTACCTACCTGGCCGGTCCCCACGATGGTGAAAGTCCAGTTATCATTCTGCGAGCCCGAGTAAATGCCCGATAGCACGGGCGAACATGTACCTGTCAGCGTGCCTGGTGCGGGCGAGATGACCGCCGGAAGGAAATCAAAGGAGTAGCCGCTTTCGCTGGTTATGTGAAGGCGTCCCATCTCGACCCGAGCGTCAATTCCGGAGACGGCGTCGAATTTTGCAGCCATTGTACTTAGCGTATCACTGGATGCATCTACTGAGATCATTGTCCTTGTGGCTTCGCCCGTTGCTGAATTCGTCACACGAACATATATCTGCCCATTTGCTACAGGAGGCTGAATCTCAGAGAGTGTCTCGACAGTCAGCGACGTACCGACAAGGTCGGTAAATGAGCCGCTCTCACCGAGACCCTGAACATGGTAACGATTGACGCTGCTTATAATTGACTGAGCGAGCCTGTCGAGGTTGTCTGTGATCGCAGCGATAGATGTATTGTTCAGGCTGAAGCAGGCGCCAAGCTGTCCGCCCTCGAGCTCGGTTGTGAAGACGGTGGTGCCGACCGGCGCGATGCCCAGAAGACCGCTGCGCTGTAGTGCCACTTCCACATGCTGAACTGCACTATCGACCACAAGCCATCCGCCGCCGATGCTGATATCAACTGAACCACCTTCTCTCTCAATAGTTGTTATTCCGACAAGCTTCGCCAGGTCGTTTATACGTGCGTCCCTCTGATCCTTCAGATTGTTGGCGGAGCCGCCGTTGATTGTGATATCCCGTATCTGCGAGTTCAGATCCGCGATCTGGTTGGCCAGCTCGTTTACCTCATCAACTATGACAGATGCCTTTTGAACTATTGAGGTACTTAGGTCGCCGAGGAACGTACCGAGCGTGCGAAACTGAACAGCCATCGATTCGCCTGTTCTGACTACCTGAGTCTGCAGATGAACGGCCAATGGATCGCCCGAAAGGCTGTTCATCGCGTTGAAGAAATCATCGATTGCCGCATTCAAGCCGTCTGCGCTGCCGAGTTCTCCGAAAGCTGCTTCTATCGAACTCAGGGTGTTCAGCTCAGTCTCTGCCTGGCCGGAAAGCGAGCACTGCCGTGTCAGTTGCTTCTCCAGAGCGCTATCGATCATCCTTGTAATGTCCGTGACATTTACCCCCCCGCCCAGCAGGAAACCGTTACTCTCGCTTGAATAGGCTGGCAGGAACTCGATTCTCTGGCGATGATAACCCTCAGTCGCTGCGTTGGCGATGTTATTGCCCGCGATGTCGAGCCCGGCTTGTGCCGCTCTGAGAGCCCCAAGTGCTATTGACATGCTATCCATGCATCGTCTGCCTTACCAGTCAGTATCTCAGATTCAGTATGTTGTCGGCTCCAGCCCACCTTGCCTGGCCGCCTCTGCCGTATGTGATGCTGTCGGAGCCGCCGGTAATACCTGCCAGGAGAGACCGATTGATGCGTATCATCTCAACAAGCAGCATCATTGTGCTGTAGTGCTGTTTTCGAAGCTCATCAACGAGTTCTCGAAGCTGAATACGCTTTTTCTGCAGCAGCAGGCTTGTCTGGCCTCCCACGGACTTTTCAAGCTTTGAGAGCGTCACCTCTGAAGTCTGGCATCCAAGCAATCGGGCAAGTGAGTCCGTCAACTCGCCCCGTATCCTCTCGTTGGCCTCATGGGCCTGAGCCTCTTGATGGACCTGACCCAGCAACTCGTTCAGTCTGACCTCATCGCGCTTGACGATAAGACGACTCAGGGAGGCAAGGTAGTCAGTGACCCTGGCAAGATGTTCGGCTTCCTGATCCAGTGATCCGAGCAGCAGGTCAACCACAGATTCGATGGGCATCTGGCGATTCATATTGTCTTATCAAGCTCCTGAGGACGTTCTGAAGCGGTATCTGGCGACAATGGTGCGGCGCCGTAGATATTCTTGTATATCTCCTTCCACAGTCCTATCCCTCCCTGGTCAGAGATTGCCGACGAGAGGTTCATCCAGAACATTGACCGGATCTGTTCGGAGCCCTCTTCCTCCAGCAGGCCCGACTCGCCGACGGTCTCTTTCATTGAATCGACGAGCTTGGCGATCAGAAGCGACTCAAATTCCTTTGCCGCCTGCACCTTGCGGCGCTCCTGTACGAGCTGGCTCGTTCTGGAGACCTCGCCAAGAGCATCCGGCGGACTTGGCTGATTGACAAAAGGTAGCGTTACCGGGTCCATGCCATGTCGGCTCCTACATTATCTCAAGCCTGGCCTGAAGAGCGCCGGCTTTCTTGAGCATATTGAAAATGGCTATCAGGTCGCGAGGGCTGGCGCCGATCGCATTGAGCGCCTTTGCAAGGTCATACACCGTCACCACCTTCTGAACGGGGATCAGATAGCCGGTCTTTTCCTGCACGCCTATCATGGTATCCTGTGTCTTTTCTGTCGTACCGGCATTAGAGAAAGGAGCCAGAGGCTGTGAGACCATCTCGGTCTCCTTTACCTTCACGACAAGGCTGCCTTGAGATATGGCAACTGCCGAAATGCCGACCCTTTCACCCACTACAATGGTGCCGGTCCGCTCATTTATCACAACAACCGCTGGCATGTCGACCGCGGCATCAAGCTGTGAAATCCCATCAACAAATGCTGTGACATCCTTGCTTGTGATCTCGACCGGGATATTCACGCGAACAGTCCCCGCGTCGATGGCAGTTGAGCTGCCCGGATAGGCGGCATTTATGCTCGATGCTATGTTCTGGGCCGTGGCAAAGTCTTTGTTCCTCAGATTGAAGGCTACAAAGCGCTGGCCTGCTACCTCCTCGACGAATCCTGCAAGCTCCTGCTTCTCCACCGTTGCTCCGCCCGGAATGACGGCTACTGTAGGATGATTCTTTGTAATGGAAGCCTTCTCGCCTGATGCTGATATCCCGCTCGTTGAGACAGGTCCTGCCGCTACGGCATACACCTGGCCGTCAAGACCTTTCAGTTCGGTTGCCAGCAGCATACCCCCCTGGAGTGTACTTGCATCTTCGAGAGTAGAGACTGTAACGTCGATCGTCGAATCAACTCGATCAAAGGGTCCAAGTTCGGCTGTTACCATTACGATGGCAAGGCTTCCGCTTGAGAGGTCCGAGACATCGAAAACCATTCCCGAGCGCCGCAGTATGTTGGTCATCATCTGGCGAGACGGCACGCTCTTGTCACCTGTGCCGGCGAGGCCCACCACCAGACCCACACCCATGAGCGGGTTGCTCCTGACTCCCTGCAGGTCGGCTATATCCTTTATTCGCTCGGCCTTTGCCAGGGGTACCGCGGTCAGGGCTGTCAGCAGGATAAGTGCGTTTACTCTCATACGCCAATGCTCCAATAACGATCGCAATTTAACCGGCCTCGCTCAGAACGGCCAGACCACATCGAGTACACGACCAAACCAGCCTGGTTTGCGATATGGCTCGGATATACCTTTCGTGGTCGTGACTATCTGGAAATCCGCGACCTGCTCACTCTTGACGGTATTATCGAATGTGATATCGCTGGGCCGTACGATTCCGCTGACCTGTATTGTCTGCGTATCGCCGGAAACCTCTCGTGAGCGCGTCCCGATCACAATAAGATTGCCGTTCGGCAGCACATCCTGAACGACAACTGTAATGCGGTCATCGATGCTCCGCTGGTCCTTGAAATCAGCCTGTCCATTCATCTGCTGGCTGCTTTCAGCTCCCATGCTGAAGCCGGGGATGCGAGGCAGTATATTATGATTCGGCGTGCCAATGCCCAGCTCACCGTCAAACGTTGCTGAGCGATCAGTAGTCTTCTTAAGGTCTCGCGTACTCTTGTTATCGACCTTACTGTCTTCACTTATGATGATAGTGAGTATATCACCGATCTGCCTGGCCACATCGTCTGTATATATGCCGCGGGCATTCAGATCGCGCTTGGCCCAGATGGAGCCCGCAACCGCACTAGTGGAGATGGCGGCAATAACCGCTATCGATAGTACACTCTTCATATTGCTTCTCCTGTCAAAGGATCGGTGCGACTGTTCCGTCAGCTTTTACCCTGGCGATTATGTCACGTTTCGAGTCAACATTCCTGACTTTGATCAACTGGCCGGCCTTGCCATCTTCGAGCGGCAGGCCCATGGCCGTGACTTTCAGGCCTGGTATCTCTATCTCTATCACGACAGGCTGGTTCCTGAACACCACCTTCGGTGCATCAGCCTCTACGGCCGGATTCACAGCCGGACTCGCGGCCGTGACCGTGCGAGAGCTTCTCTGCACCGGCGTGAACCGCACTTCTCTGACAGCCACCTGCTTACCGCCGGTGCTGATCAGAAGGCTCACCTTGAGCGGGTCATCCCCGGGCTTGCCTGCCAGTCGTGGGGTCACCTCCAGCTTGCCAGATGCTTCAGGCAGGTTCACATCGGCTGGCATGTCCAGCGCGTGGAGCCTCTTGTCGACTGGCAACGGGAATTTCATTGCGAATCTCTCCGCCTCGGCCAGGAGCTCAGAGGAGTTTATCGAGGTTCGCAGCATAGTCACGTTAACCTTATCCGACCCGGTTAGAGTTACTTTTGAGACATCGATGCCGCTGGAGCCAAGGCGTGTCATCATTGTGTAACGGTCGACTACGATTTTCTGGGTGGCCAGCGATATTCTGCCGATGCTGATATCTGCAACCTCTCGAACGAGAGCTTCTTCTCCGGATGCAACAGCCACGTCACCCACCCGTATAAGATTACCCTTGACCGTGACCTCGCGCGGCAGATGCAGTCGCAGTCCGCGCGTTGACTCGATGTCTGAGGCCCCAGCCTGCGA
>Ga0209164_1000970_pt1 | contig 45742 bp, 52 predicted proteins | sample MTBNYHSulfiMetaG_FD_187458 | JGI IMG/M metagenome (GOLD analysis project Ga0209164, IMG submission 187458) | Enrichment culture microbial communities from rom New York Harbor, USA that are MTBE-degrading - MTBE-NYH (New York Harbor Sulfidogenic)... | ecosystem: Environmental > Aquatic > Marine >... | reverse complement strand
TGACACAAGCTGATTGACTTGCGAACTTGATTTTGTTTCTGACATTACTTATACTGCTCTTAGGGAAGGGTTCTAACCGCAAAGAGAGTTTTTTCCAGCGAGAAGGTACCGTTTTTTGTCTCAAAATCAGTTTCCCAAGTTGATTGACTGGGCCACCACCCCTGAATGCAATTTAAGCTGCCGCCACTGCCGTGGCATGGCCGAGGGTGAACTCTCCACAGAAAGAGCCAGAAAGCTGGTCTCCGAGATAGCTGAACTGCAACCTGGCTGGGTTATTGTTGAGGGTGGAGAGCCGCTACTCCGGCACGATTTATTTGAGCTGCTTGGTTTGATGCGGCAAAAGCAGCTGGAAGTTCATCTCATTACCAACGGGATGCTGCTCACCCCGGAGATACTTGCCACTCTCAAAAAGTTGGGGGTGAGGGTGATGATAAGCATTGATGGTGCCACCCCGGCGACTTACGAGATGATAAGGGGTGGGGCCAGCTTTGAAAAGGTGGTGGAGGCAGCCCGCAGTTGCGCTCAGGCAGGGCTTCTGGAGGCGATAAACTTCACCATTCTGAAAAGCAACTACCGGGAGATAACCGGGATTTTTCAACTGGCAGCCTCCGTGGGCGCAGAGAAGGTAACTCTCATTGGTCTCAAGCCGTGTCACGGTTACCGCGAGGAACTGCTTACCCCGGAAGAAAACGAAGAGGCTATCAGGCTTACCTGTCAGGGGGCGCAGGAAACCGGGCTTGAGTTCTTTCTCGACGAGCCGTTCTTCTGGGCAACGGTAAGAGAGGAGGGGCTTTCTGTCCAGACGCCGGCGGCCGGTGCCGGTATTGTGGACACTTCCACTACGGCCTGTATTTTTGGTGAATACCTTTTCATCGAACCTGATGGTGAGGTAAGGCCCTGCAGTTATGCCCCCATGGTGGTGGGCAACGTTAATGAGAAAACGCTGGGCGAAATCTGGCGAGAGGTGCTTACCTCTTCCTTCTTTCAGCAAATAAGAGAGCCACAAAGCAGAACGGGGTACTGTCTGGACTGTCAGTATTTGAAGGACTGCAAAGGGTGCCGTTCGCGAACCTTTATGCTCACCGGTGACTGGTTTGCCTCTGACCCCTGCTGTCCTTTGAGTCTTAAATTGGCTGGTAGAACGGAGGTCTAAATGAGAGTCATCGGTATCGACCCGGGGACAGGGAGTTTTGATTTCTTTGGTATGGATGGGGAAGAGGTTATTCTGGATACCACGGTGCCGGTGCCTGAAGTTGCCCAGAATCCCACCGTGCTTCTGGATACTGTCAGGAGCGTTTTCCCGCTGGATATGATAGTCGGCCCATCAGGGTATGGTCTGCCCGTAACCCCGGTTAAGGATATGACGCAGAGGGAGCTGGACCTGATGGTGCCTGATGATAAGAGTATCCCGCTCTATGATGGTATCAGAATGGTGCTCCGGCTGATGAGGGAGGAGGGCTTTCCGGTCTATTTCACCCCCGGGGTAATTCATCTTTCCACCGTGCCCCTTTACCGCAAGGCCAACAAGATGGATATGGGCACGGCGGATAAAGTATGCTGTGTGGCCCTGGCTATCAGGGACCAGGCGGAACGCTTTGGCATCAGCTGTGATGAGACCTCTTTCATTATGGCGGAGATAGGTTATGCCTTTAATGCCGTCATTGCCGTTGACGGTGGTAAGATAGTTGATGGTGTCGGGGGGACTTCCGGTGGCCCCGGCTTCATTACCATGGGCAGTATGGATGCTGAACTGGCCGTGCGTCTGGGTCACTTCCCCGGCGTGGTGCTCTTCTCCGGTGGTGCTAAGGATGCCAGTGGTAAGGACGATTTGACTCCGGAGGAGATGACGCGGGAGCAGGATAAGTACTCGGTCTCCTGGAATATGATGCTGGAAAGCGTCTTAAAGGGAATTACGGCTATGATGGTGGCTGTGGAGAGACCGAGGGAGATTCTGCTTTCGGGCCGGCTTTCTGGAATCCCGGCGATTGCCGGGGCGCTGAGTAACCGGCTGGCCCGATTCGGGAAGGTGCGCCCGGTGGGGAGGAAAGCCAGGGTGGCCAAGGAGGCTGCCGAAGGGGCGTACATTATTGGTGAGGGGCTAATGGGGGGCAAATATAAGGGCATTGTTGAGGCCCTGCAACTGAGGCAGGCCAGCGGCACGATGTACGACTACATTCTGCTCAAGGGCGTCGAGGTAGCCAGGCCCTGATTCCAAAAAGAGAAATATATAGATTCTTTACATAGTTACTTTATCATCTGTCTATTTGCTATAATACGGAAAGTAGCAAAACACATTTACTCAGCAAAAGGAACTATCGGCTTGATTATTAAACAGACAGATGAACTTACATCCGCAGATAAATTGTCGCGTGCAGGAAAATCTGCTGAAAATAAAATGCAGTTCTACCTAAAACGTGAATTTGAAGATGCCCCAGACATATACGTCCTAAACGGAATAAGGGTTGGTTATGAAAATGATTACGCACAAATCGACCATTTGATAATATATAAATACTTAATGATTTTAATCGAGAGTAAAAGTGTTATAGGCGAAGTCCGTATTAACGACTTTGGAGAATGGTCTAGGCTATGGGATTCTGTATGGATAGGCATTCCCTCGCCAATCGAACAAGCAAAGAGGCAATCTTCATTCCTCAGGAAGTATTTAGAATCCTACGGCCCAAAACTTCCGCGCACCTTGGGTATTCCAAGAAAATATGAGGAATTACCTATCGAAACACTTGTCGCAATATCTGATACAGCTATAATCTCCAGGCCAAAGAACCTTGATAATGTCTGTAAAGCCGACCAGATAGTGGATAAAATTCTCGATATTCTTGATAAATATGATGACGAAAAGGGGTTTTTCAGTTCATCCATCAGACCATTTATTATGAATCTTGAGACTATAAAGAAAATATCCTTATTCCTTAAAGAAAATCACACACCTCTAATAGGAAAAACTTTAACGTCTGAAGAAGTTAGAACACCTGATGAACCGTCATTAAAACCGTCTCTGCATACGCCTAGTTTAAAAAATAGACGAACTGAACAGAGACCTGTTGAAAAGTTGAAGGCTATTGAGCCTGGTCAAACGACTAATCTTTCTTGCTGTAGAGCGTGCGGTAGTAAAAAACTCAAGGTTTTATGGGGTAGGTACGGATATTATTATAAATGTGATGATTGCAAGCACAATACTCCTATAAAGCAGGCATGTTCAAAGTGCGGCCAAAATCTGAGAGTCCGAAAAGATAAAGATAACTTCTTTTTCGAATGTGCTTCATGCAAGACGTCGATACTTTTTCACAAGAACCCAACCTATTGAATTGCTAACATTTTTGCTAACGAACTTTTCACCACTATAAAAAACAAGGTGGTACTTTTAAGTACCACCTGAAGCTAAATCACCTGCATAAGTCATCAGGGTTTACTGTTCTACACGCTCAGGGATAAACCTCTTGTATCTTTTAATTATATGTGCCTAAAAGGCGATTATAAATACCCCGTTCCGTGACATGGAACTAGTGAAAACAATTCATATATAGATACTTGCGTTCGAATAATCCTTACAATACCTGGGGGCTATCGGTTATCATCTTCAAGCTACTCAGACTATCTAGCCAAATATAATTCAGATAATTCTAACTTAATAAATATTAACTTTGGGGTCTTTTCCAAGATAAGGGCCATATCACCTACTTCAGACCGCGTTTGCGCCCGGTGGTGATATCCCTTTGCAGCAGCTCGAGGAGGAAAAGATGCACACTTTCAGAGGTGAGCAAGATATTGAACAAGTTGACCACGCCAAGATCGGTTACCTTGGTCTTGGCATCAGAGTAGAAAGCGATGGAGTCCTGCTCTACTTTGATGCCCATATTTATGGCGTCGAGTGCGCTCGCAGAAACTATTTCGTCTGTCAACTTGGGTAGGTATTGTCTGCCAATTGCTTCGATTTCCTTGTCTATCTCAGAGATGAAATCGCCTTTCCAATCATAGGAAGAATAGCTGTTTCTGACGTATTCTTTTGTATTCTCTATGAGGCTGTAGTGTCTACGTTCGGCCTCGGCAAGCATCTGGAATATCTCTCTAGCCTTGACATCCTGAGATTTGGCTGCAGCCTCTTCGTAAACCTTAATCCCTTCATTCTCCGTTTCCATCGCTTTGTCAAAAAGTTCGAGTGATTTCTCTCTATCTGGTTGCATTGAGCGCCTCCTTTACGTGTTTCTAAGTTGGGATTTCCCATTTTAACTTGAGATGAGTCCTTACTCGATCCTCATCCCTGTACGGGCAGATGATAGCACCCCGTTCCACGACTGTCAAGAATCTTGAAGACCCCGCAAGCCGCCCTTCGGTCGCTGTACGCTGCACTGCAAAACCAAAAACGCTTCGTTTAGACCCTTTCCCAAGTTCCAAAACCTATCAAGAAGGAACCTATATACAAGTGTAAAAGCCTTTGAAAAGGTTTTACCTTTTGACCTGCATGGTCTACTGCCTAACTCCTCACGATTTGCTAACATTTTTGCAAACGCACTTTTGCACACGAAATATTACGGAAAGTTATTATGAGGAAGTAAGAATTACGGTTCTTCACTCTGTGGAATAATACGCCTGTATCTTTTAATCACAGGGGGCAGGCTAAAGCTGGCGGTAGAGGAACCACCTTTTCCGTTCCGGATTCTTGAGATTGGTACCCCGGTCGTAGTAGATTTCGAAGGTATCGCCCTCGGTGGTCTTGACCCGGTAGTAGTTACGGTGGTGGCGCAGCCACCACTTTCGTTTGCGCAGGGGACTCTGCCCAAAGCCATGGTCGTGCCAGGCTTCGATGATTTCGGAGATGACATACTCCCGGTCATTCAGACGGAAGGAAGCAGGAACCTTGACCTCACCGCTGGTGGTGACTTTAATCTCCCGGCTGAAAAATTGTGGAGACATTTGCCCTGTCCGTGAGAACAAAGATAACCAGCCTTTACCCCCAGCACAGGTCTCGCGAAGACTAATACTTATTGCGGGGTAAAGGCTCCTGGGGTAGCGTCAGGCCTACCAGAAACCAACCAGGACGGCATCCTCGGTGGTTTCAATTAGCCGCCTGATTTTGCTCTGTGCTTCTTCATCCCGGACCGGTTCTACGTCGGTTACCGGAAGGCCAGCCTCGCTCTGTTCCTGCTGCCAGTTCACAATGTAGCCGGGCACGAGGGCATATTTCCAGTTGCCTGTACCGCAGCAAGAAGATTCTACCACCGCCTGGCCGATGACGTAGAGGACTTCTCTACCGTTGTGTGGCAGTCTCACTTCCTTCTGCGGGGTGTAATAGCCACCAATGCCTATCACTACATCCTGGCCCAGTTCCAGGTGCGTATATGTAATAGTTTTTATTGCTGTTTCTGGTATTGTCAAAATCAGGACTCCTCGGGTTGCCGTCCGGTTAGACAGCAACCACCTCCTTGACTTCAGGGATTTCTTCTTTGAGCAATTTTTCAATGCCCATCTTTAAGGTCATGGTAGCCATGGGACAGCCGTTACAGGCACCGGTCAGTCTTACCTGAACAGTACCATCATTGACATCAACCAGTTCTACATTACCGCCATCAGCCACCAGAGCGGGCCGGATTTTATCCAGAATTCCTTCCACCTTCTCTTTCATTTTTAAAACCTCCCTCTTTTAGCTGGATGTTATCTCTTTTTAGCCTAGTTAAATATTAGCATAAGCGGGATAGGTAGTCAATTTGTTAAGGCTGGATTGATTTTCACGGATAGATTGCCAGCGCTTCAAGTCCGGTAGTCTCGGGGAGGCCGAGCATGAGGTTCATGTTCTGGATGGCCTGCCCGGCGGCCCCTTTCACCAGATTATCAATAGAGCTGATGACAATAAGCTTTTCTCCCCCGCGGTTAATGGTGGGGTGAATGAAACAGAGGTTGTTCCCCCAGGCGTGCTTGGTGTGGGGAGGGAAATCCACCACTCTGACAAAGGGCTTGCCCTGGTAAAAGTCGTGGTAGAGTTGCCAGAGTTCCTTCTTTCCCTCGGCACCGGGGGACAGCTTACCCGGTAGCAGGTTAGCGTAGGCAGTTGTCAGTATCCCTCTGGTCATGGGTATCAGGTGGGGGATAAAGGTTACCGAAGGGGGCTGCTGGGGGCGGAGCAGCTTTAATTCCTGGACAATCTCAGGCAGGTGCCGGTGCCCGTCCAGGGCGTAGGCAGTGACATCCTCGTTAGCCTCTGAGTAGTGGGTGTGCAGGCTGAGGGTTCGGCCGGCACCGGAGATACCTGACTTGCTATCGATAATAATGTCAGGCTCGATTATTCCCGCCTTCACCGCCGGGGCCAGTGCCAGAATAGCGCCGGTGGGGTAGCAACCGGGATTAGCCACCAGTTGTGCCGGGACAATCTGAGGAAGGTATAGCTCTGGCAGGCCGTAAACCGCCTGTTCCAGTAATTCCGGGGCCGGGTGAGTAAAACCGTACCATGCCGGGTATTCGGCGGCATCCTTCAGACGAAAATCGGCACTGATATCAATTACCTTAACACCACGCTTGACCAGAGGTATGATTTCCGTGGCGCTCTCCTTGTGGGGCATGGCGGAAAAGGCGAGGTCAACTTCCCCCAGCTCGGTTTTAATGGTCAGGTCCAGGGCGGCCAGGTGGGGAAAAACCGTGCCCAGCTTCTGCCCGGCAGCACTTCTTCCGGTAACGGAGGTCAGTTTTACTTCAGGGTGCTGATGGAGAAGCCTGGCCAGCTCGACCCCAGCGTAGCCGGTAACGTTAATAATGCCTGCTCTAGTTTGCTTCATTCCGCCGTTGCCTCCTCAGAGATGTCTTCCAGTACGGTCAGTCGTTTCTTGGTGCCGATGACAATAAGCCTGTCCTCTTCTTGAATGGTCTCGTCTTCTGGTGGGGGAACCAGGAGCTTGCCGCTCTTCCTGATTACGGCCATTATGGCTGCCCCGGTGCTGCGGCGGGCGGCAGCTATGGTTAGCCCTTCCAGAGGGGAGCCCTTGTCTACCTCGATATTCTCCATCTGTAGCTCCTGCCCGCGCCCCAGGGTTACCGTATCAATAAAGTCAGCCACGGCCGGGCGCAGGGCTAACATAGCCATACGCCGGGCACCGATGCTGTGTGGAGAGACAACGCGGTCGGCCCCGGCCCTTTTTAGCTTGCTCTCAGCTTCATTCGTGGAAGCACGGGCCTCAATAAAGAGGTTGGGGCAAATTCCCCGTGCCGAAAGGGTAATATAGGTATTATCAGCATCACTGCCCAGGGCGGCTACCAGGCCCCTGGCCCGTTCAAGACCAGCCTCCCGTAAAACATCATCCCTGGTGGCGTCGCCCGCGAGGTAGAGGTAGTCCGCCTCTTCGGCCCGGGAAACGCAGTCTGGTCTGTTATCAATGACCACAAAGGGTACCCCTTCCGCCTTGAAGGTGCGGGCAATCTCCTCCCCGACTCTGCCCAGGCCGCAGAGAATAAAATGTCCTTTTAGTTTATCAATCTTGCCTTTCATCCTGCGTCTCCCCCATGTAGCTTTAATGTTCCCTTCGACAACATACTGTACAAGCCCGGTCAGGGCGTATAGTGCTGCACCCACTCCGCCGACGATTAAGAAGATGGTAAAGATACGCCCAGCATCAGTAAGGTTATGAATCTCTCTATATCCCACGGTGGTGATGGTGGTAATGGTCATGTAGAGGGCATCAAGAGGTGTCCAACCCTCGATAGTCATGTAGCCAATAACGCCGATGACTATAACAGCCAGCAAGGCAAATACTCCCCATAATACCCTTCGCGCCGAGTCCATCTCGTGCCTCTGATTGACTTTTTGTGAACATAATATCATAGCCATGTGTCCCCTATCAAACCTGGTGTGGAGGGCTTTTAACAACCCTGCGCCTGTCATTGCGAACGAAGTGAAGCAATCTCAAACCTTATATGGGATTGCTTCGTCGCCAAGGCTCCTCGCAATGACTTTTGGGCCAGTAAACAATCTCGTGTGGTCAGGCTTTTACCGTGGTATTTCTCTCCGTTTTCGGTTGTTGAGAGTGGGGGCTAATGCTATAATTGGCTCTAATCGTGGTTGGGGAGAGAAGATAAGATGGTAGACGACCGCTATCAACAGGCACTGGACTATCTTTACAGTTTTATTGACTATGAGAGGGAGCCAAGACCGCGTGACGCCATTCACTATGACCTGAGGCGCATGGATGAGCTGCTGGCTCGCCTGGGTAATCCTCACCGGAAGGCCAGGACAGTCCATATTGCTGGCACCAAGGGTAAGGGAAGTGTGGCGATTATGGTGGCCTCGGCCCTTACTGCCTCGGGCTATGTTACCGGTCTGTATACTTCACCGCACTTAATTACCTTTAATGAACGCATCAGGGTTGATGACAGGCTAATCTCTGACGAAGAGGTTGCCACTCTGGTAGACAGACTTAGACCTGAGGTTGCGGTGGTAAATGAAAAAGCCATCTATGGCGAGTTGACCACCTTTGAGCTGATAACGGCTCTCGGCTTTGCTTACTTTCAGCTGAAGGGAGTGGATTTTCAGGTAATTGAAGTGGGGCTGGGCGGTCGGCTTGATGCTACCAATGTCGTCCAGCCTGATGTATGTGCCATCACCTCGATAAGTTATGACCACATGGAGGTTCTGGGAAATACCCTTACCCAGATAGCCACTGAGAAAGCTGGTATTATCAAGCCCAAGAGCGTGGTGATAACCTCGCCTCAGGTTGATGAGGTAGCCAGGGTAATCGAAAAGGCCTGCCTTAATAATAGCGCCAGGCTGGTCAGGGTCGGCAGTGATGTCACCTGGCAGAGTCTGGGCTTTACTTCCAATCAGCAATCACTAAGGGTTAAGGGCAGGCTGGGTAATTATGAGTTATCAATTCCGCTGCTGGGTCAGCATCAACTGGAGAATGCCGCGGTAGCGGTAGCTATACTGGAAGCTTTAGCTGAGAAGGGGTTTCATGTTTCCGGGGATAGTATTACAGCGGGGTTAGCGCGGGTGGACTGGCCAGGTCGGCTCCAGGTTCTCAGCCGCCGTCCCCTGCTGGTTGTTGATGGTGCCCACAACCCTTATTCGGCTCGTGTACTGGGGCAATCCCTCAGGCAGTATTTTGACTTTGACCGTGCTATTTTGATTGTGGGGCTTTCCTTTGATAAGGATATTGCCGGGATGGTCTCGGAATTTGTGCCCCTGTTTGACGAGGTAATTGTTACCCGCTCCACTCATCCTCGCGCTCTGGCCGCTGCCCCCCTCGTCGCCGAGTTTAGTCGGCACGGGGTAACTGCCCAGGCAACCGAGGATATTTCAACAGCTATCCCTCTGGCCCTGAGTATGGCTGGTGAGAAGGACCTCATTTGTGTTACCGGTTCGCTGTTTGTCGTCGCCGGGGCAATTGAGCAGGCGAAGGAACTTGGCTTGAAAGTTTAACCTGTTATCAGTACCGGCAGCATGGGAGTAGCTGCTTATGGTGGAAAAGGCTGCGATTTCTGCCGAGAAAACGATTACCATTCCCCGCGACTGGACAGAGGGTAGCGTCCTTCGTAATCTTCTTTCTTTATCCTGGCCCATGATAGTGAGCTACGGCCTCTATATGGTCGGTCAGACCGTGGACATGATATGTGTGGGAAGGCTGGGTTCAGCGCCCATCGCTGGAGTGGGTATTGGCGGCATTGTGGTTATGATAGTCATGACGGCCAAATTTGGCCTCGTTACGGGTGTCAGGGCTATGATTGCCCGTTTCATCGGGGCGGGTGATGCTGAGGGGGCTAATTATGTGGCACAGCAAGCCCTTGTTATCAGTGCCGTCTACGGCGTAGTAATGACGGCGGTGGGTGTTTTCCTGGCTGAGCCAATACTGAACCTGTTTGGATTGGAGGCTGCGGCGACGGCAGCGGGGGTAGCCTACGTGCGTATTATACTGGCCGGCTGGGTACCTATGTCCTTCTGGTTGATGGCCTTCAGTATGATGCAGGCTTCCGGGGATGTGATGACCCCGATGTGGCTATCCATACTCATCAGGGTGGTGCATATCGGCCTTTGCCCTTTTCTGGTCTTCGGCTGGTGGATATTTCCCCGCCTGGGTGTCGGCGGTGCCGCCCTGAGTAACGTTATTTATCAGGTCCTGGGGATGATTATTGCGTTCTGGATTCTGTTTAGTGGACGGACCAGGCTGCGGCTGACCATGAGGAACTTTCGCCTTGACCCCGGTATGATATGGCGTATTGTGAAGATTGGCATACCTGCTTTAGTCATGGGCGTACAGATGAACTTTGGCCAGCTGGTGCTAGCCCTGTTTATGGTTCCCTTTGGTACTTTTGCGGTTGCGGCTCATAGCCTGGTTCAAAGGGTAGAAATGATTCTGTTCTTACCCAGTATGGGGTTGGGTATGGGGGCCGGGGTTCTGGTGGGGCAAAACCTGGGGGCACAACAGCCGGAACGGGCGGAGAGGAGTGGCTGGCTGGCAGTGGGCTTTGTTGAGGCCGTGATGCTGGTCTTTTGCGTGCTGGTATTGTTGTTCGCTGAGCACTTTATTCGACTCTTTAATATTGAGCCTGGTCTGGTGGAGATAGGCGGTGTTTTTTTGAGAATAGCCGCGGCTGGTTACATCATGGTGGGCTTCACTGCGGTACTGCAGAACAGCATCTCAGGTTCTGGCGATACTGTGCCACCGATGCTGGTGAGCCTGGTAATTGTCTGGCTGGTGCAGATACCTTTGGCCTTCTTGCTCCCCCGGATTACTGACCTTGGTATGTATGGAGTGAGGTGGGCCATAGTGGTGGGGATGTTGGTGGGGGCTATCGCTTATATCGCCTATTTCCGATTGGGGAGGTGGAAGCGGAAGAGGGTATAATTGGGTATTAAAAAAGGTGAAAATTGCCTGGAAAGGAGGGTGCTTTTATGGCTGAGCAGCTGGGATACAGGGTTATCGGTACTATAAAATCGGTGAAGGGCACCTGTAGCTGGGGGCATAAGGTAGGGGATAAAATTGAACTCAGTGGTCACAATGCTGGCGGTCTGTGTGGCTTCTTCTACCACGATATTTTCCCTTATGTCATCATGCTCCAGTTTGGTGGTGGTTTTCCCGAAGACTGGGGTGACCCCGAAGTGGTGAATCTGGAATGTATGGATAGGGCTAACGCGGTCGCCATAGAATTACGGCGGATAAAATAAGGCAACTCATCACGCCTTTAACAGGGTTACCGAGTTGCCTTCGGTGAAATAGCTTTTACCAGCAGGTCTCAGGAGGTAGCGTCAAATTGTGTTACCAGCGCCTCTTTGGGGAGCATGTTGCTCAAGATTTTTTCCAGTGCCATGGTGTGGCTGCATTGCCCCCAGCTGGCGAAAAAGGAGCACGAGCAGTGCCACTTCCCGTCTTTATAGTTGATAAGATAGTCGCTGTTTTCTCCGCGGAACTTTACCGATAGCTCGGAGAAAGTAATCCTGTCCGTCTCTAGGGCATAGCGTTTGGCCTTTTCAATCTTGCCAATCAGACTTGACTGCATCACCATACCTCCTTAACCTAAGAAGCACTGGCCAACCAGGCTCAGTGCTTCTTTGCTTTTTCATTGATAAAAGCGATAGCTACTCTCTGCATGTTGTCACTGCTCGTTAAACGTCCATCATTTATTTAATTTTACTCCTTTTTTGCTGATAAGTCCAGGAAAATGGAGAAGCTGGCGAGACAAATTTTGCATTGTTTTCAGCTGGCTATTAGGGTAAAATGTGCCGATAGAACCGGGTATGAAAGGGTGAGTTAGTCAGCGATTACGAGTGAAAGGTGAAGTAAGTAATGAAGGCACTGCTACAGCGGGTTACAGGAGCCTCGGTTAGCGTGGCTGGTGAGGAGGTGGGCAGGATAGGGCAGGGGCTGGTGGTTTTTGTTGGCGTGGCGGCCGGGGACACGGAAAGAGATGCTGAGTATCTGGCACAGAAGACAGTCAACCTGCGTATTTTCCCTGACGAAGAGGGCAGGTTCAATCTTTCGGCTCTGGATATTAATGGTGAGTTATTGGTGGTCAGCCAGTTTACCCTTCTGGCCGATACCAGAAAGGGCCGCCGTCCCAGTTTTGTTGAAGCGGCACCGCCGGCGGAGGCGGAACGTCTCTTCGAACAATTTATGGCTCAGGTACGCGCTACGGGGTTGAAGGTGGAAACCGGGCGCTTTCAGCAGTATATGCAGGTTGAAATTCATAACGATGGGCCGGTAACCATCATGCTGGATAGCCGGGAGAAATTTTAGAAAGCAGTTACTATCGCAAGAAGTTGCAGATACAATGGGTTGCAGTAGTTTTTAAATTCTGTTATAATGCTCTCGGTAAGAAAGCTCAAAGAGGATAGCGCCAGATGGCTCAGACTCAGGAGATAGCTGCCAGATTAAGTGAACAGGGGTACCGGCTGACGCCACAGCGTCTCATGATACTCTCCGCAATTGAGAATAGCGTCGACCACATCAGTGCCGAGGAAATCTATGCCCAGATTGTCGCCCGATATCCCAATGTTAACATCTCAACCGTATATCGCACGCTGGAGTTGCTCAAGCGGCTTGGTCTGGTAACCGAGACTGACCTTGGGGAAGGCAGGGTAAGGTACCACCCGACGGACAAAGGGCATCATCATCATCTTGTCTGCCGGGAATGCGGGGCTACCATTGACCTTGATGATTTGTTGCTGGCACCTCTCAAGGATGCCTTGCTCCGGGAGTATAAGTTCGTTGCCGACCTGAAGCACCTGGCTATTTTTGGTCGGTGTGTCAAGTGCCGTCAGTAAAAAATTTTTGATTTGTTATTGCATATAATTGCAGGTGCACTAAATTGTCTGAGGAATGTTAAAGGAGAAGCATGTATATGAGAAAGGCTAGTTTTCTGCTTATTACGGCTCTTGTTTTGAGCCTGGTTTTTACCCTGATGGTGAGTGGTTGCACACCGGAGGCGACCTCTAAGCTTAAAGTGGTTACCAGTACCTCGCTGATAGTTCAGATAGTGGAGCGGATTGGAGGTGACAGTGTTGAGGTGGTCAATATTATTCCGCCGTCCCAGTGTCCGGGGCACTTTGATGTCAAGCCCGGCGATATCCAGAAGCTGGCTGATGCTGACCTCTTTCTCCTGCATGGCTGGCAGGGCGAGATGTTTTCGCAGGAACTGATTACCTCGGCCAATAACCCCGACCTTACCGTGGTTATCGTGAATGCTAGCGTAGGTGAGAACGTTAACTGGATGGCACCACCGGTACAGCAGGTAGCCACCGATAAAATTGCGGCGGCTCTATCTCAGGTGGATGGTGAAAACAGTGCTACTTACGAGAAACTGGCCATAGAATACAAGGACAGGATTGCGGCCAAGGAGGCCGAGATAAAAGCCAGGCTGGCGAAAGTGAACCTGGGTGCCATCAAAGTTATGTGCGCCGACCAGCAGACGGGTTTTGTAAAGTGGGCTGGTCTCAATGTCGTGGCCGTTTTTGGCCGACCTGATACACTTACTCCGCAGGTGGTCAAGGAACTGGTGGACAAGGGGAGAGAGGAAAGCGTAACCCTGATTATTGATAACCTCCAGAGCGGTCAGGATGCCGGGGCTGGGCTGGCTGAGGAGCTTGGCTGTAAGAGAATAATCCTTTCCAATTTCCCGGGTGGCTTTGATAATACCGAGACCTGGGAGAAGGCTATTGACCGCAACATTGAGCTAATACTGGGGGCGGTGGCTCAGTAGTTTCAAGTAATATGTGGAGAGCTGGGAGATGGGTGATACTGTTATCAGGATTGAGGATGCCGTAGTTTCTTATCGAGAGGACATTGCGCTGAGTGGTGTATCTCTCACCGTAGAGTCAGGAGAGTTTGTCGGCATTATCGGGCCTAATGGCGCCGGGAAAACGACACTACTTACCGTAGTCAATGGTGTGGGCAAACTGCTCAGCGGACGAGTCTGGGTCCTGGGTCATTCCCTGACGGCAGCTAACGGTCATTCCCTGAGGAAGAAGGTGGGCTACGTGCCCCAGGTGCTGGATATAGACCCTCGCATGCCAATGAATGTCCGTGAAGTGGTGATGATAGGGCGCTATGGCCTGTTAGGTTTGTTCAAAAGGCCAGGCAGACATGATTGGAAAGTAGTGGATGAAGTGGTAGAGCTGGTGGGCATGACTCACCTTTCGCGGCGGCCAATTGGTCATCTTTCCGGTGGCGAACAGCAGCGGGTGGCTATCGCCAGGTGCCTGGCACAGGAGCCGGCGCTGTTTCTGCTTGACGAGCCGACCGCCTCACTGGACTGGAAGGCGCAAACAGAGATTCTGGAACTGGTGAAACAAATTCATGATTTGCGGAAACTGACTACCTTATTTGTTACCCATGACCTGGACGCTCTTCCCCATACCTGTGACCGCGTGGTACTGATGAAGGACGGGCTCATTGTGGATGACGGAATCCCGGACCAGCTCATTAATACCGATAGTCTCAGTCGTCTCTATAATATGCCCGCACCGGCGGTTGAGGAACGGCAACCCCATATGCACGTCAAGGAGTCTTAGGTTTGGACCTATCCATTTTTAGCTACCAGTTCATGCAGAATGCCATTCTTTCTGCCTTTCTGGGTGGCATTGCCTGTGCTACCATCGGTGTTTTCGTGGTGCTGATGCACATGCCCTTTATCGGGGTGGCCATGTCACACGCTGCCTTTGCCGGGGCTCTGCTCGGGATGTGGCTGGGGTTTAATCCACTGATTGGCGCCTTTGCCCTTAGCCTGGGAGCGGCGGCTGTTATCGGCCCTCTGGCCGACCGCGGTGAGCTTACCCCAGATACCTCGCTGGGGGTTATCTTTTCTCTCATGCTCGGGCTGGCCTTTCTCTTTATCGGGCTGATGCCGGGCACCAAGTCAGGTGCCCTGGAATTATTATGGGGCAGCATCCTGACCAATACCAGGGGTGATATTGTACTGCTGGCGGTGGTGGCTTTTGTCGTGGTGGCACTGGTATTTATCTTCTATAAAGAAATCCAGGCCACTATCTTCCACCGTGACATCGCCCTTTTCGTGGGTTTGCCAGCTACGCTGATTCTTTACGGCGTCCTCTTCTTGACCGGGGCTACGGTTACCGCCTCTTTGCGTTCCATCGGCGGACTGCTTATCTTCAGCCTGATTCTGAATCCGGCCGCGGCTGCCTATCAGCTTACCTACAGCATGAAGCGGATGTTCCTCTTGGCGGCTGCTTTTGGCGTACTTTCTGGCTGGGTGGGCCTTTTGTTTTCGTACCTTTTCGATATTCCCAGTGGTGCCACCATAGTGGTTACTTCGTCAGTAATCTTTATGCTGGCTACCATTTTCTCGCCCAAGAGGAAGGTCAAAGGCTGGCAGGAAAAACCGGCCGCGGAGGTGTAACGTGGGGGTAATCAGGACATATTTTAACGATAGGGCCACTATCTGGGATGAGGCTGTGGCGGAAAAGGATGCGGCCAAGCTTGAGCGGATGGCAGAGCGACTGAACATCGAGTCCGGTTCCATGGTGCTTGATGTGGGGACCGGGACGGGTGTCTTCCTTCCCTTTTTGCTCAACAAAACTGGCGCAGGTGGGCGGATAGTAGCCATGGATTTGGCCGGGGAAATGCTCAGAAAAGCCGGGGCCAAAGGTTTTGACGGGAATGTTGATTACCTGGAGGCCGATGTAACCAATATTCCTCTACGTGGTGAACTCTTTGATGTTATCGTCTGTTATTCCAGCTTTCCCCATTTCCAGGACAAGCTGAGGGTACTTACCGAAATGAAACAGGTGCTCAAAGTCGGTGGCAGGTTGTTAATTTGCCATACCTCCAGTCGGGCTCAGATTAATCAGATTCATGCCCAGATTCCGGTGGTGAGGCATGACATCTTACCTGACGGGGAGGAGATGCAAAAATTACTTTCGGCGACTGGATTTGCCGGAGTGAACATCGAGGATAACCGCGATAGTTATCTGGCCAGTGCCAGGAAACCCCTACCTGGTTAGTTTAGAACAGCTTGAGTGTCTGCGGCTCAAGTTCAAGGCTGATGTCCAGGGCTTTCGAGGAATGGGTCAGGGCACCAATAGAGATGATATCAACCCCGGTCATAGCTGCGGCGCGGACATTGGCCAGGGTAATACCGCCCGAGGCTTCAATTTCAACCCTCCCTGAGAGCAGACTCACGACACGGCCCATTTCGTCGGGGCTCATGTTGTCGAGCATAATTATGTCCGCCCCGGCCTCGGCCGCATCCAGGGCTTCCTGAGCACTGGTGACTTCCACCTCAACCTTTAGACCCTGGGGCGCGTTCTTTCTGGCCTGGGCCACAATCTCCTTCAGGCCCATGCCTGAAGTACGCAGTGCGGCCAGGTGGTTGTCTTTAATCAGGATGCCGTCACCCAGATGGAAACGGTGGTTCCGCCCGTCCCCCATACGTACGGCGTATTTCTCCAGCATTCTTAGACCCGGGGTAGTCTTGCGGGTATCGGTGATTCTGGCGGTAAGTCCGCGTGTTCGGGCGACATATCGGGCAGTCTGTGAGGCGATACCGCTCAGTCTTTGCAGGAAATTAAGGGCGACACGTTCTGCTTTCAGGATGCTGATTACCCTGCCGGAGACGGTGGCGATGATGTCTCCGCGCTTGACTCTGGCTCCGTCCTCAATGAATAAATCAAATTCGAGTGATGGGTCAACCCTGAGGAATACCGCCCTGGCGACCTCAATGCCGGCCAGTATTCCTCTGGCTTTGACCAGCAGGGACGCCTTCCCCTGGAGTTCCGGGGGTATCAGTGCTTCACTGGTAGCGTCGCCGTGACCGGTATCCTCAGCCAGGGCAAGGTCGACGATATTATTAAGCTGCTCTTCGGAAAGTCCGAGTTTATTCACTTACCTTACCTTTTTCAGGGCACCTGCCGGATAATCTCTATTCGCCCTGTCTTTTCATGATACCGCCTTTGGTTATCCTTACCAGTGTCCCTGACTCTATTCTCAGGAGGACGCTCTCATCATCGATAGCCTCTACCTCTCCGTAGAGGCCGCCGGCAGTAATTACCTTATCTCCCTTTTGAAGCCCGGCTACCATGGTATCGTGAGTCTTTTCCCGCTGGCGCATTGGCCTCCACATAAAGAAATAGAATACGCCAAAAATCAGCAATACAGCGAGAATTAGCAGTCCGAAATTAGTCATTTCCCCTCCCGCTCTTATTTAGTTCCGTCTTGCCCTGCAGTGACCAGGGGCTCGTCTGCTCAATGAAAACGTTGACCAGTTGTCCCACCCAGTCGCTGCTATCACTGAAAAATACTATTTTACCGGTTCTGGTCCGGCCGTACCACTTGCCTTTACTCTTTCCTTCTACCAGCACCTCAACTGTCCTGCCCAGCAACCGGGCATTAATTTCGGTGGCGATGCCCTCCTGAAGCTGCTCAATCATGTCCAGCCGCCTCTTTTTCTCAGCGGCCGGGACGTTATTCTCAAGTTCCCTGGCGGCCACAGTCTCCGGTCTTGGTGAGTAGGCGGCAACATGGACGGAGTCGAACCTTAGCTTGGAGAGCAGGTCAAAGGTTTGCTGGAACTGGGCTTCATTTTCCGAGGGAAAGCCCACGATAACATCGGTGCTCAGGGCAACCCCCGGTATGCTACTTCTTATTTGCGAGATAAGCTGGCGGTAGTGCTCTACCGTGTAGCCTCGCCTCATTGCCTTCAGGATATCGTTGTTGCCTGACTGAACAGGCAGGCTTATCTGCTCACAGACCTTATCCAGGCAGGCGACCGTTTCGATGAGCCTGGTGCTCATGTCTTTGGGGTGGTTGGTCAGAAAGCGGAGTCGGGCCAGTCCATCGATGCCGTTCAATTCGGTGAGCAGGTCGGCCAGGTCTGGTTTTTCCGGCAGGTCATGTCCATAGGAGTCCACGTTTTGCCCCAGCAGGGTAACCTCTCTGGCACCACGGCGCACCAACTCCCTGACCTCACAGCTTATATCAGCTAGGGGGCGGCTCTTTTCCCGGCCGCGCCGATAAGGAACAATACAGTACGCGCAGAAGTTGTTGCAGCCCTGGATGATAGAAACATAGACGCCGGGCGATGGATGTCGAGGTAGTGTCGGCATTGAATCCGCTCCGTTCAGCCATTGAGGGTGCTCTCCCGGCTTAAAGAAATAATCAATATGGGGGAACCTCTTCTGTAGCTCATCGGTCTGGGAGTTTACCAGGCAGCCGGTAAGGGCCAGGGTTATCTCCGGGCGCTGTCTTTTCAGCACTTTGAGGGTATGGAGCTTGTTAACGACCCGGTTTTCTGCGCTCTGGCGCACCACGCAGCTATTGAGCACGATAATGTCAGCTTCCGCAGCGGTGGGTGTTGTTTCATAGCCCTGGTGCTCCAGGAGGCTGCCCAGCCGCTCCGATTCCGCCTTATTCATCTGACAACCGATAGTCCAGATATAATACTGGGGCATGTTTCCTGACCTGTGGCGCTATTGAAAAACAAAGCCCTTCTTCAGGGGTATCTTGTTTCATCTGGCGGAGGGAATGGGATTCGAACCCATGACCCCGGTTTCCCAGGGTAAGCGCTTAGCAGGCGCCCGCACTCGTCCACTATGCGATCCCTCCGCCTTCCGACGAGCCAATTAATATTTTAGGTTATTCTGTGCTTTTTTACAATATTACGAGCTTGAGGGCGCCAGCCGCTGAGATGCGTTAGTAATGCTTTCTGGATACTCAAGTCAGAATCAGAAACGCTTTTTCCGCTCCCTCTTGTACTTTTCGAAGATATTAAAGGCAAACTCGTATTCCCGGACCATCTCTTGCGGTGTCTTGGGCCTGAATCGCTTAGTTGCCGTGTCAAAACCTGTGTCGGCTACCCTGGTGGAATACCATTTATTAAGCTCGCGGTGGCAATCAGGGCACAATGTTATGATTCTTGACTCAGGTACTTGAGCAAGCTCGGTAACTTCGGTTGGAATGATATGGAATTTTTCCATGAGCCCGGGCTCACGGCGGTGTCCACAAAGCTCACAGGATTCCCGTCCCATCGCATTTACCTCGGATGACTTTACAGACTCGCACACGAGTATATCCCGACAATCAGAGTTTGTCAATGTTCCGATGTGTGTAGTTGTGATATATTAAAATGGCTTGTTGATAATTGCCAGCCAAATCAGTGGATACAGGTAATGGAAGATAGCCTATCCGTAGTCGCTATTACCGGAAATTTGGGGACTCGACTTATCGGGCGACGGGTTCTTTACTTTCCCAGCCTGACCTCAACCATGGACATTGCCAGGCAAGAGGTGCGCCAGGGGGCAGCGGAAGGAACGGTTATCGTGGCTTATAAACAGACGGCGGGGAGAGGGAGACTGAAGCGTGCCTGGTTGTCGCCTGAAGGCAGTATTGCTCTCTCGGTAATCCTCTATCCCCGCGTAGCTCATCTCTCTTCTCTTATCATGCTGGCATCGCTGGCGGTGGTTCATAGTATCGGGGCGGTTACCAGCTTGCGACCTCAAATCAAATGGCCCAATGATGTGCTCATTAATGGTAGAAAGGTCTGTGGCATTCTTATTGAGAGCGATGTCAGGGGTGATATGGTGAACTATGTTGTTATCGGTATCGGGATAAATATTAATCTCCAGGTGGCTGATTTCCCGGAGATTTCGCCCGTTGCTACCAGCCTTTCTGAGGAATTGGGTCGGCAGGTATCGCGCTTGAACGTACTGCGCAGCCTCTTGGTAGAGCTGGATAGATTATACCTGGCCTTGTCAGGTGGAGGCTCTCTTTACGAAGAGTGGCGGGATAACCTGGTTACGCTGGGTAAGAGGGTCAGGGCCACCACGGGCGATAGTATCCATGAGGGCATCGCCGAATCGGTAGACAGGGATGGCAGTCTGCGGCTGCGTGGCCCGGACGGCAGCCTGACCAGGATTGTGGTCGGCGATGTTACCCTGCGTGAGTAACAGCATAAACTTGAGTGCTTGAAGGGGTAAAGCCCCTTCAAGCACTCATCCTGGATTCTCTCTCTGCTTTGTGGTTACTGGCCTGTCTTTGTGCCTGGTTGCTGACCACCACGATTCATGAACATGGAGATAAGGTCTACAGGTATGGGGAAAATCAGGGTGCTGTTTTTCTCCGAGGCTACCTCGACCAGCGTTTGCAGGTAGCGAAGCTGCAACGTGGTTGGCTCCCGGGCAATAATCGCACCGGCTTGAGCCAACCTCTCCGATGCCTGGAACTCACCATCGGCATGGATGATTTTGGCTCGCCTCTCTCGCTCTGCCTCAGCCTGGGCCGACATCATCCGTTTCATCTGGTCGGGGAGTTCAACCTCCTTAATCTCTACCGTGCTGACCTTGACTCCCCAGGGGTCGGTATGCTCGTCAATTATCTGCTGTAGCGTCTGGTTCAGCTTTTCCCTTTGCGTCAGCAGGTCATCAAGCTCGGACTGTCCCAGCACATTACGCAGCGTCGTCTGTGATATCTGCGAGGTGGCCCTGATGTGGTCCAGCACCTTAAGTACCGCGTCTTCAGCGTTGACCACCCGGAAGAACACCACCGCGTTTACCCTCACGGTAACGTTGTCCTTGGTGATGACCTCCTGGGAGGGGACATCCATCGTTATTACCCGCAGGTCAATCTTCACCAGACGGTCGACGAAGGGAATTATGAGGATAAAGCCGGGTCCTCTAATTCCCGCAAACCGCCCCAGGCGTAGCAGGACTCCTCTTTCATACTCGGGGATAATTCTGACCGACATCGAGAGCAGTATCACCACGACCAGCACAATTATGACGACAAGTATAATGCTCATATTTTTTACCTCCTTTATTTTCTATTTACATATAGCTTTAAGCTATCAACTCGGTTAATAATCACCTCCTCTCCAGGTTCAACCCGGCCTGTTTCTGATATCGCTGTCCAGTGTTCACCCCTGAAGAGGACTGTCCCTCTAGGGTTAAGGGTAGTTTCTACCGTGGCTGTCTTGCCAATAAGTTCTTCCCGGCCTGTGGTTACCTGCTGGCGGTGTGCCCTGATTGCCCGTTGAATGATAAAGGCCAGGAGGGCGATAACGCAAATAATGATGACGATAACCAGCCAGAGGTCTACTAATACGCCAAAAATAAGTAATCCCACTTCTTCACCTGCTCTCCTGTTTCTTGGTTACATATAGTGTTAAGCTATCGACCTTGTTGATTATTACTTCCTCTCCAGGTTCTATCCGGCCTGTTTCTGATATTGCCGACCAGCGTTCCCCTCTGAAGAGGACTATCCCCTCGGGGTCGAGAGCTGCCTTGACGGTGGCTTTTTTACCAATCAGTTCTTCCCAGCCGGTGGTGGGCTGGCGGCGGTGTGCCCGGACTACCCGTTGAATGATAAAGACCATGAATAAGACAATACCAATGGCGATAGTGGCAATCAGCCAGGGATTGACCTGGAATAGTGGCCCTCCCTTGAACAAAATCAGGGAGCCAAGGACCAGAGAGGTTATACCGCCGGCAGTCAGTAAGCCAAAGCTGGTGGTAAAGACCTCGGCGATAAAAAGACCGAAGGCTAGAAGGATAAGTAGAATACCGACAATATTCACCGGTAACTGGCCCAGAGCGAAGAAGGCCATCAGCAGGCAGATGGCACCTACTACACCCGGGAAGACCAGCCCGGGGTTAGAGATTTCGACGAATAGACCGAGTGTGGCTAAACTCAACAGGAGAAAAGCGATATTGGGGTCGCTGATGGCATAAAGGAAGCTCTCGATGGCGCTCATGTCCACATTTTTAATGGTGGCCCCCCGGGTGTTTATCGTGACTACGGCACCACCCAGCATGGTTACCTCCCGGCCATCGAGCTGTTGGATAAGGGTGTCAAGGTCAGGGGCGACCAAATCAATGACGTTAAGCTCCAGGGCCTCCTGTTCGGTGGCGGAGACGGCTTCTCTCACCGCTTTTTCAGCCCACTCCACGTTGCGGCCGTGAGACTGGGCGATACTTTTAATATAAGCTACCGCGTCATTGAGGATTTTTTCCTCCATGGTTGATGATACCTCTTGTTCGCCCTCTGGCCCCAGGGCTACCGGGCTGGCCGCCCCGATGGCCGTATTGGGTGCCATGGCCGCGACATGGGCGGCCATGGTAATGAACACGCCGGCGGAGGCAGCCCTAGCTCCTGAGGGAGAAACATAAACCGCCACCGGTACGCGGGCATTAACAATGTCCTGCACAATATCACGCATGGCCGTGTCTAAACCACCGGGTGTGTCCATCCGGATGATGCAGACCGTAGCGTAGTCTTCTTCGGCAGTTTCAATGCCGCGGCTGATGTAATCAGCCACGACAGGGTTAATGACCCCCTTGACGTTAAGTACGACAATACTCGGCGCAGCCGCCTGTACCTGAGAAGCAATAGAGGCAGCTAGCAGCCCTGCCAGTATTAAAATGCGTATCGCCCGTAGCATATTTAGTCCTAAACTGAATTTACTGGTATAAGTTATATTGTATAGTGGCTATACTCTGATTGCAAATGTAAATGTGAGATTGTTTAATAATTAAACGGTCATTGCGAGGAGCGTTAGCGACGAAGTAATCCTATACATCGGTTTGAGATTGCTTCGCTTCGCTCGCTATGACAAATAGGGGCTGCTAGACAATCTCAATGTTGAATAGCCAGACAAGGTGGTGTAGAATTTATCCGATTGTTGCTACAGGATGTGTCATGAAAGTACAAAGGTGTAAGGGGACTCAGGACCTGTCGCCCGCGCAGATGAGGGCGTTTCGTCTTATTGAAGGGATGTTTCGCGACTGCTGCCTCAAGTGGGGGTATGAAGAGGTTAGAACACCCACCATTGAGTATCTGCACCTCTTCACTTCAACAGGTACGCTTACCCCCGGCCGGTTGCGCAAGGTATATACCTTTCTTGACTGGGACGGCTGGAGCGGGGAGAGGGTGGTCTTGCGGCCTGACGGTACCATTCCAATTGCCCGGCTTTACATTGATACCATGGCCGGGAAAGAGCTGGCCAAGCTCTTTTACGTCACCAATGTCTTTAGCTTTGAGGAGACGGGTAAAGAGGCGAGGGAAAAATGGCAGTGTGGTGCCGAGCTTATCGGAGCCGGCTCGACTGCGGCTGATGCGGAACTAATCGTCATGGCGCTGGAGGCACTGAGGAAATTAGGCCTTGAGGATATTGAGATAAGGCTATCACACGCTGATTTGATAAGGGGCCTGCTGGACAGGTTCGGGCTGAGTCTTGGAGAGCAGACCAGGGTATTTGACCAGATTCTGGATGGAGATGCCGAAGTACTGGCTGGAGCTGCCTCGGAAAGGCCAGAGCTAGCCGGGGCTTTAACTCCTTTGCTTGACCTCAAGGGGAAATCGTCAGGTTTCCTGAAGAATATGAAGGCGCTCTTTACCCAGGACCTGCCGGAACTCAAGCCCTCGCTGAACAATTTCATAGAAGTTGCTGAACTTCTGGAGGCCCTGGGAGTCAATTACCAGATTGATATAGCTTCGGGGAGAGGCTTTGAGTACTATACTGGCGTTATTTTCCAGCTCTTTGCTGGCGACGAACACATTGGTGGGGGGGGTAGATATGATGCCCTTATTCCCCTGATGGGCGGACGGAATATCCCCGCTTCCGGTTGTGCTCTTTATCTTGACCGCCTGATGAATCTGATAAGACCAGCCACTCTGGCTGAACCCGGGATGCAGCGAATCCTGGTTAAGGCTGAGTCCAGGGGAAGAAAGGTTTTACCCGAAGCTTTTCGACTGGCTGGTAGTCTCCACGAAGCCGGGTATGCCGCCGAAGTATATCTGGGTGGTCAGGAGCCAGGCGACATCAGGTGGACACTCGATATACAGGGTAAAGCACCTCTGTTTGTGCTGACTGACCGGGTTAATGGCCGTATATTTGAAGCACAAACTGTTGAAGAGGTATTGAGCGTATTACATTAAGCCAGCGCCGATTTGATTCTCTGTAAGTGGGTAAACATCAGTGTTCCTGAAGGGGCGCAGCCCGTATAGATTTATACTGCCCCCGTTTTTGGAGAGAGGATAAAGGAGTCCAGGTGGATAAGCAATTGAAAATAGCCCTGCCCAAGGGGCGTCTCCTGGCCGAGACGGCTGACTTGCTCAAGAGAGCCGAGTGGGGGCTGAGTACGTATCACAAGGGGATGCCTTCCTACCGTCCTAAGTCCCAGAGGTTTCCCAATCTGCTGGCCAAGGTGTTCCATGAGAAAGATATTCCCATCCAGGTGGCCGTGGGCAATTATGATCTGGGGATTTGTGGGCAGGACTGGATTGAGGAGCTTATGGTGAAATATCCCAGTTCCGCCCTGGTCAAACTGAGGAATCTGGGCTATGGTGAGGGCACCCTGTTTGCTGCGGTCAGCCGGTCTGAGGCGGCAGTTTCCATAGAGGAAATGCAGGCCAAGAAGAGCCTTGTCCGCCTGGCCAGCGAGTATCCCAACCTGGCCGAGTCTCTGGCACTGAACCTGCGGCTGAGGCGATTCGCTATCTTTCCCCTGTGGGGAGCGGCTGAGGCCTACCCTCCGGAGAACGCTGATATCGCCTTAATCTCAGGGAGGCCGGACGAGAGGGTTTTTAATCATGACCTTGTTGCCATCAGACGTGTTCTTGGTTTCAGTACCTATCTCATCGCTAATAGGACCAGCTGGGAAAGAAAGAACCTGAGTGAAGTACTGGCTTCTATTGAGAGTCAATTGCCTGTAATAGAGCAGAGCCCTTTATCGCCCGATGTGGCAGTAAATCAGAAGGTCGCTGGGAGACATCCCCGCCGTGAGGGAGGTGGGGGCATTATCCGCCTGGCCTTGCCCGATGGGCATCAGCAACAGCCCACTATTGAGTTACTGAATAAAGCCGGTATCAGGATTGATGACTACCCTTCAGCGGCCGGTAACCGGCGGCCAGCCAGTGGTCTGGCGGGAGTCAGTATTAAGGTGATCAGGCCACAGGACATGCCGTTACAGGTGGCCAACGGTAATTTCGATTTAGCCATTACCGGTAAGGACTGGGTGGCCGAGCACCTTTATCAGTTCCCGTCCAGTCCGGTAACCGAAGTTCTCGACCTAAAATTTGGCTGGGTAAGGATAGTGGCCGTGGTAAGCAAAGATATGCTGGCGGAGAATGTTGATGGATTGAGGCAGTTTTATGCTGAGCGGGCGGCGCCCATCAGGGTAGCCTCAGAGTATGTCAATATTGCTGATAAGTATGCCCGGGACAATCGTCTTGGTGCGTACAGGATAATTCCTACCTGGGGAGCCAGTGAGGCCTTTTTGCCCGAGGATGCTGACCTATTAATCGAAAACACTGAAACGGGGCGGACGATTGCCCGCCATAACCTTAAGATTATCGATACCCTTTTTGAATCGATGGCCTGTCTCATTGGTAATAAGGACAGTCTGGCCAGCCAGTCACGCAGTAAACGGATAGAGTCCCTTGCCGAAAAGCTGCGTGCCGCTGTGGAGGAGAAAAGTTGAAAATCGTTGAGGGCTCTGAGACAGCTAAAAAAGAACTATTAGGGCGGAAGTCAATATTTCATCTTTCATGCCTGGACGAATTTATGGTGTCTGACGCCAGCCCAGAGAAACAGGTCAGGAAGATTATAGATGATGTGCGTGACCGGGGAGATGCTGCTCTTATTGACTATACCTTGAAGTTCGATGGGGTAAAGCTCACCTCGCTGGAGGTGGATAAAGGGAAAATAAGCAGCGCTTATAAGGAGGTTGACGGTGAGCTGGTTTCGGCACTCAAGCTGGCCGCCGGGCGAATACGTGACTTTCATACGGCGCAGATGGCTGGCCTGCGGGGCATGGCAGCCGTGCCGGGCTTAGGTCAGCTAATGCGTCCCCTGGAGAGAGTTGGCCTCTATGTCCCTGGCGGTACGGCCAGTTACCCCTCAACGGTATTGATGACTGTTATTCCGGCCAGAGTGGCCGGTGTCAGGGAAGTCATCCTGGTAACACCCCCGGCGTCAAATGGGGGAGTTCCTCCGCTGACACTGGTGGCGGCTGATATTGCTCAGGTTGACCGTATCTTTTCTATCGGTGGTGCCCAGGCGATTGCTGCTCTGGCCTACGGTACTGAGTCTGTGCCTAGGGTGGACAAGATTTGTGGTCCGGGTAATATCTTCGTCGTTCTGGCCAAGAAGCTGGTCTACGGGATGGTTGGTATCGACGGGCTTCAGGGGCCCAGCGAGGTGGTCATCATCGCTGATGAAACGGCCAACCCGGAATTCTGTGCCGCCGACCTTCTGGCCCAGGCGGAGCATGACCCCCTGGCCTCGGCCATCCTGATAACCACTTCGCCGCGTCTGGCTGGCGAAGTTAATAGCGAAGTCGGGCGTCAGCTTGCGGAGTTGCCGCGTCAGGCCATTGCCGCCCAGTCTTTAGCAGACAGGGGCATGATAGTGGTGGTGGCCAGCCTGGGGGAAGCGATAGAGCTGGCCAACCTTTATGCTCCCGAGCACCTCTGCCTGATGCTCGAGGATGCGAGCCCTTACCTCGACCGGCTCTCTAATGCTGGCTGTATCATTACCGGCCCGATGGCGACCGTGGTTCTGGGTGATTACATGGCCGGGCCAAGCCACGTTTTGCCTACCGGCGGCACGGCCAGATTTAGCTCGCCCCTCAACGTGCTCGATTTTCTTAAGTTAACGAATGTGATTACTGTAGACGAGTCTAATTTGAAAGAACTGGGCCGGGCCGCGCAGGCCCTGGCCAGTGCCGAGGGACTTGAGGCCCATGCCCGGGCGGTGAAGAAGCGGCTGGAGGCTCTTGACTGATGGGAATAGAGAAATTCATACGGCCTGACCTGACTGGCTTTGGTGGTTATTCTCCCAGTACTGCCCCGGAGACATTGCAGGGTAAGATTGAAGTTCAGGTGGAGAAGATTATCAAGCTGGATGCCAACGAGAACCCCTACGGCTGCTCACCGAGGGTGAGCCAGGCACTGGCCGCCTATCCCCGCTTTAATATCTATCCTGATGACGGCCAGACGGGTCTGAGGAAATTACTGGCCGGATATGCCGGTGTCGATGCCCGGCATATCGTGGCTGGTGGCGGCAGCAATCAGTTAATTGACCTCATTCTGCGCCTGTTTCTCAATCAGGGTGACGAGGTGATAAATTGTGTCCCCACCTTTGGTATTTACAGTTTCAGCACCGGATTATGCGGTGGGACGCTGGTCGGGTTGCCCAGAGACGAGAACTTTGCCGTTGATGTCAGGGCGGTAAAGGCCGCCATCAGTAAAAAAACAAAAATGATATTCCTGGCCAATCCCAATAACCCGACGGGGAATCTTACCCCTCCTGAGGATATACTGGAGATGGTGGACACCGGAGTGCCGGTCTTTGTTGACGAGGCCTACTATGAATTCAGCGGGCAGACGGTAGCACCACTGGTTGGTCAGTACGAGAACCTGATGGTGCTGCGCAGCCTGAGCAAGTGGGCTGGACTGGCCGGTTTGAGGGTCGGGTACGGGCTTTTCCCACCCCGAATCGCCGATTACCTGCTGAGAATCAAGATACCTTACAACGTCAATGTCGCCGCCCTGGTGGCCGTCGAGGAGTCGCTGAAGGATATCGACTACCTGCTGGGTACGGTCAAGAAGATAGTTGCTGAGAGGGAAAGGCTTTTCCGTGAGCTAGAGAAGATTGAGTGGCTAAAGCCATTCCCTTCGCAGGCTAACTTCATCCTTTGCTCCGTGCTCAAGGGGGAGGGCAGGGAACTGTGGCAGAAACTCCAGAACAAAGGTATTCTGGTGCGCTACTTTGACCAGCCGCAATTGCAGAATTTCATCCGCATCAGCGTGGGTAAACCAGAGCACACCGATGCCTTAATCAGGGTATTGAAGGAGATAGGAGGGTAGATGAATGGGCAGGCAAGCTATTGTCAAACGGGAGACGAGCGAAACAAATATCAGCCTGGAGCTTAATCTTGACGGTGGTGGCAAATATGAGATAGATACCGGAATTCAGATGTTTGACCACTTCCTGTCTCAGGTAGCCCGGCACGGCAGATTCGACCTTAAGATTTCGGCTACTGGTGATGACCAGCACCACCTGGCGGAAGATGTTGCTCTCTGTTTCGGCAGGGCTCTGGGCGAAGCACTGGGGGAAAAACGGGGCATTGTCCGCATGGCCGATGCTACCGTGCCCATGGACGATGCTCTGGCGACAGTGGCCGTAGATATTAGCGGTCGGGGGTATGCCGTACTGGAGATGTCCTTTGCTGAAAATGATATGCTGGGCTTTGCCACCGACCTCATTCGTCACTTCCTTGAGTCGCTGGCGGCCGAGGCCAGGCTCAACCTGCATGCCAGAATTATTTACGGTATCAATGACCACCATAAGGCGGAGGCACTGTTCAAAGCGCTGGGCCGTGCCTTGGACATGGCTACCAGAGTTGACGAGCGGATTGCCGGGGAAGTGCCGAGTAGTAAGGGGTTGCTGGAACGCTAGTCTTGGTTGCGTAAATCCGCGCTACAATCGGGATTCTTCGCTATGCTCAGAATGACAGACGTATAATGTCACCCTGAGCGAAGCGAAGGGTCTCATCGCCCATAACATGTTAACACCTATTTCTGCAATCAGGCACTAGCCCGGCCGCTTGATAAGCTCGAACATTACGCCGCCGGGGCCGCCGGTGTCCAGGTAGATAAACCTGCCCGGGTTGCCAAACAGAATCTTGGCCCCCTGTTTCACCAGGTTGGCCGCCTCCTCATCGACATCGTCCACGTAAAAACCGAGGTGATGTATGCCTTCCCCGTGTTCCTCAAGGAAGCGGGAGTGGAATAACCTGCCCTCCACCACCTGAATCAGCTCAAGCTGTACTGTGCCCAGATTGGCAAAGACCATTTTTGCTTTCCAAGGGCGGCCTTTGGCGTCGGTGCCGCCCATCTCCTCAGATCTCCAGGGGCCAATGCCGAACATTGATGACCACGATTCAATGACTTTATCCGCATCCCTGACCACGATACCAATCTGGTCGACTGATTTTAGCTGAAACTTGTTTGTCTCGCTACTTGCCATATCGGTGCCTCCCTTTGTGTTGCTAATTTATCTCAGTTTTCTCCCCGTCAGCCTTTCATAGGCCTCCCGGTATCTCTTGGTGGTGGCTTCAACAACCTCCGGGGGTAAGGTGGGGGGTGGGGGTTCCTTGTTCCAGCCAGACTGGGCCAGCCAGTCGCGCACCGGCTGCTTATCATAGCTGGGCTGTGATTTTCCGACTTTGTATTGTGCCGCGTCCCAGAAACGGGACGAGTCAGGAGTCAGTAGTTCATCAATTAAGATAAGCTGGCCATCATCGACCCCGAACTCCACCTTGGTATCGGCGATGGTGATGCCTCTGGGACGGGCATACTCCCGGGCATAATTATATACGGCCAGGCTTTTTTCTTTTATCTCCTCAGCCACGGCATTGCCGACCAGTTTCTTCATCTCGTCCATAGTCAGTGGCTGGTCATGGCCGGTTTCGGCTTTGGTGGTGGGAGTGAAGAGCGGTTCCGGTAGTTTCTGGCTCTCCTGCAGTCCACGGGGCAGACGAATCCCGCAGATAGTGCCTGACTGCTGGTATTCTGCCCAGCCCGAACCGGCAAGGTAGCCCCGGGCCACACATTCAACAGGGATACGTTCAACTTTCTTGACAATCATCGAGCGTCCCGCCAGGTCAGCGGGGTAGGAGAAGCGTTTTTCGGCGGGAAGATATGAGTCAAGGCAACGAACATCATCAACTACTTCAATCAGGTGGTTGGGAACAATGCCTAATGTCTTTTCAAACCAGAAAGCGGAGAGCTGGTTAAGCACCAGGCCCTTATCGGGGATGCCGTTGGGCAGGACAACATCAAAGGCTGAGATGCGGTCGGTGGCGATGATGAGTAAACGGTCACCCAAGTCATAGCTATCCCGCACCTTGCCCCGGATAAATAAAGTCAGAGGCAGCTCGGTCCTGGTCAGGAGTGACGGACTCGCTGTCATCGATTATTCCTCCCCTGCTTTCAGATTTTCAGTGTTTAGGGGAATAAGAAGTCCAGGACTTTTTCCACGTCTTCAGCCGCAATGCCCCCTCGTAGCGGACGCCCTTCGAGGCAGGACTCAAAAATATCAGGGTCCTGGTGGATTGTCCCGATAACCTCGATGTCGTTCCTGGTCAGGTGCTCCTTCAAGCGTGCAGCAATATCCTCGGAGGCTATCTTGTTCAGAACAACCCAGACGTCGGCGATATCGAGGTCATGAGCCATCTCGTTTATCTTTTCCGCAACGTCAAGTGAGTCAATAGAAGGCTCAACCACCACCAGTACGCAGTCCATACTTGTCTCCACGCCCCGTCCAAAATGTTCCACTCCTGCCTCAAGGTCAACAACGGCTATTTCATCCGGTTCCAGGCGGAGCTTTTTCAAGAAGGAGCGACTCACGATACCCATAGGACAGGCGCAGCCTTCCATCGCCATCAGAATCTTACCCACGGTTACCAGCTTGATGCCGTCTTCCGTCTCCAGGATATATTCGGGGGGGATTTCGGCTATTGGTAGCTCTGCTACCTCCTTCATGAGCTCCATCTTCTCTTCGGAGCCTCCGGCCTTTATCTCGGTAACTATCTCCTTCTCCAGTTTCTGCTTACCCCCCATGAAGTCGATGAGGGCTTTTGGTGGGCTGCTGAAGCCCATCATGCGGTGAAGCCCGGTATTTGACTCGTCGGCATCCACCACCAGTACCCGTAGCCCTCTGGCTTGTAGCCCGTTGGCCAGCAATCTTACCAGAGCGCTCTTACCACTACCGCCCTTGCCACAGACTGCAATCTTCTGCATTCGTGTCTCCTCTCAAAACTCAGTATCTTCTCAGCAAAAGCATGTCAATTTTCTATGAAGGGTAAATGACCCGACTGATGAGGAATTGCTCATGGCCGGTCATTACCATTGTTTCAATCGTCTGGGACGCCTTCGTGCCGGAGGCAGCGGATAAAGGGGCGCGAAAGACTTGTATATTGCTTCCAGCATATCATCGGTGCCATTGAGGGCCCCGGTGATCACAATTTTAGCTACCTGGTTAATGTACTCATCAAATGTTTGGTAAGTATTCTGGTAGCCTACCTTATAAGCGTGCTGGTAAATATCATCCTGGCTGTACTCATCAATAATGGTCTGGTGGAGCTTCTGCTTTGCCTCTTTGGAGAAGACTTTCGGCCAGAAATAGCAGGCATACTTCGGTATCTGGGGCAGAGGAGATTCGCTAAGGAAGGCATCAACTATCTCGTCGAAAGCGTCATCAGCCCCGTTCTCCGTCCCGATAGCTACCATGTCCGCAATTTTGTTGCCAAACTGACCCAGGTCACTGTATTTTTCAGTGTAGCGCTGCTGGTAAAGGTGCCGGAGAGGCTTCCCCTCGTTGAGCTTTTTGCCGATAAGCTCACGGAAGTCCTCTCTTATTACCTGCTTGTAGCCTTCCGGCCAGAAGGTCTCGGCAGCAGAATCTTCATCTTCAGTGTCGGGCATAAAGTGCATGATTACTTCCCCGCGCAGCTTGCTTTAGGGTCCACCTCTGACATATATTACCTGCCCGGAAATAAAACTCGATTCATCGGAGACCAGGAAGAGGACAACATTAGCCACATCCTCTGGTGTCCCCATCCTCTTCAGTGGTATCTGGGCAACAGCAAATCTTCTGAAGTCATCGAGGTACATTCCTTCTCTCCGGGCGGCATTTCGGGACATTTCAGTATCAATAAAGTCAGGGGCAACACAGTTGACATTGATATTATAGCGCCCGAGTTCCTGGGCCAGTGCCTTAGTGAAGCCAGCGAGAGCGGCATTTGCCGCAGCATAACTTGCATGGCCGCGGGTTCCCAGACTGGCCGGAACGGGTGAGGACAGGTTGACAATCTTGCCGTAGTTCTGCGGCAGCATGTACTTCTGTGCTGCCCGGGCACAGTTGAAACTCCCCTTGAGCTGGACAGCAATCGTGGCGTCCCATTCCTGTTCCGTTATTTTGTGAAAGGGGACGTCTTTTCTGATGCCAGCGTTATTGACCAAAATATTAACCTCGCCAAATCGCTGCTCCGTTTGCTCGAACATTGACTCCACCTCTTCCCAGTTGGAGACGTCAGCCTTGAGGGCTAACGCCTCCCGTCCTGTCTGCTTGAGCTTAGCCGCTAAATTCTCAGCGAAGGCAAAGTCAACATCATTGATAACAACCCGGGCACCTTCTTCGGCCAGCCTGGTGGCGATTGCCTTACCTATTCCTCTACCGGCGCCGGTGACAACAGCCACCCTTTTCTCTAGTCTCACGCAACTTCCTCAAGAGCCTGGAGAGTTCATACTTTTCTCATGTAAAATTCGCAATAGCCCTCTTTGGCGGTAGATGCCGTCATCTCAATAACCGCATCCAGTTCCATGTTCTTGCTTATCGTGTCCAGGGCTTTAAGGCAGCCATGCTGGCAGGTCATGAGATTGGCTACCTGGTCACCGTTCTTTTCTTTTATCTGGTTAAAGAGATAACACTGAGGCACGCGATAGGCAAAGGCATACTGGTTATTTAATATTACCGGCAACTTGAGAAACTGCTGAATACCCAGGTAGGCTATTTCCACATATCTTTGGGGTACATGCGGGAAGACCAGGAACTGGTTACCATCGCGGTCAATACTTTCCAGTATCATCTCAATGGTTCTATCTGGATACTCTTCACCAAGCTGCATCACTCTGTTCATCCAGTTCTGGCCATATTCCTCAAAGAATTGCTTGCCTGCCTTTTCTATCTCACCCTTCGCTTTTCCTTTGATGGCCTCCGCCAGTTTGGCGGCTGTGCCCTCAGCGCCAAACTCCTCACGAATCATGCGTATCATGTCCTCATTCAGGTCAAAGGAATACGGTCTGGGAGCGACGAACCGGGGGTACGGCTGTTTCTTGAGCTCGGCAAAATAGTCCTTGGCCATTATTTATTACCTCCTAGACCTCTATTTTAATCGCATCTACCGGACAGACATCAATGCACCTGTTACACATTGTACACCTGTCCCTGCGTTCGGCAACAACCACATAGTTCCCGGGAATTCTGGGGTCAACCTCCTCCAGTCTCTTTTCCTTGGCCATAACACGCTCTACGAAGAATACGGCTATGGGGCAGGCCTGTAAGCATTTCTTGCATAGAAAAGGAACCGTGCACTTCTCCTGGTCTATGGTGATTTTGGGGAACTTCCTTCCAAAAATCACTGGTGCGGACTGTCTTAGAATAGTCATTACCACACCTCCGCTAGAGCCGGCAGGCTTTTTCTATCAATCAGCTCAATTGCTTTTCTCGGACAGCCTGTTTCACAGACTCCGCAGCCATAACACTTAAATGCGTCAATGCTGGCTTTTTTGGTGGTGACCTCAAACTTGAGAGCTCCCCACTGGCAGCGTGAGGCACAGATACCACAACCATTACAGGCGTCGTAATCTACCTGTGCGACGTAATGGCTTTTGAGCACACCAAAACCAAAATCAACTGCCCATCTTATCAGGTTGCAATCAGGGAAATCGCACTGGCAGAACCCGCCGATATATGGGGCGCCGAACATCATTAAACAATGACAGAATCCCTTTCTATCAAGCTCGCGGAGCCATTCCTTAGCTTCCTCATGGTTGACAAACTTACAGCCACCCTTGTATCTCTCCGGCCAGCGTTCCCACTTGAGCATACCGACACCCATACCCATACAGGTATACTCATTTTCACTTCTTTCGTCTACAGCTCGCCAGTTCTTCCGGCATAAGCAGGCTATCAGGCCTATGGGAGAACAGAGATCCATTACCTTTTCCGCATCCTTCAGTGGAAGAACCTGGCCACCACCTCCCTGTCTCATGCCCTCATCCATTTGCTTTACAAGCCTATCAAACCCCTCCCGGTCATCCTTTTCTATGAGATTCAGTAGGTCTGCCGTTGTTGGACCAGTGCTTTCTCCCGTTTCCGGGCTTGCCTCAACTCCTTTATGCCCTTCACCTGGTAGCCTGAGCTTATACATATTTCGGGAATAGTTATAAGGGTTCAAGTACCAGATACCGCCACCAAACTCGGGGTTACCATATTCGTCACATAAATAACACACTGCTACCTCCTAATCAAACCTCTATCTTGATGGCGTCTACCGGGCAGACGTCGATGCACCGGTTACACACGGTGCACCTGTCTCGCCGTGTTGCATGGAGAACAAAGTACCCATCAATCCTGGGGTCCATCTCCTCCAATCTCTTTTCATACTTCATGACACGCGTTACGTGGAAGACGGCCTCAGGGCAAATCTGCAGGCACTTCTTACACAGGAAGGGAACGGTGCACTTCTCCTGGTCTATGGTGATTTTGGGGAACTTTCTCCCCAGTACCATTTCGGGTAGTCTTCTTGGCATTGTCATTACCATACCTCCGCGAGAGCTGGTAGATTTACTCTTTCAATAAGCGTAATTGCCCCTCTGGGGCAGCCTGTTTCACACAGGCCGCAGCCATAGCACTTGAACTGGTCAATACTGGCTTTGCGGGTGGTGGCCTCAAATTTAAGGGCTCCCCACTGGCAGCGTGAGGCACAGATGCCACAACCGTTACAGATATCATAGTCGACCTGGGCGACGTAATGGCTCTTCAGGGTGCCAATACCGAGGTCAACGGCATTCCTTAGCGCCATGCAGTCGGGATAATCGCACTGGCAGAAGCCACCGATAAAGGGAGCGCCAAAGAGCATCAGGATGTGGCAGAAGCCTCTCCTGTCCATCTCACGGGTCCATTCCTGGGCTTCCTCCGGGTTGACGAACTTGACGCCGCCCTTGTATCTCTCCGGCCAGCGTTCCCACTTGAGCATACCGACGCCCATACCCATGCAGGTGTATTCGTGCTCGTTTCTCTCGTCAATAGCCCGTACACCCTTGCGGCAGAGGCAGGCGATGAGGCCGATGCAGGTCATGAGGTCGAGCACCGCCAGGGCGTCTTTCAGTGGCAGCACCTGGCCCGGTGTCCCTGACTGTCGGCTGCGGGCGTCCAGTGCCTTGATGATGTTATCGACTTCTGTGGCATCGCCTTTTTCGATGGCCGCAAAGAGGTCATCTTGAGTCGGGCCGGTTCTTTCAAATTCTCCGGTCTCGATGCCGGCCTCAGGCCCCTTGTAGACTTCACCGGGTAACCTGAGCTTGTACATATTTCGGGCATAATTATAGGGGTTCATGTACCAGAGACCATTACCGTATTGCTGGTCGCCATACTGGTCACACAAGTAACACATGCTTACCTCCTGACATTGTGATTATAAATGACTCACCGATAACGCACCTCCTGAGATTATAATTCTCCTAAATTATGTCCACACTCTGGCCAGAGCCGGCATGGTGGTTCTGTCGAGTAACTTAATTGCTCCTCTGGGGCAACCTGTCTCGCACAGGCCGCAGCCATAGCATTTAAACTGGTCAATATTGGCCTTTCTGGTGGTAGCCTCAAACTTTAGGGCTCCCCACTGGCAGCGTGAGGCACAGATGCCACAGCCGTTGCAGATATCGTAGTCTACCTGTGCGACGTAATGGCTTTTCATTAAACCGCCAACGCCAAAATCAACCGCTGCCCTTATGGAAAGGCAATCAGGGAAATCGCACTGGCAGAAGCCACCGATAAACGGCGCACCGAAGAGCATAAGATAGTGAACAAAGCCTCGCCGGTCCATCTCGCGGGTCCATTCCTTGGCTTCCTCGGGGTTGACGAACTTGACGCCTCCCTTGTATCTCTCCGGCCAGCGTTCCCACTTGAGCATGCCCGTACCCATGCCCATGCAGGTGTATTCGTGTTCGTTTCTCTCATCAATGGCCCGCACACTCTTACGGCACATGCAGGCCATCAGGCCAATACAGGTGCACAGGTCCAGTACCTTCTCGGCATCTGCCAGAGGCACAACCTGTCCTGGCTGTACAGAGCTGACGTTCATGATGTTAGCTAGCCTGTCGTACTCTGTAACATCGCCTTTTTCCACTGCGTCCAGCAGGTCTGCCTGAGTGGGCAGACTGGTATCGTGTTCACCGGTTTCTATGCTGGCCTCAGGCCCTGCGTAGCCCTCGCCGGGCAGCCTGAGCTTGTACATATTACGGGCGTAATTAAAGGGGTTTAAGTACCATAGCCCATCGCCAAACTCACGATTACCGTATTCGTCACATAGCCAACACATTTGTATCCCTCTCCCAATTATAATAATCGGCTGGCTGTCTCGAAGCACAATTGACCGCGCTCAAAGATACAATTAGAGCACATTCGGCAATTGAGACAGCGCCTGGCTTCCTCGATGGCTTGCCAGTCGGTATAGCCCAGGTTTGCTTCTTTAAAAACTCTCAGTGATTCTTTAGGTGATAGCTTGGGCATATCCCAGCGCTCTTTGCGGATAAAATAGGCGGGAACTTGCTCGGGCTTGATGGTGATGGTGTCCCGGGTCTCCGTTAATTCCGTGATGGGCATGCCGCTAAGATACTGGTCGATGGAGTTAGCTGCCCTGCGGCCGGCCATCATCGAGTCGGTTACGGTAAGGCCGGTGCTGGAAACATCACCGGCGGCAAAGATACTGGGTACATTCGTTTCCAGGGTCCCCTTATTAACCAGCAAGCCACCGGTCTTGCTGATATCCAGCTTATCACTGAGCATTTCGCTTATCTCTGGAGCCTGCCCGATGGCCACAATTACCGTATCGGCGTCCACGGCGTAATCACTACCGGGACCTTCCATCAGGGCCCACTGAATTCTGCCCTCATTATCAAACCAGGTTGAGGTGACACGCTTGAAGTTTACCCCGCCCGCTCTAATGCCGTCTTTCGAGGTAAACTGTTGAGGGGCTAGAGATGGGTGTATTCTTACGCCTTCTCTTTCGGCGGCCTCAATCTCCCAGTCAAAGGCAGGCATATCTCTTCTTGACTCCAGACAGGCAAGATGTACTTCCTGGGCCCCGAGTCTGACTGCCGTTCGGGCAACATCTATGGCCACACCGCCTCCACCGATTACCCAGACTTTTCCACGGAGTGGTGGCGCCAGTCCCATTTTCGCATCTCTTAAGAAGGGCAGGGCAGTGGTTACTCCCTGCAAATCAGCGCCAGGTATCCTTAGCTGGATGCTTTTCTGGGTGCCGACAGCAATCAGTATCGCATTGTATCCTTGCTGTCTCAGCCCGGCGAAGGTTATATCCTCGCCGACCTGGACATTGGTATGAATCCTGACCCCCAGGGCTTTAATGTAGTCAATATCAGACAGGACATCCTCTCGTGGCAGGATGAATTCGGGTATGGCGGAAGTTAGTACGCCACCCGGTATGGAGGAAGCTTCAAAGATGGTGGCGCCATATCCTTTTCTGACCAGGTCATAGGCAGCGGTTAAACCGGCTGGCCCTGAGCCTACGATGGCTACCCTTTCTTTTCTGGTTCTGGGTACTGGAGCAGGCTTTTCGCTCTTTCCATTGTCGGCAGCGTACCGCTTCAGCCACTCGATAGCGATAGCACTGTCAACTACTTTTCGATTGCACTCTGCTTCACAGGGGTGATGGCAAACTCGTCCACAAACAGATGGTAGCGGATTGCTTTCCCTGACAATATCCAGTGCCTGTTTGGGGTTGCCTTTAGCGATGGCTATGATATAGTTGGGGACATCCATATGCAGGGGGCAGGCTGCTTCACAAGGGGAAAGCCGATCTACTTCAGGCCAGCATCTCTCAACATGAATATAGGCTGGCATCTCCAGCCTTCGGGTGATGGTTACGGATGGTACCACTGTAGCCATTGTTCAATCCCTCCTCTGTGCGTCAAAATATGTGGATTTAACAAAGGTTTGACTCCAACATTTATCCTATCATCGTCTTAATAAGGCTGTCAAACAAATAGTGCCATAAAGTAACCCGCAGGCAGTAGGGTTCTGCAATATACTAAAGAAGTATACTATACCACGGTAGTATATTGTATCACTTCTGTCAAACCATTTTTAAAATTTGTGTTATAGTGTAGGGCAGAGTTAAGGGAGGGAATGGGTAATGAGGATATCTATCATCTCCACTAATCGTGAGAATTTCCCCCAGCTTACCATTCCTATTGGTCCCGCTTGTATTGCTGCCACCCTGGAGGCGCAGGGTCACCAAGTTGAAATCCTTGACCTGTGCTTTGAAGAAAAAATAGAGGAAGCAATCATCACTCACGTGGAAAGGTTTGCTCCTGAAGTAATAGGTATCTCCCTGCGGAATACGGATAACAACGAGCTCTTCGGCTACCGGGCTTATCTGGAAGAGGCCGGGAGCATAGTCGAAACGGTTAAGAAACATAGCAGGGCCGAGGTAGTAATCGGGGGTGCGGGCTTCACCCTTTTCCCTGAGGAGCTAATGAGGTACTTTGAGATGCCCTACGGGATAGCCGGGGATGGGGAAAGGGCTTTCCCGCAGCTCGTCCGGTATTTTCAGGGCGAAGGGGAATTGGAATCCATTCCCGGAATCTGCTACTGGAGCGGAAAGAATGTGGTAGCAAAGTCTCCAGCCAGGGTCGGAGACTTTGCCGGGTTACCTTTTGCGAACTATGACCTTCTGGATATTCAGCGGTATCTGTCTGTGCTTCAGGCACTTCCCGTCGAGGGGAAGAGGGGCTGTGACCTGGCCTGTTCCTTTTGTCCCGACGGTGCCGTTAAGGAAGGATGTCGGCTGAGAGCGCCCGGACTGGTGGTGGACGAGATGCAGTCGAGATGGGAGGAATCTGGAATTCGTCGGTTCACCTTTCCCGATGGCGTGTTTAACTTCCCTCCAGAACATGCTCTGGCGATATGCCAGGAAATCAGGGACAGGAAACTGGATGTAAGGTGGGCGGCGGATATCAATCCGGTAGGCGTGACCCGGGAATTGGTAACTGCCCTCAAAGAAGCGGGTTGTCGATATGTCGCCCTCGGCATTGACAGCGCCTCGGAGAAAATGCTGCGGAGCTACCAGAAGGGCTTTGAAAAGGAAGATATCCGTACATTAACGAAGTTGCTGGCTGAGGCTGGAATTCGCTATGACTACTTCGTACTCCTCGGTGGTCCCGGGGAGAATATGGATACCGTCCGGGAAACCATTGACTTTCTTCAGGGGGTACCCCAGATGGTTTTCTTTCGGGTTGGCCTTAGGATATTCAAAGACACTGACCTGGAGAGGCAGGCACGGGAGGAAGGCGTGCTCCAGGCTGACCACGATATGCTTTCGCCCACCTTCTATCTTTCTAAAGACCTGGGGGACGACTTCGCGGAGTGGCTGGACAGGCAATGCGAGCCCCGTGACAACTGGTTTACCATCACCAAAGCGGCGCGTCAGGGTCGGGTCTAACCTGGTAATGCCTTCCTTGTATCCTGCGCCAATCTTTGACATCTGAAGTAAAAGCTGATAACTTCTAGGCATCGAAAGACAGCCTGATTTAGCGGAATGATTATACCGGCACTTATTTCTGTTGTTTTTCTATTGCTGGTTCTTGGTGCTGGGGCGGCTCTCTGGTTCATCTTGCGGCAGAGGCTGGCGTCCGGCCCTCGAGAACCGGAGAAGCGGGCTACCGCAGGGGTACCCATAGCTTTCCGCTGGAGCTATATCGTAGTACCGCTGGTACTCCTGTTTCTGTCCGTAGTCCTGGCTGTTTACTTCTATTCCAGGCTGCCGGTTGAGGTAGCTTACCACTTCCAAGGGGATGGCTTACCTGATAGATGGGTGAGCCGGGGCGTAATTGTCCTCTGGCTGCTGCTGCCACAGCTTTTCTTTACTCTGGTGGCATGGGTGCTCACCTGGGGAATGACCAGGCTGGCCGCCCTCTTCCGCCCTTCGGGGAGTAGCATGGTCAAGGCCGGGGGTGTCCTGTCGGCCATGGGCAATATGATTGCCCTGCCGCAGGCCGTTCTCTTCGTTGCAATGCTCGATATTTTTAGCTACAATTCATACCAGATGCACCTCTTACCGCTGTGGGCCATTGCTCTGATTATTATGGGGGTGGGTGGTATTGTTCTCGGGGTTTTCTTCCTTCGTGCCATGTGGCGAGTTTGGGGTGCTACCAGTAAGACTAAGGAGCGATAAGAGTGACCGAAAAGACGACCAGGGTTGATATGGAAAAGATTGTTTCTCTCTGCCGCCGGCGCGGTTTCATTTTCCCCAGCAGCGAGATATACGGAGGCCTTTCCAGTTGCTGGGACTACGGACCTCTGGGGGTGGAGTTAAAGCGTAATATCAAGGAGGCCTGGTGGCGGGCGGTGGTTCAGGAGCGCGACGATGTGGTTGGTCTGGACTCCAGTATCCTGATGCATCCCCAGGTCTGGGCGGCCAGTGGGCATCTTGAGGGTTTTGCCGACCCGCTGGTAGAGTGCAAGGAATGCCATCTCAGGTACCGCCGTGACGAGCTGGAAGGGGACAGGTGCCCTTCCTGCGGTGGTGAATTGACCGAGCCACGCATGTTTAACCTCATGTTCAAGACCTTTATGGGCCCGGTTGAGGAAGAGGCCAGTGTGGTTTACCTGCGCCCGGAGACAGCGCAGGGCATGTTTGTCAACTTCCAGAATGTGCTCAACACCACCCGCAAGAGGCTGCCCTTCGGTATTGCCCAGATAGGTAAATCCTTCCGCAATGAGATTACCACCGGCAACTTCATCTTCCGCAGCCGTGAGTTTGAGCAGATGGAAATGGAGTACTTCGTTAAACCGGGGACTGATGAGGAGTGGTTTAACTACTGGCTGGAGGAGCGCCTCAACTGGTATGTGGGCCTGGGCATCAAAAGGGAAAACCTGAGGTTGCGGGAGCACTCGAAAAGCGAACTGGCCCACTATGCCCGTGCCTGTTATGACGTTGACTTTCTGTTCCCGATGGGCTGGTCTGAGCTGGAGGGAATTGCCAATCGTGGCGACTTCGACCTGGCTCAGCATGCCAGGTACAGTGGTAAGAGCCTGGAATACTTCGATGATGAGACCAAGGAACATTACCTCCCCTGTATTATTGAGCCGTCGGCCGGGGTAGACCGCTCGACTCTGGCTGTCCTTTGTGATGCCTACGATGAGGAGACCGTGGCGGGTGAATTAAGGGTATTGCTCCGTTTCCACCCCGTTATTGCCCCCTATAAGGTGGCCGTATTACCCCTGAGCCGGCGGGAGAACCTGGTTAAAGCGGCCAAGGAGGTCTACAACGACCTTCGCCAGTGCTGGGCGGTAATCTATGACGATGCCCAGAGCATTGGCCGGCGTTATCGGCGCCAGGACGAGATTGGTACTCCCTTCTCTGTCACCGTTGATTTTCAGTCGCTGGAAGACAATCAGGTCACCATCCGCGAGCGTGACACCATGAACCAGATACGTATCCCCATTGCGGCGCTGAGAAGCACGCTACAGGCCAAGCTGGCCGGCGAAAACCTCTTTGTTTTGCCAGAGGGCGGGCAGGTGTGGAAGGAGGGAGGGTGAAGGAAGACAGAAGTGCATTTTGTTTTCGTGGATGAAACCGGAGACCCTGGCAGCGATATATCAAAGGGTGCGTCACTTTATTTTGGTATGGCATCGCTAAGTGTACAGGATAGGAATTACGAGGCTCTTAGACTCTTGTTATCTCAAATACATTGGCTGCGTGGTACTGCCACTGTAATAGAATTACGAAGAACCTATAATAAATCGCTCGAGTTAATGAGAGGTTTGAAAGAACTCGCAAACCATGGAGTAATATCAGCTTCTGGTTTATATATAAACAAAGAGGACTACGGGGGGCGTTATTTAAAATGGTCTGATGTCAATGTGCTCCCAGGAGAATGGACATACTATCTCCGCAACTACTTACTTCGCCATCTCTTAGAATTTCACTTTGAAACAGTCGATACTATAGGCGAACCTATTGACTTAGTACTGGATAGGGTCATTTTAACCGAAAGACAAAGGGAAAATACTCATGCTTATTTAAACAGTAGAACCAAAATACCCTTAAGGGAACCTTTTTCAACGCCACCTGTCGAGCATCTGACAATATGCGATTCAGAATATGTAGGTGGTCTAGAAATTGCCCATGTCTTAGCTGATACTCTTAGGGAAACAATTAAAGGAGATATTACCCCAGAAGTAAAGGCGGTTTCCGATTTCGTGAGAATCAAGCATTTCGTAGGACATAGAGAGAAAGCTCAATAACTAGTTGAGGAGATAGGCCACTCGCATATGGAGTGACCTACCTCCCCGAATTAGCTACAATCATATTTAATGATTACATTTTAATTATAGCGTATAGTAAAATATATGTCAATATCTGCCCCTGGATTAGGCGTCTCTTTAAGACAGTTTACATAGATTTTACTTTTCTTCTTTCAGGGAGGGGGATAGGATTGAAAATCCTCCATTTTGCCGACCTTCACCTGGGTGTGGAAAGCTACGGCCGTATTGACCCGGCCACCGGCATATCATCACGCCTTCTTGATTTCTTATCTGCCCTTGACCAGGTGATAGACTACTCCTTAGAGAATGGTATAGACCTTGTCCTCTTCTGCGGTGATACCTATAAGAGCCGTGAACCGAGCCAGACCCAGCAGCGGGAGTTTGCCCGGCGCATTAACCGGCTGGTAAGCAACGGTGTTCCCATCTTCCTTCTCGTGGGTAACCATGATCTGCCCAACGCCATCGGCAAGGCAACCACCACCGAAATCTTCGATGCCCTGGCCATCAAGAATGTCTATGTCTCTAACCGCCCCGATGTCTACCGGATTCCGACTAAAAGCGGAGATATTCAGGTTGCTTCTCTTCCCTGGCTCAGGCGTAGCGCCCTGTTGAGCAAGGAGGAGAGCAAAAATCTTAACTTTGAACAGATTAATGAGAGATTGCAGCAGGTCCTGACCAATATTATTGCTGCCCATGCTGCTAAACTTGACCCCACCCTGCCCTCGGTGCTGGCGGCCCATGTCTGGGTGGCTGGCTCGCAGGTAGGCTCGGAGAGGGCGATGACCATCGGGCAGGAGCATGTCCTGCTACTGGGTAATGTGGCCAATCCTGCCTTCGACTATATTGCTCTGGGCCATATTCACAAGCAACAGGTTCTTTCCAGTAATCCCCCCGTGGTCTATGCCGGCAGCCTGGAGAGGGTGGACTTTGGCGAGGAGGCGGACGCAAAGGGTTTCTACCTGGTGGAAATAGAGCCGGCCCAATCCTCGGGTCAAAGAGTGGTCTCCTTTGACTTTCATCCGGTAAGCGGACGGCGCTTTCTCACCATCAGTGTCAATGTCGAGTCGGGGGACACCGACCCCACTGCCACCGTGCTCAGGGCTGTGGCGGAACAGGAGACAAAAATCAACGGTGCCATCGTGAGACTCCAGGTCAGCCTGCCCTCCGAGCTTGAGCTGCACTTCAGGGACTCCGACATTAGAGAAGCCCTGAAAGGGGCCCACTACTTTACCATTGCCCGGGATATCAGGCGGGAGTCCCGCCTCAGGCTTGGGCAGTTTACCGCCGAGGAGATAACCCCCCTCGAAGCGCTGAAGAAATATCTGGAAACCAAAAAGGTCTCTCCGGAACGGGCCACAGTCCTGCTGGAATACGGGGAGAGGCTGATGGGGGGAGAGAAGCGTTAATCCGTTGAGAAAAGCGCCACAATCTTCTCTCTGTTTTCTGGCTCTGACAGGGCCGGGCACTGGTCTGGCTGGGCCTCGCCGGTGCGCAGGTCGGCGGCAAAGGCCAGGCAGGTGGTGTAGCCGCATTCTTTACAGTTGTTCTTCGGCAGGAGCTTGAAGATGTCCATGACCGTGGGTATTTTTCTTTCCGTGTAGCGGGGAGTGATGCTCTCCCGTTCCTGCCAGATGCGGTTGACCCTGGCCACAAGCTCGTTGGCCAACTGCTCTGCCTGTGAGGGGTCGTTAGCCCGGGCAATTCTGATTTCGTTGGGGCGTAAGGCATAGGCCTGCTCTGGCTCTCTCAATATCAGGATTTGATTCTCGTGGTCGTACCAGGCGTTACTCATGACCGCATTCAGATAGGGAAACACGGGGCTGATGTCCCTCTCCGGGATTACCAGCACGCCGTAGCGGGCGGAGCCGGGTGCACACTCTGGCTCGACCATCTTCATTTTGTATTCGCCAATCAGTTTGTCCATCAACTTGATTCTATCACAGGCTCAACAGGGTGGCAACGCAGGTTAGCCTTTAATGGCGCGGGACGGCGTGTTATACTGTGCTCAGACGGCGAGAGGAGGGCTGAATTGAGAGAGCTGGATGATTTAACCAGAGAGGAGATTCTGGGGCTGATACAGGATTCTCTCAGGGAGGTAATCTCCCACACCGGGCTGTGGTTCCGGGCGGCTGAGGAGGAACTGGGCATGGATGAGGCCCTTGAGCTGGATGCGACTGCCTGGGCTGACAGTTTTCCACTGCAATCGCGGAGACTGTGCCAGAGGCTCGGCTGGGCGGAGGAGGCAGGTATCCCTGCTTTTCTGACCGGCCTGGGTAAGGACGGTCTGGTGGGTGTTCTGGAAGACCTGGCTAAGAACTGGCTGGCTAACGACGGTATCTGGTTTCGCACGGTGGAGGAAAAGCACGGTATGGTCGTGGCCAAGAAGCTCAACGATGAGGCCTGGACAAGGTTTACCGTTATCGAGGCCAGGCGGATAATGAAGCGGTTGCAGATACCGGAGAATGGTGGTCTGGCTGCTCTGGAACAGTCCCTCAGGTTCAGGCTCTACGCACGGGTGAACAAGCAGGAAATACTCCATACCGGCAGGAACAAGATTGTCTTCCGGATGAACGACTGCCGGGTGCAGTCGGCGCGTAAACGGGCCAGCCTGCCTGAGTACCCCTGCAAAAGTGCCGGCCTGATTGAATATCCCTACTTCGCCCGGGCTGTTGACTCCCGCATCGAGACCACCTGTATCGCCTGTCCCCCTGACCCCCACCCTGAGGAATACTGGTGTGCCTGGGAATTTGAGCTGAAATAGGAATTCAGGAGGATAGTAAAATGACGCCAAGAACGTCCAAGGCAGACCCTCAAATACTGGAGATGCCGCCACAGAAGATGGCCGTGGTTCAGGCTAAGGGTGCCCCGGACAAGGTCTTCGCTGAAGTCATGCCTGCCCTTATGGGCTCGGTCTACACTCTTAAGTTCGACCGTAAAAAGAAGGGATTGCCTACCTTCAAGGTGAGTCCGCCCCGTGCCTGCTATCCCGATGGCCTGGATACTCCCATGGACGAATGGACAATAGTTGTCGGCGTGCCTGTTCCCAATGATACAACCTCCCTGCCGCAGAAGGTAGAAGGAATCGAGGTAAAGCTGGAGACCTGGGCCTGTGGCACGGTAGCCCAGACACTGCACATCGGACCCTATGACCGGGAACAGCCCACCGTGGAACGCCTGCACAGGTTTATTGAAGAAAAGGGCTATAAGATAGCCGGTCCCCACGAAGAAGAGTACCTTACCCGTCCCAATGCCAAAGTCCTCAAGACCATTATCAGGTACCAGGTAAAGAAAAAGGTAGCATGACGGTCCTGAAGATTATACTGATAGTCTTGGGTGTGCTCCTCCTGTATCTGTTGCTAGCCCGCATTGTCAGGAAGGTCAGACCTATGCCAGCGCCGCCCTTTATCGGGTGGTTACTGGATAGTAGTTTCCGGCGCTGGATGCAACCAGCGAGTAAAGTGGTCGAGCGCAGCGGCATCAGGCCGGGTATGACCGTTCTCGACCTCGGCTGCGGCAGTGGTGCCTATACCTTTTACGTGGCTGAGGTGGTGGGGGGACAGGGCTTGGTCTATGCTGTTGATATCCAGCCCGCTATGCTCAGGCAGCTGGTAAGTAAACTAGCCAGGTCTAAACATCAGGGCATTAAGAAAATCGAGTTGAA
>Ga0209164_1000969_pt1 | contig 45750 bp, 43 predicted proteins | sample MTBNYHSulfiMetaG_FD_187458 | JGI IMG/M metagenome (GOLD analysis project Ga0209164, IMG submission 187458) | Enrichment culture microbial communities from rom New York Harbor, USA that are MTBE-degrading - MTBE-NYH (New York Harbor Sulfidogenic)... | ecosystem: Environmental > Aquatic > Marine >... | reverse complement strand
GGGCAATGAGGGTCGGCTCATATGTGCAGCGGCCGTTCGTTGGCGGGGACTCAATGACCAGGCGACTTCCCTATCCATTGAGTTCACTGGCGGGCACCATCAGCCTGCCGGCGCTCTCCCGCCGCCCGCTGCGCGACCGGCTGAAGGGGCTCGCATCGCCAAGGGCGGACAGACATCCCACCGTTGCCTTCTATGCGGGCTGTATTGCCGACTATGCCTATCCAGGTCTCGGTGAGGATGTGGTGAAGGTGCTGCGCCGGTACGACGCTGAGCCCTACTACCCGCAGGGGCAGACCTGTTGCGGCGCCCCGGCATGGTTCAGCGGCGACGTTGAAATGGCGCGGTGCCTGGCGAAGCGGAACATCGCCGCGCTCGAGGAGATGGAGCCCGATTACATCGTAACCGTGTGCCCCGGCTGTGCCGTAATGCTGCAGCGGGAATACCCCCGTTTGACCGCCGGTGAGCCGGAGTGGAGGGAGCGAGCGGAAGGGGTCGCGGCAAAGGTCCGGGACTTCTCACAACTCGTCCTCGAACTCACACCCGAGGCGGAGAAGAAAGCGCTGCGAAATGAGAAGGTCACCTACCACGACCCGTGCCATCTAAAGAGGGGGCTCGGTGTGTACAACGAGCCCAGGCAACTGCTGGAGCGCGAGGGCTTCGAGGTTGTCGAGATGGTGGGGTCGGACGTCTGCTGCGGCTTCGGCGGCGAGACGGTGCTCAGGTATCCCGAGCTGTCCAACTCGGTGCTGCAGCGAAAGCTGGATGCGATAGAGGCTGTTGGCGTTGATACAGTGGTGACCAACTGCACGCCGTGCATCCTCCAACTCAGGGGTGGGCTGGACAAGCGCAACAGCAAAATCAGGGTGCTGCACAGCGCTGAGTTGCTGGCGCGGTACGGCAATGGAGATGATTCCCGGGAGTGAGGGCGTACGCCTGACGGCACAGCGCCAGGAATATCGAGTCGCCGCTTCTCGCTGGTCTATTGGGTTTAGCTAGTTTCTCAGACCACCAGGCCTCGTTTTTCCAGGTCTGGGACGATGTCCTGAAGGCCCAACTGCACGAGCTTGCTCTTGGTCTGGAGGCCGGTGGCCACGTCCCACCCACGCGCCTGGTAATACTCGTCCTTCACCTTCTCGAAAGCGTCCCGGTCCATCACCGCGCCCTTTCTCGATATCGCCTCGCCGTCCTTCCCCGGCACGAGACATGGGTCTTCGGGGTTTATCCTGTCCTTGAGCGGCCTCTCATAGAAGACCTGCGGGATGGCCTCGCTCTCCCTGCCCTTGCGGCCTTCCCGGGCAAGCACGGCGCGTCGAAGGTTGAAGACCGCCTCCCCCATCCTGTTGAGTTCGGCTTCGTCCACCTGTCTTCCCGTCGCCGCGGAGAAGACCTGGCTCTCGAGCGTGGGGTCGCCCATATGGTCGTCGGAGTGTACCACTTCGGCGATGGGCCAGGCGAAGGCGCAGAGAATGAGGCTTTCTCGCACTGACCAGGTGTCCTGCACTATCCTGGCCACACGACCCTTTCCCTCATAAATCGAATAGTCCATGGCCCTGGCGTCTCCGAAGAGCCTCTTGGCGATGGCCTGCAGCGAGGCGGTGGACATGTAGGCTCCATCCGTCCCCTTGACCCACTGCACCCACTTCCCCATGAGCGTTCCCAGTTCGCTCACCACGGCGTGCTGCCGCGGCTGCATTGCGTAGAGGAGACCGGTCACGATGTCCTTTCTCGGGTCGCCCTCGGCGGCCTGCCCGGTGGTGTGGAAGACGTAGTCGGTGATGAGCGCCCTAGCTTCGCTTCCCACCTCCTCGGCGGCGCCGAATATTCCCCGTGCCAGGGTATCCCCGAACCCGTCGCGGAGGGCAATCTTCTTCACCAGGGCTTCGATGAACTCAAGGCTGCCGAACTTCGACAACGGCAGGCCGGTATTCTCGTCGGTCAGAATCCCCGCCTTGTGGCACCGGGTGAGCCAGGCGAGCATTGCCTCGGTGACGCGCGTGTCGAGGCCATACTGGTCACAGAGCCTGTTGGCGTAGAAGGGGACCTCGTTCCACTCGCCGTAGTACCTCCGAGCCCGGTATTGATAGAAAATGCCGGACTGGCACATGTACTTCCCCTTGTCGCCGCTGCGCGTCTCCATGAAGGCCCTGATGCAGCCGTTGATGCAGCCGTAGCACACATGCTTCTTCATGTTAGGACCGGGCACGAATCCGAAATCCCCTTGCTCTGCCCCTTCCTTCAGCCGGCGCAGGCGGCGCGCGAGCGACCTGAGCTTCTCGGGGTCGGCCGCCGTCGGCCTTCCCTGGCCCCGCACCACGATGGCCTTGAGGTTCTTGGAACCCATGACGGCTCCGAAGCCACCGGAGGCGCTGGAGTCGTCATCGGCGATGACGTTGGCAAAGACAACCATGTTCTCTCCCGCCGGCCCCATGGTCGCCACCCGGGCGGAACGCCCCAATTCTTTCTTGAGCTGTTCCCGCGTTTCGACGGCGCCCTTGCCCCATAGTGCTGACGCATCTCTGACCTGAACCCTGTCATCCTCGACGAGGAGGTACACTGGCTTCTCCGACCTGCCCTGCACTATGACCGCGTCATAGCCGGCGAACTTGAGCTGTGCTCCCCAGGTCCCACCGAGACTGCCGCAGGAGAACTGCTCCGGGATGGTGAGCGGAGACTTGCCGTGTACCTGCCAGATTGAGCCCGCCACTCCGGTGAAGCCTGCCATTGGTCCAGTGACGAACATGAGGACATTGCCGGGGTCCAGCGCCCCGATGTCGGGAGAGACCTCGTCCCAGTAGACCTTGGTGGCAACGCCCGCGCCGCCAATGAACCTGTCGGCATAGTCCATGGTGTTGACATTGCCGGTCCGACCCGAAGTCAGATTCACCTTGAGCATCTTGCCGGTGTATCCGTATGTTTCCGCCATCATCGCCTCCAATTGCTGTTCTCGCCCGTGATAACCCTTCTCGTCAGCCGTTGGCTTGCCTTGGAGAGAGTTGCGCTTGAGGTCGACTCGAACGCTGTCTGGCCTGGGCCCTCGCCGTGGCACAAGGATACTCCAACAGCAGTCTCCACCACAATAGCCGGCGGCTGAAATGGGGCCCGACACGAGCGTGTGGCGAGCGCCTCGTTCACTTGCCCGTTGACAGCTACAGCCAGGCTGTGGTATAAGTAGGCTCCGCCACGAGGCTCTTCCGTCAGGCGCTCTTCGACAGGATGACCCCGTCCCGCGTACCAGGTATGAGCCATAGCCTGACGCGCATGCGGCACTCAGTGTTGGGCGTGTAAGTCGGGTTGAAGAAGCGAGTCCGTGCAGACGTGTCGTGACGAAGAGGCAATTGACCAGAGACGTGCTGTGAGGGAGCGATCCCCGCTAGGTACCTGCCTAGCGGACTTGAAGGAGTCCTGGAAATCGGAGAAAGATCGAAGGAGGGAGAAGCCACTATGAGAGCAAGGTTTGGCCTCGGTGAGGCGTTGGCCTTCATCGGCGCTGTAGCGATGATCGTCAGCGTCTTCTTGGTATTCGTGGAGGATGTTGGTTGGACTGCCTGGACAGGGGCGGACTTCAAGCTGATGTTCACCAACTATGGCATGCTGTTCTTCCTCGTAGCGCTGCTCTGTTTCGGAGCGTTTGCCGCGCGCTCCAGAGGGATACTGCCTGCTCTTGCCTTCATTGGCCTGGGCTTTGCTGGATTGGCGTTGATAGGCTACCTTGCCTACGATTTCTTTGCTGAGGCGCACGGTGCAGTGGGCGACCTGCGCGAGGGGTTCTACGTGGCGGGTGTAGCCGCCCTGCTGGTGTTCATAGGTGGATTCCTGAAGATCAGGTGAAGCTTGTGGCGACCTGGCGCCTTCGCTCTCCAGCCGACTGCTCCCGGGCGGGATTTGGCGGTCTGCTGATGGCTCTGAGTGGGTGAACCCTCGGGTTGAGGTCTGGCTCGTGGCGTCCGAACCACGCCCCGCACGGTGACCGCGGATTGTGTGGCATCCATGCGGGGCGCCGTGTCGTTAGAAGTACCCCGTTGTACAAAGCGCGGGGGATTGATACGCTGACAACCTTGGCATGGGATTCTCCGTGACTTTCCGTATCGGACTCATCAAGATGGCTTACGTGACGACATGGCTTCTCTCGCGGGCATGGCAGGTATGCGGCTACAGGCTCTGACGGCGCTTGTAGGAGGAGACCTGCCTGGGACAAAGGGGTGATGATGCTTTGGCGGCTTATGCTTCTGTTCATCCTCACGCCGCTGGCGGAGCTGGCCATCCTTGTCTATATGGGAACGGTCATAGGCCTTCTGTACACTTTGCTCATCGTGGTAGCAACCGGGGTGGCGGGAGCGATTCTGGCGAGGTACCAGGGGCTGGCCACGCTCTCCAAGCTACGTAGCGCTCTGGAGCAGGGAGTCATGCCTTCCACAGAGCTGTTCGAAGCGGCGATGATTCTTGGGGGCGGCCTGCTGCTGCTGACGCCGGGCATAATCACCGACATTGTGGGCCTAGCGGTGCTGGTTCCGCAAAGCCGGCGGGTCATCGGAAAATGGCTCCGCGGCTGGGTGGGTCGCAGAATCGAGAAGGGGCAGATTCGCTTCTCGCGGGTGCGGTAAGAGTTCTTGGTGAACATGGGGAGGGGCAGCGTGGAGTATGGGGGATGCGGTTCGTCCCGGTCGGACGTCTCTTATCTTGCGTGTCCTTCGCTATGAATGGTGATACGCCCGCCTTTCTAATGTGGGGCAGGTGAGACTATCAGAAGGAGTGATAAAGATGCGACGTTTTCGTTGGCAGGTAAGCCTTGCGCTGGCGCTGGTGGTGCTGTCAGTTATGATCTATCTGGTGCACTACGCAATCTTTCGAGACCCCCACCATATCTTCATCTACATGGTAGGTGACATCGCGTTCATCCCCATAGAGGTCCTGTTGGTCACTGTGGTAATACACCAGGTGCTCAGTCAGAGGGAGAAGCGAAACAGGTTGGAGAAGATGAACATGGTGATCGGGGCTTTCTTCGCCGAAGTCGGGACGGGGCTTCTAGCCTATCTCTCCGACTTCGACCCGAGGCTGGATGAAATCAAGAGGGACCTCATTGTAAGAGACGACTGGTCCGACCAGCAGTTCGCAGACGTTAGTCGGCGGCTCCACAAGCACGAGTATCAGGTCGAAATCCAGAAGGTGCGACTGGAAGACCTGCGCACCTTCCTCAAGGCCAAACGGGATTTCCTGGTTCGGCTCTTGGAGAACCCTAGTCTGCTTGAACACGAATCGTTCACTGACCTGCTCCGTTCGGTTTTCCATTTGACTGACGAGTTGGAGAAGAGGGAGGGCATGACCGACTTGCCTGACAGCGACCTTCACCATCTCGCCCTGGACCTGAAGAGGGCGTATGTGCTACTGGTTCATGAGTGGCTGGGATACATGAGGCACCTGAGATACAATTACCCCTATCTCTTCTCGCTGGCGATGAGGACCAACCCCTTTGACGAGAGCGCGTCTGTACTGGTGGGGTGAGGTGGTCGGGGCGCCTTTACCGCTTGCGAGGCTGGCAAGACGGCGCGAGGGCTGTCGTGGGCTTGCACCCAATTCGCTGACGTTCGTCAGACATTGCAGGGTTCCACACGCGTGAATCGCCTGTGGTGCCCGATGGCGAGGCCAAGGGGAGGCCAAGGAGAAGAATGACGATCAGTTGCAGGATAGATGGGGATCTGGAGCTTCGACCGCTCGAAGAAGCGGACGCAGCGGGGCTATTCGCTTTGGTAGAAGAGAACCGGGATTACTTGCGGGAATGGCTGCCGTGGGTCGATGCCAATGCCACGGTGGAGGATTCGAAGGAGTTCATCAGAAGCTCGGATGGACAACTGGCTTGCGGCATCTGGCACCGGGACAAGCTGGTTGGCGTTATCGGCTACCAGAAGGCGGCGTGGTCGGAGAGCACGGCGCGCATCGGCTACTGGCTCGGCGCAGCCTTTCAGGGTCGGGGAATAGTAACCCGGTCGTGTCGAGCATTGACTGAGCATGCCTTCACCGAGTTGGGGATGAAACGTGCTGAGATACTCTGCGCCGCGGGCAACGACAAGAGCAGGGGCATTCCACAGAGGCTCGGCTTCGTGGAGGAGGGGACTATCCAGGATGGAGAATGGCTCTGTGACCACTTCGTTGACCTCGTGGTCTATGGAATGCTCGCCAGTGAATGGCAGAATGCCAATGAGCGGACGAAGTAGAACAGACTGCGCCGCTGCCCTTGCCAAACGTGGGGATAGAAACTAGAATTGCCACGGGTGGGCAGGTGGGAGCATTCAACACATTCACTCTAGGAGACATCGACGTGCCAAACGATATTCTTGCCCGGATAGGGCAAACGCCTGTGGTAGAACTGGCCAGGATCAATGACACGAACTCAACCATCCTGGCCAAGTTTGAAGCGCTCAATCCGAGTGGCAGCGTGAAGGATGTAATGGCTTCCTACATGATGGAGGTTGCGGAGAAGCGTGGCGAACTCAAGCCGGGTATGACCATAATTGAGGCTACCAGCGGCAATACGGGCATTTCCTTCGCTATGCTGGCTGCTCTGAAGGGCTACCACTTCATTGCGGTGATGCCTGAACACATGACCGCCGAAAGACGACAGTTGATGGAGGTCTTTGGAGCAGAAGCCGTGCTGACGCCTACGTCAGAGGGCTTCACCGGCTGCCTGAAAAAACTGGAGGAGCTGGCAGCCACGCACCCGGGTTGTTGGCTGCCGAGGCAGTTTGAGAACCCAGACAACACGGCGGCTCACCGGGCGATAACCGCCAAGGGAATCCTGGACGAGGTGAAAGGCAGGATCGATGTGTTCGTCGCCGGGGTGGGTACTGGTGGCACGTTGATGGGCGTTGCTGAAGCATTACGCAGGGTGCATCCTCATTTGCATGTCGTCGCGGTGGAACCTGCCGAATCAGCGGTGATGAGTGGCGGCAGGTCTGGGACTCACGTGATCCAGGGCATTGGCCCCGGATACATCCCGAGTCTGGTGAATATGGATGCGATAGACCGGGTCGTCGCGGTAACGGACCAGGAAGCTGTGGATATGACGCGAAGGCTATTGCGGGAAGAGGGATTGCTGGCGGGTATTTCCTCCGGGGCGAATGTGTTTGTCGCTCTGAAGATAGCTGGGGAGTCGAAGGATGGGCAAACCATCGTGACTCTGCTGCCCGATAGAGGCGAGAGATACCTCAGCATGGGCGTATTGTGAATCGGGCTGGGAGCATCGTCCTAGCGGGGCTTGGTCCTCGAGATAACAAGGCGTGTCGGTTCGCGTTGCGGCATCGGCCTCTTCGGGTCAACGGTATGCTTGTTCCCCCTTCTGCTCTGGGGGATTCTGTCACACTATCCTGTTGTGTACAAGCAATCGTAGATTGCCCAAGTGTTCACTGCGTGAGGTCCCCCTCTGTTTAAGATGAGGTAGAACGATGATACTGAGAGTGAGAAGAGTCCATCCGTCGGCAAGGCCGCCGACCAAGATGACTGGCGGAAGTGGAGGATTCGACCTTTACGCGGCGTATGGTGCGGAGGTGCCGCCAGCGCGGTGTGACGGAGACGGCCATGTCGAGGTTGGCAGGGCTCTGGTGTCCACCGGGATAGAGATAGAACTCCCGATGGGGACTGTGGGCAGGATAGCGTCCCGTTCCGGGCTGTCGGTCAAGTGCAATGTGGAGGTGGGAGCTGGGTGGATTGACAGTGACTACCGCGGCACCCTGATGGTGGAACTGAAGAACCTGAGTTCCAGGCCGTTCAAGATTGACCAGGGAGACCGCATCGCGCAGCTGGTCATACTTCCGGTGGTTGACGCGGAGATCAGGGTCGTGACGAGTCTCAACGAAACCGAACGGGGCGCGTCAGGCTTCGGCTCAAGCGGCACCTAGTCCAATGCCTCGGGCGTTGCACTCCCTACACAGCCGCCTGGAGCGGCGAAGGTGGCGGATCGAGCCACGAGTCTTCCTGAGGGAAGTCCATGTTCTCGACGAAGTAGTCATTGAAGTCGAGGCGGGACGACAGCTCGATGTGTTCGAGTGCGTCGGCCCACTGATTCGCCATGTCCCAGTAGTTCCTTGACAGCAGGACCATGGATGCCCCAGTGCTGGCGGCGTTGCCCAGTGAACTGACCAGGTCGAGATTGAGTCTGGGTATGAGCCCTATGCGCATTGCGCTGCGAGGGTTGACGTAGTTCCCCAGAGCGCCGGCCAAATAGACGCGGTCTATGTCCTCCGTTGAGATATCCATTTCGTCAGTAAGGATCTGTATACCCGCTGCGATGGCTGCTTTGGCAAGCTGGAGTTCGCGCACATCTCTCTGGGTCAGGTAGATTGGCCTCCCGTCGTAGCTCTCCTCTTCAGAGGCAACGAGGAATTGACACACGCCACCTCGGCTGCTGACCCTTGGGCTCAGGCCTTCCACTGTTTTGCGCCGGGGGCGACGAATCAGGCCCTCCTGGTTGACGATGCCCGTCTGCAGCAATGCGGCAATGATCTCAACCAACCCACTCCCGCAGATCCCCTTTGGTTTGACGTTGCCGATGACCTGCCACTGAAGCTCACCGTCCTCAAGCCTGAGCGATTCGATTGCTCCAGCCTTGGCGATCATCCCGGCGGAGATGTTGGCGCCCTCCAGGGCCGGTCCCGCTGCGGCGGAACAGGTCATCAGTCTCTTTCGGTTTCCCAGAAAGATCTCGCCGTTTGTTCCCAGATCAAGGCCAAGTATCATCTCATCCTCTTGCTCTGCCGCGCCCGATGCCAGAATGACGCTGATCAAGTCACCACCAATGTAGCCAGACCTGGTGGGCATAACGTAGAGCAGCGCCTCGTGGTGGAGCTCCAACCCCACTTCCGCTGCCTTCACTACTAGGCCATCAGTCAAGACCGGTGAGAAAGGGGCTTCGGCTATATTGACCGGGTTCAGGTTGAGCAGGAAGTGCTGCATGGTGGTATTGCCGGCGGCGACGACGGTGAATATGTCTTCCGGCACCAGGCCGCCTGCCCGCAGAAGACGTCCGGTGAGACGTCTCAGATCGCGCAGCAGCAGACTGTGAAAGATCCTCAGACCCCGCGGGTGCTCCTTGACGTACTGCAGCCGGCTGATGACATTGCTGCCATGTCTCATCTGGCTGTTGAGACAGGAGACGACAGCGACCTCGCTGCCGTCCGCCAGGTCGATGAGCTTGCCGACGAGGGTGCTGGTACCCAGGTCGAACACCAGTCCGTAGTGGCAGTCGAGCGCTTCGGCATCCTGCCATGCCAGCAAGCAGTCTTCATGAAGCACCGCCGTTCCGCGGTACTGTGTCTTCTCCAGCGTGTCGGGGAGCGTTTGCAGGCAATTGAGTGCTGCTTTGAGACTCTGGTACTCGGGGACCATCACCAGTTTCAGGCGGTCGAGGTCGGCAAGTCCTTCATGGAGAAGATCAGAGGGCAGAACGACGAGCCGTTTCCGAACCAGGGGATAGGGATGCAGCAGCGGCCGATGGCCGGTCTTCAGGATCTGGTGGTACTCGGCTTCGTCTTCCGGCTCCCCGGTATGGACCACCATGTCTTCGTTTACCTCGGTGCGGCAGGCGAGCCGAATCCCTTGGTTGAGTTCCTCCTCGTCGAGCAGTTCACGTTCCTTCTCCGTTGGTGGGCCTGTTGCGGAGAGGACTCTCACCTTGCATTTGCCGCACCTGCCCAGGCCACCGCAATCGCTTTCCAGCTCAACATTGGTGTCTCGCAATGCGTCCCAGAGTGTGTCTCCCTGACGTACCTTCAGCCACAGGTCGTCTGGCAACACGTTGAGCCAAACCTGTCTCGTCTTCTGTTTTCTGGGCGGACGGGTCCCCACTCTACGTCTTCTCTGCGGCGGTTCCCCGACGTGTCGAATGTCTCCCGTCGCCGTCCCCGCCGGCAATGAATCTAGCCTATCGTCCATGGTGGCGCTCCTATGACAATGACGCTCGATCTATAGCAGCTCGGCGAGCCTCCTGTCGAGGTAAGAGTAGTCAGCTTCACTGGTGTCCAGAGACAGGCCCAGAAACTCGGCTATCTCGCTCGCCTTGGGCACCATATCATGGTCCTCCGGCTGCTGGACGAATAGCAGTCTGGTGTAGTTGTCGAAACAGTACCTGCGCATGTCCTCGTCGTGGAGCTCCAGGGGTTTCACGCAATACTCCTGGAAGTTGAGAACAAGATCACGTTCAGCGAAGTAGGTTCCCGCTATCTCTTCGATGAGTTTCTTGAATTGCTCCCTGCCGAGCAGCATCTCATAGCAATAGCTGCCAGGCACCTTGGCGACACCCTCTTCGCGGCAGAACTCCTCCATATCCGGGAAGCACTCGCCGTAGAGGACTACCACGCGTTCTCCTTTCTCTCGGGCGTAGCCGATCTCTTCCTCGAGGCGCTCCTTCAGCCCCTGCGGTCTCAGGTGCAAATTCGACGGCAGGTACGTAATAAGCACTGCTGGATACCTCTCCTTCATTCGGAGATGCTCCAGGGCTGGTTTGAACACCGCACAGGCGATGATCCGGGTGTCCTGTCCTCTCTTACCGGACATATTCTATGAAATGAGGTGACTACTGGGGAAGGCCTTCTTCAACTCGAGGATCGTCTCCTGCTCCAGAACACCTTCTCTGCCCTCCTCCAGAATCCTGTTGACCGTCTCCTTGGCGCGGCGCAACATATCGGGTTGGCCTTGTTCCTCCCAGATGTCGAAGCTGCAGCGCACGCTCAGCTCAGGGTAGAAGAACTCGTCCATCATGTGTTCGATGGTGTGGTCTTCGGTGACGAAGTTGCCTCCAGGGCCGACTTGCTGGATAACATCGAAGGCGAGAGTGTCCTCGTTCACCTTGATGCCGGCCAGTATCCGGTGGATCATCCCGATGACTTCGTTGTCGATGACAAACTGTTCGTAAGAAATCGAGTTCCCCGAATCCATCATGCCTGCGGCGAGATGGATGTAGTCCGCCCCGCTCATGGCTACAGTCAAAGCGGATACACCTTTCTCGAAGCCAGCTTGGATATCGGGTCTCTTGGCCTCGGTGACGGCGCAAGAGGCGTAGATGGGCAGGTTGTACCGCTTCGCCAGTTGTACCGCGGCAGCGTTCATCATCCCCATCTCCACCGACCCAAGTCTGAACTCCATGGTCCGCATATCCATGGTGGTGGCCACGGCGCCATAGAGGGTCTTGGCCCCAGGATTGAGCGCCTGAGCAATGGCCACGCCGGCCAGGGCCTCGGCATGCATTTGGGCCAGAGTCCCGGCGAGCGTTGCCGGTGCGGTGGCCCCGGCGATAGGCGCTGGCGCACAGGTCACCGGTATGCCGTGTGACGTGCAGAAGTTGAGGATGGCGAGGGTGTTGCCATCAATGGTCAGAGGGGAAATCGTGTTGGTAATCACGGAGACGAAGGGTCTCTCTCGCAGGTAGTCGGCCCCGCCGGCGATAATCTTCGCCAGTTGCCACATCTGCCTTGCCCCGTCCAGATTGTCACAGCCCCCCATGACATGTTTCGTGGTGTGGTTCATGGCGTAGTAGAAGTCGAGGAGGTGGTAGTTGACCGGCTTGATGTCGTGTGCCTGGCAGGCGATTATGTAGAAGCGTATGTGGTCCAGGCTGTCGACCAGAGTGGCGGTGTGGGCCACATCTCTCAGCATGGTGAGGCGGTAGCCGCCCGTTCCCATATCGAGGATGCGAAATGCCCGCCCGCCGTTGCCGAAATACACAGCGCCGTCTCCCAGGTGTATGTCGTTCCTGCCGTCCCGGGAATGGAGGACGAAGCTGGACGGAGCTCGTGCGAGGACTTCATCGAGGGTGTCGCCGTCGAAGTACAGCCGCAGATTTTCGCGGTCGACTCGCACCCCTGCCTTTCCCAACTCGTCGAGGAAGGCGTGGTCATGGAGCTTGACGCCGACCTGCTCCAGGATGCGGCGTGCCGTGTGGTCCACCCGTTCCACGTCCTGAGGCGATAGCAGCCCATAGAAAGGCAGACTCATTCCCATTGCGGCTCTCCTAGCCACGTGCTCCGAGGATATGCTCGATTTGGCTCAGCACCTCCTCGGGCTTCGGTTCAACTTGGTGTTCCGTCAGTATCCTCCTGGCCTCGGCATTGCATCTCTTGTAGAGGTCGTTCGCTCCTTCGGATGCCCAGGCATCATAACGCGAGCGGTCCAGGATCTCGGGCAAGAACATGGCCTGACGGAAATGGTCAAACGTGTGATCGTCCGTTAGGAAGATGGAGCCTGGGCCGCCAGTCGCCACTCGCTCTGTGGCATCGAGGGCCAGTGTCTGGTCGTTGACCGGTATACCGTCGACGAAGAAGCGGCTCATGGCGATCAGCTCATCGGCCATGGTCACCATCTCCAGTGACGATGTGCTCCCATATTCGAGGAAGCCCACGTCATGTATCAGGTTGCATCGGGAAAGCATGGCGGTGATGATGGAGAACATGGCCTCGGCACCGGCCTGAGCATCCATGACCTTGGCGTCAGTGGCTCCGGCGTAGGCCCAGACAGGCAGACCGTAGATCTCGTCGCGCATGTCGGCGAGCGCAGCCTGGGTCAGGCTCCATTCGGGGCATCCGTAGCTCACGACTGTGGACTTCATGTCCAGTGCGCTGACGTTGGGCCCGAAGAGGAAAGGAGAACCTTTGCCCGCCATCTGGTGCACCACGAGCCCCACAAGGTTCTCGGCGATGCCCAGAGCGAGCGCCCCGGCGAGGGTGACCGGCGCACCGCCGCCTGCGTTGGACCCTGAGGGGAGGCAAATGGGTATTCCCTTCTCGGCGCAGAAGATGAGCTTCTCCATGACGTTCTGCGGGAAGCGCAGCGGGCTTATCGCCTCGGAGTAGCTGAGTATGAAGGGCTTCGTGCGAAGCTGGGCTTCTCCTCCTGCCACCAGGCAGGCCATTTTGTGGATCTTGGCGATGTCTCTGCCACTGTCGGCGATAAACACCATTGGCTTGTTGGTGTTCTTGATCATCTCGGCGAAGACATAGACGTAGATATCTTCGACAGGAACGTCGTCGGGGTTCGCCATCGACATGGCGAAGTCGATGTTCTCCAGCCCGTCCACCAGTCTGGCGAAATTGGCGGCATCCCGGAGCACGGCACGGCGGCGCTCGCCGGTGTCCAGGTCGATGGTGAAGGTCGCATCGGAACCGGTTCCGTAGAAGGGGTTGCCATCCACCAGGGGCATGGTCTTGTTGCCTTTCTGGTCGTAAAGGGCGATTTGCCTTGGGGCCGATGCCAGTGCGTCCTCAGCGAGGTGACCTGACATTCTGACCCAGTTGCCGTCGGATACGGCGCAGCCGGCGTCGGCGAGCATCTGCAGGGCTCCGCTGTGTTCCATCCGGAACCCTATCTTCTCGAGGACTTCCAACGCTGCTGTGTGTATGGCGAACGCTTGCTCGCGGTTCACAACATGCAGCCTCGGACGAAGCGTAGCGGGCTCTATCGGTCTCATTGTGCTCTCCTTCGGTGGTGTCTGTTCACTTCCCCTCGAGCAGGCTTTTCGCCTTGACCACCGCGGATCCTGCATCTGGGGCATAGGAGTCCGCCTTGATCTGTTGGGCGAACCTCTCGGTCACCGGTGCACCGCCAATCATTATCTTCACCCGGTCCCTGACGCCGGCTTCGTCCAGCGCTTCGACCGTGTTGCCCATGGCGGGCATGGTGGTCGAGAGCAGGGCAGACATGGCGACGATGTCCGGTTCCAACTCCTGCACCTTCTGCACGAATTTCTCTGGAGGCACGTCCACTCCCAGGTCGGTGATGCTGAACCCGGCACCGCCCAACATCATGGCCACCAGGTTCTTGCCAATATCGTGCAGGTCCCCCTTCACCGTGCCGATCAACACCGTACCCTTGGGGGTGACGCCGCCTTCTTTGAACAGCGGTTCGAGGAGTTTCATGCATTCCTGCATCGTCTTGGCGGAACGCAGCATCTGAGGGACAAATATCTGACCCTTGGAGTACTTCTCGCCGACATCGTCCATCGCAACGATCAGTCCGGCGTCAATGATTTCCTGGACGTTACCACCAGCGTCCACGGCGCTCTGAGTCTCGGCGACGGCAGTCTTCGCGTCACCTTTGACTATGGCTTCGAACAGCGCGTCAAATTTACCCATTTTCAACCCCCTTCGTGTTTTGTGACTGAGACCAGCCCCCCGGACTAGCCTGTAACAATGCGACTGTTCTGATACGCGTCGATGAACTGCTCGCAGTACTCATCTCTGCCGAGAAGCAGCTCCACCGTGACAAGCGTTGTCATCAGCCGTGTGTCCGTTGGGTCCAGAATGGCAGCGGACAGACCGGACGCCATGCACAGCGCCAGAAAGTGGCGGTTGAGCAGGTGGCGCTCCGGCAGGCCAAAAGAGACGTTGGACAGGCCGCAAATGGTGTTCACGCCTGGAAACTCCTCCATGATTCCGTGGATGGCTCCCAATGCGGCGTTTCCCATCTGTGTATCCACCGAAACAGGCTGCACCAGAGGGTCTACGTAGATTCTCTCCGGGGGAATCCCTGCGTCTGTGAGCTTGCCGATGAGTTCGGAGCCGACTTGGACTCGATCTTCTACCGTCGTGGGCATCGAGGTCTGAGCCATGCACAGGGCAATCACGTGGCATGGACGCGAACTCACCACCGGAAGGAGTGACTCGAAGCGGTCCTTCTCCAGCGATATGGAATTGACCATGGGGTCACCCTTGTGATGTTTGATAGCCTCGGAGAGGGCGGCGGGGTTGGGGCTATCCAGACAGAGGGGCAGGTCCACGCCGCTCTGCACCGTATCCACCAGCCAGCAGAGGCACTCCGTTTCCCTGTCTAGGAAGGTTCCCGCGTTCACATCTATGTAGTGCGCGCCCGCATCCGCCTGTTCCCGGGCCACCTTGATAATGAACTCAGCATCACGCCTGCCAACCGCGTCTTCGATACTCTTGCGACTGGTGTTTATCTTCTCTCCGACGATTATCACCGTTGCTCCCTTCCGTAGCCGTCACAACTTCGCGAGTCTATGCGGCTTTTCGTGAAGGTCTCTGTCGTACAGAGACCCGCGTAGGATACCACAAGTCCTGTGCGCCAACAATTGCGTCCGCATTTTCGTCAGTGACTGCTCTACCCGATGCGCTGCATAAAAACCTCGTATTCCAGCTTGGATTCAACATCGGTTCCGCGGTATGTGCCAGCCGTTGGCGCTGCATTGGCTGGATCGGCGGCCGCGGCGACAGCAACGTGCTGATCGCCGACTGCGAGGCCAATTGTAGGGTCGAAACCACGCCAGCCGCCGCCGGGCAGGTATATTTCAGCCCACGCGTGCATATGTGGTTCCGCTAGCAGGCAGTGGCCTCCTGCGTAGCCGCTGACGAAACGCGCCGCCAGGCCTACGGACTTGCATCCTTCCATGAACATGAGGGCCAGATCGCGACACGCCCCCTGGCCCAGCGCAATAGTCTCGTCAGGTGTGAGAGGCGCACCGCTCTCGCGCAGCACTCTGGGAAAGCGAAGATTGATGTGAGATGCGAACGCCATCAGGAAAGCGACGGTCTCACCTCCACTCTCCTCCAGAATCGGCCCAACAAGGGATTGCAGCCTAGAACAACCATGGGACGGCCGCAGATACGGTTCCAGAGCTTGGTGGTATTCGTCACGATAGGTGGCTGGCAAGTGCGACACGCCGTCGTCGGTGAAGATGAAATCCAATGGATTGGTACGGAGCACCTCAATCTGGGATTTGGCGGAGATTGCCAGGTTGCTGTGAGTGCCGTCGAACCATATAGAAGCCGTGTTGTTCCCATCGATGTCGACGCAGTCTGTTAGGCCGGTGGGATGGGGCTGCACTTTCAGTGAGTAGTGCTCCAATCGCTGCGTAGAATCGCAACGGGGTTTCAGGCGAACCGTGAGGGGCTCGAGGAACACGGGCCTGTCGTATGAGTAGGCTATCCTGTGTGAGATCTCAAAGCGCATTGGTGCTCCTGGGGATTTCAACTTCTCAGCTTCTTCCCTGCCTCCTGTACCCATTCTGACGGCAACTCCTCGATAAGCTTCATCAACCGGTCCTGCCACCACCGGCTAACGTGACGCAATTCGTGATCCTCGTAACGGTGCTGGACCATCCTGTAGCTGTCCGGCTGATACATCACCACGTCGATGGGGAAATAGACGTCCGTAGCGGCGATTCGAGTCGCGTCAAAGGCGAGATAGCCAATCTTGAGGGCGGTCTCCATGCTCGTTTCATAGGTCAGAGCGCGGTCGAGCAGTGGCTTGCCGTAGCTTGACTCACCGATGGCGTAGTAGGGTGTGCCCTGGCTCACCTCTATCCAGTTGCCCTCCGGGTACAGCAGGTAGAGTCTGTGTTCCCGGTCGTTCTCCAGTTGACCTCCGATGATGCAGTTGAGGTTGAAATGGTAGCCGCTCTGGTTCAATGCGGCCTTGTCCTCGGCAATGACGCGGCGGACCTGCTCGGCAAAGGCGTTCACCGCCTTGTAGAGCTTGTCGAAGGACTCATCTTTCTCCTCGAGGACCTCGTTGAAGTACGTGAGGGCCTTGTCTCGCGTGGAGCGAAGGCCGGAGGTCATAATGAACATAGCGTGGTGTTCGCGTTCGATCACTGCGATCTTGCGCGCGACTGTGGACTCGACTCCACTGGTAACTCGGGTGTCGGCTATGCCCACCAGACCGTCTTTGATCTTCATTCCAATACAGAATGTCACTGTGACCTCCTTGCGCTAGGTGCCTGAGCCGGGTGGCCGCAAGGCGAAGAACGTGTTGAAGACAGCATCGTCAACGGCGTTCAACTTCGTTTGAAGCGAATCCAAGTAGGCGTGCAGACCAGGCTCGAGGATCTCGTCGATGTCGGAGTAGTCGAGTTCCGCTCGGAGACGCCCAAGGCGCCGTTCCGCCTCGTTGGAGAACGTACCGGGTGGTGAACTGGTAATGGCGTGCAGGGATTCCTCCGCTGCTACCAGGCAGTAGCGTATAGCTCGAGGGAATTGACGGTTCAGGACCAGGAAATCCACCACCTGCTTGAGTGAAATGCGGTGATAGCGTTTTCGGTACATCTCCAGCGCGCTCGCCGACTTGAGCACCGCTGCCCACTGGATGCTGTCATAGGGAGTGCCCACGTACTCAACCCTGGGCAACAGAATGAAGAACTTCACATCGACTATCCTCGATGTCTTCTCGGCTCGCTCGATGAAACCACCCAGCCGCAGAAAATGCCACCCCTCGCCGTGGGACATGGTTCCGTCTCCGATGCCTACGAATTTCTGGCTACTCAATTTAACGGTGTTGAAGAAGGAGTGGGGGTCGTTGTAGGCGCTGGCCCTGGCAGCAGCAGAAGTCACAAAGAGATAGAACTCGTTGACGCACTCCCACATCTCGGAAGAGATGACCTCCCGCACTGAGCGCGCATTCTCGCGTGCTTTTCGCAGGCACGATACGATGGAGTTTCCGTACTGTGCATCGAACGTCAGGAACTCAATCACATTGTCTCGACTGGGTTCCCCATGTCGTCCTGCGAATAGCTCATGGTCTCCAGTCACTGTTACCAGTGGCTCCCACTGTTGCCTTGTGTCGACCGGAAGGTCAAGCATCAAGTGTAGATTGACGTCTATGAACCGCGCGATGTTCTCAACACGCTCGACGTATCGTGACATCCAATAGATAGATGCGGCCACACGGCTCAGCATTGCCGTGTGTTCAATCGCCATTTTCAGCAAGTCTCCCTTCCCGTGTTCACGACTATGCGCAATGGTCCACCCGGTTGTTGCCGTTCACTCGGGGTCCCCCTCGAGTACCCACGTGTCTTTGCTGCCACCGCCCTGCGACGAATTCACTACCAGGGAGCCTTTGCGCAGAGCCACACGTGTTAGCCCGCCCGGGAGCACGTATACTTCCTCGCCATGAAGGATGTAGGGACGCAAGTCCACATGGCGCCCTTCGAAGTGATCGTCCACTATGATGGGTGCTCTGGAAAGCGCCAAGGTTGGTTGGGCAATGTAGTCCCTGGGGTTGGCTTGGACCTTCTGTGCGAAGCCGTCTCGCTCGGCCTTTGATGCGTGTGGTCCGATCAGCATTCCGTAGCCTCCCGACTCATTCACTGCCTTCACCACCAGCTTGTCCAGGTTCTGTAACACGTGCTCGCGCTGCCTGCTATCCCAGCAGACGTATGTGGGAACATTGGGGAGGATGACGTCTTCTCCCAGGTAGTACTTGACGATGTCGGGGACATAGGCGTACACGGCTTTATCGTCAGCAATGCCCGTGCCGGGTGCATTAGCCAGTGCAACCCTCCCTGCCTTATAGACCTCCATGATCCCAGGGACTCCCAGAAGCGAATCTGGTCGGAAAACCTTGGGATCAAGGAAGTTATCATCTATGCGTCGGTAGAGGACGTCGATCCTCTCAAACCCGCGCGTCGTACGCATATACACGAAACCGTCGGAGACCACCAGGTCCCCCCCTTCCACCAGGGGGCATCCCATCTGTTGCGCCAGAAAGGAATGCTCGAAATACGCGGAGTTGTACACTCCTGGCGTGAGCACGGCTACAGAAGGAGACTCCACGCTCTCTGGTGCAAGGTATGCCAGGGTATCAAGCAGGTGGTTGGGGTAGTCATCCACGGGATGTACGCGGAGGACCTCGAACAGGTGGGGGAACGTCCGCTTGAGCACCTGTCGGTTCTCCAGCACGTAGGAAACACCAGAAGGGCAGCGCAGGTTGTCCTCCAACACGTACAGTTGCCCGTCGGCGTCGCGGACGATATCCGTGCCAGTGACATGGCACCAGACCCCTCTTGGGGGATGCAGCCCAACGCATTGAGGCCGAAATGATGCGCCGGAACGTATGAGTTCTTCCGGTATGGCTTTGTCCTTCAGAATCCGCTGCTCGGTGTAGACGTCCTGAAGAAACAGGTTCAGCGCGAAGATGCGCTGCTTGAGACCGCGTTCAATGAACTCCCAATGGGAAGCCTCTACGATGCGGGGGACCATGTCGAAGGGCAAGATGCGGTCGGCACCTTCTTCATTGTCGTATACCGCGAACGTAATGCCCATCTGCATCAGCGTGGCTTCGGCTGCTTTCTGTCGGCGCTGCAGGTCTCCAGAGGGCAACGAACTGATCCGCCTGACAACGGGCGCTGCCGACCTGCGCGGTCGCCCGTCGGACTCGAAAAGCTCGTCGTAGTAGGACTCTGTCTTGTACGTGTCGAAATCCATCGGTGTGGCCACATCCTCCCTACCCTACGTCGGGGCTCGGCGATTCGGAGAGTTGGTCAAGAGCAGTTGTCGCTCGCTCCCACCATAGCAGAAACGCGGAAGCTTGTCGATACAGCAGTGGCAAGCTTGCTGCCTTCCACGGTGCTTCTGGCCAGGCTCGAGGTTCGTCCCCCGAATGGACTCCCGAGATTGCGGGTGCTATACTGTCGCCGCAACTGCGACTGGCCAAGGGGTACGTTGTTCTGCCCCCATGGGCTTGCAGAGATAGCACCGCGTTAGCTCTGGGACGCTGATTGCCTCTCGGCCGGGTGCGTGTCATTTGTAGCGCAGGGCTCGCCTTGGCTGCGATGCCTCGGTTTGGCGTATGACTGGGCGGACGGGTCTTATCGGCGACGCGGTTGTGATTGAAAGGAGGATCCAATCGAATGGCGACAATCAATTCGGTGCTTGGCCCGCTGGACACTTCAGAACTGGGGTTCACCCTGATGCACGAGCACCTTCTCTGCGGGTTCGCTGGTGTCAGTGAGAACTTCCCTGAGCTTGTCGGCCTAGATTTCATGGAAAGGATCGTCGATGGGTTGACCCGGGCGAAAGATGCAGGGGTTCGCACTGTGCTTGATGCTACCACCATCGATTTAGGACGTAACGTAAATGTGATGGTTCAAGCTTCGCGCCATACTGGCGTCAACATCATTGCCTGTACCGGATGGTGGTTGGATATACCCCCCTTCTTTGAAGGGGTCTCTCCCAACCAGTTCGCCGATATCTTCATCCGCGAAATCCGGGAGGGTATGTGCGGGACGGAGGTCAAGGCGGGGATACTCAAGGCGGCGAGCGACATATCTGGGTTGACTCGGGGGGAGGAGTTGGTTCTGCGTGGAGTAGCGCGAGCGCATCTTGAAACAGGGTCTCCTATCATGCTCCATTCGTATCCTGCGGGTCGTGTGGGCGAGCAGCAGCTAGCTGTCCTGAAGGAGGAAGGCGCGAACCTGAGACGGGTCAAACTGGATCACTCCAACGACACCACGGATGTTGAATACCTGATCTGGATCCTGGGGCAGGGGTGCTATCTTGGCCTCGACCGCTATCCAGGGCGAAATGTGAGCCCCCTGGCCAGGACGAAGACGATGAAGGCACTGATCGACGCTGGGTATGAAGACCGTCTTTGTCCTTCCCACGACTGTTTGCTGGCGCGCGTGATGGCGGACAACCCCATGATATCTGAAGAAGAGAGGCTTAGGCTCAACCCTCACGGGTACCTGTACATGAAGAAGGTGGTCTTCCCATGGCTTCGAGAGATGGGTGTGCCGGAGTCCACGATAGGGCGCTTGTGTGTCGACGGCCCACGCAATTTCTTTGAAGGCGACTAGCAGCTGAACCTGGCGGCACGAGAGTGGAGATAGTGCCGATTGGGGGCATCCGGGGGGCAATATGACTACCTTAGGGAGGTCTGTCTTGCTGAGAAGGCGGAGGCATTGGAATCCGAGGGCGTCAGGGTTTCGACTGCGACTACCCGAGGTGATTTGGCAGGCCAGGTCATCAGATGCGCTGATGAGAAAAGGGAGTAGACCTGATCGTCATCTCCAGTCACGGCTATTCCGGCATCAAGCGGAGGATAGTAGGGAGCGTTGCCCAGAAGGTCCTTGGCACCTCTGGACCTGGCCCCTCTGTGGAATTCGCACGACGAGACGCGTCGTGCCGTGTTGACGACGAAGTCCTGTGCAGTTCATGGTAAAGAAGGGAGCGATAGATGGCCGCGGACGATGTGCGCAGCACTCTGATTCTCAGCGCGAGTGATGTCAAGCAACTGCTGTGTATGGGCGAAGTCATCAAGGCGGTAGAGGGTGCGTTCAGGGCCTGCGGCGAGGGAATGGTGGAGATGACGCCGAAGTCCTATGTCAAGGCCGGAGATGGGGACTTCAGGGCGATGCCGGCGTGTATGGCGGACGCTGCGAGCGTCAAATGGGTCAATTCCCATCCCATGAATCGCACGAGGGGCTTGCCTACGGTTATGGCTGTCCTCATCTACAGCGACCCCAGGACGGGCTTTCCGCTGGCTGTGATGGATGCGACCGAGATCACTGCCTTCAGGACTGGGGCAACGGCGGCGGTTGCTTCGAAGTATCTAGCGCGCAAAGGCTGTCGGACACTTGGGCTCGTGGGAGCCGGCAAACAGGCCCATTCGCAGCTCCTTGCCCACACGGAGGTCTTTGACCTCGAGCTCGTCAGGGTGTATGACGTGCGTGCTGAGGCGGTCCAGCGATTCGCTGCATCCTTCCCACATGCGAATGTGCAGGGGTGTTCCCTTGAGGATACGGTCTCCTCAGACATTGTGTGTACGTTGACCCCTGCCAGGGAACCGATAGTAAGGAGAGAGTGGGTCTTCAGCGGCACTCATATAAACGCCGTCGGTGCTGACGCGAAGGGGAAGCAGGAACTGGATCCGGCAATATTGAATGACGCTATTGTCGTCGTCGATGACCTTCACCAGGCCGCGGGCGGCGGTGAGATCAATGTGGCTGTGGCGAAGGGCTTGTTTACCCTGGAACAGGTGCATGGCACGTTGGCGCAGATAGTGACCGGGCAGAAGGAGGGTAGGGTGGCCGAGGATGCGATAACGGTCTTTGACTCGACTGGCATTGCGCTCGAAGACCTGGCCACCGCCAAACTGGTCTATGAGAAGGCTTGCCAGGCGGGCAGGGGGCTTGCAGTTGAACTGGTGTCACTGAGTTGATGCCGGGGCGACCATGTGGCGTTGACTTTCACCGTTGCGAAGTTGGGTTGTGCGGCCGGTCCCCAATGGCGATGGTCGTTCCCAGCCCACGCGCGACGAGCTTTCCATCAGAATCGGTGACCACCATCTCGGAGACGCCCAGGCTCCTGCCGCGGTGCAACACAGTCGATTCGGCATAGACTGTATCACCGCTGGGAGGCGCGACGAAGTTCACATTCAGCTGCACCGCCACATAGATACGCTCAAGCGTGTTCAGGGCGGCACCAAAGGCCTGGTCGAGAAGAGACACGATGACCCCGCCCTGGACCCTGCCATCCCAGTTCTTGTGCTCGTCCCTCAATCTCAGTTCCACCTTGGCATGGCCGGTTTTCAGTTCTACCAGTCTCATACCGAGGAACAGAGCGTAGGGTGAGGAGTCGAATCGTTCTCTAACCTTGGCCCAGTCAACTTCCATATTCACTCCCCTGTATCGAGTGTGGTGTTAGTAGACAGCGTGCGATTGCGGTTGCGCGGTCGCCCAGAGGCCTGGGGCCAGTTCTACGTTCTGAATCAAATGAACCTGCCTACGGACTCCGCTATCGGCCTGAGCTCGCTCATCAGCTTGTCAAATTGGGGAAAGGAGAGAGACTGCAAACCGTCAACAAGGGCCTCCTCTGGACTGGGATGGACCTCAATCAGAAGGCCATCCGCGCCCGCAGCGACAGCCGCCTTGGCCAGCCCAGGTACCAGGTCACGATGGCCTGCAGCGTGGCTGGGGTCGACGATGACTGGCAGATGGCTGAACTTCTTGATCACGGGCACAGAGCTGATATCCAGCGAGAAACGCACGCTGTCCTCAAAAGCGCGAATACCCCGCTCACACAGGACTACCTGCTCATTCCCCTCGGCCAGCAGGTAGTCGGCGGCGGTGAGCCACTCGGACACCGTTGCTGAGTACCCCCTCTTGAGGACCACGGGGCACCTGCTCTTGCCGATCTTCTGGAGCAGGGTGAAGTTCTGCATATTGCGGGCCCCCACCTGGAGTATAGCGGCGTGTTGAGCCACCAGACTCACCTGGCTCGAGTCGACGACCTCCGTGACCACCGGAATACCGACATGTTGCTGCACGTCGGCGAGGAGTTCCAGGCCAGGCTTCCGCAGCCCCTGGAAACTGAAGGGAGAGGTGCGAGGCTTGAAGGCGCCGCCGCGGACAATGCTTGCCCCGGCTGCTTTCACCGCCTTCGCGGTCTCCATGAGCTGCTCGCGACTTTCCACCGCGCACGGGCCGGCCATGACCACGAAGCGTTTGGCTCCTATCTCGACGCCGTCAACGGTTATCACACTGTCCTCAGCCTTGAACTCGCGAGAGGCCAGCTTGTAGGGTTTCATAATGCGGACGACAGTCTCGACGCCGGGGAGTACGGCGAACGTGTCGCTGGGAAGCTGCCCTGTAATGCTTCCCAGGATGGCGACAACCGTCTTGTTGGTGCCGTAGTTCATCTGAATCCCCAGGCCCAGGCTTTCCGCCCGTTCCACCACCCGATGGATATCCTCGTTCGTCGCCCCCGTTTTCATCTCTACTATCATCGCTAGCTGCTCCGTAAAGTCTTCAAGCTGTCGGCCTATCGCCTGGTTCTGCCCTTCCGAAGGAAAGTGCTTGGCTCGCCCGGTCGCCGTGCTCTAATTCGCAAGACCATAGTGCCGGCTAACATCTCTGAACCCTCTCAGCGAGCCCTCGATCGTCCTGTCTTCCACGCAGTAGGAGATGCGGACGTAACCGGCGCGACCGAACCCCCTTCCCGGCACTGCCAGGACGTTGTGTTTCCTCAACTCATTGATGAAGTCCATCTCATCTGGTACGGGTGACCTGGGGAACATGTAGAAGGCCCCCTGCGGCCGCACCACTGAATAGCCCATGTCGGTCAACGCGGCGTAGAGGAAGTCCCTCTTCCGCTGGTAGCCCGCCACGTCAACGGTCACTTCTTGGAGCCCCGCTACCACGTGCTGCATCAGGGCCGGCGCGTTGACGAAGCCCAGCGTGCGGTTGCAGAAGACAAGCCCATTCATCATCTCCTGGCCATCTTCAAGCTGAGGGCTTATAGCGACATAGCCTATCCGCTCGCCGGGGACGGCAAGGTCTTTTGAGTGCGAGCTAACCACGATGCTTCTGGGATAGTGGTGGAAGACGAAGGGGTAGGTCAGTCCATCGTAGATGAGTTTGCGATAGGGTTCATCGGAGATGAGATAGACATGCGAACCCAACTCGCTTTCTTTCCGTGAAAGCACTTCGCCAATGCCGGCCAGCAGGTCACGAGGATACAGCACACCGGTGGGGTTGTTCGGAGAGTTGATTATCACTGCTCTGGTACGCTCGGTCAGGTTGTTCTCCAGAGCGCCAATGGTTGGCAGAAAGCCTTCATCCGTTTCGGTTATCCTGCTGACACCGCCGTGGTTGTCTATGTAGAACAGGTACTCAACAAAGAAGGGCGCCCACACGATGACCTCGTCGCCTGGGTTCAGAATGGTCTTCAGCACAACATTGAGTCCTCCGGCGGCACCTACGGTCATGAGTACGTTTTCGGTGTCTATGGCGAGCCCTGTCTCGGCGGAAAGGGCCTGCGCCACCGCGGCGCGGGTCTCGGGATACCCCGCGTTGGGCATGTAGCGGTGCATCCCCAACTCGGAGGCATTCACCCATTTCTTGAGCTCTTCCTTGAAGGCAACCGGCGGCTCCACCACCGGATTCCCCAGGGTGAGGTCGAAGACGTTCTCCTCGCCGTACTGCTTCTTGAGGGCGATCCCCTCTTCGAACATGCGGCGGATCCACGAGCCTTCTGCCATCGCGTTGCGGATTCTGTCGGAGACGGCCACATTGACCTCCTGTGAGGCGCGCGCACGGCGGCGAGAGCGACCGGAGTGATTCTTTGTATGGGCTGGAGCTTTAGCCCGGCCCCAACACTTCCTCTGCCCTGTCGATGTCGCTCACTTTGAGCACCACCTTGGCTTTGCCCACTTCGCTCTCGGTGAAAGCGTAGAAGTACTCCAGGTTGATCCCTGCCTTGGCCAGCGGCTCGACCACTGTGGTCAGCAATCCCCCGGGCAAATTCGGCATGTCGTAGGCAAGCACCTCGTTCACGCGCGTGGTGAACTGGGCTTGGTGCAAGGCCTCGACTGCCCGCTGGGTGTCAGATACGACCATGCGCACGATGCCAAAATCAGCGGAATCGGCCACTGATAGTGCCTGGATATTGACCTGGCTGTCAGCGAGGGGCTTGAGCATGTCCACCAAGCGGCCCGGCTCGTTGCCCACAAACACGGAGACCTGCTTTATCTTCATTTCTCTCTCCTCCTGGGCGAAACCCTGATTTCTTCGTAGCCTAGAGTTCACGCCGGTCGATCACGCGCCTCGCTTTGCCCTCGGTGCGGGCAATAGTTCTGGGTTCGACGAGCTTCACTCTGGCTGCGATGCCAAGGATGCTGTCCATCTCTGCCCGCACGCTCTTCTCCAACTCCTCCAAGCTGCGCATTTCGTCGCTGAAGACCGCTTCAGAAACCTCAATCCAGATTTCCAGGTCATCCATGTGCCGCTCGCGGTCCACGATTATCTGGTACTGTGGCTCCACCCCTTCAACCGAGAGCAGTACGCTCTCGATCTGGGTGGGGAAGACGTTCACCCCGCGGACTATCAGCATGTCATCAGTGCGGCCGCGCACCTTGGACATACGGACCATGGTGCGCCCGCATTCGCAAGTATCCGGATTCAGGGTCACCAGGTCGTGAGTCTTGAAGCGGATGACGGGGAGGGCCTCCTTGGTGAGCGTCGTCAGCACCAGTTCGCCATGCTGCCCATGCGGCACTGGCTGCTCCGTCACCGGGTCGAGCACTTCGACCAGGAAATGGTCTTCCCATATGTGCATGCCGTTCTTGTGAGGACACTCGCAACTCACGCCCGGCCCCAGAATCTCGGTAAGGCCGTAGATGTCTATGGCGGTGACTCCGAGCTTGGCTTCGATCTCGGCCCGCATGTTCTCTGACCAGGGTTCAGCGCCGCAGACAGCCAGACGAAGCTGCGTGGCGGACATGTCGACCCCCATATCCATGGCTGTCTCGGCGATGATGAGGGCGTAGGAAGGAGTGCAGGTCAGCACGGTGGTGCCCAGGTCCTCGACAAGCATGATCTGGCGTTTAGTGTTGCCGGTGGCGACGGGGATGACCGTGGCTCCCAGCCGTTCGCCCCCGTAGTGAAAACCAAGTCCGCCGGTGAAGAGACCGTAGCCATAGGCATTCTGCATTATGTCACCTGCATGAACCCCGGCCGTAGCCAGGGTGCGGGCCATGAGGTTAGCCCAAGTGGCAATGTCATTGGCGTTGTAGGGAGCCACAATCGGCTTGCCGGTGGTTCCGGACGAGGCGTGCACCCGCACGACATCGGAGAGGGGCACCGCCAGCATGCCAAACGGGTAGTTGTCCCTGAAATCGGCTTTGCTGGTGAAAGGCAGGCTGCCTATGTCCTCGAGCGACCTGATGTCTTTGGGAGACACTCCCTTCTCCTGAAACCTGGCGCGGTAGAACGGGACCTTATCGTAAGCTGTTTTCACCGTGAGTTGGAGCCGTTCCAGTTGGAGTTTCTCAAGGTCACTGCGCGGCATCTTCTCATATTGGGGTTCCCACATGGTCATTCGCCCTCCTCCTTTCGTCCTTCCCGGGCTGCCTCAACACCGGCGTTGAACGCTGCCAGGTTTACCTCATGAAGTCGCGGCGGCAGGTGTCTCTGTATTCCGTCTAGCCACTGTGGCTCAGGCAGGTCCAGGAAGACGGACAGGAAGCCCAAGCACAGCACACTGGAGACTCTTGGGTTGCCGAGCTCGCTTGCCATCTCGGTGGCGGGCAGCATGTACACGGTTCGTGCGATGGTGCGGAGAGACTGTCTCACCTCGTCGATGCTGGGATAATGGTAGCCACTGACGGTGACCGAGAGGGGTGGTACCGCGGCGCAGTCGACGATAGCGACTCCACCTCGCTTGAGCATGGCCATGGAACGAACAGCCTCAAGACGTTCGTAGGACAACAGAAAGTCGGCGCTCCCAACCGCAATCAACGGAGAGAAGACCTTGTCACCGATACGCACATGGCTGGTTACGCTTCCGCCACGCTGAGCCATGCCCAGGGAATCGGTCTTCTTAACGTCGTAGCCGGCGGTTATCGCCACCGAACTCAAGATGTCAGATGCCATGATGACACCTTGTCCTCCCACGCCGGTCATCAGAATATCGGTCTCTGTGTGCATCAGCCGGGCGCTTTCTCAATGGCTTCGCGGGGACAGACCTGAACACATAGGGAGCAACTCTCCCCTATGCACTGGTCGGCGATAATATGGGCTTTGCCCCCCTCAAACGTTATGGCTGGACATCCGATGTCCAGGCATGACCTGCACCCTTGTTCCGAGAACCAGCTCTTGAAGCGGTACCAAGTAGAAGCTGGGATGGAGGCTGAGGACGGGCCGAGTCCGCAGCGTTCCTGGTTGACCCTGAGCGGGGTTCCCCTTATGCGCTCGTGCAAGGTGCACGGTCCGCGCACGATGACAACAGAAGGCTCATCGTTGTCCACGCAGCGCCGAATCGTCTCCTCGATTTCCTTGAGATTAAAGGCACTCACCACATTGACATCCTTGACACCGACACCGCGTGCCACCTCCGCTATGTCGACCTTGGGGGCCTCTTCGTTCTTCGCAGAGCGTCCGGTTCCCGGATGACCCTGATGGCCCGTCATGGCGGTGGTCTCATTGTCCAGAACGATGACGGTGCTGTGGCTTCTGTTATACACCATGTTGATCAAACCGGGGATCCCGGCGTGTATGAAGGTGGAATCGCCGAGCACCGATACGGTGTTCTCCGCTACTCCCGCCTTCTCCAGTCCGTGGGCCAGGGTGATACTGGCGCCCATGCAGATACAACTGTCGATGGCGCAGAGCGGGGGGTAAACCATCAATGTATAGCAGCCGATGTCTGACGTGACAATGTGCCACTGTTTCGCTGTCTTGCCGGAATTCCCACCCTTGGCGATTGAGCCCTTTGGTCCGAACTTCAGGCGGCTCAGCACGTACGCTACGCCGCGATGGGGGCAACCCGGGCACAGCAGTGGGGGGCGGGGAGGCAGGTCTTCCGGGGCGGGAGCGGGAGCTCCTGCCGCAGTCGATGCCTCCGGCAGGAGACCTGCTGCTACTGCCCCCCGCCGCACTGTGTCGGTACTGAGTTCGCCGGTGATCGGAACAAAGGCCTTGCCCTGTACGGCAAGACCCATCGACTTGACAATATCCTCGATGAAGGGGTCAAGTTCCTCCACTACCAGAAGGGTCTCAACTTTGGCGGCGAAGGTTCGAATCAGGTCTTGGGGAAGGGGGTAGGTGGTTACCAGCTTGAGAAAGGAGGCCTGGGGGAAAACCTCCCGGGCATACTGGTAGGCTACTCCTGCTGAGATGATGCCTAGCTTGCGGTCTCCCCAGATGATTTCGTTGAGAGGGAACTCGTCGAACATCTTGGCTATGCGTGAAATGCGCTCCTCCGCCAACGGATGGCGCGGCCTGGCATACGTTGGCACCATGACGTATTTGGCGGGCGAATGGACGAATGGCGGTGGCGGGCCCAGTTCTGGCCGCTCGCCATCAACTTCGACAACCGACTTCGCATGGGATATGCGTGTGGTGGTGCGGACCATAACGGGAGTGTCCATCTCCTCGCTCAAGTTGAAGGCGCGCTCCATGAGGGAATAGGCCTCCTGGCTGTCGGACGGCTCCAGCATGGGGATTCTGGCGAAGCGTGCGTAGTGGCGGTTGTCCTGCTCGTTCTGCGAGCTGTGCATGCCAGGGTCGTCGGCGCACACCAGCACCAGACCGCCGCGCACTCCCACATTGGCGGCGCCGAAGAAGCCGTCAGCGGCGACGTTGAGGCCCACATGCTTCATCGAGACCAGGGCGCGCACACCGCCTATGGCGGCTCCCAGCGCCACCTCCATAGCTACCTTCTCATTGGTGGACCACTCGGCATAGACGTCGTCAAATCGCGCCATGTTCTCCAAGATCTCGGTACTTGGGGTGCCGGGGTAGGCGGTTGCGACTTGAACCCCGGCGTGATAGGCGCCAAGGGCGATCGCTTCATTGCCCGACAGTAGCTGCTTCAAGCTGGATTATCTCCTTGCTGTGCTGAGGTGGCTCTCCACGCCTGGCCCAGATAGGCTTGCCTAACCTTGTCATTGTCCATGAGGTATCTGGCAGTGCCCTCAAACACTATGCGGCCCATTTCCATGACGTAGCCACGATCGGCGATCCTCAGACTGGAAACGGCGTCCTGCTCCACGAGCAGTATGGCCATTCCTTCATCCCGCAGCCTTCTGAGGAGTCCGAAGATCTCTTTTACCAGGGTGGGTGCCAGTCCCAGAGAGGGCTCGTCGAGAAGAATAAGCTTGGGTGAAGTCATCAGAGCCCTTCCAATGGCGAGCATCTGCTGCTCGCCGCCAGATAAGCTGCCTGCCTTCTGACTCTCCCGGGTCGCCAGACGCGGGAATAACTGATATACGTGCTCTATTCTACGCTTGAGATCCTCGCGACGCAACAGCCACGCTGCATCGCCGAGCTGGCTGATCCACCGGCCGCGCTGTGTGTAGGCTCCCAAGATAAGGTTGTCTATGACTGTCATACTACCGAACATGCCTCTGCCTTCTGCAACATAGCCAATCCCTAGCCGCACGAGCCTGTGGGCCTTGCGACCGGTGATATTCTGCTCTCCGAGGTACACCGCGCCACCCTTCACCGGCACAAGCCCGGCGATGGCATTCAGCAGAGTTGTCTTCCCGGCACCGTTGGCGCCGATAAGGGTGACTATCTCCGCTTTCTCCACGCCCAATGACACGTCCCAAACGGCATTCAGCTTTCCGTAGGCTACCGAAACATGGTCCACGCTGAGGATCATGGCTCATCCTCCTGCTCGCCGAGGTAGGCAGCGATGACCCGTCGGTCGCTTTGTACCTCGCTGGGCGTGCCATCGGCGATCTTCCTTCCCCCGTCAAGGACAACCACCCGTTCCGCTGTTCCCATGACGAAACGCATGTCGTGCTCCACCAGTAGCACTGTTATGCCCATCTCAAGGATGCGCTTGGCGAGGTCGGAGATCTCCCGCGTCTCCAGGACATTTGAGCCTGCGGCGGGCTCATCCAGCATTATGATACGGGGTTTGGTGGCGAGCGCTCGGGCAACGGCTACCAGTTTCTGCTGGCCAAAGGTAAGCTCCGAGGCGTAGATGTCCGCTCGCTGGCCTAGGCCGACAAGGTTGAGGGTGTTGACTGCCATCAGCCTGACACTCTGTTCCTCGCGCTGCCCGCGTGGCAATCGAAAAGCGGCGCTGAGCATGCCATACTTGCTCATGGTGTGAAGGCCGACCATGACGTTGTCCAGGACGGACATATGGCCAAATAGGCGTACGTCCTGAAAGGTGCGGGCTATCCCCATTCGCGCCCTCTTGTAGTCGTTGGTGCCGACCAGGTCCTGCCCGCCAAACACTATCTGTCCCTTAGTCGGTGGGAAGACTCCGGCGATGAGGTTGAACAGCGTGGTCTTCCCCGCCCCGTTGGGGCCTATTATGGCGGTGATCTCACCCTCGCGAATGTCGAGGTCGAGTTCGTTGACGGCAACCACGCCGCCGAATGCCTTCGTCAGTCCCTTCATCTGCAGGATATCGGCCATGAGTTACCTAGCCTGGCGCGCTAGCCTTCTGGATACTCTGCGCCACAAGTCTGCCAGCCCTCGAGTGACTCCCTGCGGCGAGAGAATCATGACTACGATCAGAATCAGTCCGAAGAGGATCACATCTATGTCTCCAAAGGGATGCAGGAACTCGGTCATCAGGCGGACGGTAGCTGCGCCGAAGATAGCACCCCATATGCTGGCCAGCCCTCCGACGACGGCCATGACCACGAGCCGCACTGAGAACAAGAAGCCGAATGGCCCGGGGTCAATGAACCCAACATAGTAGGCGTACAGGCTGCCGGCTAGAGCCGCACAAGCCGCGGACAAAGCGAGTATCTTGGCCTTCACCAAAACTGAACTGATGCCCAGGGACTGGGATGCGCTCTCGCTATCGCGGACGGCTCGCATCGCTCGGCCAATTCTTGAGTTTACGATGTTCTGGGAAGCCACCATCACCGCCAGGCAGAAGCCCCACACCAGATAGTAGTACCTGAAATCGCTGGTGAAAGCGAACCCTCCGATGGACGGGGCCGGTATGCCTGGGAATCCTACCTGACCACCAGTCACGCCATCCAGTTCGCGGAAGAGAATCCAGATAATGATGCCCAGGCCCAGGGTGGCCATGGCCAGATAGTTGCCACGCAGACGAAAGATGGGGAAGCCTATAGCGAAAGCGAAGACAGCGGTGGCTGCGACGGCCAGAACCATGGCAAGCCAGGGGTTGATATGATAGGTCGTGCTCAGCACGGCGGCGATGTATGCACCGAGCCCGTAGAAAGCGGCATGGCCCAGGCTGACCTGTCCCGTGTAGCCTATGAGCAGGCAGAGGCCGACGGCCACCATGGCGTGGATGCCAATGACGATCAGGACGCTGGTGTAGTACATGTTGCCCAGCAGAGGGACGATGGCCAGCAGAATCACCAGGGCGGCCAGGACCGCTGTCTTCACCCGGCGGCGAAGGAGTCCTTTCATCATGTCTCCTCCTCTCCCGCCAGTAGCCTGCGAGAGCGAATGAGAAGGACGGCGAACAGGAAGACCAAAGCGATGGCGTCCTTGTACGCCGATGAGATATAGCCTGCCGCCAGCGATTCTGCCAGCCCCAGCCCCAGGCCTCCCAAGAGCACCCCCCATACCCCGGTGAAGCCACCCATGGCGGCGGCCACGAATCCTTTCAATCCCAACATCACTCCCATATCGTACGATGCGTAGCTGATGGGGGCGATGACAATGCCGCCTATGGCCCCCATGGCTGCCGCCAGCCCGAAGCTTATGAGGGACATTGTGCGGGCATCTATGCCCACCAGAGCCGCCGCGCGTCTGTTGATGGCGGCAGCCTTCAGTGCCTTGCCCACCAGCGTTCTGTTCAGGAGTAGATAGAATGCCACCATGAGGACTGCGGTTGTACCCATCACCCACAGGCTTTGTGGCACGACGTAGGCTCCGAGGAACGAAAGGGGCTCATCGCCGGTAAAGGGGGGCAATGACACAGCGCCTCGACCCCAGCCCAGGCCTGCTATGGCGCGGATGAGAAGCGCGCCGCCAATGGTGATGATGATGAGGGTGATGGTTGATGCCCGCCTTGCAGGGCGGATGGCCACAAGGTTGAAGACTACCCCAACCAACGTGACCAGGGCTATCGAGAGAATCAGGGCTATCGGCACAGGGAGCCCCAGCCCAATGAGACTGAAAGCAACCATCCCGCCCAGCATGACGAACTCGCCCTGGGCGAAGTTGATTATCCCGGTGACGCTGTAGATTATGGTGAAACCGAGACCAACGATGGCATAGATACTACCAACGGTGATCCCGGTCACCACATACTGAACTAGCTGCCAGGTGGCCATCCGCTAAGGTTGTGAAAGCAGACGCGTTAGCCCTGCTCGTTACCTTCTTACTGCCCGGCCACGGTCCACTCGCCGTCTACGATCTCGACGAGGGTAAGAGCATCGCCGGTAAGACCGAGGTGGTCCGAGGCAGACATATTGAACACACCGCTGATCCCGATGAGGTGGGCGCTCTCAAGCTCGTCTCTGATACTGGCCTGGGTCACTTCCCGGCCTTCGTCGACCAAATCCTGGATGGCGTTCGTGATGAGCATGAACGCATCCCAGGCGTGTCCGCCAAACGTATCGGCAGACCCCTCACCGTAGAGGGCCTCGAAGTCAGCCTTATACTCCAGAAGAACGTCCTTCTGGGGGTCCGAGTCAGGCAGCAGTTCAGCTACAGGGAGCTTGCCGACGGGGAAAATGACTCCGTTGGCGGCATCGCCGGCTGAATCGATGAAGTCCATGTTGGCGATGCCGTGGCTCATCAGTAGCGGCATTTCCATTCCCAGCGTCTGCATGTTCTTGGCGACCACGGAAGACCCCTTGTTGGTGCCCCAGCACACCACCGCCTCAGGTTCCAACCCCTTGATCTTGGTCAACTGAGTGGTCATGTCGGTGTCGTCGGGGTCGAATGTCTCTTCCGCCACAAGGGTCATCCCCCAGGCATCAGCATTGCTCTCCAGCGCACCAAGCCCCTGGGCGCCGAACGCATCGGTTGCCGATATGATGGCTATCTCGCTAATGCCCTCCGACTGGAGATGCTGGTATAGACGTTCTACCACCTGCGTATTGGTCTGAGGGGTCTTGAATATCCAGTAGCGCTCCGCCACTGGCTGGATGATGTCGTCAGAGGCGGCGAGAGATACCAGCGGCACTTCGGACTCGGTGATTGTATCCAACATGGCCATGGTGACTCCCGAAGTGGTGGCACCCATGACTGCCAGGACGTTGTCCTGTTCGATGAGTCTCTTGGTCGCGGTTATACCGGTGGTTGAATCCGATTCGGTATCATAGATGATGATCTTCACATCTATGCCGCCCCTGGAGTTGATCTCATCCTCCAGCATCTGAAGGGTCTGCTTCTCAGGCTCGCCGAGACTAGAACCGTGACCGGTGAGGGCAAGAACCGCTCCGATCTTGTACTCCTCCGTGGTTGCACCACCGCCGCATGCTGTGAGCGGCATGATACCTGCAATCAGTATCAATGCCAGTGCAATGAACACCGCCTTCTTCATTAGGCTGTCCCCCCTTTCTGAAGATAATTACCTCGCCCCGGCTGACGTGCATGGACAACCGAGACTGACGCCACAACTGACCGAGGCTGGATTATAGCAAGTTTCGCGCACAAGTGCAACTGCGTGCTGTGACCACGATATTGGATCCGGCGGCACTCCAAGGCCAGACATGTGAAAGGCTTTCTCGCTTCGGCCGATGTCTCGTCAGGGCTTGGAGGCGAACCGCCAGTGCAAGCTATCCGCGCGCCAGGAAAAGAGCGCCGGAGATCAGGAAGTAGCTCCCCAGGCCGACGAGGGCGACGCCGCAGACGGCCAAGAGCCCTCTGTACACCCGAACGCTCATCAGCCGCCGTCCCTTGGCGACGAGCAGCGATACAAAACTGTACCAACCCAGGTCAGAGAGGATGTGGCCTATATAGAACAGGGCTACTCCAACGATGCCCACGGTGAGCGACCACAGCAGGTATGTGGTACCGACTGTTGCCCACCATACCAACCAGAAGGGGTTCGCCACGCTCACCAGAACGCCGGCAAGAACAAGCCTGCGCGTCGGGATGCCGGTTGGGTTTTCTGTAGCCAGGGGCAGTTCCTGATGGCGTGCCTGGCGCAGCATGGACACTGCCATCCACATGAGGAACAGGCCGCCGAGGACACCGATGATGCCAGCGGCCAACGTACTCCCCAGCACCTGGCTCAGGCCCCAGGCGAGGGCGACTACTATGAGAAGCTCGGCGACGGCATGGCCCGATACCAGAAGAGGCCCAGCCCAGAACCCGCGACGGGCTGCCTCCCTGATGTTGATGGCCAGCAACGGCCCTGGCATTACAGCTCCAGAGAGGCCGACCACAAATGAGGTGCCGAAGATGAAAAACAGGCTGGCGGGTGCCACATTTCCAGTGTGGCACGCTGTGGAAGCAAAGTCAACAAGACGCGCAGTGCATGACTGTTGGATGGGGCATTATGTCAACTTATTGTGGCGCGGCGTCGATGGCGTTGATTGATGGCGATGCCTCACCAAGCGCCTTCCATTTGGGGCATGCGGTTACAGGCCAATCCTATCAGCCATTTCGCGCATGCCCATGATGGTGTCGGTAATGAGGTCCTTCAGCTCAACTGCGAGCATACCAACTCCCTTTTCGATCACCGAACGGTCCACACCGGCGGCAAAGGACCTGTCCTTCCACTTCTTCATAACCGACTTCGCCTCAAGGTCTGCTACGCTCTTCGATGGTCGAATCAGGGCCACCGCTGTGACAAGCCCGGTCAGCTCATCAACGGCATACAGTGTCTTCTCCATGTCTGTCTCAGGCATGACGTCACTCCGTATGCCCCATCCGTGGGATACCACCGCCCTCACGTAGTCGGGCGGCCACCCTCGGTCTTCCAGAATCTCCTTGGTCTTCTCGCAATGCTGGTCGGGGAAACGTTCGTAGTCAAGGTCGTGAACCAGGCCGACGATTCCCCATTTCTCCTCGTCCTGACCCGTCTTCCTCGCTATGTAGCGCATCGCCCCCTCGACAGCGTAGGCGTGCTTCAGCAGGCTGTCGCTCTGGTTGAACTCCTTCAGGAGTGACAATGCCTCGTCGTATGTTGGTGTGTGTGTCTGCATCTCTCTCCCCCTCACTTGGCCTTCTGCCCGTGTCAATCGTCGCCACGGTGCCTCTCAGCCGCCCAGAGCTGGCAGGCACGGCCAGGTTCAGTCTTGCGGTGTGAACAGGAGCTATGGGATGCCTGGCAGCGGGCGCAACAGTATGTCGTCCAGCGGAATGCGCGGTCGCGGAGACGGCACCAGCGCGGGATATCCTACGGCGACCAGGGCAACCACGACCACGTTCTCAGGGAGCCCGAGGAGGGCCTTCACCGCGTTGTAGTCGGTTATGGCTCCCACCCAGCATGAGCCCAAGCCCAGCGCTGTGGCCATAAGCACAAGATGCTCGATGGCAATGTAGGTATTGGCTGTTGCCGGTGCGATGGCAGTCTGAGGGTCTGTCTCGGGCATGGACTCCAGGCTCTTGCGGTACTCCGGTTCGTTGAAACGCTCTAGGGCCCGGGCGAACTGGCCTGACATCTGCACCCCAAAGTCGACGAACTCCTGGGTGCGCCGCCGTGATGCCTCGTTGGAGTAGGCGCTGAGGTCAGCACAGGCGACGAAGACTACAGGCGCCTCCTCAATGTAAGTCTGGTCGAGGCATACTTGTCGCAGTCGTTTCCTCTCTTCGGCGTCAGTCACAACGACGAATCGCCATGGCTGCCGGTTGCTGCCCGATGGCGCCAGCCGTGCTGCCTCCAGCATCTGGATAACCATCTCTTGGGGAACCGGGTCGCTCTTGAAGCTTCGGATACTGCGACGCTGATGGATAGCCTCCGCTACAGTCAACATGAGGAATACCCCCCTTCCGTTGCTTGATTGCCCCGCCGACATACTACCACAAGCCATGATGTGATGGCTCGCACTGGGTTCTCATTGGCCTGTTCCCTCTCGCCGGGCCGACACGCGTGTGCGGGGCAAACCATCGGTTACGTAGCCCACACATCCGCTGGCTTCTCTGTACGTGTGGCGACGCGGCAACCACGGAGTCTGGCGCGGCATGGATTCCAGCACTGATCGGCACGAGGCCTAGTCAAAACCGCACCAAGTGGCTATGTTGTCCACCGGCTCACGCTTGGTGACCACCTTGTTGGCTGGGAAGTCCCAGTCGGGATACCCGATGGCGATGCAGGTCACAATGCGTTTGGACTCAGGTATGCCGGTGTGCTTCCTTACAACGTCGGGATACGTTACGCCCTGCCCCTCGATGCAGGTGCCCAGGCCATATTCCAACGCGGCGAGGCAGATGGTCTGGGCGAGAGTCCCGATATCCACCAGGGGGCCCGACTCACCCAGTGACTTGTCTGTATACAGGATGATGGCGGCGGGGGCGTCGAAGAAGCGAAAGCCCCTTTTCAGCCATTCTGCTCTCTTCTCCTTGTCTCCCCGCTCTATGCCCATGAGCTGGAAGAGCTGGATGGCCAACTCCACCTGGCGCTCCTTGTAGACGCCTTCCCTTGCCTGGCTTGGCGCGTCACGATTGCCAGTGGCTCCAGACTCGAGCTTCTCGATATTCTCCCTCTTGATACTCTCCAGGGCCTGTCCGCCGACGACGGCGAACTCCCACGGTTGGGCATTGACTCCCGAAGGCGCACGTATAGCTATGTCGAGGACCTCCCTGAGGACCTCCTTGGCAACGGGATCAGGCTTGAACCCCCTTATGCTCTTCCGCGTCCGTATTGCTTCCACGACGTCCAACGATGTGCCCCTTTCCTGGTTCAGATTTGGCATATCGATTCTATACAACATGCGGTGATATGGTCAACAGAGGGGCTTGAGGTAGTCCCCGTGCGGGCCGCGTCAAGGCGACCACAATGAGACATAAGTTGCATACAACACGGGCGCTCGCGCGTAGCATTATGGTTGCGGACTGGTGGGGGTGATTGCCCCACGTAGGAGGAATGGCAATGAGGGAGAAGGTAGAAACAGCCCTTGGTCGCATAAGGCCCGCACTGCAGGCTGACGGGGGCGACGTCGAACTGGTGGATATTTGTGACGGTGTCGTCTCGCTGAGGCTTACCGGTGCCTGCAAAGGCTGCCCCATGGCGACAATGACCCTGCGCAACGGAATTGAGCGGATACTGCGAGAACAGGTCCCCGAGGTGGAAGAGGTTGTCGCTGTGTAGGTCTGTGGCGAATGACAGGATAGTCAACTCTTGAATGAGACAGGGGCGTGATGTCGTGAGAGGCCCAGTTATTTTGCTGGCCGTAATTGCTGGTCTGGCTGTTGTTGCCGGGACCCTGGCCTGCATGACGAGTGCAACGACGGACAACGGGGCGAATGGTACACGGCAACTGCCGTACGTGGAGGTCAGCGAATACGAAGGTCAGGACCTGTCGTCTATCGACGATTTTCGAGAGAACTCGATGAAGGGGCCGCAATACATTGACATGCAGCGGTATCGACTTGAGGTGACCGGCCTGGTGGAGGAACGTGGCAGCTACACCTTTGAGCAGATCACCGGCAGTCATGAGACGTACACCAAGGTGGTGACGCTGCATTGCGTGGAAGGATGGAGCGTGGACATTCTATGGGAGGGAGTACTTGTGGGAGACCTGATACGGGAGGCACAGCCCACGCCGGACGCGACGGTAGTCATATTCCATGCCTACGATGGGTACGCTACGTCTCTCCCCATTGACTACATAATGGACAACGAGATTGTGCTGGCGCACAAGATGAACGACGTTCTCCTGCCTCCTGAGAGAGGGGCTCCCTTTCAGCTTGTAGCCGAAAGCAAGTGGGGATACAAGTGGATAAAGTGGATAACCGAGATCGAACTGTCAGACGACAGCGACTACAGGGGCTACTGGGAGAGTAGAGGGTACTCCAACGAAGCTGATGAGCCTGAGGCCTTCTTCGAAAGGTGAGTCCCGCGGCTCGTCACGCGAGCATGACTCGGGCGTCGACGACGACATATCCCTTGTTTCTCTCGAAGACCTTCACCGGATTGAGGTCCAGTTCCGCTATCTGAGGCAGGTCTTCCACCATAGCGGAGATCCTCAGCAGCAGTTCCTCCTGTGCCTTGATGTCCGAGGGCTTTGACCCTCTCCAGCCTTCAAGAAGCTGATGAGCCTTCACTGACCGCACCATGTCGTGAGCATCAACATCGGTCAACGGATGGATGCGAAACACGGTGTCCTTAAACAGCTCGGCATACACTCCGCCCATGCCGAACATGATCAGCGGGCCAAAAGACGGGTCCTGGGTTATGCCCACGATTACCTCGACCCCTTGAGGTATCATCTTCTGCACCAGCACGCCAAGCATCTCGTCCTCTCTTCCTACGTCTGCCAGGCGTTTCTTGATCTGGCTGAAGGCACGCTCCACCTGTTTCTGCGTTTTCACATCGAGGACAACACCCCCAACCTCCGTCTTGTGCGCAATCTGGCCAGAGAGAAGCTTCACTGCAACAGGGAAGCCGATTCGCTTGGCTGCTGTGGCCGCCTCTTGCGGTGTAGCGGCCAGCGCAGTAGCTGCCGTCTGAATCCCGTAGCAGTGGAGAAGGCTGATGACGGAAGCGGCATCCAGCCACGAAGGCCGCACTGTACGTTGCGCCAGGGCTGACTCCACAATCTGTTCCGCCTTCTTCGTGTCTATGTTCTGCAGATCTGGCACCTTTCCCTTCGGCTGCTTGAGCCACTCGTTGTAGTCACAGGCCTTGGCAAGTGCGGACGCAGTTACCTCCGGGAAGGCGAAACAGGGAACGAACGCCCCATCCTTTGAACTCAAGTCCACGCACGCCCCGCCGTGCACACCCACAAACGAAGCGACCAACGTCTTGCCTCTTCGCCGGAACTGCGGGGCAGTCTCAGTGATGGCGGCGATGACGGCTTCGGGCTGTGTCACTATCGGGGGTATGAAGATAACGATCACCACGTCTATGTTCTTGTCCTGTGCCAGAGCCTTGAGCGCCTGACCATAGTGCTCGGCAACGGCGCCGGCCGTCATGTCAACGGGGTTGGCAAGACTGGACTCACGCGGCAAGAACGTCTTCATCTTGGCGATAGTCTTCCGTTGAAGGGGAGGCACTTCAAGATCGCTGGCGGCGCAGGCGTCGGCGGCAAGGATACCGAGCCCACCGCCGTTGGTAAGGATGGCCACCCTTCTTCCCGAGGGCATGGCATGATGAGAAAGGAGGTTGGCCACATCGAAGAGCTCCTGCAATGTGTCCACTCGGATTATCCCCGCCTGTTTGAACAGGGCGTCCGAGGCCACGTCGGCGGTGGCCAGCGCGCCGGTGTGAGAGGCGGCCGCTCTAGAACCCGCCGGGGTCCGTCCGCTCTTCATAGCTACCACTGGCTTGGTAGCACTTACCCAGCGGGCTATGCGGGCGAACTTCCTCGGGTTGCCAAATGATTCCAGATAAAGGAGGATGACGTCGGTATCGGGGTCTTGCTGCCAGTACTGGAGCAGGTCGTTGCTGGACACGTCCGCCCTGTTGCCTATGCTGACGAAGGTGGAGAGGCCGATATTGAGAGTCCTTGCGTATTCCAGGATTACAAGGCCAAGGGCTCCACTTTGTGCTGATAGCGCGATGTTGCCACCGGGCGGGAAGATGGCGGAGAACGTGGCGTTCATGTTGACCTGCGGGCTGGTGTTGATGATTCCAAAGCAGTTTGGGCCAACCAGGCGCATTCCGTAGCTGCGAGCTGTATCAAGCAGCTTCTTCTGGGCGGCGACACCCTCCGACCCGCCTTCGGCAAATCCCGCCGATATGACCACAACGCCGCGCACACCTTTGCGCCCACACTGTTCGACTACCTGGTGTACCGTTTGCGCTGGAACAATGACCACCGCCAGGTCTACGTATCCAGGGACTTCAAGGACTGATGGATACGCCTTCACTGACGCGACCACGTCAGCGTTGGGGTTCACCGGGTAGACCACGCCGCGAAATCCCTGGCGCAGGATGTTGCGGAAGACTATGTTGCCAATGGATCCTTCCTGCTGTGAGGCCCCTATGACCGCAATAGACCCGGGATTGAGGAAGGCCCTCAGCGATGCAATGGTGGCAATCCTCTCGCGCTCGGCAGACCTCTCTTCGGCAACCAGGCTCGGGGCAATGTTGAAGACCACGCGATAGACGCCGTATTCGAGCTGCCGGTCGACCTGGAAACCAGTGTCGAGGAACACTCTCATCATGTTGCGGTTTTCCCCGAGAACCTCAGCTTCGAAGCGGCGAATGCCCTTTTCTCTTGCTATTATGGTCAACTGCTCCAGAAGATGCGTGCCAATGCCTTTACCTTGGTACGCATCTTGAACGACGAAACCGACCTCGGCCGCGTCTCTGGTCGGAAGCCGATAGTATCGACCCACCGCGATGATCTTCTCTTCTTCAGCTTCTCCCACGGTTCCCACTAGGGCGAAGCTGTTCTCGTAGTCGACAGTGCAGTAGTACTTGGCTTCCTCCTGCGACAATTGAGTCATTACGTGGTGAAATCTGAGGTAGATAGTCTGTTGGCTCAGCCGGTAGAAGAGGTCCACAATCCTGCTGCAGTCGCCCTCACGAATTGGGCGGAGACGTAGAGTGGTGCCCTCCCGCAGGATGACAGCGGTCTCGTATTTTTCCAGTTCTTTGTCGGCCGGAGCGGTTGCCATATCGCTTCACCCCTCCCTCACCCAACGTTAACAGGTACTTTGTGGCAAGCCCGAGGTCTGAGCCAGCGGGGGTCGACTACTTTGGCCGTATCAGCAAGAGCGGGCTCGATACCCCGGCGACAACCTTCGCTGTGACGCTGCCATAGGCCCACCGGCTAATGCCGGAACGGCCATGTGTTGCCATGGCGATAAGATTGAACGGGTTCTTTGTGGCGTAGTCAATGATGGCTTCCGCCGGCTTGCCTTCGAGCACTTCCGACTTGACAGCGAGGCCGTTGTCCCCCAGCCGCTTCTCCATGGCGCGAAGATAGTCCACAGCCAGTTGCCTGCATCTGGCCGACTCTTGTTCCATTTGCTTCTCCCATCCCACCGGCACACCTTCTGCATAGTCGAGCGGGATGACGGGATACTCGCAAACCCTGAGCAAGACCACATCTACCAGTTCGGGGCCGCGCTGCTTCGCCAGCGCTTCGACGTGGGGAAGCACTGATTCGCCCATTTCCGACCCATCCAGTGGCACCAGGATGGTTCTCTGGGGCCACTTGTCATAGACGATCTCTTCTGAGATTCCCGCCGGAACGAGCCAGACGGGAGTGCTCGACGCACGGAGGACCTTGTCCGCCACGCTTCCTAGCGCCCAACGGCCGATTCCAGAGCGGCCATGGGTCGCCATCATAATCAGGTCTATACTGTGTTCCTCAGCATAGCGGACTATCTCCTCAGCCGGGTAGCCTACAGTCACTTCCCCGCGTGCTTGCATTGCCTGCCCCTCGGGCCCGGCCTTTCCCTTTTGCTGCACCTCTTCCGACTGACGCCGCGCTGTCTCGGCGACCCGTTCGACATAGGCTCGATGCATCGGTAGCAACTCCCGTTCTTCTGGAGTACACACGTTGAGGAAAGTCATGTCCAGGTCAAGCCTGCCGGCCAATTCCTTTGCGTAGACAAACACCGCCTCAGCCAACTCGGAGCCGTCCAACGTAATGAGCATCTTCTTGTACATCAAGTCCTCCTATCGCTTATCATCCAGGGCTAGCCAACAGTCCTGGAGTCCGTGACAATCGGCGAACGGCTAGCGGAAACGCGCTTCTACTACGTAGCCACGCGCCCGCAGGTCGTTAATCAGTTCTGGCCCCTCTACCGTGTCGAGGAAAAGGATTGTCTCCTCCCTTTCTGTCGTGGGAGCGGTCAGTTGGTACAGGCCGAGGATGTTAGCCTTATGTGAGAGGGCGATCTCGATCATGTTCCGCAGCCGCCACCCCTCGCAGCGCTCATAGATGTGGAGGCGCAGTCCGGCCTTGCCAAAACCCAGCGCCTGCGCCTGGATCTTGAAGATGTCGGTGGCGGTCATAATGCCTACCAGCTTCCCACGGTCGACTACGGGGAAGGTCCCAATCTGCCGCTCCTGCCCCAGAAGCGCCACGTCCATAATCATTGCATCAGGCGTAACCGTGGTCGGGTTCTTCACCATGACCTGGTTCACCTTCGTAGGGCCGGTCAACTCCAACCTCTTGAGCCTGTGTTTGGTGACCAGACCCACAAGCTTTCCCTCCTCCACGACTGGGAGGCGACGGATGCTGAAGTCGTTCATCAGCTTCTCCGCTTCCTCGACTGACGTATCCGGGGTCACCGTCACTACCTTGGTCTGCATATACTCACGAACGTACATCCTTGCACTCCCTTCTTCTCATCGGGTCAAATTGTACCAGAAGTGGGTCCTTCACGCCTTGACCTGCCGCACAAGGCAGCGAGTAAGGCCGACCCTCCGCGAACAGCCGTCGCAAGAATGGTCATCACGTCATTACCTTCGGCAGTACATCGAGAGCACACATTAAACACATCTCCGAAGCCAGATGCATGCTATGACGCTCTGGGTGGCACGCGGCTCATGGCGTACTCAGCCAGAGCCGTGATGGTGAGACTGGGGTTGACGCCTGGGTTGGCAGGAACGATCGACCCATCCACCACGTAGATGCCAGGGTAATTGTGCACCTGGCAATCCAACCCTATCACCCCTTCTTCAGCGTCGCGGCCAAAGGGGCAGCCCCCCAGGATATGCGCTGTCATCGGCATGTTGAGCAGATTCTCCACTAGTGATCCCGCCGGGACGCCGTTGGTCTTGGCGGCAAACGCGCGTGTTACCCCATGTGCCAAGTCTATCCGTGCAGGCACCGTGTGCTCGACATCAGGTGCGGAGACGAGTCCACGTCGGAAGAGGGTGTACACGTTGCGCCCCGGATGGAGGCGCATACGGTTATCCACCGTCTGCATCACTAGCAGAACGGTGGTGCTGTAGGCCCATCCCGGGCGCACCTGGCTGCGCAGGAAATCCAGTGGGTGGCGCAAAGCCACCCCCAGTATTCTCATCAGGCGTGCCGGGATGCTCTCACCAGTGTCAATGAGCGGAGCCACCAGGAGTCGCATGAGCGACGACCCATCGGGGTACCGTACCGGCTCGACGCACGTGACATCGTCGGCATGGAAGATGGAGGTGATGGCTAGACCCTTCGAATAGTCGACGTCTCTGCTGCGGCACGTCGCTCCGAGAAGGGCCTCACTGTTGGTACGCACCATGGTGCCGAGGCGAGGCGACAGCTTGGGGAGGGATTGGGTTACGTCACGACAACGGAACAGCAGCTTGAGCGTACCCAGCACCCCGGCGGCGAGGACAACGTTGTGAGTTCGTACCTTCCGCTTGGGCCTGTATAGCCAGGCTGTAGGGCGGCGATAGACCACTTCGTAGCGGGCCCCGTTTCCCGTCTCTGCTGGCAGGGGGCGAATGTCTACGACCTCAGCTTCGGGACGAACCGTCACGCCCCACTTCTCGGCAAAATAGAGGTAGTTCTTGACCAGCGTGTTCTTCCCATTGTCGCGGCAGCCTACCATACAGGCACCACAGTGGGTGCATCCTCGTCGCGAAGGCCCTTCACCGCCAAAGTAAGGGTCGGGTACCTCCTTCCCCTCCTCACCGAAGAATACGCCCACCTCGGTGGGGCGGAAGGTCTCCCCCTGCCCCAGTTCCTCGGCGATTTCCTGCAAAGTGTGGTCGGCCGCGGAAAGGCGGGGGTTGCGGGTGACACCGAGCATTCGGCGTGCCGTTTCGTAGTGCGGCGCCAGGACACTCTTCCAGTCGGCCAGATGCTTCCACAGCGGGTTGTCGAACATGCGATCGCTTGGCACCTCCAGCACGTTGGCGTAGCCGAGGCTGCCTCCGCCGACGCCGGACCCGTGGAGAATAGTGACGCCATTGAGAATGGTGATCTGCAGAACGCCAAAGAGGCGGAGTGCTGGCGCCCACAGGTACTTCCATGCCATCCAGTTGCTGCGGGCGAAGTCCTGGTCGCGATACCGCTTGCCACGTTCCAACACCAGGACGCGATAGCCCTTCTCAGCCAAGCGCATGGCTGAGACACTGCCGCCGAAGCCTGAACCGATAACTATGTAATCGAAGCTTTCCTGTGATTCTGTTGCCATGATACCCGATAGCCCTCCAAACTAGCGGACTGTCGAACACTGGGGACTGAGCGCGGAAAGACCGCGATTCTGAGTCAATCACTTTAGGCAGTTGGGCCGTCTTTGTCAAGCGGGCTGTGCCCGCTCGGGCGTGCCAGTGCCCCCTTGCCTCCCCGACCCTCCCGACGTAGGCACTGGCGGATTGCCTGCCGCTGCAAGGATGAGGCAGTACAAGATGCCGACGTGCTGAAGCCTGACGCCGAAGACCTTTCACGAGAGAATTCACCAAATTGTCTTATCACACGGAGGTCGGGCCGCTGGTTCCACGCAGGTGTCGGGCGAAGTCGTCCGGCACAGCGTCTCCCAGGAAGTTCATGGCGATACCACTGGCGCGGGAGACGACTAGCAAGCGGCAGAGGAATTCGAGCGTCTCCGTCGTCAGCAACACTTCTTCGAGTGAAAAGCCCCAGCAGAGCACGCCATGGTTTTCGAGGAGCATGACCCGGCAGGAACGGGCCTTCTGTGCTGCTGCCTGGGCCAGTTCGAGGCTGCCGGCATGGTGATAGGGCACTCTTCCCACCTCGCCGAGGTAGGCCATTGCCTCAGGGAAGAGGTCTGTCCGCACTTCCAGGTGAGAGCATGCAACGAGGGTGGAATAGAAAGGCTGGGAATGAATGACTGCCTTTGCCTGTTCACACGCTTGATAGATGCCCCGGTGCATGTTCCTCTCGATTGAAGGACGTGTGGCACCCTCCCAGGAGTCACCGTCGGTTCGACAGACAACGAGGTTCTCCTCACGCAATGATCCGAGGTCTGTACTGGCTGCGCTGATCAAGAACGTATTCGATTCTGCTCTGGCGCTGATGTTGCCGCTGCGTCCCCACACCAGTCCCCTCTCGGTAAGGGTGCGCCCGCACCCTGTAAGGTTCTCGCGCGTCTCCATTTTTCCGTCCTCCGTTGGCTCAGTCTGCTTTCCTGGGCCTTCAACTTATACCATGCACGTTCCTCCAACAGAGAGAGGTGCATACGACACTCAGCGGCTGCGTACGCGGCCGAAGTAGAGGGCCAGAGCGAGCGCAGTGACGATGGCTCCGAGGCCAACCATCACAGCGGAAAGGGTGAGGCCGAATCTGAAGTTCCCTACTCCGTAGATGAGTACGTAGCCAATGACAAGATTTACCAGCCCCCAGGCAACGTTGACCAGCGGCGACGATTCGCCAACACCAGGGGGCGATGCAAGGGGACTCTGAAACCTCTTTCCGGAAATGCCGTGCACCAGATGGGGGACACAGTTGGCAAGAAAAACGCCGCCAATAAAATAGGCCAGATAGACGTACCATTCCATGGGCCGGGTCTCCTTTCCTTGGATGCGGTCGGCTGGTCGACGACCCATCGATGAAAGA